>Ga0315338_1000357_pt1 | contig 121607 bp, 107 predicted proteins | sample ASW8metaG_FD_204518 | JGI IMG/M metagenome (GOLD analysis project Ga0315338, IMG submission 204518) | Ammonia-oxidizing marine archaeal communities from Monterey Bay, California, United States - ASW #8 | ecosystem: Environmental > Aquatic > Marine > Coastal | place: USA: California | collected...
CCGTCGTCGACACCACGGTGGCGGCGCCGCCCGAGGCGGAGCCCGACACGCCCGCCACCGAGTCTGTCGCACAGGCGGCGGCCCCGGTCGACGCGGCGGCCGTGGCGCCTGCGGGCAAGAAGGCCCCAGTCGAGAAGCCGAAGTCGAATCGACGTGGGTCCGCTTTGGTCAGCCAGGGTACACCGGAGACCGGACTCAACAACGTGCAATTCACCGAGGCCGTCGAGTACCGTGAGCAACGCGCGACCACCGCGGCCGGCCGCGCCGTCAGTCGAGTCATTCGGGCTGACCGCTTGGAAGCGGGAGTCAAGCCGGGGCTGAGCGGGCTGCTCACGGCCCAGTTTCTGGGCAACGTCCGGTTCGAAGAGGATAGCCGTACGGCCACCGCAAATGAGGTCGTCTACGACGTCATCGGCGGGATCATCACGCTCAACACGGTGGGGGAGGCGGGTCGGGGCCCGACGGTCACCGACGACGGAATCCGGATCGAAGGGTCGACCCTCACTCTGTCCGTCGATGGCTCGGCGATCGAAGCAATCGACGGTGTACGAAGCGAGCTCACACCGGAGACAGCGCCGACCGACGGAGCGACCGGGATCACCGAGTCGACCCTGCCGGCACTCCTCGATTCGGCGCAACAGACGTTCGCGACCGCGGGGGGCCTCACATACGATCCAGACGTCGGGCAGGCCGCCTACACCGGTGGCGCCCGTCTCTGGCAGGGAGAAACCAGCTTCGCGGGCGACACGGTATCGCTCGACGACCAGACGGGCGGTCTGTCCGCTAGCGGCACGGTGACCACGACGATCCAACTCGTTCGGTTCCACGAGAACACCGGCGAGTCGGCCGTGTCGCTGACCCGCGTCGCGGCTGACGAATTTCTCTATGATGAGGCGGCCCGACAGGCCACCTATGACGGCAAGGCGGTGTTGCTGTCTGATGCCGGCGACATGAAGGCCGATCGTATCGATGTGTTCTTGCAAGCCGACGGCCGGACACTGGACCGGTTAGAGGCGACCGGGAATGTGAAACTGCTTCTCGAAGGGCGCTGGGCTACCGGCGACCTCCTGGTCTACGACGAACTCACCGGACGCTACGACATGGAGGGCGCGCCGGTCCAGATCGTCGAGGAGGTCGAACCCGAAGAACCCGTCGGGGTGGCTCCGCCGCCCCGACGAGGAACCCCCCTCCCCGTGCCGTCCTGCAGTACGATGGAAGGACGCAAGTTGACGTTTTATCGATCGGACGACACCGTCACCGTCGATGGTCAGCAGGTGCTCCGCACGGAGTCGAAGAGCGGCAACTGCGCCCCGCTCGCCTTTTAGCGGCTACGGTCTTCTCCGGGAGGCTCACCACTCGACCGATTCTCATTGTGTATGGCGACGCTCCGAACGCACCACCTCACTAAATCCTATGGCGGCCGCACGGTCGTGCGCGACGTCAGTCTCAGGGTCGCGTCTGGCGAAGTGGTCGGTCTGCTCGGTCCCAACGGCGCCGGGAAGACGACCACGTTCTACCTTGTAGTCGGGCTCACCGGGCCGGACCAGGGACATGTCAGTCTGAACGGCGAGGATGTCACCGACGATCCGATGTATCTGCGTGCGCGCAAGGGCATCGGATATCTGCCCCAGGAGCCATCCATCTTCCGCGGGTTGACCGTCGAACAGAACATCCTGGCCATCGTCGAAAACCTAGGACTGTCCCGAAAGGCCCGGCACCAGCGCGTCAGCGAACTGCTCGAAGAACTGAATCTCACGTCGCTGGCCAAGGCGGCGGCGCACACGTTGTCTGGTGGGGAGCGACGACGGGCAGAGATCACACGTGCGCTGGTGATGTCGCCATCCTTTATGTTGCTCGACGAACCGTTCGCCGGGATCGACCCAATCGCGGTCACTGACATCCAAGACATCATCGTGCATTTGAAGTCACGCGGCATCGGTGTACTCATCACCGACCACAATGTGCGTGAGACCTTGCGGATCACAGACCGCGCCTACATCGTGCACGATGGCGCAGTATTCCGAAGCGGAACACCGGCCGACTTGGCCAATGACGATGACGTCAAGCGGATCTATTTAGGTACCGATTTTCGTTTGGACTAAGATCGAAACAGCCGTCGGTGGCAAAAAGTTCATGGCGCTTCGACTCCAATTAAAGGTTTCGCAGAAGCTCATCCTGACGCCGGCATTACAGCAAGCGATCAAGCTGCTGCCGATGTCGACGCTGGAACTCGTCGACATGCTCAATCAGGAAGTCGTCGAGAACCCGATGCTGGAGGAGGTGCCGACGGAGGACCTCCAGCCGCCGGAAGCGGCCGCGCAAGAGGAAAAACTGGAACCCCCGGCGCCCGACAAGGACAAGGACAGCAAGGACTCGTGGGACGACGCCGACTACGAGTATTTCTTCGGGGACTACCTGGACGACGGCTACCGTCCTCGGCCCCTCCGTGAGGTCAAAGAGCTTCCGCCGATCGAGAACACGCTTTCCACGCAGACCTCTCTGGCGGACCACATGATGTGGCAGTTGTCGCTCCAGACCGACGACGCCGACCCGTTGGTTCGTGAGATCGGTTCGGCCATCATCGGGAATCTCGACGACGATGGGTATCTCGTGGCCTCGGTCGACGAGATTGCGGCGATGAGCAGTTGGGCGCTGCCGGACGTGGCGCGGGTCCTGCGCGTCTTGCAGGACTTCGACCCCATCGGGGTGGCGGCGCGGAGCCTGCAGGAGTGCCTGCTGTTGCAGATCGATCGACTTGGACTCCAGGGCACGGCCAGCGAAACCATCGTCCGCGATCATCTGAAGCTCCTGCAGAATCATCAAGGGCAGGAACTGGCCGAACAGCTGGGCATCTCGATCGATGAATTGAAACATCACATCGAGGTCATCCAGAAACTCGACCCGAAGCCAGGCAGCCGTTTCAATTCGACCGCATCGCAGTACGTCATTCCCGACGTGTATATCCTCAAGACCGAGGACGGCTACGTCGCAGCATTGAACGAGGATGGAATGCCGCAGCTCCGCATCAGCCCGGTCTACCGGCGTCTACTCGACAAGAAGAAAGAGGGCAACGACGAGACACGCGCCTACGTGAAGGAGAAATTTCGCTCGGCGCTCTGGCTCATCAAATCGGTCGACCAGCGGCAAAAAACAATCCACAAGGTCGCCACGAGCATCATCGGCTTTCAGACCGACTTTCTCGAGCGGGGCATCGAGTATCTTCGTCCGCTTGTCCTGCGCGATGTCGCCTCCGACATCGACATGCATGAATCCACGGTGAGCCGTGTCGTCAACAACAAATACATGCACACCCCGCAAGGGGTGTTCGAGATGAAGTACTTTTTTCACAGCGGGATCAGCAGCGCGTACGGCGAAAGCGTCTCGTCGGTCACCATCAAGCAGCGTATTCGCAAACTCGTCGAGGAAGAGAACCCGAAAAAGCCGCTTAGTGACTCTCGTATCGTTTGTCTCCTGAAGGACAAGGGATTGGTGCTGGCACGTCGCACGATCGCCAAATATCGTGAGGAGCTGAAAATCCCTAAGTCGAGGCACCGCAAGGTGTTGTTCTGATGGACTGCAGGTTGACTACGCGACACGTCAAGGTGACCGACGGGTTGCGAGGCCTCGTCGCGCGACGGCTGACTCCGGTGGACTGTGCCTTGGGCGACACGGTCGTTCCGGCCGACATGGTTCTGAGCTCGGAGCGGAACCACTGCCAGACTAAACTTGTGGACCACGCGCGGGGCGACCCACCTAGTGCATCGTGTCGGGGACGGCAACAGGTGGCAGGTCGCCGTGAGCGCGGCCGTGGCCGAGGTGATGCATTGAGCCCAGACCCTAACAGGGAAGTGGCAGGCTCGCCGCCGCCATTCCGAATCGGTGCCGGGGGAGGGTTCGAACCTGGCGGCAGCACCGGACGAAACGACACACGGAGACTAACCCGGGGTCATGAGTGCCTGTGTCTGGCGCACCCCGCTGACCGCCGCGCTCGAAATCGATGACCGCCAGCCGCGTCGCGCCGCCGCGCACTGACCACGCGGGCGAGTTTCTCATCGTCACCGGACTGGCCGGTGCCGGCAAGTCGGCTGCCACTCACGCCCTGGAAGACCTCGGGTATCTCTGCGTCGACAATCTGCCCACGGTTTTGATTCCCACCTTGGCTGACCTCACGCTCGGCGAGGGCGGCACCCATGATTCCGTGGCGGTGGTCGTTGATGCGCGAGACCGATCGTTCCTGGACCGCTTTCCGACCGTGTTCGACGAGCTGCGTGCTCGCCGCGATCTCGCCGTTTGGCTGATTTTTCTCGAGGCGTCGGACGAAGCATTACTACGTCGGTTCAGCGAAACGCGGCGCCCGCATCCATTCGCCCCGACGGCCTCCGTCATCGAGGGTATTCTGGCTGAGCGCGGTCGCCTGGACCCGATTAAGAAGATGTCCGATCGGGTGCTGGATACCTCGGACCTCACGGTGCATGAACTGCGCCGGGCGTTTCGCGAATTGTCGGACGGAGAAGGCACCCAGACTCGATTAACGGTGACGCTGGTCAGTTTTGGGTACAAGTACGGAGTTCCGGTCGAGGCGGATCTGTTGTTCGATGTCCGCTTTCTCCCCAATCCCTATTTCGTCACCGGCCTCCGTGACCTCACCGGCCAGGACCCCGGGGTGCAGGACTACGTCGCTGCGGCGGAGACCGCACAGCCGTTTCTGGACAAGACGTCCGATCTGGTCACGTTCTTGATTCCGCACTACATGGCGGAAGGCAAGACCTATCTGACGATAGGTGTCGGTTGTACGGGCGGGCGGCATCGCTCGGTGGCGGTGGTGGAACGGCTCAAAGCCAGGTTGGACGGGCTCCCAGGAGCTCGGTGGCGCATGCGTCATCGCGACGTCGCGCTCGTGTGAGGAGGCGCCACGTCGAGGAACACGGACAGGACACGAGATGCGAGTAGACAAACCCTGGGGATACGAACTGCGCTGGGCCACCACGAACCGGTATGTCGGCAAGGTCATCCACGTTGACGCCGGACACGCCCTGAGCCTGCAGTATCACAACGTCAAGGACGAAACGATTCTGCTCTGGACAGGAAGAATCCGGTTCGAGATCGAAGAAAACGGCAAGCGCGTCACGCGTGAGATGACGCCGGGCGACCATGTCCACATACCACCCGGCACGGTGCACCGGATGACGGCCGTCGAAGACAGCGATATCTTCGAAGTCTCGACCCCGGAACTTAAAGATGTCGTCCGACTCGAGGATCGGTATGGCCGCGCGAAAGGCGACTAACCCGTGGGCTGTTCAGGTGTGGTCGGGCGGCGGGAGCGGGCATCTCGGTCCGCGGATCAGTCGACGAACCTGGCCCGACTCTCCTTGAGTGCCTGACTCGCGCACCGAGGGAAAAGCGAGCGCGTACTGTGTCTCGCCGTCGCGTTCGGGGCGCAGCCCCGTCTGAAGACGCCGAAGCAGCGCCGCCGGCCAGCTCTTTCGTGTACCCGGTTTCGAGGGGAGGTGCCTGTCTGGCAAGGCGTGACGACGGAGCAGCCAGATGGGCTGTGACCGAGGAAGCAACGCCGTCCGGGCGCCTCGCCTGGAAAGCTAGAAGGGGATATCGTCCTCGGTCAGCTCGGGTGGCCCCGGGGAACCGCCGGCAGTCGACGAAGAAGAGGACGAGCCACTACTACGGGGGCTGCCGTAGTCGCCGCCTCCGCCGCTACCGTCTCCGGTGTTGCCGCCGCGCCCGCCGAGCAGCACAACGCGGTCTGACCGAATCTCGGTGGTGTATCGCTTGTTGCCGTCCTTGTCATCCCACTGTCGAGTCTGCAACCGCCCCTCGACGTAGATCTGGCGCCCTTTCAGCAGGTAATCCTTCAGCGTCTCAGCCTGCTTGCCCCACAGCACGACGCGGTGCCACTCGGTCTTCTCCTGACGCTGCCCAGCTTTATCGTTCCAGACGTCGGTCGTGGCCAGGCTGAGCGTGGACACCGCCGCCCCGCCCGGTGTGTATCGGAGTTCAGCGTCCCGACCCAAGTTCCCGACGATGATCACCTTGTTGACCGTTCCCATACTTCTCCCCAAGAATCCTGATCGAACGAACTCACGACAACCGACCGGCGCCCGCTCGATGCGCTGACCGCAAGCTGGCTATGGCTGATCGAGGCGGACGAGAGCCTGTTGGGCCAGATTCGCCATGTTGTTGTCGGGATGATTCCTCACGACCTGCTCGAACGCCTGCCGAGCCAGCTCTGGCTCGGCGAGTCGGCCAAGCGTGAGCCCACGCTTGTAGAGGGACTCGGCCACTTTGTCGCCGTCGGGATAACTGGCAATGACCTGCTCATAGGCGCCAAGCGCCTCCCGAAACTGCCCGTTGGAGAAGTGGTTGTCTCCGATCCAGAACTGCGCGTCGTCCGACAGCTCCGAGCGAGGGAACGCACTGATATAAGCCTCGAAGCCCTGAATCGACAGGGCCCATTGTCCGGTCGCGTAGTCGCCCCAGGCCGTGTCGAACATACGCTGTGGTGAGACAGCCGGGTCAACCGGAGCGACCCCGGCAGGCCTCTGAATCGCCACCGCTGATTCGGTCGGTAACCCCGTCTCGGGATCCACGGCCAACTGGGTCACCCGCGGCGCGCGCAACTTTGCCATGCTGAGCCGAATCGTCTCCACCTCCTGTGACAACGACGAGACCCGCACGTTCGTCTCGTCCACTTTCTCGCGAACAATCCTGACACCACCGGCCAAGTTGTCGACCAGCAGCTTCTGGTCCGCAAAGGCGCGGAGCGAGGCCTCATCCTGCGAGTCGAGACGCGTCAACAATGTCTGGAGCGTCGTATCCAGCGAGCCTAACATCACGTTCAGCCGCATGGTCTGTTCTTGCAGCATGCGGATGTCCGCCATCATCTGCTGATGTTCACGGTCAGCGCCCGACACCGGCGCAACGACCGTCAGGACACAAGCCCAACTAAACAAGAGCGGGGGAAGCAGCCGTCTCATGACAAACCTCTTCTAGGACGTGATTTCACTGGTCTATTCTATCGCGATCCCAAGGAGCTGGACCCGGCGCCCGCTATTTCGACGAGATCACGAAGTGAGCGCGTCGATTCGCCGCCCACGCCGCGTCGTCGTGTCCCGGATCGAATGGAAATTCCTTCCCGTAACTCACTGTACGAATCCGGCTCGCTTCGAGTCCGAGTTGGACCATGTACAGTTGGGCGGCCAACGCGCGCCGCTCGCCGAGTCCTAGGTTGTATTCGGGCGTGCCCCGCTCATCACAGTGCCCCTCGATGGTCACGACCCAAGTCGGGTATCGCATGAGTAGGTCGACGTTCGCCTCAGCCGTACTCCGGCCGCGATCGTCGAGTTCGGAGCTATCCAGTCCGAAGAACACCGCCTCGAGTGGAGACTCTCGGTTTAACTCCTCGAGCGTTCGTCTCGCGAACTCGTCTTCCGGGGTCAGTACTGGCGGCACGACAGGGGGCGGCGCCGGCGGCGGCACCGGGCGAGGCGCCGGCGCCGGCGCGCGCTCCTCTGCCGCAGGCGGTGGGGGGGGAGAGGTTTCCGGGGCTACCGGCGGCGGTCGTCGGACGCACGATTGCAGCGCCAGCGTTGCTACGACACAGGCGGCAACAGCGGCCCATAAAAGCGTTCCTCGCACTTGCATCACCAGTCCCTTTCCAGATAATCGACCTATACGGCGACGGCTCTCATGCCCTATCGCGACCAACTCGGCATCTCGTTGTTCCCGGTAGCCGTCAGGCGACGAAGGTTCTTTCCGTCGCGGCCGACCGTGTAAATCTGCTTCCGTCCACTACCGCGGCTCGACGTAAACGCGATGTGCCGCCCGTTGGGCGAGTAGCTCGGACTCTCGTTCGACCCGAGTCCGAAGGTCACCTGGCGCACCTCGCTCGTCGACAGGTCCAGCACCTTGATGTCATGCCCGGGCCCGGTCTTGGACGAATATGCGATCTCGTTGAAGGGGGCCGGTGACCAGGTGGGCCGATCGCTGTAGGTGTCATACGTCAACCGACGCAGGCCGGTCCCATCGATGCCCATCACATAGATCTGCGGTTGCCCGGCCCGGTCGGACGTAAAGGCAATCTGCTGGCCGTTGGGAGACCACGTCGGACTGGTGTCGATGGCCGGGTTGCTTGTCAACCGCTGCACGTTGGTGCCATCGACATTGGCCACATAGATATCGCTACTGTTGTCTCGGTTCGAGTTGAACGCCACCCGGAGGCCATCTGGTGAAAACGCGGACAGCGAATTGTGGACCTGCGTCGTACCGCTCGCCGGGGTCGTCATCCGGCCTTCGAATAGATGAGAGACAACGATATCGGGGTAGCCAGAAAGATATGAGGTGTAGCCAATGGAGCGACCGTCTGGAGACCACGCCGGAAAGAGGTTGAGAATCCGCGTCACCGTCAACCGCTGGATGTTGGCCCCATCGTAGTCAGCGAAATACACCTCCTTGACCGGGCGGTCCTCCACGAGCCCGAGGACCGACTCACCATCCCGATCGCTGACGAACGCGACCCGCGTCCGTGCCACACCCTCGACCCCACGTTGCTGTCGGTGAATTTCGTCCGAGAGCTGATGCGCATATCGTCTGGGGTTCGTGTTCGTCCCCGTATATTGCACGCTGAACGCATTGTCGAAAGACCGCACTGAGAACAATCTGGCGGTGATCTCCAACTGAGTGTCGCTCAACGCCCGGACAGTGCAACTCACGACACCGTCGGCGTCCAACTCCGCCCACCGGTCAAATGACACGTCGCCAATCGAGCGAGCGGCCGGAATCGTGCGGTAGATGTCACGCGGGATCATCCTGAATTCACGTTCGAATTCCAAATCGGCCCAGAGCACCTCAGCGATGGTGCGGGCGGCCTCGGCGGTCGCCACGTCTGGCGTCAGCGCCAGACAGTCCGGCACGGCAAAGTTCGGCGGCCTCCCGACATCACCACCGATCACCAAGTCGACCCCGCCTTGTTGCCGCGCCTGCCCGCCCGCCACGAGCAGGAGGGCCACCCCGACCACGAAGGTGGGCCACGAGACCCGACGGAGGATGCTGTTCTTCATCATCATTGGTATTCGAACGTGAGGTTCACCGGCAATCGATCTTCGGTGAACTTGGTCGGAAGTGGCGGGACCCGAGCGGTCGCGCGCAACGCGCGCTCGGCACTCAGGTCCAGAGCCAGATAGCCGCTGCCAGTCTGGCGCACGATGTCGGTCAGGGTGCCATCACGCTGTACCGTGAACTTCATGACCACCGCACCGCGTTGTTGTTGCTGGTCGTTCCAGCGCCGACGGATCAGATTCGACATCACGCTCAGGTATTCCGGACAGCAGAAATCGCCAACGTCGAGATCACCGCCGAATCCGAGGCCACCGGCCGACAGTCCCGTCCCCAAGCCGCGCGCCCCTGTATCCGCCAGCGCGGTGCCCTGGCGCAACTCAGGTCCCTTGGTCGGGGTCGACCCTCGGGCTTCCTCCGGCGCCGAGTCGACCGGAATGTCTCGCGACGGCATACGAGGTGCGTTGGGGACGGCAATCGTCTCGTCGGGGGGCGCCGGTGCCGGGGGCTGGATCCATACATCTTGGTCCGCCTCATCGACCGGTATCACCTCTTGCACCGGCTGCGCCGCCAGCGCGGTTTCGCCCCCCTGACTCGGGCCCAGCGAACCACCGAGGCTGATGGTCATGACCTCGGCCATGATGTCGGGGTCACCGGTGAAGAGCCCGGTTGGGAAGAAAAGGAGGACACCGACCAGGATGACATGTCCCCCAAGAGAGACGAGATACGTTCGAGCCAGGCTCTCGTGCACCGCGGCACGCGCCCGGAGAATATCAGTCGTCGACTCCATGCTTGGCACTAGAGTTCCGCCGGGAAGTTAGTGACAAGCAGGACGTCCACGACCCCGGCTTCCAGCAATTCGTCCATGACTGTCACCAATTCTTGATACGTGACCTCCTGGTCGCCACGCAAGAAGACGTTCTGATCCGATCGCCCCGATAGCTCCTGACGCACCCGCTCGTCCAGCACTTCCACCCGAACCGCCTCGCCATCCACTTGCACGATCTGGTCCGTACGAAATGAGATCGGAACGGTGACCACCAGGCGGTCCTCCGATACCGGGTTGCCGCGTCGAGCCACCGGTAGGCTGACATCTAGGCCGCGCTGCATCAACGGCGCCGCAACCATGAATACGATGAGCAAGACGAGCATGACATCGACCAGCGGCACTACGTTGATCTCTGACAACGATGTCACGACGCGGCGCCTCCCGCGGCGTCCTCGGCCACCTGATACACCGGCCGCACCCTGCTCTTGAATCGTGGGCATCTCCCTACACCCCGTAGAGGTCAGCGCGTGATGGGCCCCTAGCAGCCCGTGGTGAAAGCCCCGCTGCATTCGACCGGCGCTGACTCCAGTCGAGCTGCGTTGTTCATCATTCAAATACTGCCGGTATTTTCCCTCTTCTGGGCTTGTTCGACCGGCCCAGCGCCGGTCTCTGTGCGACGCGGGACTTTCAGCACGTGCTGCTAGGTGAAATTCCGCTCGGCGATGTTGAGAAACTCCAGCGAGAAGTCCTCCATCGTCGAGAGGTGAAGCTTTATCTTGTTCGTCAGGTGATTATAGAAATACACCGCCGGAATCGCGGCGAAGAGTCCTGCCGCGGTCGCGATGAGCGATTCACCGATCGGCGTGGCTATCACCGACAGTTCGGTCGACCCGGTGGTGCCGATTGCTTGGAACGCACCGACGATCCCCATGACCGTGCCAAACAGACCGATGAACGGCGTGAGGCTGGCTGTTGTCGCTAGCAGATAGACTCGGTGCTCAAGCTTGTTGGCCTCGACCGACGATGCGCGGAGCAGCGCTCGGTCGAGCGCCTCGAAGCTCCGAAGCCTCGGACGCGCCGACTCGTCGACCTCGGCGCCGTGTCGGAGCTGTGCATTGAGTTCCGCGTATCCCGCCTGAAATACACCGACCAACGGACTGTGGGCGAGCGATCGGCACACGGACTGCACTTCAGAGAACTTCTTACTTCGTCTGAAAACGTCGAGAAAACTCGAGGTCTGGCGCTCCAGACGCCGGTATTCCCATAATTTGTGGAGCGCGATACCCCAAGAGGCGACTGAGAAGAGGAATAGAATGAGGAGAACCGTTTTGGACAACGGTGTCGAACGAGCGACCCATTCGACAACGCTTCCACCAGTACCTGTCTCCGACGCGCCAACCGTCTGCGTTTGCAAGGCGATGGCGTAGTAACCAAGGGTACGCACTGGCCCTCCGTTGACTACAAAGCGCGCCGCTGGGAAAGCGCCGACACCGAAGGGTAGCACGCAGCAGGAGACCTGTCAAATGTATGATACGATGGAACTTCTCGTTCCTGCCGGTCCATGATCCGCTTCCTTAGCATTCGCGACCTGGCCGTCATCGACATCCTCGAACTTGAGCTCAGGACCGGTCTCAACGTCCTCACGGGCGAGACGGGTGCCGGCAAGTCGATCGTCGTTGGCGCACTCGCCCTGCTCTGTGGCGGCCGTGCGTCCGCCGACCTGGTGCGCACCGGCGCCGACAAAGCGGTCATCGCGGCGGTCATAGAAACGCCGGACGGCGCCGAGCAGGTCCTTCGCCGCGAAGTCTCGGCCCAGGGACGTAGCCGCGCGTTTGTCGATGATCATGTCGTGTCGACCACCAGGTTACGCGAGGTCGCCGCGCGGTTGATCGACCTTCACGGACAACACCAACATCAGGTCTTGCTCGATCCGGCCACGCATCTCGATCTGCTCGACCGCTATGCCGACCTGGGCGCGAGCCGGAACGCCGTCCGTACCGCCTACGACGCGTGGCGCGCCGCGGCGACTGCTCTCACCGACCTGCAGCGGCGGGCCGACAGTCAGTCCGAACGGGCCGAGATTGTAGCGTTTCAGCTCCAAGAGATCGACGAGACCGATCCTGAGGAGGACGAAGACATCCGCCTGACCGCCGAGCAACAGATTCTCGCGAATGCGGACCATATACACCGGCTGGCGGCAGAGAGCTATGCCGACCTCTACGAGGGCGACGAGGCTGCCCTGGGAGCCTTGGAACGGATTTGGAAACGTGTTGCCGAACTCTCCACGCTTGATCCATCATTCATGCCGCACGTCGACACCAAGGAAGCGGTGGTCTCCCAGCTCGAAGAACTCGCGTTTGCCCTCCGCCCGCACGCCACCGGGGTCGAGGCGTCCCCCGAACGGCTCCAGACGGTGGAGGACCGGCTGGCCCGACTCGAACGGGTCAAACGACGGTACGGTCCGACGCTGGCCGATGTCGTACGCCGACGTGCGGAACTCCGCGAGGAGTCCAGCCAGCTCGACACCGGCGGGGAGCAATCGACGGCGCTGCTTGAACGGGTGACCGCGACACGCGCGGCCTACGTGTCCGTGGCGACGACGCTGTCCGAACGACGTCGCCACCACGCCGGCGCGCTCGCCAGTGCGCTGGCGGCCGGTCTGACCGATCTGGCCATGCCCCAGTGTCGATTCGAAGTTAGCTTCGAGGAGTCGCCCACTAAGGAGAGCGACTGGACCGACCGAGGCAAGGACCGAGCCGAGTTCTACTTCTCGGCGAATCCCGGCGAGACCGTGAAGGCGCTGGCGCGTATTGCGTCCGGCGGAGAACTGTCCCGCGTGATGTTGGCCCTCCGCACCATCACCGGAACGGAGGTACGGGGGAGAACGCTCGTGTTCGATGAGGTTGACGCCGGGATTGGGGGGGAAGCGGCCGACCGCGTTGGCGCCAAGTTGCGGGGACTCTCAAATCAGGCGCAGATCCTGTGCGTGACTCATCTACCCCAGATAGCCACATATGGCACCACCCATTACAGGGTTAAGAAAGTGACTGTCAACGACCGTACCACGGCGACAGTAGACCGGCTCGATGACGGGGCTCGTGCGGCAGAGATCGCCAGGATGATGACCGGGACACGAGTGTCTGATGCCGTGTTGCAAACCGCGCGGGAGCTACTGGAAGGCGAACATTAATAGACCGCTGATGCTGGGTACGTGGGCGCTTTGGTGGAAATAGTCCGACTCAACTTGAGCCAGCGGCAAGGAGAAACGGTGCCCAGGAAGTACTTCATCGAAACGTTCGGATGCCAGATGAACGTGCACGACTCAGAGCGTCTGGCCGGCCTCCTCGACCAGGCTGGCTATGAGGCGGTGGCCGCACCGAACGAGGCCGACCTCGTGGTTATCAACACCTGCAGCGTCAGAGAGCGGGCCGAAGATCGACTATACACAGAGTTGGGTCAGATACCGGAGAACACGTCCGGCAGACGGCCAATTGTCGCCGTGACCGGGTGCGTGGCTCAACAGGAGGGGAGTGCGTTGCTCCAGCGTGGGCGCCGTGTGGATCTGGTGGTAGGAACACAAGCGCTGACGCGGCTTCCAGAGATGGTGGACGACCTCGAGCAGAGCCAGCCAGAACGGGTTGACATCAACCCCTACGACAATGTGTCGTTCCCGTTCGGGATCACGAAGCGCGGGGACCCCGTGAAAGCATCTGTCACAATCATTGAGGGGTGCAACGACTTCTGTGCGTTCTGCGTTGTCCCCTATACGCGGGGCCACGAACGCATGCGCCCCTCACGTGAGATTCTTGAGGAGGTCCGCCTCGCCGCCTCCCAGGGACATCGCGAGATCCAGTTACTCGGACAAATCGTCAATCACTACGAAGCCCCAGATCGATCGGGCTGCGACTTCGCTGCGCTACTGGAAATGGTCCACGAGGTGCCTGGCGTCGAGCGCATCCGGTTCGCGAGTCCCCACCCGAGACATGTCACGGCGCGTATGATCAGGGTCATGCAGCGGTTACCGAAAGTCTGTCGCCATCTACATCTGCCGGTGCAGTCCGGCTCGACTGAGGTCCTGACGCGGATGCGCCGGCGCCATTCTCGCGAAAACTATCTGACGCTCGTCGATCACATACGGAACGCCATGCCGGATATCACCCTTTCGACCGACATAATCGTAGGGTTTCCTGGCGAGACGGCACGAGACTTCGAGGAGACGCTAAGTCTGGTGAGGACGGTGGGCTACCACAGCATGTTCTCGTTCAAGTATTCGGAACGTCCCAACACCCTCGCCACCCAACGGCTCCCGGACGATGTCTCGGCCGCTGACAAGACCGGCCGGATCATCGAATTACAGGACGTACAAAAAAGCATCCAGGAGGAGCTCAACCGACGACAGGTCGGTCACGAGGTGGAGGTCCTGGTCGACTCGACTAGCCGGCGCCGTCAGTCTGATCTGGCTGGACGGACGGTGGGGAACACCGTCGTCAACTTCAAGGCTCCAGAGCGCCTGCTTGGCCAACTGGTGCATGTCCGGGTCACTCAGGCGGGGCCGTTCAGCCTATCTGGCCAGCTTGCCCCAGCCCAACAGTCCCATGATGAAGGAACGCACCATGCAGATTGAGATGTCAATCAAGGGGCTGAGGGTCGACCCGGTGACGAACATGCCAATCGTCATCCTGCGTGACAGCGATGGGAAACGCATCCTCCCTATCTGGGTGGGTGTCTTCGAGGCCAACGCCATCGCCCTGCAGATCGAGAACGTCTCGACCCCAAGACCTATGACCCATGACCTGCTGCGCAATGTCATCCAGGACCTCAATGGTGATGTGCAGAAAATCGTCGTTAGCGACCTAAAAGACAACACGTTCTACGCCGTAATCCACGTCGTCGTCGCTGGCGAGATGGTCATGATCGACGCCCGCCCGAGCGATGCCATCGCCTTGGCGCTGCGCGTACGAGCGCCCATCTTCGCGGAGGACGCGGTGATCGACAACGCGAAGTCGATGGACATCACGCCTGACAAAGGCAACTCTGAGCGCCTACAACAATGGCTCGAGAATATCGACCCAGACGACCTCGGAAAATACAAGATGTAGAAAACCGATCGAAAGATGGAATATTGTTGCGTGCACGGCAACCCGAGGACTAGAATTGCGCCTCACAACGGTCTTAAGGGGGAGCGTCCTCAAATACCGCTGTACGGGAGGCCTTTAATCGGTGGCAGCAAGAATGATCATCGCAATAGCCAACCAGAAGGGCGGTGTTGGCAAAACGACAACAGCGATCAACCTAGCAGCGGCTTTAGCCCTGCGAGATAAACAGACCCTTCTAATTGATCTCGATCCCCAGGCCAACAGCACGTTATCCTTCATAGACCGTTCGGTCATTGAAAGGTCCACTTACGACGCCTTCACCCAGAAGGATTGTTCGCTGACTGACGTAATAGTCGCTGCGGACACCCAAGAGAACCTCTCAATAGCGCCAGCCCAGATCGGACTTGCAAAACTTGAAGCGCGCCTAACAGGAGACCTTGAGGCCCCCTACAAACTGAAGGAACTACTAAGGCCCCTAAGGAAACAATTCCCTTACGTCATTATCGACTGCCCGCCGACGCTGGGGCTTCTGACTCTCAATGCGCTGATAGCAGCGTCGCACCTTCTGATCCCGATCCAGTCGTCGTACTACGCGCTTGAGGGAACGGACGATTTGCTCGACACGATTGAAAACGTTCGCCGGCGAGCTAATCCCAAGCTTGAAATGCTTGGCGTTCTTATCACGATGCACAATAAGCGAACCAACCTGGGTCGTGAGGCAAAACAGACCATCACAAAGCTCTTCGGAAAGAACGTCTTTAAGACTGTAATTTCAAAAACGGTTCGACTTGAGGAAAGCCCTACCCAAAGAAAATCAATTTTTTCATTCGCACCATCATCGAAAGGCGCCTCAGACTATTACAGGCTATCCGAAGAGGTAATCGAGCGTGGCTAGACGAACCCTTCTTGACGCTGTAAGCCTTCGCCACGACGAGCACTATGTCGAGGCGTTAGTCGCTTCTTCTGGCGACCCAATTGGACGCATGGTTCCAATTGATCAAGTCGACCCCAACCCTGATCAGCCCAGGCAGGTCCTCGGCGACCTATCCGAGCTAATGGCGTCTATCGCCGAAAAGGGCATAATTGAGCCGCTTATTGTCAGACAGCGCAATGACAGATTTCAAATTGTGGCGGGGGAGCGCCGGTACCAAGCTGCATCTCGAGTCGGTATTCTGGAAGTGCCAGTCGTTATACGTGACCTTGACGACGCCGAGCTGGTAGAAATCGCGCTAGTCGAAAACCTTCAAAGAAAAGATCTCAGTCCATTTGAAGAATGCGAGGCACTCCACGCGCTGGTGAGAGAGCATGGCCTAAAGCACGAAGAGGTCGCTCGACGTCTGGGCAAGTCGAGATCATCAGTTACCGAGTCCCTAAGCCTGCAGGCAATGCCAGATGATGTTAGAGAGCTATGTCGGTTGGCCGACATTAACTCCAAGTCATTGCTTCTACAGGTTGTTAGGCAAGGTGAAGACAAGAAAATGATCGCGCTGGTCGAGCAGATCTCACGCGGCGTCGGCCAGGCAACTCGCAAGCAAGCGCGCGCCGCCACGAAGCCGAAAGCGGGACGTCCGCGCGCATATACCTTTAGTTACGCCCCCCCAGCCAAAACATTCAACCTTAGCCTTAAGTTTAGGAAATCAAAAGTCGAGCGCGACGAGATCATCAGAGCCCTGAGCGAAATCATCGAAGAGCTCAGGCATGGGAATTGACGGGGCCCTGTCGAAGGGTTAGCGCAACGGCTTTGGAAACGATCCCCGAGCGCCAGTATTTATCAGTAAGTTAACATAACACCCCTTATCGGACCCCTTAGGTCGTGGCTTCAGGTGACCATTGAATGGGATTTCTCTGGCTTTCTCGGATTTAGGTAAATCCTGTCGTCGGACAGATCCCGAGCGATCTCGTGCGGCGCTGGGACAATCAGAGCTTGATTCGGCGTCCCCACAGCGCGCGCGCGGCGCGGCTGGCGCAGACAATCCGAGTCACTCGCGCGCGGAGGCTACCTGACGCCGCATGCCGCGCACGAGAATTGACCACCAATCGTGGTGGACGGACGGCCACGCGACCAGAAACCCCGACCGACAGTCAGACCGGCAGGGGCCAATCTTCCCGGAAGTCCTGGAGCCCCTTCCCCGCCCCGCTCGAACTGACAAGACGGATGGTAGAATTTGAACGTCGTCATGCTGCGTACGATCGATCGCTACATCATTAAGGAAACACTGCCGCTGGTGTTTCTCTGCCTCCTCGTACTGACTTTCCTGCTCATGATCCCTCCGATCATGGACCAGGCTCAGCAGCTTCTCACCAAGGGTGTCGATTTCGCGACCGTGGCGACGCTGATGGGGCTGCTGATTCCGCAGGGGTTGGGGGTCACCATCCCCATGGCCTTCCTGATCGGGCTATTGATGGCGTTAGGTCGCTTGTCCGGAGATCGGGAAACGGTCGCGATGCAAGCCTGTGGGATCAGCATCACGCGCATGCTTCGCCCGGTTGCCGTCCTTGCGCTGCTTGCGACCGCCGTGACCAGCTATGTGATGATCGCGGCGCTTCCCAATTCCAATCAGGCATTTCGCGAGATCGTCTTCCGCCAGCTCGCGTCGTACACGGCTGACCAGGTCGAGCCACAAGTGTGGGACCGGAGCCTCCCGGGCGTGAACCTATATGTCCGAGGCGTCGACGAACAGGGCACCAAGTGGACTGATGTCTTCCTCGCGATTACCCAGGACGAAGGTCAGCCAGTCGTGTATGTTGCGGAAGAAGGCCGAATCGTCGTTGACTATGAGGCCCAGACGGTAGACATCGAGTTGAGCCAAGGGTCGATTCACCGGGTCCCGCCAGGCGACCCAGCGGTCTACACCCAGACCACGTTCAGCAAGACCCTGGTCCCATTCGATGCGGACACGATATTCGACAATGGCGGCGAGCTAGCTCGTGGATACGGTGAAATGAGCCTCCCCGAGCTTCAGGACCAGATGGGGCAGATCGTGGCTGCAGGCGGGTCCCCGCACAACCCGATCATGGAGATCCACAAGCGGTTCTCCATCCCCACCGCTTGCCTCGCCTTCGCCCTAATAGGCCTGGCGCTGGGCGTCACCAACCGTAAGGACGGCAAGCTCGCCAGTTTCGCTCTCGGTATCGGCGTCATCTTCGCCTACTACATTCTCATGTATGGTGCGCAGGCGATGGCGAAGGGAGCGCTGGTCTCACCGCACTTGGCGATGTGGTTGCCAAACATCGTCATCGGTGGGGTCGGCGTTGTCCTGTTGGTCCGTCGGGCCCGCTCGGCGGAACGACCGGTCTCTTTCCGCCTGCCTTTTGCCTGGTCGACGGGTGCTCCCTCACCCGACCAAGCCACACCAACCGCCGAGGAGGCACCGCCGGCCGCGATGTCGGCTCTCGTCCAAACCCACGTCTCCCCTTCCCGTTGGTCGGTAGTCGGCATTTTGGACCGATATGTCGCAGTGCAGTATCTGCGTCTCGTCTCGCTGTCCTTTGTTGGTCTGCTCGGCATCTTCTACCTCTCCACGTTCGTCGATCTATCGGACAAGGTCTTCAAGGGCCAGGCCACGCTCCTGATGATCGGCGGGTATTTCTGGTATCAGACGCCGCAGTGGGTGTATTTCGTACTGCCGATATCGACGCTCGTCGCCACCCTCGTCACCATCGGCGTGCTGACCAGGACCAGCGAACTCACGGTGATGAAGGCCTGCGGTATCAGTTTGTATCGTGCCTCGCTGCCACTCCTGCTGTTCTCCTTGGTGTGGAGCGCGGCGCTGTTCACTATGAGCGAGACGTTTCTGGCCGAGGCAAATCGTCTGGCCGACGAACGTAACGATGCCATTCGAGGCATCACCAGACCGGTGTTCGACGCTCTGAACCGAAACTGGATCACGAGCCCTGACGGCGCGATGTACAACTACGGGTCTTTCGATCTAAGCGGGGAGGCCCTGTATGGACTCACGGTCTATCGATTCGATCCGAACCAGTGGAGAATCGCGGAACGAGCGTTTGCCGGACGTGCCGTCTATGACACGACCGCGCAGGCCTGGCACGGTCACGACGCCTGGGTTCGCCAATTCTCGGATGACGACTCTGAGAGCGCCTTCGTGGCCAACGACCGGCGTGAGTTCGCCATCGAGGCCCCCGAGTACTTTGCGGCCGAGCCACCGGACGCCCTGCGCATGAACTATCGTGAGCTCGATCGCTACATCGGCGAGTTGGCCGCCAGTGGTGTCAACGTCGTGCCGCTCCGCGTCTCCCTCGAACGGAAACTGTCCTTCCCGCTCGTGACCCTCATCCTCACCTTGATCGCCGTCCCGTTCGCGGTGTCCACGGGCCGGCACGGCACCCTCTACGGCGTCGGCATCGGGATCATGATCGCTATCTCCTACTGGGTGGTGATCAGCGTGTTCGCCGCCTTCGGCAGCGCCGGGCTGCTCGCACCGGTCCTCGCCGCCTGGGCCCCCAACATCCTATTCGGCGGCTCCGCCATCTACCTACTTCTCACGGTACGCACCTAACGGCCGGCCTCCAGGACGCCACAGCTCGTACCTGCGGGCCGCCACAGGCGAAGTCAGTTGAGCCATAACATTGTTAGGTCATACAACCTAACATAACCTCAAGACAGCCAACCCTGGCAGTGCCAATCGGAGAGTTATGTTCAGCGAATCCAGCCCGGCGTAGCCCCGGTAGAACGACGCGGATCGGTTTCGGCGCACGGCACCCAGGCTGGGTAGGCGAAGGCGCGCGACAATGGGCGACATCCAGGGCGGTTTCCGTGCGAGGCGGTCGTCTGGCCAAGCGCAAGGAGGGAGCAGCCAGGCGGCTGTGACCGCCGCAGCAGCGCCGCGCTCGGAAACCTAGAGCCCGGCCGCGTCCCGGAGTGCCGCCGCCTTGTCGGTGCGCTCCCAGGTTATCTCCGGTTCCGAGCGCCCGAAGTGTCCAAACGCTGCGGTCTGCTGATAGATCGGGCGGCGGAGATCCAGCGTCTCGATGATCCCCTTGGGCGTCAGCGAGAAATGCTCTCGGACCAGCTCCGCGATCCGATCCTCGTGGATTTTCGCGGTCTCGAAAGTGTCGATGAGGACCGACACGGGGTCGGCGACCCCGATGGCGTAAGCCAGCTGTACCTGGACACGATCCGCCACGCCGGCGGCCACACAGTTCTTGGCCACATAGCGGGCCATGTAGCTGGCGGAGCGGTCGACCTTCGTGGGATCCTTGCCGGAGAATGCCCCGCCCCCATGCGGCGCTGCCCCTCCGTAGGTGTCCACGATGATTTTCCGGCCGGTGACGCCCGCGTCGCCGTGCGGCCCACCGGTCACAAACCGACCGGTCGGGTTGACGTAGATGTGCGTCTTCTCGTCGAGCAGGTGTTCCGGCACGATCGGTGTGATGATCTTCGCGATCACGTCGTCCCGAATCTGTTCGATGTCGACGTTGTCGGCGTGCTGACTCGACACGACCACCGCGTCGACGCGGACCGGCGTGTCGCCGTCGTACTCGACCGTCACCTGCGACTTCCCGTCGGGGCGCAGATAGTTCAACACACCGTCCCGGCGCGCTCGCGACAGCCCGCGCACCAGGTCGTGGGAAAGCGTGATCGGCAGCGGCATGAGCGAATCGGTCTCCGAACAGGCATACCCGAACATCAACCCCTGGTCACCGGCGCCGCCGGGATCGACACCCATGGCGATATCGGGCGACTGCGGGTGAATCGCGGAGAGCACGGCGCAGGTATCGGCGTCGAACCCGAACTTCCCGCGGTTGTAGCCGATATTGCGGATGGTGTCTCGAACCACGCCGGTGAAATCAGTGGAGCCGGTGGTGGTGATCTCACCGGCAATGACCACGAGGCCAGTGGTCAGGAGTGTTTCGCAGGCGACTCGTCCGTTTGGGTCTTGGCGCAACACCGCGTCGACGATGCTGTCAGAAACCTGGTCAGCGATCTTGTCCGGATGTCCTTCTGTGACCGACTCCGACGTAAAAAGATAGTGCCCAGTCCGGCGCATGGTGTTCTCCTTAGAAACGACTCGTGTCCTGTCACCGTGATTCACGGCATATGTCGCCGGCGGGGCATCAGGCCTGAATGCGTTGCGGCGCGGGCACACATACCCCAGTTGCTCCCCTGTCGCGCCTGTTCAGGCGCGCGCCGGCGACCGACCGATGTTTAGAATCACGCGGTTACAGAACACTAGCGAAATAAACAATGTGACGACGCGTGCGCCTTCTCCCCGTCCGGGTAGAACGGCTCATCTCGGCCGACCGCTCCCGCCCGATCGCTCCGGTCCGGCGCCCGCTGGAGACCGAACCCAAGTGGTGAGAGATCCGTTAAGAATAACAAGCGGCTTGGAGAGGGTCAAACGCGGACCGGTCGTCAGGACCGGGGATGGAACTCGTCGTACACCGCCTTGAGGCGCGTCTCATGAATATGGGTGTAGATCTGCGTGGTCGACAGGTCGGCGTGCCCGAGCAGGGTCTGGATGACCCGTAGGTCGGCGCCTCGGTCCAGTAGATGAGTCGCGAACGAGTGCCGGACCACGTGCGGGCTGAGATCCCGGGGCAACCCGGCCTGGCGGCCATACTTCTTGATCACCTTCCAGAACCCGATCCGGCTCAACGACGCCCCGCCACGAGCATTGACGAAGAGTTGGACCGACTTCCGTTTTTTGAGCAGGGCCGGGCGACCGGACCCTAAGTATCGACCTACCCAGTCGACGGCCACGCGGCCGATCGGCACAATCCGCTCTTTGGCCCCCTTGCCGACGCACGTCAAGAAACCCGCATCCAGATTGATCGCACCCATGCGCAACGTCACCAGCTCGGTCACCCGCATTCCGGTGGCGTAGAGCAGTTCCAGCAGCGCACGATCTCGGAGGCCGGTCGGGGTCCCGACATCCGGCGCCTCCAGCAGTCGGTCGACCTCATCGACCGAGAGAAACTTGGGCAGCGACGGCCAGGCACGCGGCGCTCTCACGTCGTCGGCGGGATTGCCGACCAGGTGTCCATCCTGAACGAGAAACCGGTAGAACCCGCGGACGCAGGCCACCATGCGCGCCACCGAGCGCGGGGAGAGCCCCGACGACATCAACTGGCGCACGAACGCTTCGAGGTCGTGGCGGTCCAACGTCTCGAGCGCGCGTTCCTCGTCAGCGGCGAACGCCAGCAGGTGGTCGAGGTCGCGTCGATACGCGAGAATCGTGTTGGCCGACAGTCGTCGCGATACGCGCAATTCGTCGAGGTATCCCGCCGCGAGCGCTCGTCCCTCACCTGTGTCCACGTTCATTGCTTCCCGTATTTTGCGCGTTGTATACTAGTGGTCTGTAACCGTGGAGCGCAACATGCGTCGCCAGTCGGGTATCTCGTCTACCGGACACTGGTTTTGCGAAACGGTATCTACGGGCGGGAGCGGCCTCCCCGTCGCGTTTCCTCAACCGTCGGCCCGTAAGGTGAGCAATGAATAGACATCTGGCGACACTGTCCGGCGTTTTCCTGGTCATGCTTGTCGCCAGCGGATGCGCCACCCGGACCGCGCCCTCACTCGCCTCGTCGATGCCCGCGGCGGACCCGGCGGACTTCGAGACGCAGCTGAACGAGTATGTCGAGGTGCAGGAGGCGCTGGCTGCCGACGATTTCGACGAGGCGCGGGCCCAACTCGAGGAGTTCGCCCGCATCACCGATAGCGCGACCCAGGCGCTGGCTGCGCGCGCGCTCGAGGCGCCCGACATTGCCACACTACGGGTCGAGTTTAAGCCCCTGTCTGAATCGCTGGTAGCCCAGGATCTCCCTCAGGGGTTCGCACGAGCCTACTGCCCGATGTACGACAACGGTTCGTCGTGGGTGCAGCGCGATGGACCGGTGCGCAACCCATACTATGGCTCCACGATGTTGACTTGTGGCGTCGTCGACGCGGCTGCTGGAGCCCACATGGACCACACGGCGCAACATGGGGGCACCGTGTTCATGGCTCCGGATGGATTCCATCACATCGAGGGGGTGTACCCCGAGCCTGGGGTCTTCCGGATCTACGCGACGGACAACTACCGTGCGGAGGTCGACGTCACCGGCTGGACGGGTCGAGCCGTGACGGAGGAGGATTACGACGAGACGACCGACGAATTCGTTGAGGTGGCCGCCATTGACCTGCGCTCGAATCCCGACGGCGCGTATCTCGAGGCGCGGGTTCCCGACTACGGCGGCACGGCGGAGGTGATCGCCAAGGTCGTGTTCCAAGATGGTTTTCCCGCCGAGCGCTTCGACTTCATTTTCGCGAGCGTCTCGTCGGTTGACGCCGACGCGTCGGAGGCGTCGGGCGGTGTGAGCTTTGGCGGTGACGCGCCGGACGGGGCGACATTGGCGCAGCGCATTCAGCCCGACGTGCCAGACAGCGCGAACGAGATCGCGGCCGAGATCGCCGTACGAGACAAGCAGATTCAAGATCTGATCGGCCGCGGCGCCTTCACGGAGATTTTTATCCCGGCCTTGCAGGCGAAGGAGCTGGCGCTGGCACTCCAGCAGCGTGGATCCGAGCTCCCGATGACGGCGAGCAATCAGGTCCGCATCGCGGTTCGCCATCTCGTGCGCGCCGCCTATCTGCTCGATTGGTATGGCGACCTCGGCAACAAGAACGACGTCGACGACGCCTACGGCGTCTTCGGCGCCTCAGTCAGTCAAATTGCCGCCGTCTACGATGTGCCGGCTGTCCCTTGAGCGCCGACGACGTCTCACGACGGCCGGTCAACAGACCCACCCCTACCGGAGGAACTGGACATGCGACGGTACACAGGAGCGGTAGTCGGCTTGGCGATCCTCGTCGGCGCGCTCGGCACCAGTACCGGGGGACACACCGCCATCAACTCCCGCTTCACCTACAACGAGCACCTGTTCCCCATCTTTCAGCGGCAGTGCGGGAGCTGCCACGTCGACGGCGGCGTCGCCCCGATGTCGCTCCTGACCTATCAAGAGGCCTTTCCCTGGACCCAGTCTATCCGTGAGGAAGTGCTCAGCCTGAGAATGCCGCCGTGGAAAGCGGAGGATGGGTTCGGCGACTTTCTGAATGGTCATGTCTTGCCGGCGAACGAGCTGGATATGATTCTCGAGTGGTCCGCCGGTGGCTATCCCGAAGGCCCGCGCGACCAGCGCCCCACCGCCCCCGAGACGGTCGATGCCTGGACACTGGGCGAACCCTCGCTCGAGCTCATTCCCGCGGAACCGTTCGTCATTGACGCCGACACCAGCGAGGTCATCCGATATTTCACGCTGCCGACCGAGCTGGCTGACGACCGGTGGATTACGGGGGTAGACGTCCGTCCAGGCAACCGGTCGGTCGTCCGGCATGTCGCCGTGTATATCGACGACACCGGGCAGGCACGCGCGCTTGAAGACGTCGATGACGCGCCGGGCTTCGCGTCCGGATTCGACAGCGAAGAGCCGGTCGCCGTCTGGTGGCCAGGGCAAAGTGTCATCCAGCGCGACGGAGTCGGGTATGCGATGCCGGCGGGGGCCGATGTCGTGGCCCGCGTGGTGTACAAGAAAACATGGATTACAGAGGGCCAGGCGTTCACCGACCAGACCCGCTTGGGGCTGCATCTGGCCGATAGCGCCGTGGAGGCCATCGCGCACACCGTGGTCAGCTCACCCGCTGAGGTTGCCGGGCCCAAGTTCGTCTTCAGCCGTCCAGTCGTGGAGGACGTCACGTTGCGGGGGCTGCTGCCCGAGATGGATTTCCAGGCGACGGAGTTGCAAGTCGAAAGCGTATTACCCGATGGCTCCCGTAACCCGCTGCTCCTCATTCGTGAGCCCGACCCCAGGTGGCCCACACGTTACTGGTTCGACACACCACATCCGCTGCCGAGTGGAAGCGAGATTCAGGTCACGGTGACCTTGCAGGGCGGGGCCAATCGGGAAGCGGTGCCGTCGCTGTTCGCGAACGATGCACCGATCCGGTTGCTCCTCGACTATACCGCCGGCGCGGTCACCGCCAACTGATTACGTTCGCCGCGGCTTGATATCTCGGGCACACCCCATGGCACACCGCCTGGCGGGACACGCGCGACCGACCGCGGTGATACTCATAGCGTCAGCCGGGCTCCTGGTGCTATCGTGCGGCGAGACTCCCCGACCCGTCCCGGCCACGATCAACTTGACGGTCGTCAACGCCCGTATATGGACTGGCGACCCCGTCACCCCATGGCCCGAGGCCCTCGCGGTCGCTAACGGGCGTATTGTCGCCACCGGAACAAGCGACGCTATCCGACTGCTGGCCCCAGAGGCGAATATTGTCGACGCCCGAGGGCGGCTTGTCCTCCCCGGTTTCATCGACAGCTACACGCAGGTGCTGGATCTCGACGCCTTGCCAGATCGACTCCCGCTGGGGGGTATACGGTCGCGTCGACAACTCGTCACGAGCATTCGGACGGCGACGCGGGCGGCCAACGACTGGATTCGCGGGCACGACTGGGACCAGCGGTTGTGGGGGGGCTCGCTTCCCGATCGAACGTGGATTGACCCGGTGACGCCGGACCACCCGGTGTGGCTCAAACAGCGTGACAAACAGGGTGGGCTTGCCAACTCCGTTGCGTTGTCACGTGCTCGTATCGTCGCCGGCCTGACCGGCGCCGACCGCGGGCCTGACGGGACCCTCACAGGGATCCTCTCTGGACCGGCCATGCGGCAGCTCGAAGCGAGTCTACCGACCATGTCCACGGCGGGGGTCGATCGGGCACTCGATGCGACCCTAGCGGAAGCGGCCACGCGCGGAATCACCTCGGTCTATCATGTGGGCGACTGGGACGACCTCGACCTGTTCCTCCGCGCTCGATCGGAGGGCCGACTGACGGTCCGTGTCTACGCTGCGGTGCCCCTTCGCGAGTGGCTACGACTGGACCGCGCCATCGGCGTCGGGACCTTCGGAGGGACCGATGGTCGGGGCGATGATCGCTTCAGAGTCGGTCTCGTGCATACCAGCCTGGACGGCACGCTGGCGTCCGCGACCGCCGCGTTCGACGCGCCCTACCAGGACTCGATGGGGGTAAATACGGCGAATTCGTCAGACCTGAAGACGATGTGGCCGCTGGCGCTGTCGGCCGACGCGGCCGGTCTGCAGATCGTGGTCGGTGCTGTGGGAGACCAGGCGAATCGGGTCGCGCTGGATCTGGCGGAGGATCTGTTCGAGCGCGAGGGACCGCGTGACCGCCGCTTTCGAGTGGCACACGCACAACACCTCCACCCGCCGGACATCGCGCGGTTCGCCACGGAACGGGCGCTCGCGAGTCTGTTACCGTTTTCGGCACTTCATGATGGGCGGTGGATCGATCAGCAGCTCGGACCCCAGCGCGGTCGTACGAGCTTCCCGGTGCGAAGCCTACTTGATGCCGGTGTCCAGGTGTCGTTCGGGAGCGGACGGTTGAACCGGGGGTCACCAATTGACGGAATCTACGCGGCCGTCACCAGACGCACGCTCGACGGCCTGCACGCGCAGGGCTGGTTGCCCGAACAGCGCATCACGGTGGAACAAGCGCTGCGCGCCTATACGACCGGGGCGGCCTACGCTGGATTCGACGAAACGCGTGTCGGCGCACTGAGTGTCGGTCATCTCGCCGATTTCGTGATGGTCGACCGAGATCTGCTGACCGTAGCTCCCATCGACATTCCGACCGTACGAGTGGTCCTGACTGTCGTCGGCGGCGAGATCGTGCTCGACCGGCGACGCCGGCCCGGGTCTTAGTGGTGTGTCTCACCAATGATCTTACAGACGTGCCGGGCGCGGCGCCTGCCTGACCAGACACCACGAGGGAGCAAATTGGCAATTTTCGATCGAGGAGCAACACAGTCCACACGTGGTTCAGCGCCGTTCGAAAGCAGCGGGGCTTTCACCAGGGGCTGCTAGTCCTCGATGCCTCGCGATGTAAGCACCACCGGTCGGCGCGGATATGACGTCGAGGACGCCCACGATCTCACCAGGCCTTCTTCGCTGAGCTGCTCGAGAAGCACGACCTGAGCTCCGCTGACCCCGCGCGCTGACGATTTCGCAGCTTCCTGCGCACCTCGCGCCGAAGAACTTCCTCGCCAGTGAGTGGCGCCGGCAGGCGGCCGTGAAACGAGGCGGTGCTGTGGCGATCGTGTCGATCGACTCCGAGGACGTCGACATCCGCTATTAGTTCGAGCTGGCGCATGCGTTGACCCCAGAAGCAATCTACGATCGGCGCTGGGCGCTCGCGCTGCTTGAACGTGTCGTCGACGACGTGCGACACCGATACGCGGGTCACGGACACACCGAGCTGTTCGACGCCCTCAATGGGTATCTTGGTGCCGACCCTAGTGGCGTCCCGTACCAGGGATTGACTCCGCAACTCGGCAAGAGCGAACCGGCGGTGGCTGTCGCTGGTCGCGTGGGGCCTCTCGACGCTCGTGGTCGCCGCAAGCGCCTTGGGCCTGATCGTCTGGTTGGGCGACCGAAACGAAGAATCCGTCAAAGAAGCGGACCCGCGCGACGGGGAGTCCGCCCTCCGAGCGCTAGTCGAGCACCCCGTCCACTTTCAGGAGTTCGGCGTTGAGGACCGCCGCCCCGGCCGCGCCCCGGACGGTATTGTGCCCCATGGTCACGAACTTGTAACCGAGGACGGGACACGGGCGTAGCCGGCCCACACAGACCGCCATGCCGCCGTCGCGGTCGGCGTCCAGCCTCGGTTGCGGCCGGTCGTCGTCGTCCATATACACGATCGGGCGGGGTGGCGCGCTCGGGAGATCGGCCTCCTGCGGACGACCTGAGAACTCGCCCATCGCCCTCACGAGTGCGTCTTGTCCCGGGTCCGTCTCGAGGGCGACACTGGCAAGTTCCGTGTGTCCATTGATGACCGGCACCCGCGTCGTACTCGCACTGACCACCAGCGGGTGTGGCTCGGCTCCGGCCGCGGTCACCTGGCCAAGAATCTTCTTAGTTTCGGTCTCTATCTTCTCTTCTTCGCCGCGCACGATCGGGATGACATTGCCCACGATATCGAGCGACGCGACCCCGGGATAGCCGCCACCGGAGACCGCCTGCAACGTCGAGACGATGACCTGACGCAATCCGAACGGTCGAAGCGGTGCGAGGGCCATGGCCAACATGATGGTGGAGCAATTCGGATTGGTGACGATCCGTCCCGACCACCCCTTGGCGACACCCTGCGGCGCCAGCAATTGCAGGTGGTCCGCGTTCACGTCCGGAATCACCAGCGGCACGAGTGGGTCCATGCGATGATTGCGCGCGTTGCTGACGACGATATGCCCCGTCTCAGCAAACAACGTCTCCACCTCCCCCGCCACCGACGCGTCCAGGCCTGAAAAGACGAGCTTTGGCGCCTGGCCCGGTGTCACCCGCTCCACCACCATGTCGGCAACCCGGTCCGGCCGCGGGGCCGGCAGTCGCCACGGTGTGGCCTCCCGATACTTCTTGCCGGCTGAACGCTCGCTGGCGCCGACCCAGGTCACCGTGAACCAGGGATGATCACTCAGCTGGGCGATGAACTCCTGCCCCACCGTCCCCGTGGCTCCCAAGATACCGACTTCGAGTTTCCCGTTCATGACACGCGTCCCTTTACTTTCATCCGAACCGTGGCCAGAAAATGGCACGGCCCGTGTGACCAGCGGTACTAAGCGGTCGCGGCGGCGCCACCGTCCTCGGAGAAGAACTCCCCATGCACCGCGGGGACCGCCTCGTCGAGTCGATCCGCCGAAATGACACAGGCGACCTTCATCTCCGATGAGCTGATGCAATCGATATTGATCCCTGCCCGCGCCAAGACCGAAAACATCCGAGCCGCCAGGCCTGGGCTGGACCCGAGACGCGACCCGACGATGGCGATCTTCGCCACCGCGCTCTCGATGACCACGTCACGGGCGACCCCCGCCGCCTTCCAATGTTCGGCGAGCTGTCCGGCGCCATCGAGGAACTCGGAATCTAGGATAAACGTGATCCGCCCACGGTCGTGAGAGCTGGCGCTCTGGATAATGAGTCGGATGTTGATGCCCGCATGCGCGATGTCCTGGAAGACCCGCGCGGCCATCCCGGGCTCGTCCGGCACGTCCAGAAGTGTGACCTTCGCGATCTCCGAGTCGCTGGTCACGCTGACCACTTCGGCTCGTTCCATGATGGTATCGCTTCCTCGAATCCAGGTTCCCGCGCGAAGATGAAAGCTGCTGCGCACATGAATCGGCACGTCGTACTCCCTGCATACCTCGACCGCGCGCGGGTGCAGCACCTTGGCTCCGGTGGACGCCATCTCGATCGCCTCTTCGTAACTGATCTCGGGCCACAGCCTGGCGTCGGCGACCCGAGAGGGGTCCCCCGAAAAAACTCCGTCGACGTCCGTGCAGATTTCACAGGCCTCCGCGCCCAGCGCCGCCGCCAACGCGGCCCCAGTAATATCGCTCCCGCCGCGACCCAGGGTCGTAATGTCGTTCGCGTCACTGATGCCCTGAAAGCCGGTCACGATCACCACCTTCCCGGCTTCCAGCTCGTTGTAAATACGGCCCGTGTCAATCGTGCGAATACGCGCCACGTTGAACACGCCATCGGTCCGGATGCCGCATTGCAACGCTGTGAGCGACACCGCGGCAAGCCCTCGATGCTGAAGCGCGAGACCTAACAATGACACCGTGACCTGCTCGCCCGTTGACAGGAGCAGGTCCATTTCTCGACCCGACGGACGATCGGAGACCTTCTCGGCGAGCCGCACGAGGTCATCCGTCGTCTTGCCCATTGCCGACAGCACGACCACCAGGCGCGGCGTCTGGGGCAGATTGTTCTGGATCCGATCGGCGATCGCCAAAATTCGTTCAGCCGTTGCCACCGACGTCCCGCCATACTTCTGCACGACGATCGGGGTCGCCGCTTGGTTCTCAGTCATCCGAGGCCACCGTCGGCTCCGCGCTCCGCGTCCGTGGGATGGGTGCACCCCGACGCGCCGTCTCGTTCCCGATCTGTGAAGCAAGCTGGTGGAGAAACAGTCCAACGTCGGTCACGATACCCACGGTCTGTGACGACCCTCGGTCTCCGAGCTTCGTCACCACGGCCGGATTGATGTCTACACAGACGACCCGCACCCATCCGGGTAGCATGTTCGCGACGCCGATACCGTGCAGCATCGAGGACAGCATCACGACCAGTCGGACGTCCTGTAGGACCTCCGCGTACCGCTCCTGGGCGACGGTCGTGTCCATCACCGTGTCCGGGAGAGGACCATCGTCCCGGATGCTGCCGGCCAGCACATACGGCACGTCGTGGGTGATGACGTCATGCATCAACCCGGTGGATAGCAATCCCTCGCGGACGGCCTCACGCAACCCGCCTACGCGCCGGATCCGGTTGATGGCCCGCATGTGATTCTTGTGTCCCCCATCCACCGCGACGCCCGCGTCCAGGTCGACCCCGAGCGAGGTGCCAAAGAAAGCCTGCTCAGCGTCATGCACCGCCAGCGCGTTGCCGGCCAATAACCCGTCGACCCACCCACTCCGCACGAGGCAGGCCAGATACGGGGCGCCGCCACTGTGCACCACGACCGGACCGGCCACCATCACGATCCGCCCGCCCCCGCCTTTGACCTCGCGCATCATCTTCACCACGCGCGCCACGCTTACTTCGACGCGCCGCTCGGTCGAGACGTCGTCTGTCATGAACGCGAACCCCAGTCGGTCCCGCTCTTGGAATGCCGGCACCACGCGGATGCCGTCAACACCGCACACCACACCCTCACCCGCCCGGATGTCCCGCAGCTTGCGGCACACGGCCTGCCCCTCGGCAACGGCAATGACCGCGTCCATGCGCTGCTCCGCCACGTCGATCCACCGCCCCGCCTGGCGAATCTGCGTCCGGTGGTGTGTGGTCGAATAGAAATCCTCGGGCACGAAGCCATCGCCGGCCGGTTCGACCCGCGCGTCATCATGCCGACGAGCGTGGCACCCCAACGGGATGAGCGCCTCGAGCACCTCCCGCAGAGCGTCCACCGTTTCGGCCGACACCCGCAGGCGCAGGTGCGAAAACTCCTCGTTCGTACGCCCGATCGAGAACTCGAGTACGTCGAACGTCGCCCCGCGCTCGATAACCTTGTCAAACACGGAGGTCAGCAGCCGCGAGTCGATCAGGTGACCGTCGGCTTCGACGATCTCACTATGGGACTGTTCGGACATGAGGCGAACCTCGAACCGGCTCAGCCGTGGGCGGGCTGAGTCGAGTGATCGGCCAGAAACGCCTCAAACTCGCGAAGCGAGCGACCCAGGCGTGTCGGTTTCCTCAACTGGTCCGTCATCACGTTCGAGGTCTTGTATCCGTTGCCCGTCACGCACACCACGATCGACTCGTCACGTGGAATGGTTCCGGCGTTCAGCAAGTTGATCGTGGCGGCCAACGTGGTCCCGCCAGCCGGTTCGGTGAAGATCCCCTCGGTGCGGGCCAGCAATCCGATCGCGTCGAGAATTTCCGGATCCGTCGCACGCGCACCAGCACCTCCGGTCCGTCTGACAGTCTCCAGTACCTGATATCCATCGGCCGGGTTGCCGATAGCGATGGACTTGGCGATGGTGTCCGGTTTAACCGGCTCCGGATGCGTAGCCCCACTCTCCAACGCATCGATGATGGGCGAGCAGCCGGCCGCCTGCGCCGCGTGAATCCGCGGCAGGTCGCCGGCCGCGAGCCCGACTTCCCGCAGCTCACGGAACGCCCGCCCGATACGCGGCAGCAAGGTACCGCCCGCGACCGGTGACACCACATGCTGTGGATAGCGCCAGCCCAACTGTTCGACAATCTCGAAGCCGTAGGTTTTGGCACCTTCGGCGTAATAGCTGCGCAAATTGATGTTGGCGAACGCCCAACCGTATCGGTCGCCGACCTGCGTGCAGAGCCGATTGACATCATCGTAGTTGCCGTCGATCCCGACCACGTGCGGCGCGGACACGGACGAGCCGACGATCTTGCCCGGCTCCAGGCTCTGAGGAATAAAGACGTAGCATGTCAACCCGAGCCGAGCGGCATGGGCCGCCACGCTGTTCCCCAAGTTGCCGGTGGACGCGCATCCGAAGGTGTCAAACCCCAGTTCCATGGCGCGCGTCGCCGCCACCGGCACCACACGGTCCTTGTAGGACAGCGTCGGGTGATTGACGGAGTCATCCTTGATGTAGAGCTCGGCGACCCCCAGTTCGCGAGCCAGCCGCTCTGCTCGTACCAGCGGGGTGCAGCCCGAGTGCAGCCCGGTACGCGGCTCACCCTCGATCGGTAACAATTCCCGGTAGCGCCACAGATTGTGAGGCCGCGCCGCGATCGCGTCGCGGGTCAGAGTTGCCCGGGCGGCCTCGTAGTCATAGCACGCCTCCAGTGGACCCAAGCACTGGTCGCACACATACAACGCCTTGGCTGGAAACTCGGTCTTACACATCGCACACCGCAGCCCGGTGAACACACTCATGCGCGCGCTTCTCCCCATGAGAGGACCGGCAACCACAGCGGTGGCTGCACGTGAAAATCGAACTGGCCGATCTCGTTCAACGCCGCCGTCACCGCCGCGGAGCCGCACGACTCCAATGTCATCACGAACGGCAACTCTGACTTCGCGAATCGGGGTTCCTGCCACACCGCGTCAACGTTGATCGCGTGGCGCGAGAACACCTCGGCGAGCGCAGCAAGGATGCCCGGCCGATCCCGGACCATGAACCGCACATAGTGAGGCGCGTCGAAATCTCGCACCACCGGACGACGCGGTTGGACGTCGGCCGTTTGCCGTACTGGCGTGCCGCGAGCGATCGCCAGCAAGTCGGAGACAACGGCGACGGCGGTCGGTTCGCCTCCGGCACCAAAACCGGAGAAAGCCGTTTCTCCGCCGAATTCGCCATCCACGACGACGATGTTCTGGGTGCCATCGACCCGGGCCAGCGACGAGTCCTCTGGCACGAGGGCCGGTTGCACCGCCGCGCGAATATGCCCACCCTCTGGTAGCAACTCAGCCCGAGCCACTTGCCGAATCACACACCCGAGGCGCTTCGCGTACGAGAAATCAACCTTGGATATGGCTCTGATCGAACCCAACGGGATATCATCAACACCAACCTCACAGCCAAACCCCACGGCAATGAGAATCGCCAGTTTGGCCTGGGCGTCAAGGCCGTCGACATCGGCGGTCGGGTCCGCCTCGGCATAGCCGAGCCGCTGGGCCTCGGCGAGTACGTCAGCGTAGGCGACGCCCTCCCGCTCCATCCGCGTCAGGATGTAATTGCAGGTCCCGTTCAGGATCCCCTGAATCCGATACAGTCGATCACCGGCGATCCCTTCGCGGAGAGACCGCACAATCGGCACGCCGCCGGCCACGGCGGCTTCAAACAGGAGCGGGCGGTCGGCCTGGCGGGCCGCCTGGCCCAAGAACATGCCCTCGTGTGCGATCACCTGCTTGTTCGCGGTAACCACAGCCACCCCGGCCGCCAGTGCCTGCTCGATCCAGTCGCGTGCGGGGGACCGTCCGCCGATCAACTCCACCACCACATCCACCGACCCGTCGATCACGTCTGCAAATGCGTCAGTCCACACCACCTCCGGCGCCACCCAGTCCACCTTCTTCCGGTTCACCTGGCGGTTGCAAATATGGGTCAGTTGGAGAGACGGATGGATATCCTCCGAGAGGATGCGCGCCACGGCCTGCCCCACCGTACCAAACCCGGCGATAGCGACCCGACAAGGACCCACCTGCTCCGTTGTGTTCATCATCGGTATCCGTGTGCGTGTGTGGATTCGGTGCTCTGCGCGTGCGCCGAAAAAAAAAGCCATCATCCCCGCGGATGATGGCTTATTCGGACTCAGCGTGTCGCTGTCAGCTACATCACCCGCGTTGACCGCGCGTCTTCGTTGGAACCACGGTCGTGGAAACGGTCTGATTCGCGAGCATGCCGTTACGCATGTAGACGCTGCATATATCCTGTCGAGGATAACTCCGTCACTGAGGCGAGTCAACATACGCCCCGCCGACCCTGGCCTCTCTGTCCGGCGAGCCCGCCGCGGTTGACAGCCATCAGACCGAGGAGTAGTATCCGCCGCGATCGCGTCGCCCCACCACGCCATGCCCACCCGATCCAAGTGGCAGTCCCTGCCGACTGAAGCCATCAACCCCCGCACGCTCTCGATGGATCGGGCGTCGACCGAAGAGATCATCGATCTGATGATCCAGGAGGACCGCCGCACGATTACGGCGGTGCAACGGGAGAAGGCTCGGATCGCGATCGGGGCGGAGCTAATCACGGCCGCATTTCGAAAGGGTGGACGACTCGTTTTCGTCGGCGCCGGTACCAGTGGTCGGCTTGGTGTGCTGGAAGCGGCAGAAATGCTGCCCACATTCGGCACCCCGGCCCGACTCGTCCAGGCGGTCATGGCTGGGGGCCGAGACGCTTTTTTTAAACCGCGCGAGGGCGTGGAGGACAACTTTGAGGAAGGCGCGCGCGCGGCCAGCCGGTTGCGCCTGAACAACAAGGATGTGCTCATCGGCGTCTCCGCCAGTGGCATGACGCAGTTCGTACGGGGTGCGCTCACCCGCGCACGCCGGTCCGGCGTGAAGATCATCTTCGTCACCTGCTGGCCCGGCTCCGAACTCCAAACCTTCGTCGATGTCATCATCGCGCCAGCGGTGGGACCGGAGGTCATCGCTGGATCGACCCGGCTCAAGGCCGGGAGCGCCACGAAGATGGTACTCAACATGCTGACCACCATCTCCATGGTGCATATCGGCAAGACCTACGGCAATTTGATGGTCGACGTGCAGACCGGGTCCGAGCAACGTCGGGATCGCGCCCGCGGCATCATCACCACCGTGACCGGTCTCGACTACGATGCGGCCGGGGCTCTGCTCCGGCGCGCGCGGTGGAACGTCAAAGCCGCCATCGTCATGGAGAAAACCGGCGACACCTACGCCAAGGCACTCACCCGCCTCAAGCGCGCCGGCAACTCCGTGCGCCATGCTATCGGCGAAGATGTCGAGCCACGCCTGCGTGAACGGCTCGCCTCGGATTGACACCGTACGCCCCGGAGCGATAGAGTCGATTTGGTTCTCCTATCCTGAGTTGTGCCTTTCGCTCCAAGCCCCCGTCGGTCGACATCCGTCGCCGTCGTGTTCGGTGCGTGCATCTCATTCTGGCTTGGTCTCTGCGCGGCGGCGGCTGGTCAGGACACCGCAGGACTCTGGGTGACGCAACAGTCCGTCACGTTCCTGACCACTCAGCCTCCCGATCACCTCCGCCACATCGGTTTCGCGATCGCGACGGTTCGCCTGCGATAAAGCCGCGGCGTGGAGGTACTTGATCTCGGGGTGCTCGCCGTCTTTCTTGGCGGGACGGTGTGGCTCGGCCTCTCACGAACGTCTGGACAGACGACCGTCGCTGACTATTTCACCACCAACCGACGAGCGCCCTGGGCCGTCGTGATGGCCTCGATTGTGGCCACCGAAACCAGCACGGTCACACTGGTTAGCCTGCCAGGGTACGCCTTCTCGAATGACCTGACCTTTCTCCAGTTGGTGTTCGGCTATCTGGTGGGGCGCGCCATCGTCACCGTGTTTCTGATACCCGCCTACTTCCGCGGACGATACCTGACCGCCTATCAGGTGCTGACCGATCGTTTCGGCGGCAACGTCGGGAGGCTTGCCGCCAGCATATTTCTCGGCACCCGGAATCTGGCCGACGGCTTTCGTCTATTCGGTACCGGACTGGTGCTGGCCGCGGTGATTCTGACGGTACCTGGCGCCACCAGTCTGGCCACGAGTATCGCCCCGACCCTCGACTCGACCACCACGATCCTCGTCGCCTCGGTGTTGCTGCTTGGCACTATCACGATTGCCTATACCTACTTCGGCGGAATGAGTGCCGTGTTGTGGACCGATGTACTGCAACTGGTCGTCTACGTCGGCGGTTCGCTCGTGGCTGGCATCCTGCTGCTCAATCTCATCCCGGGCGGATGGCGCGAGGTGGTCGAGACCGGCTCGGCCGCCGGTCGGTTTCGGCTGTTCGATTTCTCGTGGGACCCCAACCGGAGTTATACGTTCTGGTCGGGACTCATCGGTGGAGCCTGCCTCACAGTCTCCACCCACGGAACCGACCAGTTGATCGTCCAACGCTACCTGTGCAGCCGCAGTGCCCAAGCGGCCTCGCGAGCCCTGATGTGGAGTGGCGTGGTGGTGCTCGGCCAGTTCGTATTGTTCCTATTCATCGGTGTCATGCTGTATGTGTACTACACCGGATACGCGCCGAACACGCTGGATATGCTGTCGGCCGGCGGGCAACTCCGCACGGATCGCGTGTTTCCGACCTTCATCGTCACCCAGCTCCCGACGGGATTTCGGGGATTGATGGTCGCAGCCATCTTCGCCGCCGGGATGTCCACGCTTTCTTCATCTCTCAATGCCTCAGCCTCCAGCACCGTGGCCGACTTTTATATGCCCGCCACCGGCAATCGCCGGTCAGCCCCGCACTATCTGCGCGTGGCCCGGCGGTCGACCGTCGTCTGGGGTCTTCTACAGATCATCGTCGCGGTGATCGCGATACGCAGTTCGGACCGAATCGTCGACGAAGTACTGGGGATCAGCTCATTCACCAATGGATTGATCCTCGGCCTGTTTCTACTCGGCTTGGCCGGGTATCGGCGCCAACAGACCGCATTCGCCGCCGTCGGGACCGGCGGAGCCGTCATGCTCGCGGTCCGTCTGCTGACCGGACTCTCGTGGCAGTGGTACGTACTGATCGGGACGACGGCGACCTTGACGGCCGGCTGGCTCGTTGCACGACACACGGAGGCCCCGAGTCGTGACTAGCAGCACGGCTCGATTTTCTCCGGTCGCCGCTTTGCTGCGCGAAGCGGTAGACCGGCGGGTCTTCCCCTGCGCGACCGTCGAAGTGGGTAGGTCAGACGGCGTACACTGGCAGGACGCCTGCGGCACGCTGACCTACGAGGCGACCGCCCCGGCCGCCACGATCGACACGGTGTTCGATCTCGCCTCGCTGACCAAAGCCATCGCGACCACCACCGTGGTCATGCAGCTATTCGACCAGGGACAGATCCGGCTTGAGGACCCCGTTCGCCGATGGATAGACGACTGGCGACGCGATGACCGTCAACAGGTGTCGCTGGCCGACCTACTCGAACACGCCAGCGGGCTCACTGCGCACCTGCCTCTGTTCCGAGACCACACGAGCCGAGTCGATTTTCAGCACACGATCTCCACTCTGCCCCTGGAGTACGTGCCCCGTACCCAATCGATCTACAGCGACCTTGGGTTCATCCTGCTCGGCTTCCTGGCCACGGATGCGGCCGGCGGGGTCGGTCTCGACCGGCAATTCAGCGACATTGCCGAGCGTCTGCAACTCGGTCCTCTTCGGTATCGGCCACCGGCGGACTGGCGCGCACACACGGCACCGACCGAGGTCGAACCGTGGCGGGGCCGCCTGCTCCAGGGCGAGGTACATGACGAAAACGGATGGGCGCTCGGCGGCGTCGCCGGCCACACGGGGCTTTTCGGTACTGCGCCGGCCGTGGGTCGGTTCGCCCGCGTTCTGCTGCGGACCCTGACGGGCCGTCCCCTTGTCGCCAAGCCGGCGACCGTCCGCCGATTTCTCAGATCAACCACGGTACCCGGCAGTTCACGTGCGCTCGGGTGGGACACGATGCTGGTCACGTCTTCGTGCGGGCACCGCCTGTCCCCGGACGCCATCGGGCACACCGGGTTCACCGGTACGTCGTTGTGGATCGACCCGCAGCAAGACCTCTATGTCGTGTTGTTGACCAATCGTGTACACCCTACCCGAGACAACGAGGCGATTCTCTCGTTGCGTCCGGCCATCCATGACGCGGTCGTCGAGGCACTCATCCGGTGACGCTGACCACCATTGACTGGTTCATTCTCGGAGGATTTCTGGTCTTTCCGTTTCTTGTCGCTCTGTGGTCGGCGCGGCGCGCCAGCCAAGGCCTCGGGCAATACTTCCTGGCCGGTCGCGATCTGTCGTGGTGGCTGGCCGGGACGTCGATGGTGGCCACGACGTTCGCCGCCGACACGCCCTTAGCAGTCGCCGGCATCGTCGCGCAGGATGGCATCGCCGGTAATTGGATCTGGTGGAGCGGGGCCCTCGGCAGCATGTTGAGCGTGCTGTTCTTCGCGCGACTCTGGCGTCGCGCCGGCATCCTGACCGACGTCGCGTTCGTCGAGGTCCGCTACAGCGGCCGCGCCGCCGCGTGGCTCCGAGGGTTCCGGGCCGTCTACCTTGGGCTCCTGGTCAACTGCGTCATCATCGGTTGGGTCAACCTCGCGATGGCCAAGGTCCTGAGCACCACGCTGGGGTGGGACCGCTTGACCGCCGTGTTCGTCGGATTGGCGCTGACCGGCGCCTACGTATCACTCGCCGGCCTGCGCGGGGTGGTGCTGACGGACCTGTTCCAGTTCGGCCTTGCCATGACGGGCGCCGTGGCCGTGGCGGTGTTTGCGATCCGCCAGCCTGAGGTCGGCGGGCTCGCCGGTCTGGCGGACCACCTTCCGGCCGACACCTTTCGATTCGTCCCGGCGGTGTCGCCCGACGGCGGCGACCTCGGCGGCACGTTGACCCTCTCTCTGACCGCGTTTGTCGCCTACCTGGGGGTGCAGTGGTGGGCCAGCTGGTATCCAGGGCAGGAACCGGGCGGTGGCGGCTATCTGGCGCAGCGTATGATGTCGGCCCGCGACGAACGTCACTCCGTACTAGCCACCCTATGGTTCACTCTCGCGCACTATTGCCTACGGCCCTGGCCCTGGGTCGTCGCCGGACTGGCGGCCCTGGTGCTGTATCCAGACCTCGCCGACCCTGAAGTGGGCTACGCCATGGTCATCCGGGACCACCTCCCGGCCGGCTGGCGTGGGTTGGTGCTCGGTGGATTTGTCGCTGCCTACATGTCGACGATGTCGACACAGCTCAACTGGGGCGCCTCGTATCTCGTCCACGACGTGTACGCGCGGTTCGTGAGACCTGACGCGAACGACGCCCACTACGTCCTGGTCGCGCGCCTCACGACGCTGGTGGTGATGGTGTGCAGTGCCGGGGTCACGCTCTATCTCGATACGGTGCGGCAAGCATGGGAATTCGTCCTGGAGGCGGGGGCCGGCATCGGTCTGGTCCTCATCCTCCGGTGGTATTGGTGGCGGGTCAACGCTTGGTCGGAGATTGCCGCGATGGTGGCCCCCGCCTTCGGGTACGCCTGGTTGGCGGCCTACACCTCGATGGCATTCCCAGATACGCTGATCGTGCTTGTGATCTGGACCACCGTCAGCTGGCTCGTCGTGACCTGGATGACGGCGCCCGAACCGGATGCGACCTTGATCGGGTTTTACCGCCGAACACGCCCCGGAGGACCCGGCTGGAGTCGGGTGGCCCGCATCGCCGGCGCCCCCCCACCTGATCCGATCGGCGGGCAACTCGTGGACTGGCTGGCCGGCGTCACCCTGATCTACGCCACGCTGTTCGGGGTCGGAGCCTTGATCATTCCGGGCCGCCGCGGCGGTCTGCTCCTGCTTGCCGCAGGGGTTGCGACGGGGTCGTTTCTGTATGGACGGATTTCGAAGCGAGGATGGGGGTCGCTCACGCAGTGAGCGGCACCGGCGAGTCGCCCGTCGCCGGTACGACGCACGACTTCCGCCACGAGCGCGATCTTGTCGCACGACCCCGCGGTGCCCACGGCCGCGACCAGGGCCCCGGCCCCCAGGGTCGGTCGAAGCACACGGTACTGCACGCGTGATAACATCGCCGCTTTTGGGATGTTGTCGGCATGGGCTCAACCGGACAATATAGGGAACCGGCACCCAGGTCGGAAATCGGCTACGCCATGGCCGGTCTGCTGGTCGCTATTGCCATCTTGGGCCTCTTGATGAGCATGGCGATGCCCACCTGGCAGACCTTTGTGAAGCGCGAAAAGGAAGCCGAACTGGTCTTTCGGGGCGGTCAGTACGCGCGCGCGATTACCCTCTACGGCCAGCAGTTCGCCGGCGCATTTCCGCCGAGCGTCGAGACCTTGGTGGAGGGTCGGTTCCTGCGCAAGGCCTACACGGACCCGATGACGCCGGACGGCGAGTTCGAGATCGTCACCCTTGGAACACTGCAGAACATCCCGGGATTCAATCCCGCCATCGAGGTCGATAGCGACGGAGAGCCAAACCGAATGCCGTTCTCTCAAGCCGCCCGAGAACAGGACGAAGAGAGCGGCCTCATCTTGGGCGTGCGTAGCCGCAGCACCGAGGACTCCATGATGGAACTCAACGGCCTGACCAACTACGCCGACTGGATCTTCACCCCTACCGCCGCAGGTCTGCTCGGCGGTCACGCCGCACCGGAACCGATGATCGTGGGCGTCGGCGCCATCGGTCAGCCCGTCCAATCGGGAGACGCCGGCGGTTTCGGCCCCACTCGACCGGGAGCCGGAGCGTTCGGTGGGTTCGGCGAGCGCACCGGAGCCGCTGGACGCGGCAACACGGGTGGTCCACCCGACCAGCGACCCGGCGTCGGTGTGCCACGGTCCGGCGGGCCGGGGGTGGGAATTGGGCAGCCTGGCGACGCAGGGGTGGGCACAGGACGCCCTCCGGTTAGGGCGTCAAACCCGGACGGCGGGTAACAAGAACCCCTACCAGTCCGCGTAGACGGTGCCGTCGATCGCCTGTCCGAGGGCGCCACTCCGGACATCAAACACCCCGGGGAGCGCGGTCGGATCGGTCGGATCGAATTCCGACGAGATCGTTTGCCAGGTCGAGGCCGACTGTGTGAACGGGTCTTGGGGGAGGCTCCGAAGATATCCATCGCCAACCAGATCCTCCAACGCGGACGGATACGCGCCTTTGTCGGCGTAGTACTGGTCGATCGCATCGCGTAGGCGGAAGAGGTCTTCCTTGAGTACGGCCTCCTTTGACCGTGTGACGCCAGTGCCGTAGCCGGCCATCGCGATGGCCGCCATGATGACCACCAGCGAGATGACCACCAACATCTCAACCAGTGTCCATCCGGCTGGCGAGGCGGCTCGCGCCTCGCCCGGCCCGGGGCGGAAGATGTGGGACAGGGCTGGTGGCCGCCCGGGCGTCATCACCATTCGTTGTAGTGGGTCCCGTCAAGGGCCGTAGCGTTGGACCGCGAGTAGACGTCGTACACGTTGTCGCCACCCCAGGTCGTGGAGTCGGGCGAGTCCTGATAGGAGCGCATACCCCACTCGGTGCCTCGGGTCATCGGGTCGAATGGGATCCTGCGCAAGAATTTCAGCTTCGTGCCTGATGCGTCGTTCATCCGCTCGACGCCTTCGACGAGAGTCTCGAGGTCAGGCGGATAGCCCTCATTCCCCATTTCCACGTTACTGCCACCGATCTGCTGAAGCGTGACGGCATCCTTGTAGCGGTCGATCGCCGTGCGCATGTCACGCAGCCCGCGACGAAGTTCCACCTCGCGCTGCCGCTGCATCGTGACCTTGCTCAGCGGCAAAACCGCTGACGCCAGCACTGCCAGCATCGTACTGACGACGAGGAGCTCTATGAAGGTGAAGCCGGACACCGCCCGCACGCGGCCCCGCATCGGCGGTCGGGGCGAAACCGGTCTTGGCACACCCATCGTCGGCTCACTGAACGGTCACCGTTGCTGCAGAGAATTCGAGGTCCAGGAAACGCCCCTGGACTCATCGCGGTGCCGCTGAGCTTCAGTGTAACCGACCCGGCGCCCACCGTTCATCAAGGACACCGTGCGCCAAGGACCCGGCCCCACCCCAGCGGGTGGTGGTCACGACGCCTCATCCGGTCCTTCCCAGAAGTACGTGGACACACCCAGCGTGAGCACGAGTTCGTCGTCCGATTCGTTCCCCTGGCCCAGCACAACCGACTCAATCAGGATGAACTCCGGCGCCGTCTCCATCTCGTAAATGAACTCACGGATATCTTCGTACGCGCCGGCCAGCACCATGGTCGTGCTCAGATTGGTCAGCGGACTGTCTCTCACCTTTTCGGACACACTGCTCCGCCGTTTCAGGACAAGATTCATATCCGCCGACAAATTGTCGAGATAAGGAGACAGCAGGTTCCTCGCCTCCGCGAGATCGCCTGGTAGCACATCGTTATAGAAACGTTCTAATTGTTGGTCTGCTATAGACTTCATCGAAGCCGTATCGCTCGCCTCGGCGTAGGCTCCGGTCACATCTTTCAATTGGCGTCCGACAGTCGCCATGCGCTGCTCGGATTGCTCCACTTTGTTGGCATATGGGTAAACGGCGAACGTGTAGAGCCCGATATCCACCACCAGAATCACGGCCACGGCCGTCACGAGAGCGCGATTCTCGCCAAGAATCCTTTGCCACAGGCTCATCACAACGCTCCACCGCCGGGCGGCACTTGGCCATCCCCCCCTCCAGTAGACGCGTCCGGTGCCGGGTCGTCGTCCCACACCCCCGCGCCCGGTTCGTCCTCGTTTGCAGGCGCGTCCTCGGCTGGCTCCGCTTTCACCGCCACTTCTGCCGATGGGTCGCCACCTGGCGTCGTTCTGAGAACCGGGGCCGGGTGGTCGGCGCTCGTACCCGCCCCGACCTCCTGCAGATACCGGCCTCGCAGCACCGCTTGATACATGCCCCCGTCCGTTAACTCCGAACTGCGATTCAACACGTCGGCGAACGCACCAGACTCTTCGAGCGCATCGATAAAACCGGTGATGCCCTCGAGGGCTCGACCAACGACCAGCATGGAGACCTCCACCGATTCCGGGCTGATGTCCGGTCGTACCTCGGTCAACATGACATCTGGTGGGAGTGTGGTCTCAACCCGGTTGAAGAACTGGGTCCACGAGAAGACGCGGTGATCGATCAGGGTATTGGCCTCTCGCGCGAAGGCAGCGACCTCTTCGAGGGCCTGCGGACTCAGAGCTCGTTGCACCTCCGCGGCGCGCATCGACAAGTCGACGTGCTTGAGTTCGGTCTGTTCCGCTTCCCGGGTCAACTCCGTGTTCCACTCCGACAGCTCGACGATGCGAAGCGCAAGGCCCACCAACACCGCCAACCCCAGTAGGGCCACGACGCCGAACACCACATAGACGGCGCGTTCGTTGTAGAACGGTCTGGTCGCGAGATTTGTTCGAAGCATGGTCCGAGTGGACGGCCTGAGGCTCCTAGAGTGCCGTGGACACCGACCCGCCGGACTCCGCGGGTCCTATACCCCTATTTCGGACGCCGAGTGCTCCCGCAATAGCAGGCCGAGCGGCGCGGCCACCAAATCGGGGATCATCCAATCGCCTCGTTGGCCCGCGCGACTGGTGGCGAACGTGATCGGATTGACGGACACGCCGAGCCGCAATTGGAGTGAATCGCGCAGAGCCTCGGCGGCCTCGGCGGTGGTGTTGGCGGCGCTCGCCGCCAGGAAGATACGACCGAATCCAGCGCCCTCCAGCCGATCCTCATAGTACATCGTCGTTTGATGCACCAGATCCGCGAGGTTGCCCTCGCCGTCCGCGGGACGGTTGCGGAAGAGAATGACGTGACCGCGTCGCACCACCGCGATGGTGCTGTATCCCTGCGCGACATGGATGAGCAGCCAGTCGCCGTCGCCGCCAGCCCCTTCAACGAGGATGGCGTTCAACTGGCTAAAACTAGCCAGGTCCACGACGCCGGGGTGCCCGCCCGCCGCCGTGCACACGCTCTCATACTCTTCGACGATGTCCCGCCGCATCAGGTTGACAACAAACTCGCGGGCGCCGTCCTCACTCACCATGCCGGCCGAATAGGTCACCTGTGTATCTTCGATGCGGAAGGGTGCGGCCTTTCTCGCCTGCCACCGCACGAGCTGGTCGAGATCAGCGGTTGCGGCCGGAACATTCTCGAACGTCATGAGCGAGACCTTTGCGGCATTGTCCGGGAGGACCAGCCCCACGCGCGTCGGGTTGCCCGGGATCTGACGCAACACCCGGGCAACGGCCTCGCTGACAGCCGCCCGGTCAATGAGGTTGGACGCGTTGGCCGCGGGCACCAAGGCGCCGTCCGGCAGTGGCTCGGTGACCACCACTGGCCGTCCGGCCTCACCGCCGCGCTCCAGCGCCACGCCAGTCACCCGGTCAGCCGCAATCTCGAGACTCGCCGCCGGGGGGCGTGCCGCGAACAACCGGCGGACCCGTGGGAGAAACGCCATGGTTGGTGCCTACTTGATGAACGTCACCTTGTTGATTTCGCTAAGCGTGGTCAGACCGGAGAGCAACTTCTCGACCGCACTGTCTCGCAGGAACCGCATGCCCTCTGCCCGCATGACCTGCTTGATCTCAGATGTGGGAGCCTTGGTGAGGATCATCTCTCGTATCTCATCGGTCAGATCGAGTAATTCGCACAGGGCTGTGCGTCCCCGGTAGCCGGTGCCGCCACACTCGATACAACCGGCGCCATCGAAGAATTCGTGCTTGTAGGCCAGTTGCGGGTCGAGACCGGACTCCTCCAGCGCGTCGCGGGTCACCGTGGCCGGGCGCCGACACTCGGCGCAGATCATTCGCACCAACCGCTGCGCCATGACGCAGTTGAGCGACGATACGAATTGGTAGGCCTCGACGCCCATGTTCAAGAACCGCCCCAGCACATCCAGCACGTTGTTGGCGTGGACCGTCGTGAACACGAGGTGCCCGGTCAGGGCGGACTGAATGGCGATCTGGGCGGTTTCGGAGTCGCGAATTTCTCCGACCATAATCTTGTCGGGGTCGTGTCGGAGGATGGAGCGCAGGCCTCGGGCGAACGTCAGACCTTTGCCCTCGTTGATCGGAATCTGCGTGATTCCGTGCAGCTGATACTCCACCGGATCTTCGATGGTAACAATCTTGTCTTCCGCCGAATGAATCTCCGACAGGGCGGCGTACAGCGTGGTGGTCTTACCGCTGCCGGTCGGCCCGGTCACGAGCACCATCCCGTACGGCTCCTTGATGGCCCGGCGGAACCGACGCAACTCCGACTCGGCGAACCCCAGAATGTCGAGCCGCAATTCGCGGAATTGCTCGCTGATGGTCTCCTTGTCCAGAATTCTGATGACCGAGTCCTCGCCGTGCACCGTCGGCATGATGGAGACACGGAAGTCGATCGTCTTGCCTGGGACCCGTATCTTGAATCGTCCGTCTTGGGGCACCCGCTTCTCGGCGATGTCCAGTTCGGCCATGACTTTGACCCGAGACAGGATCGCGCTGTGGAAGCGCTTGTCGACAGGTCGCATCGCAGACTGCAGCGTGCCGTCGATTCGGTATTTCACATACACCGCGTCGTCTTGCGTCTCGATGTGGATGTCGCTGGCACGACGCTGGAGGGCGGTGTAGATCATCGAGTCGACGAGACGAATCACCGGGCTGATATCGCTCGTCAAACGTTCGACGGTCAGGTTGTCCTCGTTCCCCTCGTCCTCTCGGAGAATCTGCAGTTCGAAGCTTTCGGTCGCTTCGTCGAGCACCCGCTGCGAGCCCTCGCTCTTCTTGAGAATGGTCTCGATGGCTGACGCTGTTCCGACGGTTACCCGAATCGGCGTATTGAGCAGCAAGGTCAACTCGTCGATCATCGGCAGGTCGGACGGATCCGACACCACGATGACGAGCGTCTGGTCTTCTTTGCGCTGGGGCACGAAGCCGTAGCGGAGCATCAGGTCGGCGGGAATTGACCGCAAGAGTTCCGCATCGATGCGAAACTTCTCCATGTCGACGAACTCCAGCCGATACCGCTCCGCCAGCCGGCGCGCCCGCGCGACCTCCGCCGCGTGGTCGCCCGTCGCCGAGTCGACCCCGACATACAGCTCCTCTGGGTCCAACGGGCCGGCCGTCTTAGCCGGCGAAACCTCCGCGTTGGAATGCGCGTCATTCGTCATGACAATACGGAACCCATCTGCAGCAAGGGCATGTAGAGGGCGATCAGTAGAGCCGCAATCACTAGGCCCATGATCACCAGCAGGGCCGGTTCGACAATGGTCACGAACCGGCCGAGTTGGGTATCGATCTCCTCGTCGAAGAAATCGGCCACGCTGGTCAACATCTCGTGCAACGCACCGGTGGACTCACCGACCTCCACCATTTTGATCGCCACCCCTGGAAACACGCCTCGCGATGCCAGCGACGACGCCAACGATTCCCCCTCTCGCACACGTTGTCCAACGAGCGTGATCTGCTCGGCGTAGAATCGATTACCGAGCGCGCGAGACGCCACATCGATGGCGTTGACCAGCGGAATACCCCCGCTGAGCAGGGTGGCGAGCGTCCGCGCAAGCTGTGATGTGGCAAACCGTCCCGCGATACGTCCAATCCCTGGCACTCTGAGGATCAGACGGTCGAGGACCGCGAGTTGACCCGGTTGCCGAACCCAGTACCAGCCTGCCGCGATCGCGCCACCGATGGCGAGCACCACCAGAACGAAATAGGCCCGAAAGAACGCCGACATCGACACGATCAGCTGGGTGATCACCGGCAGTTCTTCGCCAAAACCCTGGTAAAATCCCTCGAATTGTGGCACCACACGCAGCACGATGATGCTGACGACCACGAGCGATAAACACAACAGAATGACGGGATAGACCAAGGCCGACACGGTCTTACGTTTCACGCTTGCGATGACCTTGACGTGGACGACATAGCGTCGAATCACTTCCTCGAGGCCGCCACTTTTCTCGCCCGCAATGAGCGATGCGGTGTACATGCCCGGGATCACCGCGCCCTGCGCCTCGAACGCCTCTGACAGCGCCGCGCCGGAGCGCACCCGGTCGTGGACGTCATTGAGCGTCGCGAGGAACCCGGGGTCTTCTATGCGCTGGCGCAGAATGTCGAGTGACTGCACCAGCGGCAGTCCCGCTCGCAGCAACGTGGCAAGTTCCTGGTTGAACACCAAGAATTCACGGGTCTTGACCCGACCCCGCTTCGAGAAGGAGACGCCCCCCCCCAACCACCCGCCCTTCCGGCTGAGCGAGAGGACGTAGAGTCCCTTGGACTCCAGTTTCTGTCTGAGCTGCGGCTCGCTGTCGGCGACGTGAATCTCTTCGATGACTTCGCCGGTTTCGGTGCCGATCCTGCAACGAAACTCCATAGTGTTAGCACCTGGGTGGCCGCGGCGCCATGTGGCGTCGGCTGTCATCAGAGAAGCAGAGTCGCACCAGCCGGCACCGAATTATAGCAGTCGACCGGGGCACTGTCCGTTCAGCGGCGCCTTGGGGCACCAGGAACAGACGTTGGTGCCGCATGAGAGGAACGACGGCGGCAGACGAGACCGCGCGCTAGTTGTGTGCGACGTCGGCCAGTTCAAGAATCTTGGTGACGTAGCGGTGGGTTTCGGGGAACGGAGGCACCCCCCCGAACTTGCGCACGGAGCCCTCACCCGCGTTGTAAGCCGCGAGGGCTGCGTGGACATCGTAGCGGTCGAGGAGCGACCTGAGGTGTTTGGTGCCGGCTTCGATGTTGTCAGATGGGTTGTAGGGGTCAGCGACCGCGTATTGGAGGGCGGTGGCGGGCATCAGTTGCATCAGCCCCATCGCGCCCTGCGCGGACACCGCGTTCGGTTTGTAGGAAGACTCCACCTCGATGAGCGCGAAGAGCAGCGCGGAATCAACCCCGTGACGCACCGACGCCGCGTCGATAAGTTCCGCAAAGGGCCGCACCGGCGCCGGGGGAACTATCGTCTCCGCCAAGCGCTCCGGCGGGGGAGCTAGCGTCTCCGCCAACCGCTCGGCCAGGGGCGGTGGCGCGTCGTCCGCTTCGATGCGGACGATCAGCGACCGTGCGCAGACAATCTGGCCGCCATTCGGCAGATGCAGTACCACGCGATCGCCTTCGAACTCATGACCACTGATGGCCAGCGTCCGCCCTGTCGTCAACAGGACGAGCTCGGCTGATGCCGGTGCGGCGGCTGGCCGGACCAGCAGCAGCAGCGCGAACAGTGACAATCGGAAGGCCCTTGAGGCGAACTCCATCCCCCCAAGATACCATGGCGGTTGGGCAACGATGCACATACACATCTTTTTCGGCGATACCGGGAGAACACGATAGTCGTGCGCGAAGAACCCGTTCAGGGCCTAATTTTCTTCGAGGAAGGCGTAAAAGACCTGGATCCCCAGTTCTCGGTCGTCGTTGTTGGCGCCGTTGGTGACCTCCGACGGCACGAACGAGGGGTCGACGGTCAACGTCAGCGTGACCGTGTCGGCGCCGCCCAAGCTGGCGCCCGACATCGGGACGATGTGGTGGCTCGGCTCAGCCGACCCGAGCTCGATGGTCTCGATCGGCGTGTCGCCGATACTCAATGTCAGGATTTGCGGGCTCTCGAACAACTCTGGACGACCGTCGACCTCGAGATACAACGTCGAGTCAGTTTGGGGGTTCCTGAACGAGAGGGTCGCGTACCCGGTGGTCCAGCGCCACTCCCGATCCGACACTTCTGGCGACTCGGAAGATCTTGGACGCAGGCCACCGAGTCGCTCAGCCTCTGATTCGGCCGCGTACCAGCCATCCTCATACATCAGGAACCCGCTCTCCGACTGTGGCGCCATCTCAAGCGTTGCCACCTCGTAGGATCGTTGACCGAGGTGCACACCCGCCAACGGAAGCCGGTCTCCGGTGGTTGGCGAGTACAATCCCAAGGCCACCGTGACCTCCCCAATATACGGATAGACGGGCACGACCATCCGTCGCTCGTAGCTGACTTCCTGACCCGGCTGCCAGCTCGTCGTCGATTGAGGCGGCGCATGGTCAGCGGTGAACATCAGGTCGCCGTCCGCGTCGAGAAAATGCACGAAGACGAGGTAGTCGTCAGCAAAATGACCGGCATCCTGGGCCACCGTGAACCGATAGGTCAATTCGAGTGGGCCGCCGAGCGGAACCCGAGTCCGGTTCAACCCCACCGTGGGTGTCGCCACCGCTGAGCCGGTGTCGGCCAGTCCACAGCCGGCCAGGCTGGCCAGGACGGCCGCACTGCCCATCACGGCGGCACTAAGGCGGGACACATTGAGGGTCGGACGTGCGCTCATAAGACAGCGCGACATGTTAGCGCTATTGCTGCATCTCCTGCAATATGTTACATTTCCGGCGCTTTCGGCCTAGCGTCTCGCCCCTCGTGAGTGATTCGCTCCGCGCCGCGGGCGCGAGGAATCACGCACATTCGCCAATTTCGCTGTACGACCCGGAGATCGATAATGTCCCTCGAAGCGCTCGGCATGGTGGAAACGAAGGGTCTGGTTGGTTCCATTGAGGCCGCCGACGCCATGGTCAAAGCGGCCAACGTCGTCCTAGTCGGCAAGGAGTACATCGGCGCCGGGTTCGTCACCGTGTTTGTCCGGGGCGACGTCGGCGCAGTCAAGGCCTCGACAGATGCAGGGGCGGCCGCGGCGCGCCGTGTGGGCGAGTTGGTGTCGGTCCACGTTATCCCGCGTCCGCACGGCGAGGTGGAGAAAATCCTGCCGAACGGCGGCTAGGCAGCGAGTTCAGACGAGCTGGCGTCGCGGGCGCCACTTGGGTGGGCCGGCGTGACACGGCCCAGGCGCCGCCGGCCCGCGCACATGCGTTTCTTGCTTCCCCTTGCACCCCAGGCCACCGTCTACCATGGTCGAATCTTCCCCGCAAACTGACCGGGACCTCGACTCTATCCGGCAAGCCCGCACGCTGGCTCGGCGCGCCAAAGCGGCGCAGACACGCCTGGGCGAATTGAACCAGGAGCAGATCGACCGGATCGTCGACGCCATGGCCAGCGCCGCGGCCGCCGAGGCCGGGCCGTTCGCCCGGATGGCGGTCGAGGAAACCGGATACGGACTCGAAGCGGACAAGGTCCGGAAGAATCTGTTCGCGGCCGACACCATCTACCGCTTCATCAAGCCGATGCGCACGGTCGGCGTCATCGCCCGGCACGACGACGTACGCGTGGTCGATATCGCCGAGCCGTTCGGCGTCGTCGCGGCCATCGTCCCGTCGACCAACCCCACTTCGACCGCGATCTACAAGCTGCTGATCTGTCTGAAGGCGCGCTGTGCCGTGGTGTTGAGCCCGCATCCGTCCGCAGTTCGCTCGATCCGACGCGTCGCGGAAGTGATGACCGAAGCCGCCACGGCCGCTGGAGCGCCTGACGGGTCGATCAGCTGCATGACCACGGTCACGCTCGAGGGCACCCAGGAACTGATGCGCCGCCGTGAGGTGGCCCTCATCCTGGCGACCGGGGGACTGGCCCTGGTTCGCGCCGCCTACAGCGCAGGCAAGCCGGCCTACGGGGTCGGTCCTGGGAATGCGCCCGCCTACCTCGAGCGCACCGCGGATCTGGCCAAGGCTGTGGCCGACATCATCACCGGGAAAACGTTCGACAACGGGGTGCTCTGCTCATCGGAAAACTCGGTCGTCGTCGACGAGGCCATTTCCGGCGAGGCGCGTCGAGAATTCGAACGACAGGGCGGCTATTTTCTCAGCGCGGCTGAAGCCGAGCGTCTGGCGGCGACCTTGGTCACCGCGGACCGCCTGCCGAACCCGGAGTTGGTCGGGCGCACGGCGTTGGAGATTGCGGGCCGAGTGGACATCCACGTCCCGGCTGACACCCGGGTGCTCCTTGCCCCGCTGGATGGGGTTGGGCGGGAGTATCCGCTCTCCATGGAGAAGCTCTGCCCCGTCCTCTCGTTCTACGTGGTTGAGGACTGGCGCGAGGCGTGCACCCGATGCCAGGAGATTCTTCGATACGGCGGAATGGGACACACGATGTCGATTCACTCGGAGGATGAACAGGTCATCCTCGAATTCGGCCTCAAGAAATCGGCGTTCCGCATCGTGGTGAATACCCCGACCACCCTCGGCTCGATCGGGATGACCACCGGGCTCGATCCATCGATGACGCTCGGCTGCGGCGGACACGGCGGCAACATCACCTCTGACAACATCACTCCGCGACATCTCCTGAACACGAAGCGACTAGCCTACGGCATCCGGCCCGCCCGAGCGCCCGTCGCACCCGCGGACGCCATCCCCGAGGAACCCCGTCTCCCCGAGGCTCCGTCCAAACCGATACGCGGCGGGATCGACCCGGCGCTGCTCTCGAGGCGAATCGAGACGTTCCTGGCTTCGCGCGGCATCGCCGCCGCCTCTGAGGCTGCACCACCGAGTCTTCCGGACGCGCCGACCATCACTCCGTCCGCCACGGCGCCGGTCCCGGCTTCCCCGCCGCCGGTCATACCGGTGGCGAGTACCGCCGCTGGTACGTCCACGGTCCCGGCGGTGGTCGAGGCGGACGTAGCGGTGGATTTCGTGTGTGAAGACGACGTGCGTCAGGCGCTACGTGAGAATCGGCGCATTACCGTCGGCGAAGGCACCATCATCACGCCGTCAGCCCAGGACCTCGGTCAGCAGCACCACGTGTTCGTCCAGGCCGAGTTCCCCCGCTAGCCGACGCGCCCGCAAGGCGCGTGTCACGTGCGTTGGATGGTAAATCCTTCCATGCCGAATCGGTCCGGCGTCTCGGGCTCTGCGAGTGTCGCGGATACGCTGGAGAAGTCGGTAGTGGATCCCCGGGGCGAAAAAACTACGTGCGCCAGATTTCAGACCGGTTCCTCTCGCTCTGAGGAGACACGGCCATCGATCGCCCCGGTCATTCATCGTCCACAACCGCACGGGGCGGAACCGGTCTCAGTCACCATCCCGCCTGCTGCGTTCGGGTCGCTGTGGCATCTTCGCCCCGATCGAGTCGACATGCCACCACGCACACCAAACCTTGAGAAGCTGGACAACGCAGGCGCCGACCGGTGAGACTCAAGTAAAGGTCGGAGACGGACAGCGATGACTAGGCTGCTCGCAGCCCGTGAGAGAATCAGCATGGGATACCGGTAGGGTCACACTGACAATCGCATGTTCGTGTGGCTATGTGAGAAACCCTGAACGCGGAGGTCGTAGCATCATGTTGAACAAGAAACACGGCGCGTCGTTGGTCATCGCCGTCGCCGTCGCGGTGGCGGGTACGTCGTACGCCGTAGTCGCGCGGCAAGCGCCACCGCAACCAATGTCGTTCTTCGTCACCAGTGTCGGTTTGGGAGACGGGGCCAATCTCGGCGGCCTGGCCGGAGCCGACGCGCATTGCCAAACGCTGGCTACCGCGGCCGGCCGAGGCGATTCAACTTGGCGAGCCTATCTCAGCACCCAGGGACCGAACGCGGTGAACGCGCGGGACCGGATTGGCAGCGGGCCGTGGTATGCGAGCGGGGGGCGCCGCCGCGTAGCCATGGATGTCGCTTCACTCCATGGAGACACGCTGGAACTGGCGCAGTTGGGCAACGCGCTGGGCAAAGTGATATCCATGACGGAGAAGGGTGACCGCGTCAACGGTGTCGGCGACTCGCCGAATCAGCACGACATCCTAACCGGCTCTCAAACGAATGGGCGCGCGTACAGGGATGGCATGGACCACACGTGCAATAACTGGACAGGCAATGGTACTGGCTCAGCGCAGTTGGGTCATTCGGACAAGCAGGGTGGCAACAACGGCTCATGGAACTCGTCGCATCCGAGCCGTGGGTGCGGACACGCCGACCTCGTGGCCACAGGCGGGGCCGGACTCTTCTATTGCTTCGCGACCAACTAGTGGCGCAGTGGGCGGACGAGGGTGGGGCGGTCACGCGCCGCCCCACCACTCTACCTGGGCGGTCACCACGCGCTGCTAGCGCCGTCTAACCGTAATTCGCTGCATAAGTCGCCGGCAGGACATCGCGCTTGCATGCGTTGTTCCGGGGTCACAGATACCCAATTTGCTCCCTTGTCACGCCTGTTCAGCCGCGCGCCGCGCTACTGACTTATGCAGCGAATCACGGTTACAGGACACTGGCGGCGCCCGCCATCGATGCCCCACGGCTTCTGATACGCCGCCATGACACAACCCGCCACCGGCGATACCCACCTGGATATTGCACAGTTTCGTAGCGGCGCGATTGCCATCCGGAGCGTTATTGGCGGTGCGTTCCTGGGACTCGCCAACCTGGTCCCCGGTATCTCGGGCGGGACCATGCTGCTTGCGGTTGGCGTCTACCCACAGTTCATTGGCGGCGTGGCGGAGGTCTCGACGTTCCGGTTCCGGCCCAAGGTACTGCTCATGCTGGCCTGTGTCGTCGGCGCGGCCGGCGTGGCCATCGGCGGCTTTGCGGGCGTGATCGGCAGCTTGCTGGACCGATATCAATGGGCGATGTATTGCCTCTTCATCGGTCTCACGCTGGGAGGCGCCCCGCTGCTGTGGCGGATGCTTCGGCCGGTTGACTCCACAGTGCTAACGAGCGGCGCGGTCGCGGTCCTCCTGATGGCCCTGCTGGCCTTGACCGACCCGGAACGTATCGGGAGCCAGGCCACGCCGGGGCTGGCCGCCTACACGATGCTGACGGTCGCCGGATTCTCAGGTGGAGCGGCTATGATCCTCCCGGGCGTCTCCGGCGCGTATCTCCTGCTGATTCTGGGCCAGTATCGGGCGATCGTCGACGCGGTGGCGAGGGCCGTCGATGGCGTCCGTGCCGGCGACTGGCTGGTCGCGCTGCAGACGCTCCACGTCCTGATTCCAGTGGCTATCGGGGTCGGGCTTGGCGTCGTGGGGGTGAGCAACGTCGTGCGGAGGCTTTTGGCGAACCATGAACGGGCGACCCTCGGTTTTCTCCTTGGCCTGCTGTGCGGGGCCGTCATCGGGCTCTGGCCATTCAACGAACCGGTCCCGCCACAGGTCGGCGACATCGTCCGCGGTGTCGCGCTCACCACCGCCGATCTGGTCGCGGCGGTCGACCCGGAAGACTACCGCACGGCCAAAGTCCTCCCGTCATTCGCACAGGTACTTGGTGGTTCCGCTTTTGGACTCGTCGGCTTCGCCACATCGTGGGGCATCTCCCGTTTCGGACGCTGAGCGGTATCTCCGCAGCCTCGTCGCTGCAGGTTCCGAAACGATCACAGGCCCGGGCAGGCGTTCGTCTACTGAGAACACGACATCGGGAACGACCCTCTTCTGCCCGAGGTGTCACGCCCCGCGCGTGACAGGCTGGCAAGACGCAAGGAGGGCGCAACCAGGCGGGCTGTGACCGACGGAGCAACACCGCCAGACGAAGGCCTCCCTCGGAAACCTAGGCCAGGACCTCGTGTACCACCCGGGCCGGTTCGACACCGGTGAGGCGAGCATCCAGGCCGCGGTGGTTGTGGGTGAACCGCTCGTGGTCGATACCGAACAGGTGGAGAATGGTCGCCTGGAAATCTCGGATGTGCACCGGGTCCTTGACGATGTTGTACGAGAAATCGTCGGTCTCCCCGTAGACCGTACCGCCCTTCACTCCACCCCCCGCCATCCAAAGACTGAAGCACCGCGGGTGGTGGTCCCGACCGTAGTCGGTCGGGGTGAGCCGACCCTGCGAGTAGATCGTGCGGCCGAATTCCCCCCCCCAAATCACCAAGGTCTCATCGAAGAGCCCACGCTCTTTCAGGTCCTGAATGAGCGCCCAGGCCGCGCGGTCAACGTCCGCCGCTTGCGCTGGGAGCACCTGCGGCGCGAACGAGTGCACGTCCCATCCCCGGTGGTAGATCTGCACGAACCGCACACCGCGCTCGACGAGACGTCTCGCCATCAGCGCCGCGTTCTGGAACTTCCCGGCCTGCTTGGCTTCCTCACCCCACCGTTCGAACGTGCGCTCGGGCTCGGTGGAGAGATCGGCCATCTCGGGCACGGATGACTGCATCTTGAAGGCCATCTCGTACTGCTCGATACGCGCGAGCGTCTCCGGATCGCCGATCTGCTCGTGACGGAGCCGGTTCAGGGCGCCGAGACCGTCCAGCATCTGGCGACGCACCGCCGGCGACACGCCGTGCGGGTCCTTGAGATACAGCACGGGATCCGCCCCGGTGCGCAGCCCCACCCCGGCGTATTCCGGCGACAGAAACCCAGCGCTCCAGAGCTTCGCTGAGATCGCCTGCACGCCGGCCCGCGGGTGGCTCCGCTCTGCGTTCATGACGACAAAGGCCGGCAGGTTCTCGTTCATGCTGCCCAGACCGTAGGCGAACCAGGACCCGATACACGGGCGACCCGGAATCTGCTGACCGGTCTGAATGAACGTAATGCCCGGCTCGTGATTGATGGCGTCGGTGTGCATCGATCGGATGATGGCCAGTTCGTCGGCCATGCTCGCGGTGTGCGGAAGCAGTTCGGAGAACCAGGCGCCGCTCTGGCCGTGTTGGGCGAAGTTGAAGACCGACGGCGCGATCGGAAATCGGGACTGTCCCGACGTCATCGTGGTCAAGCGCTGGCCCTCTCGGACCGTCTCCGGCAGGTCTTTGTCGTACCAGTCCTTCATCTTTGGTTTGTAATCGAGCAAGTCCATCTGGGGCGGGGCGCCCATCATATGAAGGTAGATGCAGCGCTTCGCTCTTGGCGCGAAGTGAGGCAGCGACGGCAACCCACCGACCCCGCCGTTCGTCTGAGGCAACGCGAAGGCATCAGTGGACAGCAAATTGGCCAGCGCGATCCCACCGATCCCCTTGGCGGCCGTGCCGAAAAATTGACGTCGCGTCTCAGCGCGAATCGCGTCCTTGAATGGGTGCATCGTGTCCTCTTGCGAACTGATTCTCAGACGTTGGTGTCGAGGGGGCCACCGTGGCTATTTGTTCAGGACTTCGTCGAGATTGAGCAACTGGCTCGCCAGCATCGTCCACGCCGCAGACTCCCTCACCGGCAACGCCGCATCGAACGCCGAGTCACCCACGCCGAGCAGATCGCGTGCATCGTCCGTATCGGCTCGATACAGATCGACGAACCCGTCGAACGTCCGTCTCGCGACGGCGCGTTCGGGTTCGGTGAAACGGCGCGCCAACAGTCTGGTGGTGACGAAGTCGAGACGGCGGTCGAAGTCGTCACCGGCCTCGCGCATCGCCCGCTGCGCGAGCTGTCGAGACGCCTCGACGAATTGCGTGTCGTTCATCGTGACCAGTGCCTGCAGTGGCGTGTTCGTGCGCTCGCGCCGCACCGTCGAGTGTTCGCGGGTCGGTGCGTTGAAAATATCCATCGAGGCAGGTGGAGCCGACCGTTTCCAGAACGTATAGAGACTGCGCCGGTATAGCTTCTCCCCGGCATCCTGTTCGTAGAGCCGTGTGTTGCTTTGGGGCATCGCCACTGTCGACCAGACCCCGTCAGGTTGATACGGCTTGACACTCGGGCCGCCAATCGTCCGCACCAGAAGTCCGCTGGCCGCCAACGCGTAGTCGCGGACCATTTCCGCGTCCATCCGGAAGCGCGGCCCGCGGGAGAGCAGTCGATTCTGGGGGTCGATCTCCAGTTTTTCCGGAGCGACGGATGCCGCCTGCCGGTAGGTGGCTGACGTCACGATCGTGCGGAAGAACTGCTTCACATCCCACCCTGACTCCCGGAACTCAACCGCGAGATGGTCCAGTAGATCCGGATGTGATGGCGGATCGCCCTGAGCGCCGAAGTCTTCACTCGTGGCAACGATTCCGGTGCCGAACACCTGCTGCCAGAACCGGTTCACCGTCACCCGACTCGTCAGGGGATTCTGGTCATCGACGAGCCAACGAGCCAGCCCCAGGCGATTGCGCGGCAATGACTCGGCCATGGGCGGTAGCGCCGCGGGGGTGCCCGCCAGGACGCGTTCGAGCGGCTGGTCATACATCCCACGACTCAGGACTTGGGCCTCCGGCACGGTGTCCGGCGACTCATGCATCACATGCGTGATGCTGCCTCGACGGCGCACCTCCCGCCATTCGCGCTCGATAGCCTGTCTCCGAGCGACCAGCCCGCGATATTCGTCGTCGACCACGCTCAGGTAGCGCACACGAAGCGTGTTCCGCTCCTCCACACTCAGCGCCTCTGGGGATTGCGCCCGGGCACCCTGCAGCACGTACCACTCCGAGATGACACGCGCCTCCTTGACGGTTAACACCCGATTGAAGACGCGCAGGTCGGCGATCCCGCCGCCACCGAAGTGGCGTACTTCCGGGGCGCCGTCCCTCGCCAGGGCATCGCCGCGGCCCAGATAGAACGGCTGCTCGGTCAGCATGGTGCCTTCCGCCTTGGCGAAGAATTCGCTCCCCTGCTCTTCTACGAGAGCGCCGTTCCGATAGATATGGAGACCGCCTCGCTCGCCGGTACCGTCGTGGGTCACCACGATGTGAGTCCACTCCCCCGTCGGCATGCGCTTCGTATTTATGGGACCGATTCTGACGCTCGTCGCCCCCCCCACGGCGGCCGCGTGGTCGCCGGTCATCCGGAACGTCAGTTGGCGCGACCCAATCGTCACCGCCCATCCTCGAGCACCGTCTGCCTGGTCATACTGCCCCGCGACAACGAAATCACCCTCGTCCTCAGGCTGATAGATCCACATCGCCATCGAAAACGGAGTGTCTGAGTCAAGCGACAGCGCGGGCAATTCGGCCCAGGATGCCTCATCGAAGATCAAGGCTGGGTGGCCATTCGGCCCCGCCTCGATCCGGGCCCCCGGCCGCACCGTTATCGACCGCCGCTCTCCTTGGAACCAGACGGCCGGGTCCTGGGCATCATCGAGCTCCATCACCAGGACCTCGCTGGCGGGCTCAAGCGGAGTGGCCAGGTCTCGATGCTCGCCCCGCGTCAACCACTCGTCAAACGCCGGCTCGATCGCCGCCGCCCGGGCCGCGAGCAGCGCATCGACCTCGGCCGCGCGCTGACGAACCTGTTGCCAGAGACCTCGGTCTGTAGCGTCTGGGACAACCAGGATCGGCGGCGGGTCGGACACGTTGCCGTCCATGACGTACTGCGTCGTGTTCCTAAAGAACGCCGTCATGGCGTAGAACTCGCGCTGCGCGATGGGGTCGAATTTATGGTCGTGGCACGTGGCACAGCCAATCGTCAATCCGAGAAACACACTTCCAATCGTTTCGGCACGGTCTTTGGCGTAGATCGCTTCATACTCCTCCGGCACCACACCGCCTTCATTGGTCGTGATGTTGTTCCGTTGGAACCCGGTCGCCACCAGTTGGTCGAGGGTCGGCTGTGGCAAGAGATCGCCAGCTATCTGGTCCACCGTGAATTGATCAAATGGCTGGTTCTGATTGAACGCCGCGATCGCCCAGTCCCGGTAGGCATACATCTCGCGGTAGTTGTCGATATGAATGCCATGCGTGTCGCCGTAGCGCGCGGCATCCAGCCAGTAACGGGCTCGGTGCTCGCCCCAGTGCTTCGACGTAAGTAATCGGTCCACCAACGTCTCATAGGCTTGGTCAGAGTCATCGGCCAAGAAGGTCGCCAGCGTGCCAGGGTCAGGAGGGAGACCCGTGAGGTCCAGCGCGACACGACGCGCGAGCGTCCGGCGGTCGGCCTCTTGTGCGGGCGACAATCCCTCCGCCTCGAGTCTCGACAGGACGAAACGGTCAAGGGGCTGGCGAATCCAGCCCTCAGACGCGACCCTCGGCGCGCCCGGTGCTTCGATGGACGCGAAGGACCAATGCTGGTCCCAGGACGCCCCGTCCTCGATCCACTGACGAAGCACCTCGATCTGTCGGTCGGTCAGCGTCTTGTTGGCGCCGATCGGGGGCATTCGACGCCGCGCGTCGGTGTGGGTGACTCGCTGATAGAGCAGGCTGGCGTCTGCGTCGGTCGCCACGACGGCCGCGCCACGTAAGCGCGCACGCAGCGCTCCCTCTTGCGTGTCGAGCCGAAGGCCGGCCCGGCGCGACGCGACGTCCGGCCCATGACATTGGAAACAGTTCTCGGCCAGGATCGGGCGGACATCCCGCTGGAAATCAACGGAGTCAATGGACGACGGGCTCTGGGCCAAGGCGCTGCTGCTATCGGAGGAGATCAATGCACCAACGAGCCCACAGCACGACAGCATGAGATATGTGTGGCGGAAAAACATCATCTACGCTCCCCGGGCACGCGGTGTCTGTCAATATACGGCGCAACTTCTCCCGCCTGTCGACACCCCACGACCGCTAGACTGACGTAGCATTCTGCCAGATCCGAGTCCGCTTGTCCCGCTGCATCGGTCGGTGGGCCCGAGGCAACGCCCTTCGATGGGCGCAGACCGAATAAAGTGGTGTGCCGCGAGCACACGCGGCGACAACGACGAGGGAGTGTAAGGCTGGACGAGGACCGTTGGGCGGCTAGCAAGGTAGGAGTGGCGGACGCGGACACTCTGCCCGCGTCCGCCACAATGAGCACGACGCGTGTTACTTACGCGCGGCCTTCCTCTTGCGACTGGCCCAAGACTTCTTCATGCGGGCAGAAATAGCACGCTTCTGCGCCTCGGTCATCTTTCGACGACGCCGACGCTTCGGCGCCGCCGCGCCGTCGGCAGGTGCGGCAGCTTTCTTCTTACCGCCGGTCAGGGCGCCGAGCGCGGCGTCGATCTTGGCGAGACCCTCGAGCAAAGAAGCTCGCTCGACTCTGAGCTTGTCAATAATAGCTTTCATTGTGTTGTGCGGCCCCTTTCACAGATAGTAACGAGGTGTTCGGATGAACGTGGCCATCATCCCGTCCATGAGTAAATGAACCGACACCAAGATCGGCACGAGTAGTAGAAGCCGGTGTGCCAGTTCCTTTATTCAATAGCAGCCGCTCCCCATACAAATGCGATCCGAGAATTACGTTTGGAAGTGCCGGTCTCCTGGGGCAAGACAGGCCCAGCAGAGCAAAGGTTACTTCCGGCAAGTACGTATGTCAATTGTTTCGGGCGTGTTTGCCAGCTTCGTTATCGCTTTGTAGCCAGCATCTGCGCCCGGTGCTCATAGATAGGTAGCACACGGGCCTGGTCAGGGCCCGCCTTGCCGCGCAGCAGGACGGCGCCCTGTGATGGTCCTGAGCGAAGGGGAACGCCGTCCTGTCCAGAACCTTCGTATCTCCGTCACACCACACCGGTGGGCCGTTGGCCCCGCTGACCTTGCCGGCGCGGCCCCCTCCGCGCGATCGAGCGTGACACCCTCGGCGCATCCATGCCAGTCGAGCCCATTATGTGGCCACGCGACGCCATCCTATTGTGGTCCCCATCCACACGCTCGAGGCCAGTTGGGGGCAAATCCAGACGACATGCACTTTTGGTTTCACACCATTTCCATGCTAACTTATATGGGTATCTGACTGTCTCACGTTCCCGAACGGGATGCTGCCCAAGCGCTACTCCCTCATCGTCGCAGATCGGTCCTCCGGAGTCGTTCGCCGCTTTACGCTGGCGGTGCGGCCAACGGTTGCGCTGATCATGGCTGTGCTCGCGCTGCCCGTGGGATGGACCCTGCAGGCGCGCTGGGCCGCGACGGCTCGGATCGAACAACTGCAGCTGCAGAACGCGACGCTCGAGGTAGGAAATGCGCGGTATCGGACCGCCAGTGACGACCTGTCTGGAGGGATCAGTGCCCTCCAACTGGTGATGACGCGACTGCGGGATCATTCGATTGTCGATCCCCGCGTCCGTCGGGCCATGGGACGTCTCCCGGAGCATACCGGTGACGACGGCGAGCGGGCCTTGCGCTCAGTCGCATTGAGCTCGCCCATCGAGACTTTCGATCTGTTGAACGACCTGTTGAACCTGCTCGACGGGCAACTGGCCGTTGCGAGTGACGGCGTCGACCACCAGCAGGCGTTCGCGGCGGCGACACCCATCAACCTCCCCTCGGATGGTCGGGTCACCAGCCGATACGGATACCGCCCCGATCCCCTCACCGGTGCGAGGCAGTTCCATGCCGCGGTCGACATTTCGACCGACGCCGGGCAGCCGGTCTTTGCCACCGCCCGCGGCACGATCAACTCGGCAGCCGTGAGCGGCGCTTTCGGCAAGCTCATTGAGATCGAGCACGGGTTCGGGCTGGTCACGCGGTATGGCCACCTGGCCCAGTTTGCCACGTCGGTCGGTGAGACGGTGTCGCGGGGCGACGTGATCGGGTATGCCGGTGCGACCGGGCGGGCCACGGGCATCCACGTGCATTACGAAGTGTTGGTCAACGGCCGGTCCATCAATCCGCTGCAACTCGGCTCCGAGCCACGCTCGCAGGCGGCCAACTGACCCCAGGCGGTGCCGTCGCGCGACCGCGCTTGACGAAGTTCGGACCCCTTTCCTACAATCGGACGATAGTCGCCCTGTTGGGTGCAGCGCCCCGTGTCGGGGACTTGGGCGGCGAACTGACTAGCGAGACGAGGCATGGCGCATGCCTCCTCCGCGCGCCGTGCCGGAGTATCGGTGTCGGTTGCCCGCTGCCCGGAGCGGCACACAGTCCACCTCAGGCGCGCGAACTGGCTCCTGCGGTCATTCACGCTGATCGGCCCCTCAACTGATGCTGCAAAACGTCCTCAAGAAGGTCTTCGGCACCCAGAACGAGCGCGACTTGAAGCGCCTGCAGCCACAGGTCGTGGCGATCAACGAGCGAGAACCGGACATCTCGGGCCTCACTGACAGCGACCTCCAGGGGTGGACAGACACGCTGCGCCAGCGAGCCGACCAAGGCGAGCCGACCGATGACCTCCTCGTCGACGCCTTCGCAGTGGTACGAGAGGCCGGCAAGCGCGTACTCAACATGCGGCACTTCGACGTACAGCTCGTCGGCGGCATGGTGCTGCATGATGGCAAGATCGCCGAAATGAAGACCGGTGAGGGCAAAACGCTCGTCGCCACCCTGCCCGCGTACCTCAATGCGCTGAACGGCCAAGGGGTGCACGTTGTCACCGTGAACGACTATCTCGCGCGTCGTGACGCCGAGTGGATGGGCCGGCTCTACCGATTCCTCGGATTGGACGTCGGGGTGATCCAGCACGACATGCGGGACGCAGATCGACAAGCCGCCTACGCCGCCGATCTGACCTACGGCACCAACAACGAGTACGGCTTCGACTACCTGCGCGACAACATGAAGTTCGAGGTGTCGCAATTCGTGCAGCGCGGCCACCACTTCGCGATCGTGGACGAGGTCGACAGCATCCTGATCGACGAGGCCCGGACCCCTCTGATCATCTCCGGACCGGCCGAGCAATCCACCGAGTTGTACGGCGAAGTTGATCGGGTCGTGCCACGACTCGAGGCGGGCGCGGTCACACAGGGCCACGTCAAGGCGGAGGATCGTGAGGCCCTCGAAGACACCGGCGACTACCTGACCGACGAAAAGGCCAAGACCGTCACGCTGACTGAAACCGGGATGGCCAAAGCAGAAAAACTGCTGGAGGCTCGACTGGAGCCAGGCGGGTTGTACGACCCGGCCAACATGCCGCTGCTCCACCATATCAACCAGGCATTGCGCGCCCACGTGCTGTTCAAGCGAGACGTGGAATACATGGTCAAGGACACTCAGCACGGCCCGCAGGTCGTAATCGTCGACGAGTTCACTGGCCGATTGATGCCGGGCCGACGGTGGAGCGACGGCCTCCACCAGGCGGTCGAAGCCAAAGAAAAGGTCAAGATCGAACGAGAGAACCAGACACTCGCGACGGTCACGTTCCAAAACTACTTCAGGAAATACGCCAAGCTGTCTGGCATGACCGGAACCGCTGATACCGAAGCGCCCGAATTCAACAAGATCTACAAGCTCGACGTGATGGTCGCGCCGACCAACCGCGTGCTGGTTCGGTTAGAGGAGCCGGACTCTATCTACCGCACCGAGCGGGAAAAATATGACGCGATCGTCGAAGACATCATCGACAAACAGGCACTCGGCCGGCCGGTGCTGGTGGGCACCGTCTCCATCGAAAAGTCAGAGCGGGTCGCCGGCCTACTCAAACGCCGCGGTATCAAACATGTAGTGCTGAATGCCAAGTTCCACGCACATGAAGCAGAGATTGTGGCCCAGGCGGGACGTCTGGGCACCGTCACCATCGCGACGAACATGGCCGGTCGCGGGACCGACATCCTGCTCGGAGGCAATGCCGAGTACATGTCACGAAAGCAGGCGCTCAAGGAGGAAGTCGCTGTCCGCCTTTCGAAAGAAGAGGCCAAGTTCGTCGACGACGACGAACACGTCTATTTCTACCATCTGGAGTATTTCTACAGGGTGGCCCGACCGGACTGGGAACGAATCTCGGCCCAGTTCGCCGACCAGACGGGCGCCGATCACGAGAAAGTCGTCGCGGCCGGCGGGCTCCACATCATCGGCACCGAGCGGCATGAATCCCGCCGTATCGACAACCAGCTTCGAGGACGGGCCGGTCGTCAGGGCGATCCAGGGTCCTCCCGGTTCTATCTCTCTCTCGAAGATGATCTGATGCGCATTTTCGGGTCAGACCGGCTCTCTGGCCTGATGGAGCGCTTGGGCATGGAGGAGGGGGTGCCCATCGAGGCCGGCATGGTCACCAAGGCGATCGAACGCGCGCAGAAGCAGGTCGAGGCACAACATTTCTCCGTGCGGAAGCATCTCCTCGAGTACGACGACGTCATGAACAAGCAGCGTGAGAACGTGTATACGCTGCGTCGAGAAATACTGGACGGCCAGGTGCACGTGTCGGACGACGAGGTCGTCGACAGTCGGACGTATCTGATGACGCTGGCCGAAGACCTGGTCGACCAGCGTGTCGAGTTGCACTGCGGGCAGGACGTGGACCCTGAGGACTGGGACGTCGGCGGGCTCGGCGTATCGGTCGGCGAAGTGGTCGGCCTGCCGCCGCAGATGGTCGAGGCGCTCGAACTAGCTGACCAGAGCCCCGACGAGATGCACGATGTCCTCTGGAACACCGTCAAGGCGCGCTACGAGGAGAAAGAGAAGGCGGTCGAGGCGGATGTCCTCCGGCGGGTCGAGCGCGACGTCATGCTGCAGATCGTGGATTCGCAGTGGAAAGACCACCTTTACAGCCTCGACCATCTGAAGGAGGGCATCGGTCTCCGCGGATATGCCCAGAAGGATCCGCTGGTCGAGTACAAACGGGAGAGCTTCGCCCTGTTCCAAGATATGAAGGACCGGATCGACACTGAGATGGTGCGCTATCTCTGGCGTCTCCGGCCCGTCGTCCAAGACGACGGCACCGCAGCATCCGCTCCGGTTCGGCGTCAACGGGCACCGATGACCCTGAATGATCCGAGCCTCGCTGCGTCCGCGTTATCCAGTGGCGGCCGGAACGCCCCCCCCCGGCCGGCGCGCTCCGGTGGTGACGACGCGGTCGTACGTACCGTGCGGCGTGACAGCCCGAAAGTGGGTCGCAACGAACCCTGCCCGTGCGGAAGCGGGAAGAAATACAAGAAATGCCATGGGGCCTGAGGTGAAGATGGACAGCGAAGTACGGGCGACGCGGTTCACGACGACCGACATCACGGAGGCACTGACGTTCGACGACGTCCTGCTGGTCCCGCGACACTCCGACGTGGTGCCCAGCGAGGTCGATGTCTCGACGCGTCTCACCCGCAACATCTCCCTGAAGGTGCCGATCCTCAGCGCCGCGATGGATACCGTGACCGAATCGCGTCTCGCCATTGCCATGGCCCAGCTGGGCGGTATGGGAATGATTCACAAGAACCTGTCCATCGAGGACCAGGCGTCTGAGGTCGACCGCGTGAAGCGCTCGGAGAGTGGGATGATCGTCAACCCGATCACCCTCTCCCCCACCGGCCGCATCTACGAAGCCCTGGACCTAATGAAGAAATACCGCATTTCCGGTGTGCCGATCACCGAGGACGGCCGCACGGAAGGGAAACTCGTCGGCATCTTGACCAATCGAGACCTGCGGTTCGAGGGGGACCTGGACCGGCCGATTGCGGATGTGATGACCCACGAAAAGCTGATCACGGTGCCGGTTGGCACGACGCTGCAGGAGGCACGCTCGATCCTGCACACCCATCGCGTCGAGAAGCTGCTGGTTGTCGACCAGGACTTCATGCTCAAGGGGTTGATCACGGTCAAGGACATCCAGAAGATGATCACCTATCCCACCGCCTCGAAGGACGAGTTGGGGCGACTGCGGGTCGGAGCCGCTGTGGGCGTCTCGAAGGACACGCTGGAGCGGGCTGAAGCGTTGGTCGCCGCGGGCGCCGACGTCCTGACGCTGGACACGGCGCACGGACATTCCACCGGAGTGATGACGATGGTTCGCACCATCCGCGACCGGTTCCCAAGCGTAGAGTTGATTGCGGGCAATGTGGCCACGGCAGAGGGCACCGAAGCTCTGATCGACCTAGGCGTAGACGCCGTGAAGGTCGGGATCGGGTCGGGATCGATCTGCACGACTCGCGTCATCGCCGGCATCGGGATGCCCATGATTTCAGCCCTAGCTGAATGCGCCGACGCCGCGAACCGCCATGGCGTGCCGATCATCGCCGACGGTGGGGTGCGCTATTCCGGTGACATCACCAAGGCCGTGGCGGTCGGGTCGAACACCGTGATGATCGGCAGCCTCTTCGCCGGCACGGACGAGAGTCCAGGCGAGCTCATCCTCTTCCAAGGACGTAGCTTCAAGGAATACCGCGGCATGGGGTCCATTGGCGCGATGCGAGCCGGAAGCCGCGATCGCTATTTCCAGGAGGACTACGACCTGGCGAGTCCGACCGAAGACGGTGAGAAGCTGGTCCCGGAGGGCATCGAGGGGCGGGTCCCCCACAAAGGCTCGGTCGGCGCGATGATTCACCAGCTGGTTGGCGGGCTGCGAGCCGGCATGGGATATTGTGGTGCGGCAACGATCCCCGACCTCCAGCGTAAACCGCGCCTGGTCCGCATCACACCGGCCGGCATGCGCGAGAGCCACGTGCATGACGTGGTGATCACCAAGGAAGCACCCAACTATCGTTCCGAGTAGTCCGCCCGCTACGAGATGCCAGGACCGGCTGTCAGCCGTCCACTCTCGTCCGTGATCACCAACTCCCGTGTGTCCTCGCCCTGGTCGGTGATGCGAACCGACACGGCTCCGGGCAATGGATGCGGCAGGCGGTCGGCCCATTCGATGCACACCAGCCCTCCACGCTCCGACAGCTCTTCGAGACCGAGATCATCGACCTCCGCTGGCGCCAATCGGTACAGGTCCACGTGATACACCTGTCCATCCCCGTACTCTTGAATCAGGGGAAAGGTGGGACTGGTGACCTCGTCTGACGCCACGCCGCGGCCGCGCACGAACCCGCGCACAAATGCGGTCTTTCCGGCACCAAGTGGACCGTACAGGAGCACGACACTGCCCGGTCGCAGCCGGCGCGCAAGCTCGTCGGCGATCCCGGCGGTTTCGGACTCCGAGTGACTACGGTGGCGCGCGATCACGATACTGGTGGCCTGTCTTCCTTGGCCCCGCCATCGGCGGACAGCTGTTGCACGGCAAGTCCGAGGGCCTGTCCGAGGTCGCTGGCGATCATCCCGACCTCGCCCTGGGCCGCCGCTGCCAGATCTCCCGCCATCCCGTGCACACAGACGGCCAAGGCGCAGGCCGTCTCCGTCTCCACGAGCTGGGCCACCCACGCTGCCACTACCCCGGTCAAGACGTCGCCGGTGCCTCCGGTGGCCATTCCAGGATTTCCGGTCACGTTGATCCACACCGCACCGTCCGGAGTCGCAACGATGGTCCGGGACCCCTTCAGCACCACGTAGAGCCGCCGAGAGGTGGCGAGGTCGCGTGTCACCTCCATTCGATGTTGCTGGACGTGCTCGATCGTCCCACCGATCAGACGCGCCATCTCACCAGGATGCGGCGTGATGATGAGGTCCCGACCATCGCGGCCGACCAAGGCATCGGGCTGGTCGACGAACGCGGCGAGCGCGTCAGCGTCGAGCACCAGCGGTACCGTCGATCGATCGACCAGCACCCGCACCGCCCGCTGTACTTCTGTCCCCAGTCCAAGGCCGGGGCCGATCGCCAGCACGTCGCACCGCTCGGCCAGCACCGTGTCGGCCGCTGACGCCGCCACCGTCCCCTCAGACGTCGACGCGAGTCCCAGGGTCATGTACTCCGACATCAGGCCGCTCACGACGTCCTGACAGGTACGCGGCGTCGCCACCGTTACCAGCCCGGCCCCCGACCGGAGCGCGCCCAAGGCCGCCAACTGAGCCGCCCCCGTCTTCCCGGTGGATCCGGCCACGATCATGACCCGGCCACACTCGCCCTTGTGCAGCTCGTCCGGCCTGGGTTCGATCTGTTCCCGCGCCCACTCCCGAGTGATTACCTCGATTCGGGGTCCGGACACGGCATCGATCACCGGGTCCGGGATACCGATATCGGCCACCACGAGGTCCCCGGCCAGGGTGGCGGCCGGCGGCACGAGCAGAGCCACCTTCGGGGCGCCGAGTGTTACCGTCAGCGCAGCCTCGATCGTTTCCCCGACCACGGCGCCGGTGTCGGCCGAGGCCCCGGACGGCAGGTCGATTGACATGATCGGCACCCTAGTAGCATTCAGGTCGCGCACCACCTCGGCCCAGTGCCCGTCGAGCGGCCGGGACAGCCCCGTGCCGAACAACGCGTCGATAATCACGTCCGCCCCAGCAATCTCCGGGATCGCTTCGGCCCAGGCGCCTGGGTCCGCGACCTCCGTCACTGCCAGCCCCAGCGCGTCGAGCGCACTCAGGTTACCGCCCGCGGCGCCAGTCACCGCCGACGCCGGCACGGCGAGATACACGGATACATCGGTCCCGGCCACGGCCAGTAGGCGAGCGGCCACGAACCCGTCACCCCCGTTGTTGCCCTTTCCGCACAGCACCGCCACTCGCTGGTCTGGCAGCGCCGGTTGATACCGCTCCATCGCCGCGGCGACCTGCCGACCTGCGTTTTCCATCAGCACGGCCGAGGAGAGGCCCACCGCATCAATGGCGGCGCGGTCGGCCGCCTGCATCTGGGCGCTGGTCAGGACACGCATGGTGTAGGGTCTCGTGACGATCGACGGGCTGTCGTCAGTGGCCTGCTATGGTACCCTGTCGCCGCCGGGTTTCGCGGGCGCGCCACCGCCGGACAACCGCGCACCACGATACCTACCCGGCGGACACCCGGCTCACGTGTCACACCCGCGCCCGCCCCACGCGCCGAACGCCGCGCTCTCGAGACACAGCAAGGAGGCCGATGGACGCAACGGTCAACATCAACGGAGTGCTCAGCCGAGGCCAGCACGCGGTCGTCTCGGTGTTCGACCATGGGTTCCTCTTCGGTGACGGGGTATATGAAACGCTGCGTACCTACGACCGCCACCCTTTCCTGTTCGAGCCACACCTGGACCGGTTGCGCGCCTCGGCCCACCGCCTGTCCATCGTGGTACCGGTGACCGACCAGGAACTCGCCGAGCGAGTGCAGGACACCATGCGGACCGTGAACCCCGACGGCGAGGTGACCCTGCGCATCCTGATCACCCGTGGCATCGGCGATCTCACCTACGACCCGGCTGTCTGTCCTGACCCGACGCTCGTCGTGATCGCGCGCCCCTTACCGGAATTGGCCGAGACCGTCACCCGAAACGGGGTCCGGCTCGTGCAAGCCCACGTCATTCGGAACAGCCCCGAAAGTGTCGACCCGAGCATCAAGTCGAACAATCTCCTCAACAACGTTCTGGCCATGCAGGAAGCCGTGCGCGAGGGCGCCTTCGAGGCAATTCTGTTGAATCACCGGGGCGAGCTCGCCGAGTGCTCACAATCGAACCTATTCGTCGTACGTGACGGCGAGGTCTTAACCCCGCCCCGGGACGCGGGGCTGCTGCGGGGTGTTACCCGGGAGTTCTTGTTCGAGGTCGGAGCGGACCTCGGGGTGATGGTCCGGGAAGCGGCGCTCCGACCGACTGACCTGGACACCGTGGACGAGCTGTTCCTCACGAGCACCAACCGCGAGATCGTCCCGGCGGTCGCCGTCGGCGATCACACCATCGGCTCGGGACGACCTGGTCCCGTGACATTGCGCCTGCTCGCACGATTCCGTGAGCTTGCGGCCGCACATGCGCACGAATCCAGCAGACTCGCCCCGACCGGCAGCCCCTAGCAGGTTACTGAAAAGCGTCAGAGAGGTTTTCCGACGTATGCGTCCACGGGTGGACAACTGCAAATCAGGTTGCGGTCGCCGTGCGCGTCGTTGATCCGGCCAACCGTCGGCCACACTTTGTGGTCTCGGACGAATGGCAAGGGGTAGACGGCCGTCTCGCGGCTGTAGGGATGGGACCACGCGTCGGCGGTGGCCTCCATCGCGGTGTGCGGCGCGTTCTTCAGGAGATTGTCCACCGCATCCGCTTCACCAGTGACCACGGATTGAATCTCTTGACGGATCGCGATCAACGCCTCGCAGAAGCGGTCGAGCTCGTCTTTCGACTCGCTTTCGGTCGGCTCGACCATCATCGTCCCCGGCACCGGGAATGAGACGGTCGGCGCGTGGAATCCGTAGTCCATCAGCCGCTTCGCGACATCAAGCTCGGTGACGCCGCCCGACTTGAAGGCCCGCAGGTCGAAGATCAGCTCATGAGCGACCCTCCCGTTCGCCCGCGTGAACAGCACGTCGTAGTGCGGCGCCAGCCGGGCTTTGAGGTAGTTGGCGTTGAGAATCGCCACCTTGGTGGCGTGACGCATACCACCCGGCCCCAGCAACCGCATGTAGCCGTGTGAAATCAGCAGAATACTGGCACTGCCCCAGGGCGCCGCGGCGATGGCCGGGATGGCTGACTCGCCCCCGACCGGCACCACTGGATGCCCGGGGAGATAGGGCGCCAGATGCGCCGCCACGGCGATCGGGCCCATGCCCGGTCCTCCCCCGCCGTGGGGAATCGCGAACGTTTTGTGCAAGTTGATATGACAGACGTCGGCGCCGATGGCCGCCGCACTGGTCACACCCACCTGGGCGTTCATGTTGGCCCCATCCATGTACACCTGTCCGCCATGCGCATGCACGAGATCGCAGATCTCCCTAATGGCGTCCTCGAACACGCCGTGAGTCGAGGGATAGGTCACCATCAAGGCGCAGAGCGTGTCGGCGTGCGCCTCCGCCTTTACCCGCAGGTCATCCAGGTCGACATTGCCCTGCTCGTCACAGGCCACAATCACCACCCGTAACCCGGCCATGGCGGCGCTGGCCGGGTTCGTGCCGTGCGCCGAGGCCGGAATCAGCACGAGGTTGCGCTCAGTCCCCCCTTGCTGCCGATGCCGCTGATACGCACGGATGACCATCAGCCCAGCAAATTCACCCTGCGCGCCGGAATTAGGTTGCAACGACACCGCGGACAGCCCTGTGATGGCACACAGGGCGTCCTCCAACTCGCGGAAGAGTTCCTGATAGCCGGCGGCGTCCCCCACCGGCGTAAACGGGTGTACGGGAGAAAACTCGGGCCAGCTCACGGGCCGCATCTCGGTGGCCGCCGTCAACTTCATGGTGCAGGACCCGAGCGGAATCATCGACGTATCGAGCCCGATGTCCTTCCGTTCCAACTGTTTCACGTACCGCATCATCTGTGTTTCCGACCGATAGCGGTGAAATACGGGATGCGTCAAGAATGGTGAGCGTCGAATCAGCGGCTCCGGCCAGTTCGGGGTCACGACCGCGTCCGCAGATTCGAGGTCGGGCGCCGGTTGGCCGACGGCCACGGCGGCAAGCGCCAGAATCTCCCGGACATCCTTTTCGGTCGTTGTCTCGTCGAGCGAGATCCCAACCGTCGCCGCCTCGTAGCGGAAGTACAGCCCGGCGACGGCCGCATCCGATCGGAACCGCGCGAGCGCCGAATCCGGCATCTGCAGCGAAACCGTGTCGAAGAAGTAGGCGTGCCTCGGGTCGAGGCCCAACCCGCCCAGACCGTCGGCCAGACGTTGGGTCAGTGCGTGCACGCGCTCCGCAATCCCCCGGAGTCCGTCGGGACCGTGATACACCGCAAAGAACCCCGCCATGTTGGCCAGCAGGGCCTGCGCGGTACAGATGTTCGAAGTCGCTCGCTCGCGCCGGATGTGCTGCTCACGAGTCTGCAGCGACATCCGGTGCGCCGGTCTACCGCGTCGATCGACGGAGAGCCCGATAATGCGCCCCGGCGTCTGACGGGCAAACTCTGTCCGTGTCGCGAAGAACGCCGCGTGCGGTCCGCCGTAGCCCAACGGCACGCCGAAGCGCTGCGAGTTACCCACCACGACGTCGGCACCAAGCTCGCCCGGTGGCGTCAGTAAGGTCAGCGCCAGCAGATCGCTGCACACGGCCACGAGTATCCCGGCGACATGGGCTTGTTCGATGACGCCGTCGATGGCCACGATCTGGCCGTCCTCCCCAGGATACTGGAGCAGCAGTCCGAATACCCCGTCACTGCAGATATCCCCCGAGTCCAACACCCATGCCGACGGGTCCCCCACTTCGACCGTGATGCCGAGCGGCTCGGCGCGTCCCCTGACGACATCGATGGTTTGTGGGAAACACCCGGACGAGACCAGAAACCGGTTCGCGGCGGGCCGTATGCGGGCCTGGACCCGATGTAACAGCGCCATCGCCTCGGCGGCGGCGGTCGCTTCGTCCAACAACGACGCGTTCGCAACCGCCATGCCGGTGAGGTCGCCTACCATTGTCTGGAAGTTGAGCAGAGCTTCCAGACGCCCCTGGGCCACTTCCGCCTGATACGGCGTATAGGGGGTATACCATCCGGGATTCTCGAACACGTTTCGGAGGATGACGCTCGGCGTGAAACAGCCGTAGTAGCCTAGACCGATGAACGGGCGCCCCGGCCGATTGCGTTGACCGACAGCCCGAATCCGAGCCAGGAACTCCGCCTCCGTTTCTGGGCCCGGCACGTCCGGAGGCGCGGCGACCCGGATCTGCCGCGGGACCGCCTCGTCAATCAATGCGTCAAGCGACCCCGCCCCGACCGCGGCCACCATGACGTCGATCTCGTCAGGTCCCGGCCCGATGTGTCGGTCGCTGAACGATGCAACCGTGGCGCGCACTACGACACCAGCTCGGTATACGCCGCCGCGTCAAGCAAACCGTCGGTCTGCGACGGGTCCTTCAGCTCGATCACGATCATCCAGGCGTCATGCGGGCCCTCGTTCACCGTCTCCGGGCGGTCGCTCAGCGCGCCGTTGACCTCGACGACGCGGCCGGCCATCGGACAAAACAGATCCGAGACAGCCTTCACCGATTCGATCGACCCGAACTGCGTGCCTGACTCAAAGAGTTGCCCCACCTCAGGTAGCTCGACGAACACCACATCCCCCAACTGGTCCTGCGCGTAGTCGGTAATCCCGATACGGGCCATGGTGCCCGACATGGAGATCCACTCGTGATCGGTGGTGTAATGCCTGTCGGTCGGATACATACCCTCTCACCCTCTCTTATAGAACGGCAGCGACACAACGCGAGCGGTGACCTGCCGCCCGCGGATCTCGATCGCGCACTTCGTCCCCGGTGCGCACGCTCCCACCGGCAGATACGCCAGGCCGATGGCTTTCCCGAGAAACGGTGTCCGTGTCCCGCTGCTGACTACGCCCACCGGATCGGCCCCAACGAACACGGGATAACCGTGCCTCGCGATCCCGCGCTCGACCATTTCGAACCCAACCAGCTTGCGGGTCACTCCGCGAGCCTTTTGCGCGATCAAGGCTTCGCGACCGATGAAGTCCGGCTTGTCCCACCCGACGATCCAGCCGAGCCCCGCTTCCAGCACGGTCGTCGTCTCGTCGATGTCCTGGCCACTGAGACGCATGGCCGCCTCGAGGCGGAGTGTGTCACGGGCCCCGAGTCCGGCCGGCTTCAGCCCCGCCTCCGCGCCCGCGGTCAACAGCGTCTGCCACAATCGATCGGCCCCGGACGGGGGGACAAAAAGCTCGAATCCGTCTTCGCCCGTATAGCCGGTTCGAGAGATGGTCGAGCGCTGGCTGGCCACTTCGCCCGTCTCGAAATGGTAGTACCCGATTCCGGCGAGATCCACCTCCGTGAGCGGTTGCACAATATCGAGCGCCCGCGGTCCTTGCACCGCGATCAGCGCATACCGCGACGACGTGTTGACCGCGAACGCGTCACCCACCTCCTGGATGCCGGCGCGGATGTGGGCGAAGTCCTTCGCGATGGAGGACGCGTTCACGACCAGCATGAAATGGTCGTTGGTCAATCGATATACCAGCAGATCGTCGACGAACGTCCCCTCTTCTGTGGTCAAGGCCGAGTAATGCGCTTGACCAATCTCGAGACGCGACGCGTCGTTCGACGAGATCCGCTGCACGGCGGCTAACGCGTCGCCCCCGGCCACCTCGATCTCGCCCATGTGACTCACGTCGAACAGTCCGGCCGCCGTGCGCACCGCGAGATGTTCTTCCGTGATCCCGGAATACTGCACCGGCATGTCCCAGCCGCCAAAGGGCACCATCCTGGCGCCCATCGCGACATGTCGACCGTGCAACGGGGTCTTGAGCAGCTTGGCTGGCGCGTCGGTCATGGACGGTGATGACTGCCGCCTTTGAACGGCCGGCAACAGGTGTTCGTCGGCGGGTGGTGAGACGTTCTCTGCGGGCGTATTGCCGGAAACTAGGCCTGAGCGACAGCCCGCGTAAACGTACTATGGGTCCCGCGGACGGTCAAGGGATGAGGCTTCTCGGACATTCCACACTAACGGGCCGGGCACTTACAACTGCAATGCAACTATTCGTTCATGGCTGAATGGACGGGAACCGCAGATGGGACAGCAGCTTGGCGAGTTCGAACAGCTCCTTCTCTTCGCCCTCCTGCGTCTCGGTGATGAGGCGTCGGGGACGGCGGTCATGGAGGCGGCCCAACAGCGGGCCGGACGAACAGTTAGCGCCGGAGCCATCTATACCGGGTTCGAGCGCCTGACCGGCAAGGGGCTGGTGACTTCTACTTTTGGTCCACCTTCACCCCCGCGGGGCGGCAAGCGCCGACGGGCCGACCGCGACGGGGCTGCGCCTCCATGGCTGATTCGCTGGCTCCTGGCCCGCCTGCCTGCTCCGCGGCGCCGGAGCCGTGCCCATCCAGGGCGACGTCGAGGAGGGCTTCCACCAGCGGGCAGAACGGCACAGCCCCCAACTTCGCGCGCCGGTGGTATCGCCGGCAGGCGCTCGGGTCGGTCTGGGCATTGTGAATGTCTCCCTCTTCGCGACGCGGCGCAGTCCTTGGGCAACCCAAGGGAGACGGCTCCATGAGAACGCTGCTGGGAAACACGCGTATGCCGTGAGGGGACTGGCCGCAGCCCTGGGGTTCGCGGTCGTGGCCGTGATCACGCTGGCGCTCGGTATCGGTGCCAATACGCCCGTGTTCACGATCGACAACACGGTGCTCCTGGGCGAGGCACCCGTCTTCGAGGCGGACCGCCTCGTACGCGTGTCCACGAGCGGTTCGAGCGGGAGCCCCTACGGGAGCGCTTCCTACCCCGACTTCATCGCCTTTCGGCACAGCGTCACTTCGTTCGACAACTTGGTCGCCTATACGACGTTCGCATCGATCTTCGTGGTTATTCAGCAGCGGCGTGGCACCTTGCGCTGACCCCTACTCCTGCGATTCCAGGTAGCGCTCCGCGTCGATCGCCGCCATGCATCCGGTGCCGGCGGCGGTGATCGCCTGACGGTACACATGGTCCTGGACGTCGCCACAGGCGAACACCCCAGGTACACTGGTGCGGCTGCCCGTGCCGACCTCGATGTAACCGTTTGGATTCAGATCGAGTTGGCCGGTAAAGAGCGTGGTATTCGGCGTGTGTCCGATTGCGATAAACACGCCATCGACGGCGAGGTCCTTTGTCTCGCCCGTCTTGAGGTTCCGGAGCACGACCCCGCTGACGACACCCTGGTCGACATCCTTGACCTCAGCCAGTTCCGCATTCCATTCGAACGAAATCTTCTCGTTCGCGAAGGCCTTGTCTTGCATGAACTTCGACGCGCGCAATTGGTCGCGCCGATGCACGACGGTGACGTGTGACGCGAACTTGGTCAGAAACGTGGCTTCTTCCAACGCAGAATCTCCGCCACCGACCACCACGATCGGCTTCTCGCGGAAGAAATAGCCATCACAGGTCGCGCAGGTGGACACCCCGTGCCCCATCAACGTGCGCTCTGAGGTCAGGCCCAACAGTCGGGCCGACGCGCCAGTCGAAATGATGAGGGCCTTGGCTTGTTCGACGGTCTCACTGACATGCAGCGTAAACGGCGCGGCGCCCAGTTCCACCGCGGTGACGTCTCCACTGATGATCTCGGCCCCGAACCGTTCAGCCTGCGCGCGCATCTCGGCCATCAAGTCCGGTCCCAGGATGCCGTCGCGGTGCCCCGGAAAATTCTCGACCATCGTGGTCAGCATCAATTGCCCACCCGACTCCAACCCCTCGATGACAAGGGGCGCCAGGTTCGCCCTGGCCGCGTAGAGGGCGGCCGTGAGCCCGGCCGGACCAGACCCGATGATGATTACGTTGCGCATCTATTCACTCTCCTCACCCTGCTCCGGCCCTCTGCCGGCGCTCAATCGCATTCCGGTACACGCGGACATAGGCCGCAGCCGAAGCGGTCCAAGAAAAGTCTTGCGTCATGCCCGCGTGTTGGATGGCGGCCCAGCGGGGACGGTCGCCGAACGTCGCCAGCGCCGCGTGCAACGCCGCCAGCATCGCCGACGCAGTGTAGTCGTCGAACACGAAGCCGGTCCCCGGGCCGGTGCTCGACTCGACGTCCCGCACGGTATCGGCGAGTCCGCCGGTCGCCCGCACCACCGGCACCGTCCCGTGTCGCATACTGTACATCTGGTTCAGGTCGCATGGCTCGGACCGTGACGGCATGAAAAACAGGTCCGTCTCGACCTCGACCAGACCCACCCAGAGCTCTCGCCCATCCAGGCCGATTTCCAGGTGGTGTCGCGCGGTGCCCACCGTGCGACTTCCCGGTATCGCGGCATCACCAACGTCACGCGGTGCCCGAGCCGAGCCAACGCGCCGGGTAGTGCACCCACAACATCCGCCAGCCCCCCGGTCTTGGCGTAGGACACCGCCTCAGACGCCACCATAAAGATCGACAATGGCGACGCTGGGTCTGCACCGGGCGCCAGCGCGCGCAGAGCGGGCATCGATTCAGTAGGAAAACGCGGAGCGGGGGCCTACTCGGCGGCCGCGGTCAGCTGTACGCTGGCTTGGGTGGACAGCCAATCCACGAGGCGCCGAGCTTCACTGAAGCGGCCGGAACTCGAGCGGGCTCCGAGGACGACGATCGAGACCGACCGTCCGTCGACAAGTTGGACCAAAGTGGCGAGACAGTACCCGGCCTTGTCGATATAGCCGGTCTTGCCGGCCATGACGTCGACCCGGGTTCCCAGCAGTCGGTTGGTGCTGCGAATGTCGCGCGTTCGACGACTAGTGCGGATCTGGTAGCTCCGCTTCCGCATGATTTCGGTGACCTCCGGCCATTCGCTGGCCGCCACGATAAGCTGGGACACGTCGTAGGCGGACGAGAGGTTGCCCTCATGCAGCCCCGACGGATCGGTGAATCGGGTTTGCTCCAATCCCAGTTCGGCGGCTTTGGCGTTCATCCGGGACACAAACCCTTTTGAGCCCCAGGCCGAGACCCTCGCCAGAGCGCGCGCCGCCGCATTGTCCGAGGCCACCAAGGCCAAGTGCACCAGGTCGCGAAGCGTCACCCGCTCGCCACGACGCAAATACGTCGTCGAGGCGCGGCGTACGTCTTCACGCGAAATCACCACGTCACGCGACAGGTCCGGTTCCTCTTCCATGAACAACATCACGGTCATGACCTTGGTGATGCTCGCAATGGACCGCAACTCTCTCGAATTCCGCTCCCACAACGTTTTACCTGTCACGGGATCCAGAATGATGGCCGCCTGCGCACGCACGCGTGGCGCCGACACACGGGGCACCCGTGCTGCGTGGGCGGCGCCCAGAGCGGACGGACGGTGAGTCAGAACGTGCCCGGGCGTCACCGGACGTGGCCCGGCCGTCGCCGCCGGATCGGCGTGGTACGCTCGAAGGGACGCGAGTCCCGCCACGCTGAGGGCGCCAATCGTGCAGACCACGGCGACGCGGTGACGCATCAGTCTGGACCGCCGGAGGGCCGAGGACGACAGTGGTGTCTGCACGGTCCGCGCATTGTACCAAAGTTCACAAGTGACACGAACCGCTCCGCCGCTTGACGCCCTCACCGCCAGCCGTCAAGAATAGGCGCCGATGTTCCGTTTCTCCACATCGTGACCATACGTCGACTCCCCAAGGCCTACGCCACCCTTCGCACGCGGCGCGCGGTTCTGCGGTTCTACCACGGCGACGCGCTCGATGTCTTCGACCGCCTGGGTCCCTCGCGTGTCGACGCCATCGTCACCTCACCACCTTACAACCTCGGCGTGCGATATCGGACGTACAACGATTCGCTACCGGCCGACAGTTACCAGGACTGGACCGACCGCTGGATCCGGGCCGCCGCCGGCGCATTGACTCCAGCCGGCTCGCTGTTCCTGAACGTCGGCACGACCCCTACCAAACCCTGGACGGCGTTCGATATCGCGCACACGGCGCGTGGCCACCTTGAGCTTCAGAATACCATCCACTGGATTAAGTCGATCACCATCGAACGCGCCGAGAGCGGACTCAATGTGGGACCGGATCGCACCCTGGCGGTGGGCCACTACAAGCCCATCAATAGTCAGCGTTTCCTGAACGAGTGCCAGGAGTTCATCTTCCATTTCAGTCCCAGAGGACGCACGCCCCTGGACCGCTTGGCCATCGGCGTGCCCTATCAGGACAAATCGAACGTGGCTCGATGGCAGGGTACGGGCGCCGATCTACGATGCCGCGGTAACACCTGGTTCATTCCGTATTCCACCATTCAGAATCGGAAACGAGACCGACCGCACCCCGCCACGTTTCCTCCCAGGCTCCCGCGACAATGCCTGCAACTGCATGGCCTGTCGAGAATCGTCCTCGCGATGGATCCCTTTCTCGGGCTGGGAAGCAGTGCCGTGGCGTGCGCCGAGTTGGGGGTGAATTTTGTCGGGGTCGAAATAGACCGCGCCTACCTCGATGAAGCGATCCAACGCGTACGCGGCGCCATCGCCGGCGGACGCTACGGTGCGCGCACGGGATAGGGGTCGAGGTCCCGCTCCAGACCACCTCGTCGCGCACGACGCCGCTCGTGGGAACGACGTGGGTTATTGCGATTCCGTCACGCGCGGCATCGAATACTGTCGGCGATACCGGAGGCATTCCGAGCAGTCGTTAAGGTCGTCCCGGCCCGCCACTTCGATCCGTAACGACCGGTTGCGGACCGTCGGATCCGGGTTGCTCGTGTAGAATCCAACAATGTAATAGTCGCTGGTCTCGGCGTCGATCTGACGAAACGCGCGTGGAAAATCGTTCCGATTGACCACGGCCATCCCGCCCGTCAATTCCGCGAGCATGCGAAGGCTGTTCTGTGTCTGGAAGGCCCACGAGTTCCACTCTTCGATGGGCACGCGTTCGTCGATGTTCGGCCCGGCCATCAACCCGCGGGGGTCAATGGTGTAGAACGACGTGTTTGCCCGATTGGCCACACGTGCCAACTCGCCAAGTTCGGCGGCGAGGTCCGTATTGGCAAACTGCTGACCCTGCCGCTGGGCCTGTTCGAACGGGTCGAACCTCGCATCGGGAATGCCGCTAAAACTGCGGTCGAACTCATCCTGCGTAATGCTGCCTCGATCGAGCTGGTCCTGCCCCAGCCGGCGTTGCTCGGCCACGCCCCCGGTATAGGTGCGCGTATCAGGAAATGGATTAAAGTCGTACCCATTGCTCAACCAGAGGAATACCTTCCGGCGGTCAGTGACTTGCTCCAAGTTGCGCAGCACCTCGCGCGCCGTCTTGAACGCCACATGCGCGCGATACAGCACCTCGGTCGGACCGCGGGGACTCTCCTGCTGGATGAGGTAGTCGCGAATGGCGAATCCGTCGCCCGTGATCCGGTTGACCGAGGAACTCAAAACCTGCTGGTCGTAGGTCATGTCGATCGATAGAGACGATGGGCCGGTAGAAATGATGCCGAAGAGGTCCCCCTCGTGGATCAAATTCTCCTGGATCTGCATGGCCACCTGGCGGACCTTCGGCGTCAGCGAGGTCACCAAATGCAGGTCATCCACGAACAGAATGAAAATTCTTCCGGCGGTGTCATTCTGAGGCTGAGCTGACGGCAGGATAATGCCCGCCCGCGTCGGCGCCGGCGGCTGTAGCTGATTGTAGACCCGGCCGCCATTGACCAGAACCAGCGAGGCAATTTCCTGCGGCACACCGTCTTCGAAAATATCGAAATCCTCTCGCCCGAGGTCTGGCAAAAAGAGCCCGTCCTCGTCTCGCACGATGACATCGGTGGTCACCAGCGTGACCCCGGCCCGAAAGGTCGGCTGAGTCGCAGCTACTTGGCCCACGGTGGTCGCCGTCGGTTCCGGCGGCAGGGGGCGATTCTGCTGGGCCCGGACGACAGTCGAGCACGCCACCGCCAGCACCACGGCCACTGTCGTGGTCGTTCTCGCGCTTACATACCCCGTTTGTCGCATGTGCCGCATTATAGCAAAGCTCCGAGAAAGGCAGGCATCGCCGGTAAGAGGGTGGCGGCCGTGGTTTGCTCGGACGCGGGGCGCAGAGCCCCCGGGGACCGGCGTCGCCTCAATTGGACGAATCGTCTCCGTCTGCGCGAGGCCGGGCGCTATCTCCGACCGGCGCTGCGTCCGGGTCGGACTCCGCCGCACTCGGCGCAGGTTCAGACACTGTCCCGCCGCTCTCGTCCGAGGGACCGCGACGCCGCCGAGCCCCCCCACGACGGGCACGCCGTCGCCGACCCAAAATCTTACGGAGCGCTGCCGTGGTGTCGTCCAGCGAGGCAATCCGGGCGCGAGCCTCGTCGATCGTGCGCCATCCGTCTGGATCGATGAGCGCCGCCTGGCTCCGCAGTGCCTCGAGCCGGGCCGGGTCCCTGAACCGGTCCCCAATCCGGGTTTGGATCTCCGCGTACCGAGCACGGAGCCTGGCAAGGCCTTCGTCATCCGTGACGGCCAGCGCGACGTGTCGAAGCGGTTCGTCGGTTCCGACGCCCACCTCGCCTGGCTGAGGCGTCAGGTCGCTCGCGCGTCCGCCAGCGTCGACGGCCTCGGCCGGCTTCGCCGACGGCTCGGGCGACGTGGCCCCCGCTGCCGCTCTACCGCGACGACGCCGGGGCCGGCGCTCGTCCCGACCCGCGCGATCTGGGTCTGGGGGCAGCTGGGGTTTCACTTTCAGAATCTTGTCCCAATCGAATCGGAGCGCGGGGTTGCTCTCCTCTATCGCCCGAATGACGTCCGACGCGAGCGCCGGACGCCCGACCTTCACGCCGGGAGGACTACGAAACCAGTAGAGCACCCGCAACTCGGGCGGGCCATTGCTGCGCCGGAAGGTGTGGCACAGGTAGGTGCTCTCGTACCCGCGGGCGTCGCGGGAAAATCGTAGAAAGGGCATGCGGGGGAAATCGCCGGACGGGTTACCGTCGCGTGCGCGACCGAGCGGTGGTTTTCTTCGCACCGGACTTGGCCGGTCCGGCTGAGGGGGTCCGCTTCGTGGCGCGGGCTCCGCTACCTTTCTTCACCCGTGTGACCGTCTTCGCGGTCCTCGAACGAGGAGCCGACCGCTTCGCCCCGGTCGATTTACGTGGCGCCTTTGAGGCCTTAGCCTTAGCCTTCGAGACGGCCGGCTTGCGTGTCGCCTTCGAGACGACCGGCTTGCGTGTCGCCTTCGAGACGGCCCGCTTGCGTGCCGCCTTCGAGACGGCCGGCTTGCGTGTCGCCTTCGAGACGGCCGGCTTGCGTGTCGCCTTCGAGACGGCCGGCTTGCGTGCCGCCTTCGAGACGGCCGGCTTGCGTGCCGCCTTCGAGACGGCCGGCTTGCGTGCCGCCTTCGAGACGGCCGGCTTGCGTGCCGCCTTCGAGACGGCCGGCTTGCGTGCCGCCTTCGAGACGGCCCTGGCCGTCTTGGCTGTCGGCTTCTTTGCGTGCTTGGCCGGCTTTGTCAAAATACGGACCTGTCTTGCGCCTTTGCGCTCACGTCTGCTCGCCGCGGACGCCCTGGCCGACCGGTGAGCCATCGTGAAGCGTATTTGGTCGCCGACGGCATGGAAGCTCCAGATCTCGGTGTACGAGACACGCGACTCCTCGCAAAGCCGGCGCGCCACATCGGTCGTCCCTGCCGGGACATATAAGTAGAACGCGCCGCGAACTTTGCCGTACGGCACCCATTCGGCCATCGCCTCGAGGTGGTTGACGGACTCCCCGGTTTCGACCTCCACGACCCCGTGTAATCGACGCACTCCCTCGGAGTTCGTCAGGACGAGGTCGGGATAGACCAGACCGGAACCAGACCGCACGCTGGTTCCCTCTGGCTCGTCACCGATATTGACCCCAACCGTGAATTTGCGTCGAAGACGAGCCACGAGCAGTCGAATGACCCGGTTGTGCTCAAATTGCTCACGAATAGGCCGCACCAGAATCGGGCTCAAGCGTTCTCCATAGGTCAACTGCCAGAGAAATGTCGGCCTTGTAGGAACCTCCGATTCCGACCCGAGCCGACCCTGATTTTGCCCTGTACCGTAGCATGGATGGCGACCCGGTCCAAAGATGTGTTCTTCGGCGCGACCCATTCGTGGACATCACTTGACGAGACCGCCCCCGGCACCGGACAATCGACGATAGAACAGCACGGGCACTATGCCACTCGATGGCCCACGGCCGATTCTCATCCTGGACGACGATCCCTGAGTGACGGTCACGTGTGCCCGGCTCTTGGAGCGCGAGGGCTTCACGGTATACAGCGCGCTCAGCCCCATCCGGGGTCTCGATCTCACATCCGCCAAACGACCTGATACCATCATCACTGGATCTGCGGATGCCGATCTTTAACAGCGTGCGCTTCCTGGAATTGCTGCGTGAGCGGCCGGCCCTGCGGAACAGCCCGGTGGCCATCGTCACCGGGGATTACTCTATCGATGACGGCACGACGTCCCAGGTCGAGGCGCCCGGTGCGTCACTGCGTTTTAGACCGCTCTGGATCGACGATCTCGTCGCCTTCGCTCGAGGCCCGATGGCCGCTTAGTTTGGGAGACAGCTCGGAATACAGTTGCCGTCTTGGGCTGCCTCGGCGGCCACGATGGTAGCTTTCTTTGGATCAGTGCCCTTAGCCCGCGGGTGGCCGGCTCCGCCTCTCCCCGCGCTACGTCCCCTGGAGACCCAGAGTGAACGACCGCTTCTTGCGCGCCTGCCGGCGCGAGCCGGTGGACATGACACCGGTCTGGTTCATGCGTCAGGCGGGCCGCTACATGGCGTCGTACCGCGCTATTCGCGACCACCACACCCTACTGGACATCTGCCGGAACCCGGAGCTAGCCGCCCAGGTTACCCTGCAACCGGTCAAGGAGATCGAAGTCGATGCGGCCATCCTGTTCTCCGACCTGCTGCTTCCGTTGGAGCCGATGGGGATCCCCTTTGATTTCGTCAAGGGAGAAGGGCCGGTCATCGATCCCCCCGTGCGGACGGTAGCGCGAATTGACAGCTTGCGCCGGTTTGAACCCCGAGAGTCCCTGGCCCACGTCCTGGACACGATCCGCTTGCTGCGCACGCAACTCGACGTACCATTGATCGGGTTCGCTGGGGCGCCGTTCACGCTCGCCTCCTACGCCATCGAGGGGGGACCGTCGAGCAACTACGCGCGCACGAAGGCGCTGATGTATGGGGAGCCCGAGGCCTGGCACCGCTTGGCTGATACATTCGCGTCCATCGTGGCCGACTACCTTGCCGCACAGATTGAAGCCGGTGCCCAGGCCGTGCAGGTGTTCGACTCCTGGGTCGGGGCGCTCTCAGCCAGCGACTACCGGGAATTCGTATTGCCGCACACGCAGAAAATCTTTGCGACCGTGCAACCACTTGGGGTCCCGAGCTTGCACTTTGGCACCGGCACGACGACGATTCTTGCGGAGATGCGAGAAGCCGGTGGCGATGTCATCGGACTGGACTGGCGCATCCCGCTCGATGAGGGATGGGCGGAGGTGGGTGATGACCGGGCCGTGCAAGGCAATCTGGACCCCACGCTACTTCTAGGTCCGGTGGAACGTATGCTGCGTGGGGCGCATGATGTGTTGCAGCGCGCGGGCGGCCGCCCTGGACACATCTTCAATCTCGGCCACGGAATCTTGCCGAGCACGGATCTGGAACACGTACGCACCCTCGCCCACTTCGTCCACCACCAGACCGCGTAACTTCCGGCGACGGAGTTCGCGTCTCGCGGTGGGCTGCTAGGCCTTGACGGGCTTGGACTTCGAGGTCTTCTTCGCCGCCTTCTTGCTCACCTTCTTCGCCGCCTTTTTGGTTGCCTTTTTGGTTGCCTTCTTCGTCGCCTTCTTGCTCACCTTCTTCGCGGCCTTTTTGGTTGCCTTCTTCGCCGCCTTTGGGGTCGCCTTCTTCGCCGCCTTTTTGGTTGCCTTCTTCGCCGCCTTTGGGGTCGCCTTTGGGGCGGTCTTTTTCGCCGTGGCGGTGGTGCCGGCTGTCGTCTTCCGCCTGCGCGCTCGCGGTCGACTCTTCGGAGCGGGCTCGTTCGACGGTTCGAGCTTCGCCAGACTGATCAGAAATTTCCGGGGCGTGTTGTCGTCGAAATGAATCCGTACGAAGGCATCCTCGACCGCGAGAACAGACCCGAGTCCATATGTCGGTTCGTGCACCCGTGCCCCAATTTCGAAGCGCTTCATGGTTGACCGTTCCTCTCGACGTAACGCTAGGGGATAGTATGGAATGATGGCGACGAAAGCCAGCAAAGTCCATCATATCACGACGTTATGAGCATGGTCAACGCTCGGTCGCATCCGGGTCGGGCAACTCTCGCGCGCACCTCCGCGCCCGGAGATCTCAATGGTTCTCCTCGTAGGACCGACCTCATCGGCAGTCCCCGAATCGCTCAGCTTGGCGCCCGCCTCGCGGCGTTGGGCCACACCGTGAACGGTCGAGGCGGGCGCCGACATGAACACACCGTCGACGAGTACCACGGGAAACGTGCATGGCATGGCGCTCGCCGCCTTGTCGGGACCGGAACCGGCCGAACTGGCCAGCATCGGTGACTTCATTCCGACCATCCGGCCTGACCGCGTAGCCCTGCTTGGCATCCGGCCTCTTAACGCATCAGAGACGGCGCTCGCGCGCGATTCAGACGTGCATCTCTTCACCATGAGCGACATCGACCGACTTGCGCTCGCCACGGTCACGCAGCGCGCCCTGTCGCACATCGGGCGGGGCCGGGCCGACCTCCACCTGTCATTCGACTTTGATATGTGCGACCCGGCCATCGCTCCCGGCGTGCCCCCCCTTGCGGGGCGCCTGAGCTATCGCGAAGCGCACAGGCTGATGGAACTGGTGACGGACACGGGCCGTCTGCAAGCTCTGGACCTGGTCGAAGTCAACCCGACGGTCGACACCCACCACAACACGGCCGAACTGGCGGTCCAGTTCGGGCTGGCCACCTCTGGACAGAGGATCCTGTAGCCCGTCTCGCAACCGGTAACCCGGAACCGGCGTGTGATCGGCACCGGGCGTGGATGCTATAGTTGGGCCTTGCTTCTTAACTTGGAGGTCACACGAATGTTTGGTTTGAAGACTGGAGCGTTGGTCCCCTTTGGGGTCGCCTTGCTGATGACGATTGGCTGTGGCGGTGGTGGCGCCGATGTGACTGCGGATGAGTCCACCTCGTCTGAGGCTACGCCACCCGTCGAGTTGGCCCCACCGGCTCAGATATTGGGCGGCGGGACCGTCACGCCGGTGCACGACGGGGCCGCGGGGAGCCCGCACGTGCGCGTGGCCTGGGAGGTGTCCGGCGCCAATATCTCGCTGACCTACGGGCGGCCGCTCCTGAAGGGGCGCGTCGTGGGTGACGACGTCGAGCCGCTGGACGGGAGGATTTGGCGCCTTGGCGCCGACGAGGCCACCACCCTGTCGACCGACCGTGACTTGATGATGGGCTCCGCGCATGTTCCGGCCGGCGAGTACACCTTGTGGACGATCACCAATGGTGACACCACCGAACTCATTGTGAATAGCGAGACCGGCCAGTGGGGCACCGCCTACGACGAGTCCAAAGACCTGGCGCGGGCCGAAATGACCGTGAACACGCTCGACGCGCCCGTCGACCAATTGACCCTGCACCTCGATGAGAGCGAGCTGCGACTCGAGTGGGGCTCGATGGCGGCCGCCGTGCCGATCATGGTGCACTGAACTTCAGCGCAGCCGCACTGGCAACCTACAGGCCGGCGCCCGTTGGCGGGTGTCGGCGCTCCCGCGTTCGCGCACATACAGCAGGAGACGGACGAGCCGGCATGACCGACGGCGATCACGAAACCCAGACCCGCATCGCGAAGCTCGAGCAGGAAGTCTCCTCTCTTCGGCGCAATCTGGATCGGATGTTTGCCGGGGTCGACATTGCGACCAAGACGGAGCCGTTTCTCTGGCTGATGCTCTCGCCCGCTACCACGGAAGCGCAGGGGTCGGCCGTCTACGACCTAATGACTGCGGTAGACGCCCAGGCCTCAACCCAACAACCGGGTATACCTCACGTCGAACTCGGCGAGCCAGTTTCGAAGTTACTCCCAACACAGCGGGCGAGGCAACATCTCGCCGAAGCCATCGTGATCCGTCTGGCGCAGGACGGCGAATGGGAGCCGATCTATCAGCACTTGCGTCTCAGCGGCATGAATCTCATCGACATTCGCGAAGCACGGGGTTGCTGACCGGGTGGCACGACCCCACAGTTCGGGCCGCTAGCTCAGTGGTAGAGCACCTGACTTTTAATCAGATGGTCGCTGGTTCGATCCCAGCGCGGCCCACCATTAAAGATAGGGTTGAATCGACTTGTTCGGTTCAGCCCGTTTCCTTGTTTGGCCACTATGTGGCCGGTTTGTGGCCATTCTGCAAATAACTCAGCGCAGCGCGGCCATCTGAGGCCGTAGTCCAGCCTGACACCGAGAACCGATAAAGTAAACAAAGGCTTACCTTTCTTCATCCAAAGGCTCTCTCATGCTCAGAACCTACGTACTCTCGACGCTTCTTATCGTCGCCGGCGTGTCGGTCGTGTTCTCCGCGCAACCAGGGTTCACCCCACCGCCGCTCCGGCTAGAGCCTCTCGAAGACAAGCTCTACGTGCTCCACGGTGGGTGCATGTGCGGAAACACGCTGTTTTATATCGCCGACGGCGGTGTGGTCATGGTCGACACCAAGGTGTCCGGACAGGGCGAAGCCATTCTGGAGCAGCTTCGAACGGTTACGGACAAGCCGATCGCGATGATCATCAACACACACACGCACTTCGACCATACCGGTAGCAACACCGAATTCGGAGTCATCGGCCAGATCGTGGCGCATGAGAACGCCAAGGCCAGTCTGATGAAGACGAGTTGTCCTCCCGTGACCAATTGCGACGCGTTCAAAGGCGACAACGCGTCGTTTCTCCCGAACGTCACCTTCAGCGACACCCGCAGCCTCACGGTCGGCACGGACCAGATTGACCTGTACTACTTTGGCCCCGGGCACACGGACGGTGACACCTGGATCGTGTTTCCCGACATTCGAGTGGCCATGGGCGGGGACTTGTTCGGCGCCAAGGGCGTGCCCTTTATCGACGTCGACAACGGTGGCACCGCCATCGGCTACGCCGAGACGGTGGCGAATGCCGTCGAAGGACTGAAGAACGTGGACACCGTGATCTCCGGTCACGTGGAGGCCTATCCCTGGAATGACCTCGTCCGCTATGCTGAGTTCCACCGGAATCTCGAGACATACGCGCTCGCAGGCCTTGAGGCGGGCCAGTCCGCCGCCGAGGTGGCCGCCGCCTACACCTCGCCGGCCTCTCTCACCGACTTCTCTTTCACGGAACCGTTCGCGACCAACTTCATCCAGTTGCTGTCCGACGAGACGAGCGCCCGGTAGTTCTGCTCCGCTCGGGCACTCCCAGCTCCCGGTCGTAGAGTGCGCCCACTCATAGTCACAACAGCCGTAACGGTCCAAAGAGGGCGGACGAACCATAAGTAACAGGAGACGAGACTTTCTTCGGCGGTCCGGGACGGGGGAAGCCAGTATCAGTGCGGCAATGTCGAAGACGCCACCGCGCAGTGAGCGCGTCGCCATTTGTGTCCAATATTCCATCAGGGGCGCTCATCGGTGACCACTTAGGGACCTTTCTTTGCAATAAAGCGTGACCATGTGCGCCTGCACGTCGTCCTGCGGGACGCCCCGACCGTTGCCGTACATGAGCCCGAGGCTGCCCTGCCAGCTGGCGTGGCCCTGGGCCGCCGTACGTCCACGTGCTGTGAGCCCGGCGCATAGGCGAAGGCACAGGCGCCTGTTAGTCGGCGCGGAGCGAGGTCACCACGTCGTCGACCACTCCGACCGTCCGAACGCCAAGGAGACGTTGAAACCCGTCGAGTAAAGCTCTTCGCGCCGGTCAAACGGGGCCTCTTCCGGATCAGCGCCGAGAGTACCGGTTGCTTCCCGACCGCGTCCTCATCCGGTGGCTAGCATTGGCTCGGCGACCTTAACGACTTGTTTCCCAAGGTTCCGACCACTGAAGAGGCGCAGGAATGTGGACGGGATGTTCTCGAACCCCACTTGCACGTCTTCACGCGCCTTGAGCCTGCCGGCGGCGAGCCACGTCGAGAGATCGCGACGGGCGTCGGGGAAGCGGGGGGCGAAGTCCATCACCAGAAAGCCGGTCATCGTGATGCGGCGAGCAATGAGCAGGAAGAGATTGTTCGGCCCCGGTTCGGGCACTGCGGCATTGTAGCCGGCGATCATGCCGCAACAGGCGATACGTCCACCGCTCGCCATGTGCGCAATGGCGCTCTCGAGAATCGTGCCGCCAACGTTGTCGAAGTACACATCCACGCCGTCCGGGCACAGCACCGACAGGCGTTCGCCGACCCGCTCGCCTTTGTAGTCGATGGCAGCGTCGAGCCCGAGCTCGTCGGTCAGCCAGGCGCACTTCTCCCCCCCCCCGCGACCCCGATAACCCGACATCCTTTGATCTTGGCAATCTGCGCCGCGACGGACCCGGTGGCGCCCGCCGCCCCCGAAACGAGCACCGTCTGGCCCTCGGTAACTTGCCCCACGTCTAGCATGCCGACATACGCGGTGAGTCCGGTGCCGCCCAGTACACCGAGATACCGCGGTAATGGATGCTCCGGGGTGACCGTTTGCGCCCCCAGCGCGCCCGTGCCGCCGAGGGCGTACTCTTGCCACCCAAAGAATCCGGAGACGATGTCGCCCCGCGCATAGTCCGGGTGACGGGATTCCACGACTTGCGAGAGTGTCCCCCCGCGCATCACCTCTCCGAGCGGGATCGGCGGCATGTAGCCCGGGTTCGCGTTCATCCAGCCACGCTGAGCCGGGTCAACCGACACGTAGAGGGTGCGGACGAGGTACTCCCCCTCACCCATCGCAGGCACCGGCTCCTCCCGCAACTCAAAGTCCGATGCCTGCACCATACCCACCGGCCGCGCCACGAGACACCACTGACGATTGACGATGTCACTCACTCAACACCCCTGTCACCCAAGTAGCCACCGACCACGCCGATCCCATCGTCACCACTCACGCTCGAGACCAAAGTCTCCGATACGTACATGCAGATTGTGATTCACGCGGAGACCGACGACTCCTCGGGTATCCATATCGTCGACCATCACATCCATCACCGGCTGTCCGTTGCACAACAAATGCAGTTCGCCGCCGTCCACTTCGACCGCCAGTTCGTTCGTCACCTCGCCACCCTCGCTGGCGGGCACCCGCACCGCATCGGACGGTTGCCACCCCTGCGACAGTTCCATCGTCACGTCACCGTCGCGCTGCTTGACCAGGTAGCGCCCGTCGCCGCGGACCATAAAGTAGACGTAGCGCTGCCCCTGCCCCCCCAGTCGCTGACCGCCAACAAACACCCCGTATCCCTCCCGGTGTCCCATCGGGGCTCCGAGTTCAGTGAATCGTCCACGGACGCGATAGTGCGGAGCCTCCGTGGCCGCGACCACGTGGTCGGCATCATCCGGTCGATATAGGATGCCGGCCGGACCGGTCTTCACGATAAGGTCGCCGTTGTCATCCCGCACCGCGAAATCGGCACGGTCGCGATTCACCCGATCCAGTTGCAAGGCGTAGCCCGATGGGAGCTGACTGGGCGGCAGCACATCGGACGTCGCCGGAGCCACGGGTATGGGGTCGGCGCACCCGGCCGCCAGGACTCCCATCCCCGTCATAATCACGGCGACGCTGATCACCTCCAGTGATACACCAGCGGTCGTCACCCGGCCCCCGACATCTGTGTTTCGTCGCGTCATCCCGTGACTCCTTCGTCTATCAGTGCCTCGCCCCGCGCCGGGCCAAACTCCGGCAGGGCCGTCATGATCTGGGTACGTGCCACTCGCTCGAGAAACACCCCTTCGACCACGAGCCCGGTCGCCGCGGCGACGACCCCCAAGGTGGCCCCCGCATCCCCGAACCGGGCGAGACCGGCCACCGCCACCCCCAGCACCGTCAAGACCCGCAATGCGGCCCCCCATCCTACGGCGTCAGAGCGTCCGCAACGCGTGAACAGGCCCTGGTAGTACTGGCGGTGACCATAAAGCCACGGATACGCCGCCGCGAACGGCAGCGCCGCCCCGATATCGGCCAGCAGGCCGGGATCCAAGCCGAAGACGGCCCCCAACACCACCCTCCGCACCGGTGGGGTCGACATCAGTCCGATGACGAGCGCGACGCCGGTGCCCAGAGCCAGCGTCCAGCCTTGCACCGCGCGATGATTACGCTTGCAATCGACCAGGGCCACGCCGACATGCTGGAGTTGTCCCACTGGTGATGTCAGAAACCACGCCACCGCCTCGACGACAACAAAGGCGGCGATTGCCTCGGCCGGGAACCGCGAGCGCGCGAGCACGCTGTTAATGAGCAGCGGCGTGCTCCACCACAGCAGCGTATTCACCATGAGCGGGGCCGAGAAACGCAGCAGCCGGTCGTCGGTGACCCCGGGGGCGCCCTCCTCGGCCGCCACCGGATGTGATGGACCGTCGACGCCAGTGCGCGCGCATACGACCAGCAGCGTCTCCACCAATAGCCCGACTGTGAATGCGGCCGCGCCAACCCAGGCCCCCCCCCCGGCCCAGAGTGTCAGCACAGCCGCGACGGCCGCCAGCACGGCGGTACGCGCGCCGGTGGCGAATGCGATCGGATTCGTGCGATGGCCCGCCACGAGGCGGCCCTGGTGGACGGCCCGGGCTGCGGTCAGGAGCGGCACCGGAGCCAGCAGCGCAACAGCGAATCGTGCCTCGTCGAAGATGTCGCCGGACACACCGATGACACCGCCGAGGACCCAGTCGCCCAGGCGGGTGAATCCGATGCCCAGCGTGAGCAGGGACAGCAACCCGCCGATGCGCAACCAGAAACTTTGAATGGGACCGAACGGACACCCGGTCAGCAACCGCGTCGCAGCCACGGTCTGGCCAACCAGTAATGGACTATAGAGCACGCCGCACAGGGAGAACGCCACGCCGAAGCCGGCCAACGCAACCGCCGGGTTCACATTGCGTGACAGCGCGCTCGTCAGCAACGGGTTGGTCAAGGTGAGCAGCAGGCTCGTCGCGGCCAGCGGCGCATAGAACCGCGTGAACCGGTTCAGCGTCAACGGCAAAGACCCGCGCGGCTCGTCCACATCCGCTATTCTTCGCGATGAAGCGCCCGGCCGTCCACCGCCGAGCGCCAGGACAGGTCCGGCGGGGTCGATCCTCTAGATCGTCCGGCGCGGACGTCCTATGATCGAATGGAGTTCAGACTCGGAGCACCTTAATGGACACAGCGAGGCGCATTCAACAGGACACGGCGGCGTGTCTCACGCTGCTGCTGCTACTTGCGTCGGCACTGCAGCCCCCGGTTGCATCCGCGCAGGTGGAATCAGAGGCGACCACCTTCCACATCTTCGGGCTTGTCGTCTCCCCTGGCGCCTACCAGTGGACGGACGCGCTCACGGTGAAAGACGCGGTGTCGCTCGCCGGCGGGTACAAAGAGGATGGCTCGAAGGACGAACTCCAGATCCAGCGGATGATCGAGGGCAAGCTAGTGTCGTCCGTCGCCACTGAAGGCGACCCCCTGGAACCGGACGACGTCGTCATGGTTCGTGGCGTGCCGTTCCGTCCTTCGCCGGCCCGGTGATCTATGTCCGAAGCGGCCGCGAACCTCGTGCGTCAGGCGCTCCGAGATCGCGGAGACACCTTCGCTCGGCAAGAAAACGAACTCAGACAGCTCTACGCGCGACTGCATGAGGACCTGCTCGAAGCCGTCCGGCTGGCTCGCGCCTCCGCCGACCAGCCGGTGCTCGTGAAGGCACTCAAGGCGCTCGCACAGATCAAACGAGACGCCGGCCACGCGCAGGAATCGCTGGCGCTATATGAGGAGTCGGTAGCCATTTGCCGAGCCATCGGTGACCCGCTGCCCCTGGCCCACGCGCTGCGACACGTGGGAGACCTACACCTGTCCGCCGGCCGACCCGCCCTCGCCGAACCGTGTTTCGACGAGGCGCTGGCCCTCTATCGCGCGGACGCCGCCACCGCGCCCCTCGACCTAGCCAACGCCATTAGACCCTACGCCCTCCTCAAGGAGGAACTGGGCCTCGCCGCCGAGGCGCGCGCGCTGTGGCGGGAGACCCGGTCAATCTACGCCCAAGTCGGCATTGACGTCGGAGTGGAGGAATGCGACGCCCACCTCGCCGCCCTGGCGGCCCGGTCGGATGATGCATGAGCGCGGCGCGCGCCGGCCACGCTACGGGGTCGCCGGGTCGCTATGGAGCACGCGCCTCTTGATCTTCCACCCCTGGCCCGTCCGCACGAACTCATCTTCGTAGTAGCCCGAGGCCGTCATCGTCGGCGGCCGCTTGGTCACGTCCAGCAGCACGTAGTAGGCCCGACCCTTTGCCCCGCTGGGGGTGGCGGTGATCACGTGGCTGGCGTTCATGTGCCGCCGCCCGTTGTCGCCCGTCTGTCCCTCGTACCGTTCAGCCCGTTCGGCCCGGAGAGCCACCATGCCCTCGATCTTTGCTCCACCCGGCCGGATCATCACCGCATCGTCAGCGAAGGCCGACACGAACAGTTCCGTATCTCGAAAATCGCTGCCCTGGTTGTAGCGCGCGTACAGAGCCTTGATCTCCTCGTAGTCCTGGCCTGTCAGCGCCGGCGGGGCTGCGCTCCCCGGCTGCGCCGTAGCCCACCCGCCCACGAGCGCCAGCAGTGCGACGACCGCGAACAACATCCGCATAGTTCTCATTTGGTTCTCCCCTTGGTTGCGATCAACGTCCCGAGACCGAAAACGACATCGTCGCCCTTGGATCATTCCACCGATCATCCAACAATCCGTCGACCGCCACGACACTCGCACAAAACCTCCGGCGAGACTGATTTGGAAGACTGTCCTGTCTTCGCCTATATTTATGTGTTGATTGTCGTCGATTTGACCATCACGGTTCGAATTCAACCGGCAAAACGGCACACCGCCCACCGCGTCCCCATCGTCCAGAGGCCCAGGATACGGCCCTTTCAAGGCTGAGACACGGGTTCGAATCCCGTTGGGGACGCCATACCTTGTGGAAGGTCGACCACGCGCTCACCACTTTGCCGAGCGTCCATTGTCGTAGCCGAACACCCTACCGCCGGTGACGAGGCCTTGTCCCGCCTTCCGTAGGTGTGGTGAACTGTCGCGGGAAGAGCTAGGCGTGGCCGGACTGCTCGGCCGAACTGACGACACTTAAAGGGAGGATGCAATGAACAGAAAGCACGCGTTGACGCTCGCCGCTGTCGGGCTCTCAATCGCTCTTGCCGCGCCGTCGTTCGGCCAGCCGGCGGCCCCAGGCAACCTGAACGTCCTGATCGTCTGCGGGGACGAAAACGGCACCTACGCCAAGTGCACGAGCCTTGACGACCGCTCGCTCGAGCTCCATCTGCGTCTCGACTTGGGACAGCAGGTGACCATGATGACTGATGACACCGAAGAGGCCGAAATGCGGGCGGCAGCCGACGCGGCGGACCTTGTCATCATCCCCGAGTCGGTCAACTCTGGCGGGGTCGGCAAGAAACTCATTGCAACCTCGACGCCGCTCATCAACATGGAGGCGTTCCTGCAGGATGAGTTTCAATTCGTGGACCCGGAGGGTCAGAGTGTCGATCCCGGCTCGCCAGAGGGAGGCGCCGGGGGCACCATTGAAGAGCCGACCGGTCAGGTCGAAGTCGGTCACTTCGGCGCCATCGATGGCGAGACCGACATCGTCATCGTGGATCCTTCACACCCGCTGGCGGCAGGGCTGTCGGGCCGCGTGACCGTCTACACCCTGCCTGCGGAGATCAACTGGGCCGTACGTGAGGTGTTGGCACCCGGGGTTCACTCGGTGGCCGCTCTTCCGGACTACCCTGACGCGCAGTCGACCTACTTCATTCTCCCTGGGGATGCGCTCTTCGACGGCTCGCCCTCGCCAAACCTGCGCATCTCGCTCTTCACCGAGAACAACAACGACCTTGGCACGTATCATCGAATGACCGAAGACGGCCATCGCCTCTTCGACGCCGCGCTCAACTGGGCGTTGACCTACGGGATGTAGAAGACAGCCTGTCGGGCACGCGAGTGCGCGAGGCGCAGGCAACGGCACATGCGAGCGAGATGACGACGCCAAGAATCGCGACCTGGTCGGCACTGGATTTTCAGCGGCGAGTCTGGGGTCTTAGGAACACCCCCCGATCGGGGCGAACCATCGCTCAGGGCCGCACCCGCACGTACTTCCTGAGCGTTCGGGCATTGACGTGGGGGTTGGGAACGGGCTCTCCTCCGTAAAGGTTGCCTTCGCTATCGACGGTGACGAACTCCGCTCCGTTCCCCGGAAGGATGTTCGGATTCGCCCACGGGAAGCGAATGAACTCCTTCACCCAACCCGTCTCGACTTCGCCAATGCGAATGCCCATTTCATACCCTGGGTTCTGTACGTTGTCCGACTCGGAGTCCGCGACGTAGATCCGTCCCTGGTCGTCAAAGGCAATTCCGCTCGGGCGCCCAAACTGGGTCCAGGTGGCATTGTGGGCGCCCTCCTGGTCGAAGATCTGAATCCGGCTGTTACTGCGATCTCCGACGAACAGTCGGCCGTCCGGATGAAGGGCGATGGCGTGTAGCGCCCGGAACTGTCCGGGGGCGTAGCCAGTTTCTCCCCAAGTCATGAGGAACTCGCCACGACCGTTGTACTTCACCACTCGGTTGTTCCCGTTCTCGTTGTGGCCGTCCGCAATGAACACGTCACCATTGGGCGCGACCGCCACATCACTGGGAGAAGTGAAGTGGTTGGGGCCATCTCCCGTTTCTCCGGGTGTGCCAAGTGTCATGAGCACTTCGCCCGTGGGGCTAAATTTGATGACGTGATGGCCCCGATCGTCGCCGGCGGGGATGTTGTTGTCACTCACGGCGTCGGTCACCCAGACGTTGCCGTCGGAGTCAACGTCAATTCCATGCGGCCAGATGAACATTCCGCTGCCGAAGGACTCGACCACGTTTCCGTCGGGATCGAACTTCAAGACGGGATCTAGGTCCGAATCAACGCATTCCGATCCGAACTGCTCTGCCCCAGCATCGCAACGGATCACTGCCCAGACATGGCGTCCGTCGCGGTCGACCTTCGCTTTGCCGACTGCTCCCATCACCCTTCCGCTCGGCAGCTTTGCCCACCCTTCGACGATCGCATATGGGTTCGTGGAGTTCTGCGCCGCTGTTTCCTGCGGTAGCGAGGACGCGAGTACGAGCAGAGCGGCTACGGATACGGTTGGGTTGCGAACAGTCATGGAGCACCTCGACGCACTTTGAGTGGACCTACCTCCACTGGGGTCGCTAGCGTATAACCCGCCGGGGTCACCAAGCAAGGAGTCGAACCGCGCACGTCTTCAAGTGCCGTAGATGGCGGTAATGTCAGGGTGGTTGAGGCTGTCCAGCACCTAGGCCTCCCGTTGGAACCGAGCGAGACGATCAGGATCGTCGGTGAAGGTGTCCCGGAGGATCTTCAGCGCCATCAGGCGGTTGAGCTGGGTGTTGGTGGCCTGCCAGCCCTGTCCCATCCCGCCCTCGCCGAGGAGGGCGCTCACGTCATAGTGCCCGAGAAGGGTACCGGGACTGAGAGGCATAAGCTGCTGAGAACCAGCCGGTTATACCTGTCTGGGTCAGATTCCAGGCGGGTACGAATCGCCGTGACGAAGGACCGATCCAATCACGGCAAAGGGTAAAACTCCCCTTAGCAACGCCAACCCTTTACCGTCATACGCGCGTTCCAGTAAACGCCCGCAGTCCCCGTCGAACGTGTCCGCTGGGGTGAGGTGCTCCTTCCCACGATTGTCGTCCGGATTCACCAACGACGGTAGCTCGCAAGCGACCCCGCTGAGCAGCTTGTCGAACCGCGTTGGCGCATCTCCGCCTGTTTCGATGGCATCGACCAACCGAGATATGCGCTTTCAGGATCGACCACCGACCCCTTGCCGGGATCCCACCAGCAAGAATTCGACTTGTATCGTGAGTCAGACTCGGGCGCGTTGAGCGTCAGTCTCTGAGCCTGAACGCGTACAAGGCGTTGCCGCTCCGGGGGTGGCGAATCTCCGGCGCGAGCGACGCCGGGGACAGCCGCGGGCTTCCGCCCCCAAGCCCCGTCGACACCACGACGTACTGTGTGCCTCCACTGCGAAAAGACACCGGAAATCCTTGCACGGACGTGCCGAGTCTCGTCTGCCACAGCGACTCGCCGGTCTCCACATCGACCGCTCGAAAACGGCGGTCGAGATCGCCCACGAAAGCGAGGCCCCCAGCCGTCGACAGCACACCGGTCAGGAAGGGCGCCCGTTGCTCGATGCTCCAGACCTCTTGCATCGTCTCGACGTCGTAGGCGGCCAGCTTGCCGAGGTTGCCGTTGGTCCCCGGCATCTCGAGAAACGGTCGCGAACTTATGCCGACGCCGCCGGACCCCTCCTCGAGCGCCACCTCGCGGCCGGTGATCTCCATGCAGGTCTGGGCCAGTGGAATCACGAGCAGCCCGGCCGGCGGGTGGTAGCTCATCGGGTGCCAGTTCTTGCCGCCAGCGGTGCTGGGGCACGCGGACATCGCCACGTCGACCGTGGCATCGCGGATGTCCTGCCGATAGGTGACCGCGCCGGTGTCCGGGTCGATCCGTTCGAACACGTTCTGATAGACCGTTTCCTGGTGCCCCAGAAACGTGCCGGTGCCGCGGTCCAGCTTCCACAGGATGCCGTGCTTCCCGATGCTGAACACCACGGAACGGCCGGCGACGTCGACCAGCACCCGTTCGTACACCTCGTCGAGATCGAGCGTTTCGCCGGGGACATGTTGAAAGTACCACTCGAGCGCGCCGTCATCCGGTCGAAGCGCGATGGTCGAGTTGGTGTAGAGCGCCGCATCCTCCACCGTCATGCCGCGACTCGCCGCCACCCACGGTTTGGCTTGCGCCACACCGAAATAGACCAGGTCCAGCCGCGGGTCGTAGCTGCCCGTAATCCAGGTGTCGCCGCCGCCGCGGATCGCATCCGGCAGGTTGGCCCATGTGTTGCCACCCGGCTCGTCCGCCCGCGCGACGGTGTTGAAGGTCCAGAGCGACTGCCCGGTGGCCGCGTCGATCGCACTGATGAAGCAGCCGGCTCGACTGAAGCGCTCACACCCGTTGAGCCCTTGCACGACCTTGCCGCGCACGACGATCGGACCGCTCGTGCTTTGGTGCCCTTGGGTGTTGTCGCCGAACCGTGTGGTCCAGATCAGCTCGCCAGTGGCCGCATCGAGCGCGACCATCCTCGCATCGGATGTGGCCAGGAACACCTTGTCGTCGTAGACGGCCAGATTGCGGCTCGTCCCCGAGTACGTCTGGCTCTCGATCCCGACTTCATGCTCCCAGATGAGGTCACCGGTGCGACCGTCGAGCGCCTGCACCACGTTGCCGTAATTGGTCACGTAGAGGACCCCGTCGTGCACGACCGGCGACGGCGCATTCCATCCTCCTTCGTTCATCGACCAGGTCCACGCCAGCTCGAGGTCTTGCACGTTGTCCCGGGTGACCTCGTTCAGCGGACTGTAGCTCCAGGCGGCGTAGTTGCCCCGGACCATCAGCCAGTCGTCTGGAGACGGCGCACTGAGCATCTCCTCGGTGACCGGTCTGTAGTTTGGGACCGTGCCGGTCACTCTGAGCCCGGCCGGCTCGTCTCGAGACGGTCCTGGTGGTCGCTGCGTCTGGCCTCCGCGTTGTGAGGCCTCGACCGCGGTGGGCGGTCGGCGTGTCGCCAGGGTGTCGATCGACGCCGTGCTGGTGGCCGTCAGCTCGAGGCCGCTCGCGAGCGCACCGTTCGCCTGGAGCAGGTAGGCCACGATGTGCACGTAGTCCTGATCGTCGAGCCGACCTGGTCGGTCGGGTGGCATGGATACGCTGATCCTGTCGAACAGCGCGGCGGCGCTCAGATCGCCCCAGAAGTTCAGGAAATTCACCCCGGCCAGCGGTGGTGCCTCGAAGCTGCCCTGGAAGTCGGCACGGTGACAGCTCGCGCAGACGCGCTCGTAGACCTCGCCGCCGCGTGTGGCCTGCGCCGCCGTGAACCCATCGGTCTGGCCCGGTTCCTGCGCGGTCGGGCTCATCGACCACACCACCGCCAGGACGCCGGCTCCGAGCGTCGCCGGTCGTCGCTGTCGCCGCAGGTCGTTCGATCGCATCATCTTTCCGTAGCCTCTTCGCTCGCCTGGTCGTCGGCTCGCGACCCGGAGAGAATATTGAACATGCCGTCGTTGCCCTCGTGGCACGCGTACTCGTACACCTGCTCCGCGCCTCAATTCACCCGCGTCGTATCCAGTGGACCGATTAGCTGCGCAGGATCTGCGCCGGGCTTGGGCCTGAACTTCTGCGCCCGGCCGCCCCAGACCTCCGCCGTATAGAGGTTGCCTTCGGAGTCGGTCGAGAAGGCGTGCACGCCCCACATCTGCCCGGGGCGATGACCGAAGGTGCCCCAGTTGAACAGCAACCGGCCCTCGAGGTCGAACTTGAGGAATCGTCCGATGTTCCCGTCGTTGACCCACAAGTTTTGGTCCCGCGCCATGCCCATCGACAGCGGAAACCGGATGCCTGGCCACGTATCCAGATGCCCCCCGTTCGCGTCGAACACCTGGATCCGCTGGTTCCCTCGGTCCGAGACATAGACGCGCTCCTGGGCGTCGATGGCGATCCCGTGCACGGTGTTCATCTCGCCCGGCCCAGCGTCCGGGCCTCGACCCGGCGTGCCCCAGTGCATCAGATACTCGCCGTCCCCGTTGAACTTCACGACACGCGCATTGACGTAGCCATCGCTGACCACGAAGTCACCGTTCGGGAAGAACGCGATATCGGTGGGACGGTTGAATCGGTTGCGATCGTCGTTGTCGCCGGGCGTCTCGAACTCGCCGAGGCTCATGACCAGACGCTCACCGTCGTTGGTGAACTTGTAAATCATGTGCGCGCCGTCCTCGACGATCCAGACATGGCGCTCCGGGTCGTAGGGGCTGATCTTGACTGAGTGCGGTCGCACGAAGCGGTGATTGTGCTGCTCCCAGGAGTCGACCAGCTCACCCTCGCGGTTGAAGATCATGAGCAGATGCTCCCACCGACCCTCCAGCCCGGTCTCGGCCCGGCTGACCGGACACGGACACCCATCCGGTCCGTTGTTCTCCAGGGCCGCGGGGCGAATGGGGATCTCGCCGGCCCCGACGGGTCTGCTCAACCGGGGGAGTTCACCGCTCTGGAAGACGAAGACGCGGTCGGGAGACTCGGCGAACACGGCCGCCGTGCGCCCCCACCCATAGTCCTCGTGCATCGGGCGCGGCCAGTCTGGGACCACCTCGTAGGCACCCGTTTCGAAGTTGCCGCCCTTCTCTTGCGCGTTCACTCCCGCGGTCGCAGCGGTCGCGACCACCACACTCACCATCCAGTTTCGGAGCTGCATGACGGTCTCCTTTTTCTTTGTCCGGGTGTCTGCGCCCCGGTCTTTTCGCATGAAGCATCGGTCGCCGTCGCCCGTGAAGTCGTGGGCGCCACCGGCGAGGAGAGCGTCACGGCAGCGCCAGGGCGACCCACTCGGGGAACTCGTCTCTGGTCCCCACGGCGACGACGAGGTATTGCCTGCCCTCGTGCATGTAGGTCATCGGTCCACCGGTCGTTCCGGCCGGAAGCTCGGTCTCCCAGATGACGTCTCCGGTCGCCTTGTCGTAAGTCCGGAACTGTTTCCCCCAGCGCCACGATTGGTCCTGCTCGGGGTCGGACGGCGACCCCTCACCGTGGAATGAACCGATTACGGCAGGTCTGGAGACTCAGCCCGGTTCGCCTCTATGTGGGCTGCGAATCGTCCGGAACAGATTGATCGGCGTCAGTCAGGCATAACTAGCTGACAATTCATCGGTCACCGCTTCCGATGGGGCTGCTCTAGGCCACTTTCGGCCCGACCGCACCATCCACGGTAAAGGGTGAAATTCCCCTTTGGGACGCTAACATCCGGCACATCTAGGCCGCCGGCCGCCCGGTGAGGGTGACCAAACAGAAACGGCGATCCAAGCAACGGGAGTGTGCCCAGCTCGGACCGCCGTTCCGGTCAGAATCGTCGAGTTGGCTGCGCCTACTGTCCCTCTGCGTTCTGCTCGAGGGCACGCGCGCCACCCAGCATCTGCGGCATCGAGTAGTTGCCTTCGTGGCACGCGTACTCGAACATAGGCAGGTCGTTTCTCACCATCGGCAGGTTGGCGGTCCACGGCGACGCCCAGGTCTCGGGGTCCGTCACGGTGAACTCGTACTCGAGCGTACCCTCGTCCACCCGGCGGAATCGCTCGACCAGCATCATGTTGTCGGTCGTCGCCCGCCAGCCCCGTATCGCGTCAAAATTCTTGGTTTCCACGACCAGCGTGTCGCCTTCCCAGCGCCCTCGCGAATCACCGGACCATTGCCCTACGCTGTCATCCAGATGCGGTTGGCCTTGGAGCGGAATGATCCGCGCCGTGTGCACCATCTCCGTCAACACGACCAGGTGGTCCGCCGTCTGGAAGATCTGCACGTTTTGGTTGTAGGCGGCCGGCGTAATTGGTGGTCCGGCATTGAACCCCAAGATACATCGGTCGTAGGTGCTCAGGTCGGTATAGCTTTCCGGAAACTCGACGGTGAACGACCCCGGGCTGTTTCGTCTCCGCTCCTGGGCCGCCTCGGTCGTTTCCGGCAGGCGGCCGTTCGGTGGGTCCATGATGAGCGACGTCCGCTCGATCACGCGGGTCCCGTTGTCCATCCAGAAGTTGTTGTAGCCACCGACGTTGTCACCGGCCTCGGTTTGACGCGCCTCCCGTTCCCACACCTCGAGATTACGGTCAACCGCCGCCTGCTCGCGCTCGGCGAGTTCTTCGGCAGTCAGAAACGCCTTGTCCCCGATGTCTCGGGGTCGCTCGAGTGGCGTGAGCGTCCGGAAGTCCCAGACTCCCTGCAGATTCGGAGCGCCCCAGCCCGTGCGCGGCGGCTCTTGCGCCATCGTCAATCCGGCTGCGCCTAGCAGTCCAGCCAGCGTGATGGTCAACGTGCTGGTTATTAACCGTCCGTTCATGTTCTGACCTCCCCGGTCAACCCGGCTGTGTTCAGTTGTATCAGCATAGCAGGCTCGAGGCTTCAATCGCACAACAACACCTCACCCATGCCGCGAGGGTGATGCCGGCGATCGGCGGCGTGAGGTGGCTCGGCGATGGCCGTCTGACAACACGTCGCTAGTGGGTCTTGACGTCCATCACTTTGTTGGGATCGCCGCGGAAGATGATGTAGCTGATGGCATCGGTGTCGATCTTGTGCCAGCCGTGGGGCATGCCCTTGGGGATGATGGCGATGTCCCCTGGTTCGACAAACTGCAACACACCCCCACGGAGTTCTCCGCGATCCATCGGGCCCAGCAGGCGACTGACGTTGGACTGCTTGTCGACGAATTCACCGCCGGTCACCATGGTGCCGGTACCGGAGACGATGTAGTAGATCTCGTCCAGGTCCGGATGCGCAATACCGGTGATGGTGTCCCGTACCTCCACCTTGCTCCGCTGCACCACCGAGACACCCATATTCTCGTTGCCCACATCCAGGTGCCTGACCACGATGTCGCTGACGGCCCCGCCGCCGGCCAGATTGTCCAGGCCCCGCAACAGCACTTCGTTCACCTCGCGCTTGGGGATGATGGTCGAGCCACCCTCCTGAGCCAGAGCGGGCCCCCCGGCCAGTAGGAGCAGAACCAGGCAGCATGGGATAGAACGATGCATCAGTTACCTCCTCAAGGTTGGTGGTTGCCCGCCGATTATGCCACCGAGGGGGACGAGGGCAATGAATCGCCATTCGGGTGGACATGGCATAGTCCTCTCCCGGACACTCCAACGTACCGCCGGAACACCTAGCGGGCTGACGTTTCGTCCACACGCGCGCCACGGAGTATGTTCATTAACCCGTAGTTCCCTTCGTGACAGGCGTACTCATAGACCGCGCCCTCTGACTTCCGCATAGGCAGCGCCACGCTGAATGGACGGGTGAACGTGGTCGGATCATCTACTGTGTACTCGTAGAGCAGAGTATCGTCGTCGACCCGAGTGAACCGCTCCGTCAGGTGCAGAGTTTCGCCGTTCCCGAATCCGGCCGTGGCGCCCGGGTCGAAACTCGCCGTCCTGTCGGTGAAGTTCCGCGACTCGACGACCAGGGTGTCGCCCTCCCAGTGCCCACGGCCATCCCCCGCCCACTGCCGAACGACACCGAGATGGGGACGCCCGTCGAGAGGTATCACCCGCGCGTCGTGAACCATTTCGTTGAGGATGACGACGTGATCCGTCGTCTGAAACAGCTGCATGTTGTTGTTGTAGCCACTCGGCATCATTGGCGGTCCGGAATTGAAGCCGACAAGGCATCGCTCTCCCAGCGCTCGGTCCTCGGGACCGTCCATCCCGATACCACCGCTGCGATACCGAACCGGTCGCTCGCCCGGCACGTCCTGGGTCAGCGACCCGAACTGGGGCACGACGCCATCGACGAGTGCAGGCAATTGCCCGTCGGGTGGGTCGACGATGAGCGATGTCTGGCGCCCCTCCACGACATTCGTGCCCAGATCGAACCAGAACGCGTTGTAGGCGCCGATCTTCCCGCCGATCGACTCGACCAGGGCGGTCTGCGTGGCGGCGGCTCGAGCTTCCGTTTCCGCCGCTTGTTCCTCGGTCAACGCCGTCTGATCACCGAGCCCTCGCGGTCGCTGCAGCGGCGTGATTGTCCGGAAGTCCCAGACGCCTTGCAGGTCGGGCCGGCCATCCTGCAGCCGGGGGGCGTCTTGAGCCACCGCCAGCGTAGTGCCCAGAAGCAGGACGAACAATATCGGCAGCACTCTGTGGTTCATATCGGTCACTCCTCGCTCCTAGGCACTTTCTGACTGAACGGATTGTTGATCGGTTCGAGTCTGCAGGTCTCGTGGTCGAAGTATCCGAGTGCGGCTCGCGATCGGCTGCCCGCCATGCACTGCGCGCGTTTTCTGACGGGGATGAGCTAGTATCTTCCAAAGAGAAGTCCCGTGGCCTGCGAGCACTCAGAGCGGTTGTCAGACCGATAGGGGGCCCGCGACACCTACTAAGTTGGTTCAGCTGCCGGCCGGAGGTGGCGCAGTGCCTTCGATTGGTGAGGCCTTCTCTCCCGACCTCTTCACGGGCACGGGCAGCTTTCGCATTCCGCTTACGGTGCTACGTTGATCGCGTCAAAACGAGTGCGGTCTGACCGGAGAGTATGCGAAGTTGACCGCATCGTCGCGAAGAATCGAATCGTGTTTGCCAGGAGGCTGCTCATGATCAGGTCCAAGTTTGTTCTCAGACGCTCGCGCTCACTACCGCTGGCGCTTCTCGTTGTCGCACTCTTCTCAGGGAGCCTGGTCGTTGCGGCTCAGAGCTCGTCGCCTCGGGATCTCGCCGTGGCCACGCCTTCCGAGGTCGGCATGTCCGCCGAGGGCATCGAGAAAGTGAAGGCCGAGATGCATGGCATGGTCGACCGCGGTGAGCTGGCCGGAGTCGTCACCATGGTGGCGCGCCACGGCAAGATCGTGCTGTTTGACAACTATGGCTATCAGGATGTCGAGGGCAATGTGCTGATGGAAAAGGACACCATCGTGCGTATCTTCTCGATGACCAAGCCGATCGCCGGCGTAGCCCTCATGACGCTCTTCGAAGAGGGCAAGTTCCAGCTCTCCGATCCAGTCGAGCAATACATCCCCGAGCTCAAGAACCTGAAGGTTGCCAAAGAAGATGGTCCCGACGGGATGCCGATCCTGGAAGAGCCCGATCACAAGATGACCATACGGGAGCTCGTGAGCCACACGGGTGGCCTCACCTACGGCATCTTCTCGCGCTCGCAGACCGACCTGCTCTACCAGAAGGCCAATATCCTGGATCGAGATCAGACGCTCAAGGAGTTCGTCACCAAGCTCGGCAAGCTGCCGTTGCGCCAGCAGCCCGGGACGCTGTGGCACTACAGTGTCTCGGTCGACGTGCAGGGTTATCTCATCGAGGTGCTCTCGGGCAAGACGCTCGATCAGTATCTGGAAGAGAAGATCTTCCAACCGCTCGGCATGAAAGACACGTCTTTCTGGGTCGAGGAGTCGAAGGCTCATCGCCTCTCGAAGGCGTACACGACGACTCGTGATGGCGAGCTGGTGGCTCAGCCCTTCGGCGCCTACCTCACCAAGCCGGGATTCTTCTCAGGCGGTGGCGGTCTGACCGGGACGGCGATGGACTACATGCGGTTTGCGCAGATGGTGCTCAACGGCGGTGAGCTCGATGGAGTGCGCATCCTCAAGCCGGAAACGGTGAAGATGATGCACACCAATCAACTCCCTGACGGCATGGAGGAGATCTCGCCGATGATCTCCACTCCCGGCAACAAGTTCGGCATCGACTTCTCACTCGTCGAGAATCCCCAGCTTCCGGCCGATCATCCGTTAGCCAAGGGCGAGTTCTGGTGGTACGGAGCGGCAGGGACGTGGTTCGGCATCAACCCCATCCAGGACACGGTCGTCGTCGGCATGATCCAGAGCCAAGGAGGAAGCGCGGCTCGCGACGCACGCTTCAACAGCAAGCGACTCGCCTACGAGGCCATCCTTGACCCGGCCAAGAACTAGCGACTCGCTACTCTCCCGCCGGAGCACCGCTCGCACATCCCGTGCGCCCGACGTCTTCCGGCAGGCCAGCCGGGACAGTCTCGGCCGAGAACGCCACAGCCAGGCCTCCGACCACGGCTCAGGAACGACGAACACCCCGACGTTGCCCATGCCGTCCGGGCGCTGGACCATGTGCACCCGACCGGCGACCGCCTCAATCGACAGCCCGACCCCGTCGAACTGCCCAGCCTGTCTCTGCCCCTCCGCTACAACGGCGACGACGCCAGCCGCGACCAGCGCGCACGCCATGACCATCCGCTTACTCTTCATAGTACCTCCCGTCCCAACGCGTCCCGCTTCTTCCCAAGAATGGAGGCAGACATGGGCATCCGTGTAGATCTCTCGGACCTACACGGCGTCTGCGACGACGGTCTGGATCCTCATCGGTAACTTCGCGACGTGCCCGCGTCCGCACATCGGGGAATGGTGGCGAGAGCGTCGAAAATGTCCTAACCAGACCACGCCCGCTCGTCAGTCCGACAACTGACGGCGGACCACCGCTTCGTTCAACTCAATACCCAGACCGGGGCCGGTTGGTGGCGTGATGAACCCGTTTATGATCGTGATCGGGTTGACAAAAATCTCGCTGTGCAAGTCGTTGGTGTTGTATTCCTGCACGAGGAAGTTCGGCGAGGAGGTGTCCAGCTGGACCGCCGCCGAAGCCGCGACGGGACCACAGTACATGTGCGGCGCAATCATCGCGTAGTGCGCTTCGCACATCGTGGCAATTTTCTTCGACTCCGTGATGCCGCCGCACTGGCCCACGTCGAGCTGAATGATGTTGGCCGCCTGTTTGCCGAGCACCTCCGCGAACTCGAACTTCGTGACCAAGCGTTCGCCGGTCGCGATGGGGATGGTGGTCATCCGTGCGACCCGCGCCATCTCGTCCGTGTTCTCCGGGTAGACCGGCTCCTCGAAGAAGTATGGGTGGAACTCCTCCAAGATGCTCGCCACGCGGATAGCCCCCGACGTGGTGAGTTGTCCGTGGGTGCCGATACCGATCTCGAGTTCGTCGCCCACCGCGTCGCGCATTGCGCGGAAGATCCGGGCCGCGCGGTTGATGGTCTTGAGCGAGTAGTCGCGCGGACCTCCACTGATCGGCTCGAACGGATCCAGCTTGCAGACGGTCATGCCACGCTCAACCAATTCGGCAGCGCGCTCGCCTGCCAGCGCCGGGTTCTCCCAGATGCCGGCGGTGTCCAGATACGCATAGGCTCGGAGTCGCTCGTGGAATTGCCCCCCCAGCAGGTTGTAGATCGGCTGTCCCGTGGCCTTGCCCATGATGTCCCAACAGGCCATATCGATGGCCGACATGGCCGGGGTCTTGGAGAGGCCGGGGTGCCGGAAGTCGTGCGGTCTGCTGTAGAGATCGTGCCATATCCGCTCGACGTCGAACGGGCTCTTCCCGATGACCACCGACTCGATCAGCTCGCCGAGCAGGCTGACCTGCGAGCCCAGTTCAAGCGCACCGCCGGAGACCCGCTCGCCGAGTCCAACAATGCCGGCGTTGGTCTGCAGTTCGAGAAACAGCCACTTGCGATGCCCGATTGGCGGGTCGATGTTGTCCAGGACGCGGGTCCGATACCCGGTGATCGTGATATTCCGGGTGGCAGAGTCCTGGGCCAGTGCAGCCGCCGACGGGGCTGCCGCGGTGACGGGCCGTGGACCTGCCGCCATGCCGGCGCCCATACCAGCCGCCGCCAAGCCCGAACGCCGAAGGAATCCACGTCTATCGATAGCCATTCTCTCTGCTCCCTAGTCACACTCGTAAGCGAATTGCGCATCCTAAGACTGACACCCGGCTAGACGCCGAGGGACATTCGCTTTGCCCAGTTCGAAGATCATGATCTGACGGAGTCTCCCAAACCCATCCCGCGCATCCGCGTGAGCGACGGTGGGGCTGATCCGCCCGTCGCGGTGGCTTGGCTCAGTGAGTCGGCGGGCCTCTCATATCTACTGTCGTCCACGAACTCACGCGTGTGCGCGCGATGGCGCATGCCGGTCAGCGAACGACAGTAAACTCGGCGTCCCACTCGTGTACGCCCCAGTGCACGACCATCCGGCCGTGGTCCGCGTCCGTGAGCACGAGGGTGGCCCCTAGTGGGCGAAACGCGTTCCCGTTCCGCGCATAGGCGGCATCGATTTCGGCGGCGTCAAACTCCGGGTCGTATTGTGTTCCCCAGGAATCGGGTTCATCAGTCAATACGAACCGCCAGCCATCCCCGACCCGTTTCAACCAAATTCCATACGCGCCGGCGTAGCCGGGCGCAACATTGCCGGTTGGGATGTCTGTGCCCCCGAACCGAAGAGAGATATCGGTCTTGAATCGGAGCACCGAGGCTCGAACGAGCTCTACGACGTCGCCGTCGGCGGTCGTAGTGAGTCGAGGATAGTCTTCGTCCTCGACATCGACACCCTTCCAGTAAGCCAGCGACACTCGGGCGCCGTCGGGCAGTACGACAGCGCTCTCGTCGCGTTCTCCCAGGAGGAACCCACGCGAGATCTCCGTTGCTCGTTTCACCTCCTCCGGGTCCCGGTCCCCGCTTCTGGGGCTACCTCGACCCGACACCCGTGGCTGGCGTGGGGAAGGTGGGAGCTCTTCGAGGCGGAAGTCGGTGCTCCATCTGTGCCGACCCCAGCGGAGGTCGAGACGGCCGGCCTCGGCCGCGGTGGCATGCAGCGATGCGGACAGATTCGGGACAGTACGTACGCTCATGAGGTGCCGCAGTGGGATACGGTGCTCCTGTCCGGGGTCTGTGGCCGTCGCCTCCAACTCCCATCCGTCAACGGTTCGCACGAGAAAAAGGGCGTAAGTCGACGTGACGGGGGGGGCGTCCTCCTCCTCGATCTCTTCACCATCATCCGAGGCCGGAGACGGGGTCTCCATGATGGGGGCGATCGTCCCGAGCCGCAATGCGCGATGACCCTCAAGGGTCCCGATTTCTAACCCAGCGCCTGCCGCTCCGGCGAGCACTTCCCGGTGTGCCACGCCGTCGTCGGCCGAGAGCCCCGGCTGGAGTGAGACGCGAACCAGCTGACGATTCAGCGTGAGTTCGGCGTGCAGGAGACCATCCGTCTCCCCGCTCGGAGGCACGGGCTGGGTAGCCAACGGGGTGGCAGACAGCGCCAAAGCTCCGAGGATGACGGCAATTCGTTGTGTCATGAAGCCCAAAGAAAAAGAGGGCGGGGCCATATGCGACCCCGCCCTGGACCTGCGCTTCGCTCGTTCGACGATCGAACGTTTAGTCGTTGTCGGTGGTCTTCATCGCTTTCGTGTCGTCGATCTCCACGTAACCGATGAAGCCGAGTGACATCTCGTCCTCGGTCCGCGGACCGTAGCCGACGAACCGATCGGCGTTGAAGCCCATCCGCGCGGCACGCTCCGGTGTGTTGTCATACCAGAAGTCGACATCGAGACGCGTGCCCCTCGGCAGGAACTTGGGTTCTTTGTACTTGTAGGTAACCTGCCACCCTTGATCGTAGTTTGGCACGTTCAGCAGCACTTCCTCGTTCCCATCGGGGTAGATGGCGGTGTAACGGGCGGCCGTAGCTCGCAGGTGCGCGTGTGGCCAGTAAGTGAGTACCAGCGTGTCCTTCTCAAGCATCCGCGACGAGCCGACCCGGTAGTTCGCGTGATGGGGGGGGATCTCGAACCCGCGGTTGTAAAGCGAGTCGTTGATGACCTCGTGCTTTACCGGGTTCTTCTCCACCCAGAATCCGATTTCGGGCTGACTGTCGAAGGCCGTTCCCGCGCCCGGTTCCTTGTTGTAGTGCAGGTTAAACGAGACGGCGGAGCCCTTCTCGACCCGGACCGCAAAACCTTCCGGTAGCATGTCTGGCTCGCCACCCTCGGCCACACAGCTCAGCAACCGCGAGTCCGGGCTATCGGCACCTTCACCTTCACTCTCGACCGCCGTGCCGTCAAGCTCGGCCGCCACGCTAGGAGAGAACACCGACGAGCACATGTGATGGGTCCAGCCGTTGTCGCCAACCCGGAACTCCCACCCTTTGACCCACGTGTCCTCGGGCATGAGGTCTTCGCCGATCTGCTCGTAGAAGACGATGTTGATGTCGTTGATGTCGTCTTTGACCACGTATGGATCGGAGAGCCGCACCACGAAGTCCGGCGTGCCAAGGGTCCATCCGTCATTGACCTGCTCCGCAAATACCTTTGCGGTTGGCGTATCGGCCTGACTCCCAGCGGGTGCACCGGCCGTTACCCAGTTCTGAATCGTCTCGATTTCAGCGTCGGTCAAGCCGCGCTCGTTTGAGAACACGCCCCTGGGCGCGTCCGCGAACCACGGTGGCATTTCGCGAGTCTGGACCTTGTGGGCGATCGAGCGCGCCCAGGGTCGGGTCTCCTCATAGCTCATGAATGCCATCGGGGCAATCAGCCCGCTGATATTCTGTCCGGAGGGCCGGTGACAGCTCTGGCAGTTCTCCTGCATGATCGGGAGAACGTCCTTGTAATAGGTCACATCGGCTTCGTTTTCGGCATAGCTCGGTGCGGCGACGGCGCCGATTACGCCGAACGCGAGAACGGCAACGAGAGTGCGCGTCATGAAGGCCTCCTTGGCGGTCCACTCCGATGAGACTCTAGATGTCGCGGCACTATACCACCGGTTGCAACCTCAGGACCCGATTTTGGTAATTCCTCGGGCGACTCAGTGGGGCGCGGTCGCGGCCGATTCGTCCGCGCGGGCGCCAGCCAAAATCCCGGTCATGCCATAGTTGCCTTCGTGACAGGCGAACTCGTACAGGTCGCCCTCGACTGGCTTCATGTCGATTGTGGCGGTCCAGGATGATGCATACGACGACGCGTCGGTGACCCTGTACTCGTAGTGGAGCGTCGTGGCGTCGGTCCGGGTGAACCGCTCCACAAGGGACAGTCGATCCGCAGATCCCTGATACCCCGCCTTGCCGTTGAAATTGCCAGTCTCCACTACCAGGGTGTCCCCATCCCAGTGCCCGCGCGAGTCGCCCATCCACTGCTTGAGCGCTGGCGCGATTGAGGGGCGCCCATCCATCGGGATGATGCGGGCGTCATGAATCTGCTCGGTCCAGACCACGACATAGCCGGGCGTCTGCAAGAGCCGCAGGTTGTTGTTGTAGCCGCCCGCCGACATCGGGGGGCTAGCCTTGGTGTAGTGCAAGCACCGCTCTCCCGGGCTGCGGTCCTCGGGACCATAGGCGGGGCGACCGAGGAGTTCTCGTCGCGTGTCGCGGCGATGACGCCCTTCAGGTCGGAATGGGATCCGGCCGTCTGGTGGATCCACGATGAGCGCCGTCCGGCCAGTCGATTCGCCTCGGTCGAACCAGAAGGCGTTGTATGCCCCGGGGTCTCCGGGTGGTGGTGGTCGGTCCGCGCGGGTGAGCGCGTCGAGGTTGAGCGCCGCAATTTCTTCGTCCGTGAGCCGCTCGCGTCCCGAGTGTTGCGTCGGCCGTTCCAGCGGGGTGATCGTCGCAAACGACCAGTCGCTCTAGAGGTTGGGATCGCCCCATGATGTACGGGACAGCGTCCACTCTTCGGAGGTGACCTCCCGGGGCTGTCCGGCTGCACCGATTGGCATGAACAACGCGCCGCCGATCAATACCAGCCACAACGTGCGCGCTCGAGCGTTCATGGTTCCCTCCTGGTGCGACATCGCGGTGGTCTTCCTCTGGATCATCGCCGACGATGGCCTTGTCCGCAACCGCCTCGTCATGGTTCGGACGATTCAGTGAGCGGGGAACTGGTATGCTGCGACCTCCCGCGCAGAAGCGTTGTGTCCAAGATCGTGCGGTCTGAAAGGAGGCGCACCGTGAGCCTAGTCAGAAGTGCCTGGATCGTGTCGGTGGTCTTATGCGTGTCCGCCGTGTCTGGACTGCGAGCCGAGAGTGGGCCCGCCGCGGGCTCGGCCTTCCGCGAAGGCGCGCCGCAGACGGAAAGCGAGCGCGCCCGGGTCGTTGGGATCTACGAAATCGTCGGTCGCCGCACGAAGGACGCGGATGGCAACTGGCACGCGGTGGAGGGATTCAATTCCGTCGGATACATCATCTATAGCGACACCGGTCACATGGGTGTGAATGTGATGCCGAGGGGTAGGACCCCGTTCGCCGATGCCCAGCCGACACCGGAAGAGGCGCAAACGGCGCTTCAGGGCTACACGGCCTACTACGGTCCGTTCAGCAGCCATGAGGACGAGGACGGTAAGTATCTCGTTCATGAGCGGATTGCGACGATCAATGCGTCCGGTGAACTCGATGCCAAACGCTACTACCACTTCGAAGGCGACCGACTCATCCTCACGCCGGCCGCCACTGATGGCGGCAAGACGCACGCCACCCGACAAGTCGTTTGGCAGCGGTTGCCGGACGTAGAGCTCTCCGAAGAGGCACAGCGGTTCGTCGGGTTCCGTCAGCTTCTCTATACCGACCGATATTCGGAGCGGAACGGGCAACTGGTCAGCCACGACCAGCGGAATGAGAACCGCGCTGGGTCCTACATCATCTATACCCCGACCGGGCACATGATGGTGCACCTGACCCCTCCAGAGGGACGCGCGAGCTACGCTAGCGCGTCACCAACGCCGGATGAGGCCCTGGGGTCCTATCAGACCTACGGCGGGTACTTCGGCAGGTTTACCGTTCACGAAGATGCCGATCCGCCATACGTCGTGCACCATCAGGAAGGGCGGGCACGGCCTAGCGAACCGACCGACGCGGTGCGGCTCTATCAGCTGGACGGCGATGTCCTCCGCTTGGGTGGACGCCCGCGCGTTGAGGATGGTGTGGCGACTGGAGGACACCTCTACTGGGAGCAGATGTCAACGCGACCCGAATAGCCCCTTCGGCCCCGCGCACCCCAGCGCGTCACAGATGTGAGGAGTCCTCGATGCCGAAGTATGCAGACCGCAGATTGGCCCGCTTACTGCGACGAACGTCCGTTGCGAGCGCAGTTCTTCTAGGAGTCGCCACCACGGCGACCGCACAGCAATGGGTCGCCGCCTGGGGCTCATCGATGCAGAGCGCGTCACCGGAGACGTGGACCGTGACCGACGCAAGCGTGCGCCTGGTGGCCCGCTCGACGATCGGGGGCACGCAGGTCCGGATTCGCCTCGAGAACACGTTTGGCGATGAGCCGCTGACAGTCGGCGCCGCGTCGCTCGGTCTCCAGAGCCGTGGCGCGGCCCTGGTGCAGGGTTCAGACCGAGTGCTCCAGTTCGACGGCGCGGACACGGTCACGATTCCGGCGGGGGATCTGGTCGTCAGCGACCCGGTGTCCCTCCCGATTCTCGCCGAACAGCGGCTCGCGGTGAGTCTCTATTTGACTGGCTCGAACGTCCGGAGCAGTCAGCACAGTAACGGGCTGACCACGTCCTACGTCACCGGGGCCGGTGGTGGTGACGAGACCCGCAGTGTCGATGGTGACGCCTACACGAGGACCACCACCGCCCTGCACTGGCTCTCGGCGATCGAAGTGTTCACCGCCTCGGCCGCGGGGGCCATTGTCGCCTTTGGCGACTCGATTACCGATGGCTCCTGCGCGACCGTCGATGGCTACGACCGTTGGGAGGACGTGCTGCAGACGCGGCTGATAGAGACCACGGGCACTGCGCGTCTGGCGATGGTCAACGCGGGCATCGGTGGCAACACAGTGATCCGCGTACCTCCTGTGGGCAGCATCCCGGGTGTGGAGCGGCTGGACCGCGACGTGCTGCAGCTGGCCGGGGTCACACACGTTGTGCTGTTCTTGGGGACCAATGACCTGCGACGTGACGCGACGGCCGAGGAGGTGATTGCCGGGATCACAGACATCGTCAACCGCCTCAAGGCCACCGGGGTGCGGGTGATCGGCGTGACACTGATCCCGCGGAACCCCGTCCCCCGAGGTCTGCCGGCCAACCTGGGATTCGGTCCCGCGCGAAACAACGAGCGACACACCATCAACGAGTGGATCCGGTCGAACGATGATCTGGATGCCGTACTCGATTTTGACGCGGTCTTGAAGGACCCGGACGACGCCGACACCATTAATTCGATATATGACTGCGATGGTATCCATCCCAACGTTCTGGGGTACGCCGCCATGGGCCGGTCGATCGATCTCGCCGTGTTCGACGAATCGCCATAGCGACCTCGAACGACACGCCCTCGGCCGCCCGGGATTCGAGCCCGCTACATCCAGACCTGGTCGGTATCCGGGTCGTCGTCGGCCGACGACAAACGATCACCCGCGGCCCGACCTCGTTGGTGACCCTCAGCTTCCGGGTGTAAGGCGCAAAGCCGCTCCTCCAGAGTTCCAGCCTCTCTTCCCCAGCGCCCACGTCGAGCCTGGCGTGTCCCTTCTGTCGGTCCGGACCTGATAGCAACCCAGGTGCACATGCACACGTTCTACGAGTGCTGCGGTCTCTTGGGCACGACACGTAGTCGACACGACAGTCAGAACGCGCGGTCACACGAAAGCCGAGCGTCGCCCCGGCGGCTTCGTGCGTTGGTTCACCCGCCGTTCTGTAGACCCGGCGGCCAGCTGTGAACACCAGGCGCGCGCGAGGCGCGGAGTCGAAGAGCGGCGGCGGAGACAGCCTTCTGAATGTCTGGCCCCCGGCTGCTTCGGAGCCTGGCAAACCCTACGAGTAACCGTGGCAGCGCGGGCGCGTCGGCGCCCGAGGACGACCGAATCCTTCGACTCCTCCCGGTCGCTAGCTCGGCCGGCAGTTCCTGACGGTGTCCTGCGGCAGGTCGGTCACCGAGTCAAGCCGTAAGCTTCCCCTCTCGGTAGACACTCGACCGTAGACTACTCCGGGCCCCAAATGCGACTCACGAGCGTGCGCGGCGTCCCAGTCGCCGGCGAAGCGTTGGGCGTTGGGGAGTTGGCGTGGGGGCATGAGACTTGCCAAGGCGTTTGGACAATTGTGCGCACGGGTGGACACTCAAGAAACTGTTAGTCAATAAAGACAGGCTGTGACCACGTGTGACTCGGGTTTGCACAAGACCCTTAATCTGCGGGTTTGGGGTTCGAGTCCCCGGCGGCTCCCCCCTCTTGCTGGGGAAAACGGCGGTTTCAGGCGGGTGCGATTCCACGCACCGTCGGCCTCCGGGTGGTTTGTCCGGGGAGGTCAGAAGCGAAAGAGCCGGTTCAGTTTGACGACGAACCCGCGATTTCGAAGCTCCGTGTATCGATTCGGCAGCAGCGGGTCAGTCTCCCGGTCCTCGGTGTAGACGACGAACAGCTCGCTCCCCGGACTGTACTCCCACCGCAGCCGGAGATTGCTGCTCACCGAGTCGGTGCTCGAGTTGTACTGCACGAGCCCGCCGAAGAACATCCGAGGTGTGAAGGTGTAGGTCAGGCGAGAGACGACCAAGTTCGTTCGAAACGCACCCCGCGGTGTGTCGATCCAGTTGATCGAGAGCGTCGGCTCGATCGATAACCGGTCGGTCAATGCCAAGCGAGCGCGGCCAACCACGAGCGACCGAATAGACCCGTCGAAGTAATCACCCATCCGCGCTCTGATGTAGCCGGAGAAACCCCGATGGGTTCCCGGGGCATACAACAGCTCTACATCACGAAAGCCATAGCCCCCAACCGGAAACACCACGCCTGGCGCCGGCTCGAACGGTTCCATCAGCAGCTCGTAATTATCCGCCACTGAAAGCCCTACCTGGTCACTGTTCTCGAACTCAGTCAAGAATCCCAGTTGCATCTGCCGAGTCTCTACATATCCTGTGTCCGCCGTCTCGATGTAGTCGAAGCTGCCTTCGAAACGGAATTGTCGAACCGAGGCAATCCCACGCGGCCGCGGACTGAATCGCCCGGTGCCGTAGGAGCGTCGGAAATTGTCCCGTCGAACAAACCCCACTTCGGGCAGAAAGTGGTCCTCAACGACCAAATGCTCTGCCTCTACCCCGTAGCGATCGCCGGCGTAGGCGAATTTCCCCTGGTAGCTCAGGTCCTTCGCGTCGAGGCCGGGTGTCTGCGTGCGCGCCAAAAAGCCAATCAGACTCACGTTCTCGTAGAACGAGAGGGTGGCGTCGGCGCCGTAAGTCTGGCTGGGCCCATCCCCCGCGACCGACACCGACCGGTTCGTGAACAGACCGCCAATGCTACTGCGGCGCAAGATGTCCCGCTTGAAGCGCATCACTGTGAAATTCGTCTGACCTGAGTCGGTCATGGCAGCATCGTCGGTCTGCATGTTCAACGCACCGATATCAAACGCGCCGGCCTTGCCAGTGACGCGGCCACCCCCGACAATCGGCACAATCGTTCCGTCCTGAAGACCGATCCGACGCGAATAGAACAGTGTTGGGGCTTGACCACCACGATAGGAACTGCTGCTGTCTCCGCTCTCCGGGCGGAGCGCGCTCGCCCGCCGACTAGACCCGCCCCCGCGCGCGAAATCGAAAATGCCTCGGCCTTCAAGAAAAAACTCCCGCTTCTCTGGGAAAAACAGACCAAAGCGCGTCAGGTTGACCTGCTGCTCGTCCACCTCGACTTGAGCAAAATCGGTGTTGTAAGTGAGGTCGGCGGTCAGGTTTTGGGTGAGGCCGTACTTGACGTCCACACCGCCGGTTCCGTCCCATGCGTTCCTCGTTGGCGAACCGGCACCGGCATCCGTCGTCACCCCCGCGATGGCATACGGCTTGATGTCCAGCCGATTGCTGCCGTCGGGGACCTCCAGCCCCACCAACGTCGCGAAATTCGAAGACCGAAAGACCGCCCCGCGACCGGCCGAGATCGGCACCGGATTAATGAAGACCCACTCGTTTTTCCGTCGTATCCGACGATGCAGTTGCACCCCCCACACCTGCTCCGAGCCTGGCCGATAGCGGAGGGACTTGAACGGGATCTCCATTTCGACGGTCCAGCCGCCCTCGAATCGCCCTGTGCGGACATCCCACACCGGGTTCCAGTCACCGTTGGGACTCCCTTCGTTCGTGAAAGCGAAGTCCCCGAGCGCACCCAGGGGATTGGTATAGAAGGCAATGCCATTGCGCCGGTCGAGAAACGTGTCGAAAATCGCCCAGAATACATCGTTTTCGCGAAGCTGGCTCGTGTCTCGCCGCATCTCGTTCGCCACCCAGGCGCTCAGCGGCGCCGGGTCCCACACCCGGGCGCTCACATAGAGTTTCTCCGGGTCGAACAGGACCCAAGCTTCGGTCTTCTCGGTTGCCGCCTCCCCCTCATCGGGCTTTTGCTGGATGAAGCTACTGATCGGCGGAAACGTCTGATAGACCGCCTCATCAAGTTGCCCATCGAGCTGGATGGCTTCGGTTAACTTGATGGCATGGATGGTCGTCTGGCCGCGATCGTCGCGGGAGACCCCCTGTGCCAGAAGCGGCGGGGGCGGACCGTCAAATAGCTCGAAGTGGGTCAACCCTCGGACGTTCACGGTAGGTGGAATCTCAGACACCTCCCGCGGGCCGGGGGAACCAGCGACTCGGTCTGGCGTGGAGGGACCAAAGGTCTTCGCAACTGGCACCCTGTCTGGGGTCCAGCCCTGCCCCCCGGCGACAGCAGTACTACTCAGCAGCGCAAGACTCGTCACGATCCCCACCAACCTGCTTGAGACGGATAGCAACGAACCCAACGATGTCGAATCTGCAATGAGAGGCACGGCGAGATATCTAGCGTAGTCCGAAGCGGATGGCGGTTCAACGGAAACGGGGCTTACGGTTCACGTGGGTGCGCGGCGTCGCAGTCGCGAACGACGCGTTGGGATTCGGCAAGCTGAGTGGGGTTCAGCAGACCTGCAGCTACGTCGCGACCTTGGACCGCCCTCAACATCCGCGGCCAGCGCTGCGACCAGCCCAGAGGTTGGGGCTAGCTGATCCAGAGGGGCTATCGATGACGCTGCCAGGTGGCGCGGCTCTCGACTCCGTCGTCACCGGTCAGTGACAGCACGAGCGTGTCGCCCTCGTCTGCCAACTCGTACGAGTGGCTCAGCGTCCTGTCCCGCACATTCGGTTGAGACCCACTGTCCACCGCATGCTGGACGACTCCCCGACTGACGTTCACGTAATACCGGCCGTAGTAGGCGAGGTAGTGCTCACCGTTCGTAAGCTGGACCGACACGTGCCCACTGGCGTCGTACGAGAGCATCCCTTCGGTGAATGCCAGACCTTCTCCGGCCGCCTCACCGACACGTTCGAACGACGAGAGGCCGAACGAACCGACGAATCGGGCAGCTTTCTCAGTGGCCCGCGCACCGGACAACAGCAGCGACATGCTGCGGTTGCCCTCGTGACAGGCGTACTCGTAGATCGGCTCCCCGGTGTTAGTCAGCGGGTAGGCAGCCGACCACGGTTCCGTGAACGACTCCGGGTCGTGGACGGTGTACTCAAGGTGCATCGTGTCCTGATCGATCCGCGTCAGACGCTGTATCAGACGGAGACCGGCTCCGGAGCCCTGGAAGGTCCAGCGCGGATCGAAGTTGGTCGATTCGATCACCAGGGTGTCCCCTTCCCAGACCCCTCTCGAGGCCCCCGTCCACTGGCGAATGGCGGTGGGCACCGACGCCCGGTCGTCCAGTGGGACGATGATCGTGGCATTCACGAACTCATAGTGGATGACGAGATGCCCCGGGGTCTGGAAGATCCTGGCAGGGAACGCACTCCCTCGGAGCGGCAGCGACCCGCCCATCATGCACCGCTCATCCATCGCCCGGTCCTCGGGGCCCTCGGGGATGCCTCGCATCCGTCGGGACGGGATCCCTGCCCGGTCCTCGCCGACCGGGGTGCGAGGGATCCGTCCGGTCGAGGGTGAGACCACCAGCGACGTGCGCCCGACCAACAGGGGGGCGTCGTAGATCGACTCGGTAACACCGCCATCGCCTAACTCGAAGTCCGCGCTCAGGGCCACAGCCAGCGCCTGGCGAATGCGGCTCCGCCGCGTTGTGAGAAACTCCTCCGCTTCCGCGCCCGTAAGACGAGGCCTGTCCTCGTACCCGGCCGGACGCTCCAGTGGCGTCATGGTTGGGAGAGCCCAGGTCCCCTGGAGGTCCGGCACGCCCCAGGGCGTGCGGGGCGGGCCCGCCTCATCGCCCCGCTGCGCCAGCGCCAAACACGGGAGCCCCAGGAGGGCGACGACCAGAACGAAAGAGCGCAGCACATGTTGAGCTATTCTCATGACTAGGTCCGATCAGCCCCCACAACTGCCCCTGTGTTCCGGGAAGGTAGGTCGCCCTGGCATCCCTCGAATCGCCTTCCACAGCCCCGGCCGTTCCCCGACCAGTGTAAAGCTTTCTGTCCACTTGAGCGTGGACCTGGCACAGTATCGGTATGCCGAGCTACCGAGGATACCGGTTCCCACCCGAGCTCATCAGTCGGCACCCGCCTGAGCCGTAAGCCCCCCATTGCACCCACTGTCCGCTGCCGGGTAGGATCAGCGCATACATTAAAGGACCGGTGAGTATTCGCTGGCGCTCCCGGGACCGGTCGTACGGGACGCTCGGTCGCCCGGTATAAAATGCCTGGATTCTGACGTCTCGAGCCGTGACTAAATCTAGTCCATTCAGACCCGGGCGACCCTACGCCGCTCTTGCCGTGGCTCTTCTCGGGCTCTGGCTCTGCCCGGCCTTCGCCGCGACTCAGGAGCAGCCTCCCACACTCGGGCAAGAGGGCAAGGACGCTCCCTGGGTGCCGACGCCGCAGGAGTTGGTCGACACCATGCTCGACATGGCCGGGGTGACCGGCGAGGATCTCCTCATCGACCTCGGTGCGGGCGACGGTCGGGTGGTTATCTCGGCGGCGCATCGTGGCGCCCGTGCCATCGGCGTGGAACTGGACCCTGGCTTGGTTGAGCTCGCCAAAACGAACGCGGCGGCGGCCGGTGTCGGCGCCCTCACCGAATTTGTGACGGCGGACATCTTCGAGTTCGACTTTTCCTCGGCGTCGGTGATTTCCATGTTCCTGCTGCCCGAGCTGACGCTCCGACTGCGACCCACTCTGTTCGACCTCAGACCGGGAACGCGAATTCTCTCCAATACGTGGGACATGCGTGGCACCGAGACAGATCCGGAAGCGCGGGGATGGGACCCGGACCAGACGATCGTGCTCGACCCGTGCCCGGGATTCTGCACCGCCCACGTTTGGACTGTCCCAACTAAGGTGGCTGGCACCTGGCGGCTGGACGACGGTCGATTGCTACACCTGACACAACGCTTTCAGCAGGTTGTCGGACGACTCGAGTCCGGAGGATCAGCGACAGAGATCTTCGGCGGAAGGCTCGACGGGACTACTCTGACCTTCGGCGCCAATGGCGTCGACCACACTGCGGAGATCGACCAGGCCGCGATGCGTGGCACTACCGGTACTGGCGACAACACCAACAGCTGGCGCGCGCAGCGGGCTCCGTAACCTTCGTGTCGGTGCACCGACCCTAGCGAGTGTCGGCACCGGGGTTACTGCGTGGCTGGACTACGGCCTCAGAAGCCGCGGTCCGCGGAGTTTCCCACGAATCTTGGAACATTATTGGAACAAATGAATATTGGGAGAGAGGTTGGGCGGTGAGACCCGACCAAATTCAGCCGGTTTTACTGAGGAACAATGGTGCCGAGGGCGGGGATCGAACCCGCACGAGCCAAAGGGTCACAGGATTCTAAGTTCCGCGCGTCGCCGCTCGCCTGTCGGCGTTTCTCCTGGCGGTTCTGCGTTCTTGGTCAGTGTTCACCGACAAGCCCACGGCGCTCCTGCCGATGACCGAAGTCAACGGCGCGCTGCACGAGGACGCCGGCCATGAGGGCCACTGCGGCATGGAGAACATCCCGCGTGGCACCCGCATGAAGTACAAGTAGTAGAGGCTTAATGCTCACCCAGGCTCAAGAGCTCACGTTCAGGAATCGCGGGGTGATCCGTCTTCCCGGTGTGCTGCCCACCGAGATCTCCGATCGGACCCGCGAAGAGATAGTCCGGCTGGCGGAGAAGGTCGGTTGTCTGGCCGAGGGGTGCTGGCAGCGTGAGGCGTTGGCGGGGGACGGGCATCACAAGACCGCTACTAGGTACAACAAGCTCGTGAAGCGCCTCCGGAAAGTGACCGGGAGGAACGGCTTCATGACCTCGAGTCTGCATGCCGCCATGGACGAGCTGGTAGGCGGCGCGGCGTTGACGTCGTGGTCGGAGAAGTCGGAGCTCCTGTTCTCACGACCCGCTTCTCGGGGCGACATCACTGCGCCTCCAGTCAGCTCTTCAGCCACGCTGCGGCCACCGCGCGGCCCGTTCCCATGGCACGTCGATGTGCCGCGGCTGGCGACAACCGGGGTGATCGGTGTCCAGATGTTCACGTTCCTGCACACCGTCGAGTCGGGTGGCGGCGGTACCGCGATCGTGACCGGATCACATCGGCTGCTGAACGGCGTGACCGTGCGACTCAAAGAGATCAAGCGCGAACTGGAGCGGGAGCCGTTCTTCCGTGCGCTGTATGCCAGAGACCGGGGGGATGGCGCGGGCCTGTTCGAGACGACCGGGCGCGCCGGCGGCGTCGACCTTGAGGTGGTCGAATTGGTCGGAGAACCGGGCGACGTCTATCTGATGGATCTGCGGGTCCTGCATACCCGCTGTTCGAACACTCGCCCAACGCCGCGGATGATGATCACGCAGCGGTTCGTGCTGGAGTCGGTGCGCCCGCAGCTCAAGTACCGCTATTTCGGATTGGCCGCCACCTGAGCCAGGCGACTCGACAGACCCCGTTGGGATTCAGTCCTTCCCGCCGGCGCCGGGCCGCGATGCTTTCTTCGCCCCGGAACCCTTCCAACACGATCCGAATGTTTTCCTCCGCGGAGAAGCGGCGACGGGTCTTCCACCGGATGTCCTGTGCTACTTTCTCTGCTGACTTTACGTGACTCAAGGATGCTGTCGCGAAAGAAGTACCCGGCGAAGCCTCCCCACGCGTCGGCGAGTTCCGGATGGTGGGCGAGCGTCTTGGTAATATTGAGCCCATCCGCCGACTCGAGAGGCGGGATACGCGGTCCTGGCGATTCGGCCTCCTGGCCACCGACGACAGCGGTCGGAAACACTACACCGGCCACAGCCACGAGCGCCCGAATAGATGCGTGATCCTTCACTGGTTCCTCCCTACTCATTCGGCAAGCGGAACACGACCAGCCGCTCATTCCCTCGGGGCTCGGCCCCTCGATGAACCCATCCTCCGGATGGAACCGGTACGACCAGACCTCTCGCAACGCGCTGATGGTGCGGGTGTTGATCTGGTCGAGAGGGGAATAGCACGTACCAGCCAGGTCACGGTTATAGGTCGGCCCGTCGGCGGCCGCGCGGCGCCCAGGCTCCTGAGCGATCACCGATGCCGACATGATCACACCACCACTGCCCCACTGTTATACGCATAGCCTTCTCCTCACAGTGCGCCAGCGCGCCCCAGTCGATCAGGCGCACGCCGGCAATCCCACCTGTGAACCCTCTGATGAGCCAGCCGTGCGTTCACATCCAAGGGCAGAAACGCGTTGGCGAGGGTCCGGTAGACGTCCGGAAACAGGACTAGCTAGTACGCTTAGCGCGACGATTGCCCAGCCCGAGTACCACCAAGAGGGTCACCAGCGATACTGTCTGGTGCTCGACGATAGCCGATGAGAGCGCCCCCACGGCGCCCCCCGACAGCTGGATTAGCGCTCCTCCCCACGCGGGCTACGCGCCTCCGCCGCCCACAGGGGAATTACGAGGCTTCACGCTGGAGAATGCCCGTCCGGGAGGCGGCGGTCAAGCGCGGTTCCAGACACGGCGAGGCACGCCTCTGGCCGACTGAGGGGTGCTCAGGCGGGTTCATCGACGAGGATCTAGTTGCCACCGACCTCAGTCGGAGGCGCACCAACGAAGAGGGGCAACGGCGGCGCTCGTGTTGGACGGCCCGCTGGAACCTGGGGCACACCCCGCTGCTCAGGGCATCGTACCTGGCTCAGACGTGGCTCGGTTTCGCCTGTTTATCCCGCTTCTTGTTCTTCTTTGCTGTGTCCTTTGCGGCTTTTTGCTTCTGGCTCTTATTCTTGTCCTTCTGACCACCTTTATCTCCCATTGCATGTCTCCCTTGTTGCAGGCGCGCACGAACTGGATTGCCCGGCGGTGGACGGTTTGGTCATGCAGCCACCTTCGTCAACTGCGCCCGGCGAGGGCGATGGTAGCGAGGAGCGCGACCACGGTGAATGACCCCTAGTGGCTGGCCAGAGCATTCGCCATCAGGCGGGACGTGGCACCCGTGTCGGGGCTGAGCCCGGTCCCGGCTGACAACGCTACCCCGCCCGGCACGCCAGTGCACATCGCCAACCTCGAGCCGGCCTTCAAATGAAAGGTCAGCAGCGCGGCGGTTGGCGTCGGAATCCGGTGCTCACCGGCGCCGTCAACCGGCCCCCACAACCTCATGCGGCGACGCCTCATCTGACATCAGTTGCGACTGGCGGGAGCGCGAACACGTAGAGCGCGCTGCCTGCTCGGCGGAAGCGGACCCCCGCATCGGGCTCCGTGTCTGCCGTCACCTGCGCGCTCCCCGTGCGCTGGCTGCCGATGATGGCAACGTACTGCCGGCCGTCGGGCCCAATGTAGGTGATGGGCGAGTTTCGGAAGTTGCTCCCGGTCCGGAACGTCCACACGATGTCCCCGGTTCGAGCATCGAAGGCTCGGACCACACCCTCGTTCGGACCACCTTGGAA
>Ga0315338_1000358_pt1 | contig 120900 bp, 88 predicted proteins | sample ASW8metaG_FD_204518 | JGI IMG/M metagenome (GOLD analysis project Ga0315338, IMG submission 204518) | Ammonia-oxidizing marine archaeal communities from Monterey Bay, California, United States - ASW #8 | ecosystem: Environmental > Aquatic > Marine > Coastal | place: USA: California | collected...
GCGCACCTCAACCTCCCGCAGCTTCGCAATAATCTCTTCAGGCGTAGATCTCTTGCCCATGTCTCAGCTCCATATCTGAAGCCGGAACTAACTCAAATAATGGACCACTTTCGTGGGGGCAGACCAATTCGACCTAGCTATCCCGATTAGGTCTCCCAGCCACTTCGGCATTCATCCAGCAACTCGCCGAGATTAGACGGAATCTCTGATCTGATTTGAAGATTGGCAATTCGATCAAATGCCGCTTCACCAGCCGCGTAGATGTCGGGAAAATGGGATTTGAAATGTCGCGCTTGCCCAACACCATATCGCAAGACAACACTATCGTAGACAGCTGATTTCTTTTTCCACTTCACTTGGAAACCTGGATCTGAGACCGGAGATTCCGTTATCTGATTAATTTCCACCACACTGCCCTGGCGGAAACTTACGAGCCCATTGGATAGCATAAGGTGAACGAGAACCCGGTTCAGAATCGATGTGCCTAATTTAAACTTCCCAATCCGGGATGAATTAAAAGTCACGTCAAAATTTGTAGCGACTCGCTTTTTCACCGCTTCCGAGATCCGAACATGACTTAGTAATTGCTCATACTCGGTGGAGAAAAGGAAACTGTCGGAGTCCATGGTAACGCGGTGGCTCTCTGCTTCAGACTCAATCTGAAGCAGACGGTTTCTGATCTCCGGATCGGATAGTTCAGGCACCAGTTTCAAAATTTTCTGATGTTCGAACTTCTTGAATGTAGCGCGAAGAATATCGACAAGCGCGCCGTCACCGCAACCAGAAACGAGTATTCTGCCAGGGTTTGCAGCACTGAACCTTCCGACACTATGAATTGGATGATTGTCCCAATAGCTGCGAATATCGACGGGATATGTCTGAGGTATCTCGACGCCAAATCCAATCGCCACAATGACGACGTCAAATCCACTCTCAGGCTGATGATCTTCTGCTGCAATTGTGTATTTTCGGCTCCCACGTTCCAATTCTATTTCATCGACCGTGCAATTGGTTCTCGGTGGTGCGCCACCATAGGCTTCAATGATCTTCTCCAATTGGACGTCCAGCTGAGCCACGACCTTAAACGAATACCCCGCAGACCAGTTCATGAAGGGAAGATCCGATACAGGATTTTCCGAACCAGGCATCGGCCAATCGTAAAGATGCGGATGAAGATATCGAGTCGTGTTGTGGCGTTGTAACTGCATCAGATCGGAAGCGCGCTCGAACAGATGGACATCCGCACCACCGCGCAAGAGTGTCGCGTAGGCGGTTACCCCCGCGACTCCACCTCCGATTACGGCGATTCGAGGCGCCTTGCTGCCCGACCAAAACTTTAGAATGCCGGTTGTAAGCAATATCGCCCGCTGCTGTTGAGTTAAGAGTGTTTTCTTTCGCTCAAAACAGCCAAGGACATAGAGATTATTGAATTCGGGTCGTACCACAGATGCCGAAAGAATGGTTGTCAGCGTCTCGTCAAGTCTTGCCCAGTCCGATGGGGAGCCCCCCCGGTCGCGCCTCGCCGTGGCATTCATCAAAATAATCTTGGTGAGGCTCGTGGAGATACGTTCATAAATTGTCTTTCGTCTCGTCGATGCTTTCTTTGCTCTCCCCCTGATCTTCAAGTACGATTCTACGTCATAAGTGAGCCCAGAAAACACCGTCAAATACAGTTCTGTTCGGGCTTCGGGCGTGACCGCAAGGTCGACCTCCCTAAGTTGCGATCTCGCAATCTGAGATCGCTTCACGGCCGGTCCGGTCCTGTCAATTTCATCGAGTACACGCTTCAGGTGTTCGGCGCTGCTGAGCAGCGCCCCACTCTTTGGTATCATCTCACAACCCTTTTCTGCTCCCTATCTAAGGGTTGATCTACTAAGCCTTAGATCCTCGCCATCCGGGTCGACTCCATAGGGATAGATCGGTTTGAAATCCTTGGGAGGATTGTTCGCATCCACAGCATTGTACAAATTGGAAAAGATCGGGTGCACGCAAAGAACGTCGCGCGTACTGTAAATCAGACGATTAGGCTCACTATACTCGAATACACCAACATGGAACCGATCAGTGCTGCGAGTTAAACGCCCTATAGCGCCTAGTTCGGACAACAGCCGAAACATATCTCGATAACCTTCGAGGAATTCCTTTGCCCTACTTTTGGCAAAAATACTCTGCAGATCTCCGTATGAGATTGTGTTTGAACCTATTCTTGGAATGACTTCCTGCAGCACCTCTTCAGCTTGCGGCCAAACGAGTTGGTAACTGTCCAGAATCCCACTGCAGATACTGCCCTCTGCCTTGGCTACTTCTTGAACAACCGTATCTGTTGTGATTTCAGGGAAGTGTCTCGCCCGACCATTTTCAATTGCTTGCGCTATCGAGGTCGATATAACACTATTCAGTATTCGTATTATTTGCCGCGGGAGCAACTGAGTGTGTCGCAGAAGATATGTGAGGGTGCCCTCATTCCTTTGATCTGCCCGATTTTTTACCATATCCGGCAAAATGGCCTTCCAAAACCCAATTGCACCACTCCTTTCTCCCACATCGAAGGCGTCCGAAAATCGTCTATAATCGTCCGGGTACCACAGTTCAAGAAACTTCATGCATCGTTTCGCCGCAATGCGCAGCAATTCCGACGCGCTCCACTGAAGAATCATAACACGATTGAAATCCTTGATCGTGTTCGAAGAAAGGTCGGTTAGGTAGAAATAAATTTCTGACGGTATGCAGCACCGGAAGCTCATGTAGCTTTCTGCGGAATTGAATGAGCCGATGGCCTTCAGAAGCCCAGAAATTGCCAGATGATGATTTGGATCATCCAGCGACAGGCTTTCAACGGAGTCGAACAGGATCAAACTCTGACGTGAGTTCCGACGCAGCCACGCCGTGGCGGCGAAGCAGGCTTCCTTCAATCCGACGGGACCAGGATCAATTTCTGAAAGGCTCTCGAAGAAACCCAGGCCAATCTTCTTGGAGTCCGACTTGTCGTATAGCTGCCGCAATACCTGAATGACTTTCAGAATGACTCTGAATGGCTCGCTGGTGTCTGCGTCGACAATATCATACTGACGAACATAGAGCCGCATCAGTTCAAGTTCCGGAGTATCATCGGAGTAGCCAGATGCGATTGCCGTGACAATGGAAATTTGGAACAAGCCTTTCCAAAAATCGGCTACCTGCTCAACCATAGGACCAGGATAGGAGGCTTGAATTGCGTCGGAAACCTGCTTCACGACGAGATTAATTGACACGGCGGCGTCGCGGTCCTGGAAGAATATAATAGGCGAGTATTCCCCCCCCTTTGGGGTATTATAGATCATGTGGCTAAGCAGCGCGTCCGTCTTGCCGGCCCCCTTGCGGCCCACAATCATCGTCGGGTTGAGTTGGAGCTGACCATAAGGAAAGTTGTGCGTGTCAAAATACGCCTTGAAGATCCGGCCTAACTGAGCCTGAGTTGGATCCGTCGAAGAAATCGGCCCAAGCGGCAGATCTTTGGTAAAAACCGATTTCAGAACTTCTGACCGCGCCATTCCCCCCCCCCCAATTAATCGCCCCCCCAGAGAGCATCCACACATTAGCAGATATTCTCTTCTAGATTGAAGCTCAAACATTTTCAAGGTATGAGTGGCCCCGTCGTGATGTGCGAAGCTATATTCAACGGAACGGCTCACTACAGTTCACCCTTACTCAGTATACTGCGCGCTATCACGCAGATGTCCACATACACATGGTCCCAAACTTCGGTCACCGCGCTTCAAGCAGTTCGATGCCATCCGATGCGTCGATCCCATACGATGCAGGTTCGGAGTTTTGGACTAAGTGTCCGGATCATCTCCAATTTAGCGACGAGCATCGCAATAGAAGTACCATGTCCAGCGTTTAATGGTGCACGACCCAATTTCGAGAAGAGATCGGAAGTTCTCGAACCATTGAGGCGATCCTCCTCGCTTCGTTGCCAGTGGGTCTGACCTGATCCCCAACTTTTGGACCACTTTCACCCGGTCAGGTCACGTGGTGGCACCGCAATACTGCGAGATCGCACTTTTTCACTGGGTTACCAGACGAAAGCACCACAAGCCATCTTGCCTGCGACCACCGCTCAACCTTACTGTGTGGATGTAGCGGCACGAACGCCGCTACGTGGAAACCGCCGAACTAACATTACCGGTGGACCACCTCTGTGGGGCAGAGCACACTCATCGTATCGAAGCGACTAACAGCTTCTGGCGATTTTCGGCCTTTTTAGAACGGCTCGACCAATGACCGCTTCCGGGATGAAGTGGTCGTTGACTATTTACGCCTGACATCATGATCTCCCTTCCAACGAACGAGTTCACCGACATTCAATCGGGTTCGCGGTACGGGTATTTCTCGACGGTTTGAGCGGAAGATATTGGTCGCACCCGGGCGGAGGAGAGCGGCGATCCCTAAGACTTCTCTGCTTTGCGTCGACTGCGCTCTCAGGAGTCCGTAGAGCGCGTTTCACCTTTCAGTACTGGGTTGGCTTCTGAAGTCGTCAAACGCGCTCTGGTGACTCTCTCAGAGCTTCCTGGAGCTACTCGTCGTAGTAGTTGTGGATGTCACGTGCCACGTAGACCAGTTGCCACTCCCAAATGGTAATCACCCGATCCGCAACAGACACAATCTCAGGGTCATCCGGGCATTCCTGAGCGAGCCAGGCAGAGAGCACATGGGCGATGTCATGACTGAAGAAGTTGGCAATTGTTGAAAGATGTCGGAGCGGGACCTTGGCAGAGCCGCGCATCCATTGAACGACGGTTGTGTCTCGCGAATAGCCGAGCTTCTCATCGCTTAAGACCTGCTGGTCACCGAAAAACGGAGACTGTCTCGAGATTGTCTGACAGCACCCGTATGGATTAACCGCGATAGTTTTCAACGGTTTGTTAGCGGGCTTCTGCTATGCCAGTCTGTGTCTTGCTCATCTTTCGTTGACCGCGTGTGCTTTGAGGGATGGCATGACGAGTGCGCCACGCCAAATCAGTATAGGTCGAGCCTTTTCTCACCGGAGTCCTGCTTGAAAACGAGCTGTGTTCCGGTGATCGCCTCAAGCAAGCCCCAGGGCGTCATATCTCCTATGGCATGGGTTTCAATGTCCCCGTTATCACGCCAGCGGATCATGGCGCGCTGCGCATCGCCCTTTCCGAGCAATCCCATCATCTGAGGGGTGTATTCCGGTGGTTTGGGTCGGGCGACTGCAACTCTGTGACGACTGAATGCGGCATGTCCCTCCAGGAAGGGCGAAGATTCCAGCAGGGCCATTCGAGCCTGGGCGCGTGACTTGTTGAGATCATAGGCGCGCATCGCATCCAACTCGAGGGGGGCGGCCTCGTGGGTGGCAGGCAAACCCGGCAGGGCAAGATCGGCAAGGCGTACCGGCTGGTGTAACTGGACGAACAGGGCGGCGACCAGAAAGAGTATCGCGAGCAGAAAGCCGATTGCCGGGCCGGCAGGCAAGGCGCGCTTCATCACAAATCTCCTGTCCATGCCGAAAGCGTCAGGCTCAGCCGCATTCGCTGATCGGGGCGTTGTGAAAAGCCGAGCGGGCGCAAATCCAGCTCATCCACGAGGATTGGTACCTCGAGCATTCCGATCGCATCGACAAGTTCCAGCATGGCCTGGATGTCGCCCTCGGCCTGGAGACTGAATCGCAGGCCGGTCAGACCTGCAATATGTTCGTCCGGAGCGATCTGTTTGAGATCGACCAGCCGGGCCTGTTTCTGGCGGACCAGATCGATCAGCCCGGCTTGAATATTCCCGTTCAGATCAGTCGCGGATTCCTCGGACGCGGCTTTGCTGACATAGGTACGAAGGACATCATGCGGATTTGCCGGCAGCGGGCGCGACAAGTCTTCGACATGGGACCGGGTCAGGGTTTCGCTGCGCGCCAGGGCCTGCCAGCTTGTCTTAATCGCCAGGATACGCGGCGCGAGCAGTAACCAGGCCAGGCCGGCCAGTGCCAGCAGGATGAGGGCCCCTTCAAGACGGGCGCGCAGGGAGACGGCGGGAACCTTCATTCCGGCCCGCCCGCGATTTCAATCACAAAAGCCTGTTTGCCATCCTGCGTATCTGACACCGCCTCGTCGAACCGGACCCTGTGCTCCGGAAAAGCCGAAGACAGGGCTTTGAGCGCATCTGGTGCACTGTTGGCCTCGCCGGTGATCCGGGCCGTGCGCCCGTTCAATTCCACGCGTTTCCACCAGGCCGTTTCCGGCATGGCCGCAGAAAGATTCGACAAAAAGGTCAGTCGTCCGCCCGGAGCAAGCTGCGCCGGAGACAGGGCTGCGAGCTCGCCAAGCGCCCCGGTTTCCCTTTCCTGTTCCCGGCGGGAGAGGAGTTCGGCCCGGAGCCCGGCTTCACGCGCGCGGCTTTCTGCCAGCCGATCGGTGAGGTGATGTTCGGCGCTGGCCAGGAACAAAGCTGCGCCCGTAATGATCGCCGACAGGGACAGCGCGGTCAGATATCGGTCCCGCCGTTTGAAGCTGACACTCGCTGGCGCCGCAAAACTCCAGTCCGGGTGTGCCTCGCTTGCCAGAAAGAGATGATGGATGCCGAGACGGCCCGCCTGCGCCTCCAGGCCGTCGAGCCGGTCTTGCCGGATATGAAGCAGGCAGACCCCGTTGTCAGAGCCGGCATCCCGCACGGCGAGCGTTCTACAGCTGGCCGGATCCAGAGGGCTCAGCCGCGCCAATTCGTTGGCGGTGATTTTGCGCAATTCCGCGTCTGAGCGTGTGCGCCCATTGAAACTCTGAGCAAAGGCAATCGATCCCGGAAGGGTCACGCAGATATCCGGTCCGGGAGCCTGAGTGAGGATTTCGAACTCATGTTGGGGGATGTGCCGGACGGGGTGCGGGCGCCGCGTCAACAGGTTCAGTCGGTGCCCTATGCCGGCAAGAAGCCTGTCGACGATGCCCTGTGTGGGCCAGAGGGGAAGGGCGAGGTTCATCGGCACCTCCTACCTACAAGGTCGAACACACATTCAGCCGTCTGATCGATTTTCGGGTCCGCAAGGGCCAAGCGCGCACCGCTATCGGTGCGCAAGGCTGGCAGTGTGGCTTGTGCGGCATCATCCGGGGACAAATTCTCTGCAGCGTCAATCTGCGCGGCCAGCCGGGACAGACTGTCCAGCCGGTCGATCCGGTCTCGCGCATCGCTCCAGCTGGAAGATACATGCCGGATCAGATCGCCGACAAAGAGCGTCACCAGTGAGAGAATCAGAAGGGCGGCGAGCAGTTCCGCAACGGTAAATCCCTGGTCACGAGGCATGGCGGCTCCGTATCTCGATCGTGTCGAGTTCAAAATGCTGGGTGTGGTGGCGGCCCGTCCAGTCGATCCGAATTTCGACATCTGAGATCAGGATCAGGTCACCGGAGGCTGGCGGGCGCTCGCGCCGGTCGATTGACCAGTTGAACCGCACGCCGGACAGGGCCGTCGTGCCGCGGCTGGAGGCCGCCGTGCTGGTGACCAGAATGGATTTTGCAAGCAGGGCTGCGGACAGGCGCTGTTCAGCCGATCGGACCGCGTTGAGAGTGTCCAAGGTGATGCCCAAAAGGCTCGACGCAAACAGGGTGGCGATCAGAGTAGCGATCAGCGCGTCTGCCATGACAAATCCCTGCGTCCGCCTCATTGGATCGTGTCTCCGAGCGATGACAGGCTGCCAAGTATGCTGAGCATGAGCACGGCAACAGCGCAGCCCATGCCGATCACCAGGACCGGTCCGATCAGGGCGGCAAACCGGTCGATCCGGCGCATGGCGCGGCGGTGACAGATCTGCCCGGCCTGGTGCAAGGCGGCCGGCAATCCACTGGATTTTTCTCCGAGATGAGCCAGTCGCCGCACCTCGATGGGCAAGGCGGATTCCGCCAGGAAGGCGGAGCCGGCTGGCTTTCCATCCCGGATACGCCGGGCAATGTTGGCATAGGCGCGCGACAGGCGCGGCCCGGACAGCCCGGCCGAAAACCGCAGTGCACTTTCCAGTGGCCGTCCGGAGTCCAGAAGTGCTGAAAGGATGTCGCAGGACTGTCCGGCATCGAGGTCGCGCGCAATCTCTCCGAGCCAGGGCAGGGAGAGAAGCCGGTCCCAAATATGCCGGCGCACAATTGGCTGCCTCAAGGCAAGCCAGCCCGCCGCAACTAGGGCTGCTAGCAGGAGCGCCCCCCATTGGCTGCGTGCCTGCAGCCAGCTGCCCAATTGTGCAAGCCAGGAGACAAGACCGGTCTGACCGGATTGTTCTAGGATTGGCGCCAGGGCTGGCGCGACGAGTAGCATGATGGTGGCCAAGGCCATCAGGCCGAGGACGAGAATAAAGGCCGGATAGGCAAGTGCCGCGCGGATCCGGCTGACCGCGTCATGACGGGCCGACAGGAAATGGCCGCCGCTCTTCAAAAGCCGGTCGAGTCCCGCCCCCTGTTCCCCGGCAGATGCAAATTCTGCCAGCAGTCCTGCCGCGCCGCCGGCGCTGAGAAGGGCGCGCGAGAGCGATGCGCCATTGTCGATCTGCGCGCTGATCGATCGCGCCAGCCTTGCCGATGTACCGGTCGCCTCCGACTGAATGCCGAGGGCGCGTTTGAGCGGCGCGCCCGCCGAGAGGAGGCCGGACAGTTCCTGAGCAAAATCGGCGGCCTCCTGCAGGGATAGAGGTTTGCGGCGTTCGAGTCTGAACCATGACCGCCGGGTGCTCTCCGACAGATCGATCAGCAAGTCCCCGGCCGATGTGACGAGCCGGCGGGCTTCCGGCTCGCTGTCGGCTTCGATCCGGCCGCTCCGTTTTCGACCATCCTGGGCAATGGACACATATTGGAAAATGGTCATCAGCCGACAAGCCCCGCAATTTCGGCAGTGCTGGTCCGGCCGTCTGAAACCAGGGCCAGCGCCTGGAGGATCAGGCTGCCGGCCTTGTCCGGCGCGCCGCTGCCATAGGCAAATTCGGCCAGCGCGGTCCGCCCGGCATAGCCTTCATTGCGGCACTCTCCGCAACCGGACGGCCTGTAGATCCAGGCTGGAACCGGCAGGCCATGATCTTCGAACACCGCCTTTTCCTGATCGGTGGGCGGGGAATCCTGCCGGCAATGCGGGCAGAGAAGCCGAACGAGTCGCTGGGCCATGGAGCCAACAAGGCAGGCATCCAGCTTGAAGGGTTCAACGCCCATATCTGTCAGGCGCGTTCGAATGCGCGCCGCATCGATGGCGTGCAATGTGGCAAAGACCAGATGTCCGGACAGCGCCGCCTGAACGGCCACCATGGCGGTTTCCGGATCTCGGATCTCTCCAACCAAGATGACGTCCGGATCGTGGCGCAGAAAGGCGCGAAGGGCGCCGGCAAAACTACGGCCGGCCTTTTCGGATATCTGGACCTGGCTGACATGGTCGAAATGGTATTCGACCGGGTCCTCGACCGAGAGGATTTTCAGGCCGCGCCCCTTGAGGCGTTCGAGGCAGGAATAAAGGGTTGTCGTCTTGCCGCTGCCGGTCGGGCCGGCCACAACGAACATGCCATGACGCCGCTCACAAATGTCCTCAAGCCCATAGGCGACCGGTCCTTCAAAGCCGAGTCCTTCCAGAGTGAGTAATCCATCCGGCCGGTCGAGCAGCCGAATGACTGCGCTTTCCCCATCAATGGTCGGTATGATGGAAACGCGGATATCGAGCCGCCGTCCGCGCACGGCGATGGTGGCGCGCCCGTCCTGCGACCGATTGCGCTCGCCGAGATCGAGATCGGCAATCACCTTGATCCGGGCGATCACCGAGGCCGCGCTCGCCTTCGGTTCGCGCGACAGCGGTTGCAGGATGCCATCGATCCGGTACTGGACTTCAAGCGCGGAGCGCCGCGTATCGAAATGCACATCGGACGCGCCGCGGTCTGCCGCTTCACTGAGCCAGGCGGCCACCTGCCGTACAATGGGGGCATCGCGATCCTGATCGGCGAGTTCAATGGCTAGCGCGTCATGGTCTTCCTGTCCGAACCCGTCCAGCCGGACCGTATCCGGATAGAAACGCGCATAGGTCCTGGCCCAGTCACCTGCTTCCATGATGACGATCTCCGGCACGAAGCCGAGGGCAAATTCAATTCCGGCTAGAAGCCGGGCGTCCAGGGGATTGACGGCGGCGAGGGGGCCGAACGGGCCGAGCAGAAGACCCTGGACATCCCTGAGGAAGCCGGGATTGATATCGTCTGGCAGCGTGTCTGGAACCGGTACAAAATCCCGCAAGACCGGATGGCCGGTCACATGAGAACAGGCGCCGGCGAGATCGCCATCCTTCAGCACGCCGATCTGGTTCAGGGTCAGGAGCAGGGAGCGGCCGGTATCGGCGATCAGCGGCTCGGCCTGTTCCAGACCGGATGGATCGAGCAGTCCGGAGGTGGTTAGCCATTCCAACGCCGCAGATTCCGGCGCCGGACCCTTGAGATCATCTGGCCAGAGCGAATCCATCACACCTCACCCAGGCCGGAGACCGGAAAAATCGGGAAACACGATATCGGTGTCATGTTTCTCGCCGCCTTCCTTGCCGTCCGCGCCATAGGAGAGAAGCTGGAAGGCATTGCTGGAAGGATCCGGCAGATAGATGAAGTCGCGGCCCCAGGGATCGATCAGGCTCGCGCCCGACCGGACATAGGGCCCGTCCCAATTGCCGGAATTGGCCGGCGGCTGGACGAGCATGACCAAGCCTTCCTGCTGCGAGGGATAATAGCCCATATCGATTTTGTAAAGGTCAAGAGATGCGGCGAGGGTTTCGGTTTGGAGCTTTGCCGCACGGACTTTGGACGTATCGAGCCGTCCCATGATTTGCGGGGTTATCGCAGCTGCAAGCAGACCGAGGATCACCATGACGACCAGTAATTCGGTCAGGGTGAAACCGGCCGTGCGGGAGGACAATCGGGCCTTTCGAAGATCAGAGGGTTTCATGGCATGTATCCTTCTGCGGGCTGTGACGGCGCCAGTCCATGATCCAGAATGGTGTGTCCCGGCGACCCGTCAGCAAGATGGTTGCATCGAGCCTGCCACCTGGCTCGCCATTGCGGGGTTCAATTCGTATACGCACAAGGCCGCCATCGGTCGCCATCTGGGGGCGTCCCCGCCGGGGCGGAGGTGCCGGATCATGGAAGACCGTCAAATGGCGGTCTAGGCAGGCAAGGGCAGAGGCCGGCAAGTCGCCGGTAACGAGTTCATCCAATCTTCCCAGCACCGGGGTCGGTGATCGCAGCCGCAATGATTTGATGTGATCGGCCACTGCCTCAGCCTGTCCGGCATCCGTCAGAGCCATTTCCAGCGCGTCAGAGATCTGGTCCGGATCGTCGCGATTGATGTCGACCAGACCTTTCAGGGAGCGTGTGTGTATTCTCCAGTCGTCATCGCTGACCTGACGGCCCGACGGGGAGAGGGGAGTCTCTGTATTGAGCATGTCTGCGAGCGCGAGATTCAGCCGACCCTCTGCCAGCAAATCGAGGTCGAGCTTGTCAGCCTGCCGGCCTGCTTCCCGCGCAGAGGTGAGGGACAGGTTGAGCCAGGCCATGGCAATGATGGCGAGGCCGGCCAGAAGGCCAGTGACAAACAGGGTGGCATATCCCTCCTGCCGGGTCATGATCCCATTCCGTCTCGCGCACGCTGCAGGGCGAGGCGTAATTGGGCGGGAATGTCAGTTGCAGTTTCCTCCGGCATGATCACAGTCGGTTCGATTAGGACCACGAGTTCGGTGCGCCGCTCCGAGTGCGAGGTCGAGCGGAACGCGGAGCCGAGGATTGGCGTGTCCTTGAGAATCGGCACGCCGGTCTGGGTGTAGGACCGGGTAGAGCTCATCAATCCGCCGAGCACGGCCGTGGCACCATCCGGCACGGCAAGCACGCTTTGTATGCTGCGCTGGGAGATGGTGGGGGAATCAATGTCGGACGTCGTGGTTTCCGACACGCCGCTGACCTCTTGGCTGACATCAACTTCCACCATGCCGCCGGCTCGGATGCGCGGGGTCACGGTCAGGATGACGCCCGTGTCGCGATAGGTAGTCGAGTTCACCAGCGGTGCGCCGGGATCGGTGACACTGACAGCAGACTGGGTGATGATCGGAACCTGGTCGCCGACCTGCAATTTGGCTGTCTCATTATTGAGCACCAGCATTTTCGGCGACGATACGACTTCGACATCATTGGTTGAGGCCAGTGCATTCACCACAGCGCCGATATCGGTATTGATGTAGGAAATGGACAGGCCTGGAAACAGGGATGAGAGATCTCCGGTCTTTGTGTCCGAAAGGGTGGCAGACAGCCGGTCCTGGACCAGATCCCATTGTATGCCGAGGGATGATCCATCGGTCAGCGAGACCTCGACAATGGTGGCCTCGATCAGGACCTGCCGTTTGGGCTTGTCGAGCATGCTGAGCAATTCTCCAAGCGACTGGAGTTCATCGGGCGCGCCGCGCGCGACAATGGCATTGCGCCCCGGATCCACGCGGATGGAGAGATTCTGGTAGAGGGAGTCCGAGGCCCGGCGATTATAAAGGCCTGGATCTGCCTGCAGGTCCTGGCGCACCGGGGTCTCCGGCGAATAGCCGGCCGAATTGGGCATGCCAAGGGTCTGGTCAAAGAAGTTTCCGGGCCCCGGCGCACCGGAGGTATCTGTCAGCTCGATCAAATCCTCGGCATTCACATAACGCGCCTCATAGACAAGAATGTCCCTCATGACTTGCGGCCGGGCATCCTGGTCAAGCCGGGAGATCCATTCCCGGACCTGATCCAGGGTCTCCCGCCGCCTGGCGATCACCATAAGCTTTTGCAGCCGGTCAAGTGGCACGACCGACACGCCGCCCATTCTGGACAGGATCGGATCGAGATCTGCGGCGAGTTCCGATGGTGTCGTATTGGCCACGGGTATCAATCCGGTGGAGACCGCAGACAGCCAGTTTACATCCAGGGATTTGATCAGGTCACTGGCAGAGGCAACCGCTTCCGGGGACCCGCCCAGGACAACAAGGCCCCGGTTTTCGTCGCTATAGCGAATGACATCCGTGCTCATCATGGAGCGGGCAAGGGAGGTCACATCGGCCACATTGCCGTACCGGACCTGGATCACGGCGAGCGAGGCGCCGGCGGGCAGGGCTTCCCCGGCCTGCAGGAATACGGCCGTATCCGACGAGGCCTTGACTTGTCCCGCCCTTGCCACCACGAACCCGGACCCGCTGTCGACGATTTCCAGCCCCTGCAGAGAAAGGGCAGCGTCCAGACTCCGCACCGCTTCTTCGGCCGTCTTTATGCCTTCAAGCCGGATACTGATATTTCCGGACACGCCGGGCTGAACCGAATAGGACAGGCCGAAGGCTTCTCCGAGAATCTCGTTGAGCACCGCCTCGAGCGGCGTGTTGCGAAACAGGAAACTTTCTCCCTCACCCGCCACACCTGACGGAGCCTGAGCGGAGGGTTCAAGCGAGTTGAAATAGCGGCTGTTTCCGTAAATCATTTCTGCCGAGGGAGTAGACGACCCCGGAGCGTCTGCCATGCCGGGCTCGGTGAGGCCAGCTCCTTCTGGTTGATATGCCTGAGACGCCGGAGCACTGCGGATGGAATTCGGGTTCGGATTGGGATCAATCTTGGAGGGGAAGGCAGAAAGCGACTGACAGGCTGGCAGGCACAAGGCGGCTGACGACACGGTAAAGAAAAAGAATGTCTGTCTCATCCGGCAAAACCCCCGAGAATTGAATGAGGATTCCAGCCCAAATGGATGGCCCCACAGGGCAGATTTTTCCGATTCTGTTGCAGTGGAAACGCTTAGCGGGATATTTTCTGGGGATAGATGATATCTGTGAGGCGCTCAGTCCAGGCTTGAGAACTTATCCACAACTAGTTCATATTTTTTTACTCTGCCGCATTGACCCTGTCCGGGGATCAATCCTTGTTTCAATCAAGGGGAGTTTTGCGATTGTTCGCATGACGACAAATTGTACTTGGGGAGGCGAAGCTTGCTGCGTCGAACAATCTACTTTTGGGTGTCGCTCCTGGCGGCGGCACTGACAGTGCAAACTGCGCATTCGCAGTTCGATGAAATTGGCGAGCCTTGGGGTTGGTATCCAACTGCGCCCGATTCACTCACGCTCACGCAAGGTCAGTCTGTATCGATTGATTATTCTGGGCACGGCTTTGATCCTGACTCCCAGACAACCGTATTTGATCTTGTCGAAAACAGCTTCGGCTGGCCGTCGGATTCGGTTGTAGCGCCGGCCGGCCTTGGTCTCAGCGGTGGCGGCGTTCTATCCGGCACACCCACGAGCGCGCCGGGAACCTATACGCTACACATTCTGGGCTATGATCCAACAGAAGACCGGACAATCGGGGGCGGTGTGCTGGCGGTGACCATTACGCTGAACGGACCCGTAAACCAGTCTCCCTCAGCGACCAATGACAGTGCGAGTGCGGCCTATGAGACGGCGGCTGTGATCTCTGTCCTGTCGAATGACAGCGATCCGGAAGGCGGGGCGCTGAACGTCGAGATCCGGTCCAACCCGTCCAATGGCACGGCCATCGCCAATGCAAACGGGACGGTTACCTATACGCCGGCCAGCGGGTTCAGCGGCAGCGACAGTTTCACCTACCGGGTCAGCGATCCGCAGGGGCTGAATTCGGCCAATGCCACTGTGTCGGTGAATGTAGGGGCACCTCCAAATTCGGTCCCGGTAGCCGCGACAGATGGTGCCACAATCGTTGTTGGTGGCTGGGCCAATCTCAACGTTCTCGCCAATGACACAGATTCCGATGGCGATAGTCTTCAGATCACACGCATCAATTCGACGAATGTAACCGTCGGCGATACGGTCACTCTTCCCTATACGGGCGGCACCGTCACGCTGAACGCGTCAGGCGATCTTCTCTATAATGCCTCGAATGTGCCTGAGACGACCTGGCGGATGGAGGAAGTCGCACCGGGTGAGCTCGAGCCAGTCGAGGTGCCCGGGCCGACATCGGACAATTTCACCTACCAGGTCTCGGACGGACAAGGGGGTGTCGCGACAGGCCAGGTGCTGATCTCCCTGACCAATACCCCGCCGCCGGAACCTCAGGCACCCTTGGCAGTAAATGACAATGCAACCATGGCCTATGAGACGGCGGATGTGATCTCTGTCCTGTCGAATGACAATGATCCGGAAGGCGGGGCGCTGAACGTCGAGATCCGGTCCAACCCGTCCAATGGCACGGCCATCGCCCATGCAAACGGGACGGTTACTTATACGCCGGCCAGCGGGTTCAGCGGCACGGACAGTTTTACCTACCGGGTCAGTGACCCCGACGGCATGGTCTCAAGTGATGCGACCGTCTCGGTCACGGTCGGTGGCCCGCCCAATGCAGTGCCGGTCGCAGCAATTGATACCGGAACGGTCGAAGTCGGCGCCAGCATAGCGCTGGATGTCCTGGCCAATGACAGTGACGGAGACAATGATCCCCTCGAGATCGTGAAGATCAATTCGACGTCGGTCAGTTCCGGCAGCAGCGTGACTCTTTCCTCGACGGGTGGTGTGGTGACGCTGACCCCGTCCGGCATGCTTGTTTATGATGCGTCCTATGTGCCAAGCACGACATGGGAATTCCAGGAAACCTATCCCGGATCGGGAGAGTTGGAGCCGGTCGAGGTTGCGGGCCCGACATCGGACAGTTTTTCCTATGAGATATCCGACGGCAAGGGTGGGGCCGACACGGCGCTTGTCAGCCTGGTGCTGAGCCAGTCGCCATTGCCTGAGCCACAGGCCCCTTCGGCATCCAATGATAGTGCGAGCACGGCGTATGAAACATCTGTTACAATCGCTGTTCTGTCGAATGACAGCGACCCAGAGGGCAGCGCTCTAAGTGTTGAGGTTCGGTCTGCACCGTCGAACGGAACTGCGATCGCCAATGCGAACGGGACGATAACGTACACACCGAATGCCGGGTTCAGCGGGAGCGATAGTTTCACCTATCGCGTCACCGATCCGCAGGGGCTGACATCTTCCGATGCGACCGTGTTTGTGACCGTTGAGGTTGGCTCATCAGGTGGTGGATCTGGCAGTGTGACCGTCATTGAACAGTTCTTCGATGATGATTATTTGAGTGGAACATCGGCTTATATAGCCGGAGGCTCCAGCATGCGGCTCTCTGTGTCTGGAGAACCATTTTATAGTGGATCTACCTCCCTGCGAATTACCGCAGGAAGCTACAGCAAAGTTGGCCCGGGAAATGGAACCGCCATCTCTGCCAGCAATCCGGTGGTACGTCTGGCCGTCTATAAGGCGTCTGGAAGTTCAGGAAGTCTGGTGGTGCGTCATACGTCGGGTTGGTCAACCATCACGTTGAATGCCAGCAACAATACCTATTGGCGTATTGATGGGGCAGACGGGCAGAGCGGGGTCAGCGATCTCACGGCAGACCAGTGGCATGTATTGGAGGTGGACCTCGTGGGGCTTGGAGTCACGGACTTCAAGGCAATCCAGGTCAAAGGCGGCGGCAGTGATGGCAATGTCTACTATTTCGATGACATCGCAAATATGAGCGGGTTTGGGAGCGGTACGAGCACCCCTTCCAACACGCCCCCGGAGGCGAATGATGGGACCCTCTCACTAGGCGATGCCAATTCTGCCACGCTCGATATCTCGTCCCTCGTTTCGGACGCCGACGGTGACCTCCTATCGCTCTCGATCCAGGCCCAGCCCGGCGGCGGTACGGTCAGCCTGTCGGGCTTTGTCATCACCTATACGCGCTCAGCCGGTTTCACCGGCAGTGACACATTCCAGTATTCTGTATCGGACGGGCAGGATTCGAGTGTGGCGACCATCACGATTGCCGGCAATCCCGATACGGATCCGCCTCTCGATGCAGATTATCTCGTCCAGTATGAGTATGATGCGCTCGGCCGCCTCATTCTCGCAAATTACAGCGATAGTGACGCAGACTATGTGGCATGGTGTTATGATGAGGCCGGCAATCGCAACCGGGTGTCTGCGGGAGGCGGCGTCTGGGACCGTGACTGCTCGGCATCGGCCAATCAGTCTCCTGCAGCGTCCAATGATAGTGCGACCACGGCATATGAGACGGCGGCCGTAATCTCCGTCCTGACGAATGACAGTGATCCGGAAGGCGGGGCACTGAGCGTGGAGATCCGGTCCAATCCGTCCAATGGGACTGCGGTCGCCAATGCAAACGGGACGATTACCTATACGCCGGCGAACGGGTTTAGTGGCAGCGACAGTTTCACCTACCGGGTCAGTGACCCCGACGGCATGTTTTCCAACGATGCGACCGTCTCGGTCACGGTGGAAGCTGATACGTCTGGCGGCGGCGGCACGGCCAGCCTGGTCGAACAATTTTTCGATGATGACTATCTGGCTGGCACATCCGCGCATGTGGGAGGTGGCTCCAGCATGGGGCTCTCCGCATCTGGCGAGCCGTTTTATAGCGGGTCTGCGTCCCTGAAAATTACGGCCGGAAGCTACAGCTCGGTGGGTGCTGCGAACGGAACAGCTATTTCGAGCAACAACCCGGTAATTCGCCTGGCGGTCTATAAAGTGTCCGGCAGTTCTGGAAACCTTGTGGTGCGCCACACATCGGGCTGGTCAACCATCACACTCAATTCCACCAACAATACATATTGGCGAATTGATGGCGCGGATGGGCAGGACGGCGCGAGCAGTCTGAGTGCTGATCAATGGAGTGTTGTGGAGATTGACGTTCAGGCGCTGGGAGTCACCGACTTCAAAGCGATCGAAATACGAGGCGGGGGAAGCGGTGGAAACGTCTATTACTTCGATGATATTGCAAACATGAGTGGGTTTGATTGATGCGGATACTCGAGAGAATCAAGGTCACAGCGCAAAAAGCACACCTTGCCGGCCTAGTTTTAATTGCAATCATGCCTGGTGTGGCCAAAGCGCAGGAAGATGCGGTCCAGCTGGGCAGTGTCGCGCCAAGCTTTGAGATGTCGAGCGTTGACGAAAACGGAGTTGATGTTTTGTCAGGCTCAATTCGACACACAATAGCTGCTGTCTCCATAGGGAATTCAAGTTCGGGCATGACCTATTCGGTTGTGATCCCGTCGTTGGCGCATGCTGGTGGAGGGGGGGGGGGCGGGTCCGGCCTTGAGCCCATATTTCGCTTCAATAACTACTCTGGTGGAGTAGGGGGTATCGGCGGAATCGGAGGTTCAGACCAACCAGACTGTAATGCATATTTTGAACTTGCGGGTGCACGAACCTACTTTTGCGGAAGTTTGACAGACGGATACACGCCGAAAGGGCTCGGCGGTGACACGTTCACATATTCCAACGGATTGTTCACGTTCAAGAACTCGGCTGGGGTGGAGTATATTTCCAAAACAGGGTTAGCCAGCCGTGTTTCCGAGACAGATCAATTCGGCCTCCAAGAGATACACTATCCAAGCGGAGAATCCGTTACCATACACCGTTCCGTTGGATTGGTAACGTATGAGTCCAGTCGCGGTTACTCAATTCGCGAGCAAACAGTAGACGGATGGGAGACGAGCACAGTTACCGCCTTCAACAGGGCAGTTGATTATTGTGAAGCGGATGCAACGAGTTGCAGTTTTAGCCAAGCGTGGCCGACCGCAGTCATATACAGAGGACCAACACAAACGTCATCTGTTGCATACGTTCAGGATATGGCAGGACAAGTGGCCAAGTACTATGCCCGGGACATGACAAATAATTATTCAGGATACCACTACTACAAGGTGAAGCCAGTCGGTGCTGAAGAGACAGCGACGATCACCTATGAGTTCTGCGCTCCTTGGTATGTGTCTTGTCCGATGGTGTCTTGCCCCCTCAATCAGCCGCAGTGCGTATCTGGCAAGATGGCAGAGGGGAAAGTCCGTAAAGCTACGAAGGCGGGAAAGGAATGGTTGTATGACTATTACTACAGCACTTACTAGTTTGTGGGCGGTGCCTGCGTTTATCAGTAGAGTCTCGATTTTGAGCCTGCTGTTCTATATTGCTTGGCCCACGCCCGGCTTTAGCCAGTCTTATGTCGTTGTCGTCGTTAGTGATGCTGTGTGGGGAAAGACGTGTGATGGGATACTAGAGTACCCTAGTTCTAGCGGGTTTAGCATGATTTGTGGGGCGGTTGCATCAGAAACCGGCTACTATGACATTCAGACGCAGCTCGGTTTGTATGACGCTGAAATTGATGAGGGCATAGGTGGGCTGCAGCGCCTTCCTGGTGCGTGGGAATATGATTCCAGTGTGGTGGACGGACGTGGTTACAGTGTGATAGGCAGCGAATACGTCAGGGTTTACACACATCCAGACTATCCATCTGACATACAGTTCGAATACCCATCGTTTATCGCAGGATTTACTGACAAGACTGGGGACAAGTTTCATTTTTTCCCAGTCCCCGGTCCATACAATTACAGGTCCCAGATTGTAAAACAGATAGACCATGTTGGTGGTGGATATTCTGAAGTTTCATATGATGATCGCGGAAATGTCACGCTTCTTGAGCGCTTCAATAACGCCGGTTCGGACAGCATTCCTCAGTCTGCAAACTATGATGCCGTGTGTGCCAATCAGCTCACATGCAACCAGCCTAATTGGGTTATCGATCCTGAGGGCAACCAGACAGACTATGAGTATAATCCCGTGCATGGAAGTGTTACCAAGATCACGGCTCCTGCAGATGACCACGGTGTCCGCCCCCAAATTCGCTATTACTATGAGCAGAGGTCGCCTTGGCTTAAATCCTCTAATGGCGGCTATGTTGCGTCTGGCACTCCGATATGGGTCCTGACGCAGGAGGAATACTGCCGTACTTCGGCCGCTTCTGGAAACGGATGTTCCGCAGGTTCCGCGGATGAAGTTGTGACGACCTATGATTATGGCCCGGATTCAGGCCCAAACAATCTTTGGTTGCGCGGGAAGACGGTCACGTCAGAGGGCGTCTCATTACGCACTTGCTATACATATGATGTGTTCGGAAACCAGCATACCGAGACCACACCAAACGCCAATTTGACGTCGTGTCCTTAAGCGGGGGAATATACCAATGCTAAGTTTCATGAGAACCTTCCTGTCGATTGGTGGGCTATTTTTGCTGGCGGGGATTGCGCAACCTCAGACTCCTGACGGCACATCGCCTTATACAATCCATATGCGCTATGATGATGCGAAACGCCTCGTGGGTACGATTGCGCCGGATCCTGATGGTGTCGGTCCGTTGGGGTTTCCGGCAATGCGAACAATTTATAACTCGCTGGGGCAGGTTGCCTGGGTTGAGAACGGTGAGCTCAGTGCCTGGCAAGCGCCTGATATAGCGCCTGCAAACTGGAGCGGGTTCACAATATTTACAAAGATAAACTATGAATATGACGCTTGGGGACGGCAGACCAAAGAAGTCGCCTATGGCGGAACATCCATAAAGACTGCCTCACAGTCGAATTACGATGCATTCGGACGTGTTGTCTGTACTGCGCAGAGAATGAACCCAAACAGTTTCCAGTCATTGCCCGGCGATGCGTGTGCACTCGGGACGGAAGGTAGTTTCGGTCCGGATCGAATCACGCGCACCAATTATGACGAATTCGACCGTATAACATCGGTCGAGCGTGCTGTTGGCACGCCGCTCCAGCAGACGTATCAATCTTACACCTACAAAGACTTCCACGAGCTGGCTTCCGTCACCGATGCAAACGGCAACCGTACCGAGTACGAATATGACGACTTCCATCGACTGGAAAAAACCGTATTTCCATCCAAGACCAATACCGGCTCAGTCAATTCAAGTGACTATGAAATGTACGGGTACGATGACAAGGGAAACAGAACATCACTGCGTAAGCGCGATGGCCAGATAATCGGCTATCAGTATGATGATCTTAATCGCGTAACACGGAAGGACATTCCTGGCAGTTCGCAGGATGATGTCTATTACGACTACAATCTCCAGGGATTACGGAAGTATGCCCGGTTCGCTTCGTCCGCGGGTGCGGGGATTTCAAATGAGTATGACGGTTTTGGACGTCTCAAGGACACGAGCAACGCCTTCCTGAACAAGACGATAAAATATGATTACGACAATGATGGCAATCGCACTTATGTCGAGCATCCTGACGGTGTGTTCTTCGCCTATGGTTATGATGGTCTCAATCGCCTGGATTCTATTTCGGCTAACGGGTCTGTTCTTCAGGCCGAGGCGACATACAATGCGCGTGGCCTGATATCCGAAGTTCAGCGCGGCGGTTCTGGCTCGATCACAGGCCTGAGCTATGACAGTCTCTCCAGACTCAAGTCCTATACGCATGATTTCAGCTTGTCATCTGATGATGTGACGACTGGCTTTGAGTTCAATCCTGTTAGCCAGATTGTTGAGAAAGGACTGAGCAATGTCGACTATGTCCATACCGGCCCTCGGGCGATTTCTGGCGCGTATGAAGTAAATGGCCTCAATCAATACGAGAGTATTGCGGGGAGTAACTATACGCATGATGCAAACGGTAATCTGACATCGGATGGTGAGACCACTTATCTATATGATGTTGAGAACCGTCTGATATCGGTGAGCGGGCCAGGCAACAGCGCAACGCTGACCTATGATCCCTTGGGGCGTTTGCAGAGCAATACGGTCAATGGCGTTGTTACCCGCTTCCTTTATGACGGTGACGCGCTCATCGCGGAATATGATGCGGCCGGCACACTGCTGCGGCGCTATGTGCATGGGTCGCGGGTGGACAGCCCTTTGGTCTGGTATGATGGGAGCGCAGCAAATGATGCGCACTATTTCCATGCGGATCATCAGGGGTCGATCATTGCGGTATCGAATGCGGCGGGGGATCAGGTTTGGTCAAGCACCTACAGTCCGTTCGGCGTGCCCTCCGACACGGCGTTTGGCAGGTTTGCCTATACCGGCCAGATCGTGCTGACGGGGCTGGACCTCTACTACTACAAAGCCCGCATCTATGACCCCGCCCTCGGCCGGTTCTTGCAGACAGACCCGATCGGTTATGAGGACCAGATGAACCTCTATGCTTATGTCGGGAACGATCCGTTGAATGCTACAGACCCTACCGGGATGGATTGCTATGGGCAGGGTTGCTACGACAATTACTACTTTGCACGAGAGGCCTGCTTTGACTGCAAAACGTGGGAAGACATAGCGGTCGCAGTGGGTTCGCTGCCCCTGCTAATTGTGCCCGGCCCTGAAGATGTCGCGATCGGCTTCTACTTGGGGTCGAAAATTGGTCAAACAAGCATGAAAGTCGGACCGAAGTTTGTTGGTGCTGCGCGAGGTTTTCTCGGCAGTTGGGGCAATAAGAGCGCCGATTTTGCAGGTGGTGCTTACAAAAACCTGACCGGCAATAGCGCTAAAGGCTTAGAGTGTCATCATTGTCCTGCAAATTCGGTTTCACCCCTCTCCAAAAGTGATGGTCCTGCTATTCAAATGGAAAAAGGCGATCACCAAATGACTGCGAGTTGGGGTAGTTCGAAAGACGCTCATGCATATCGAACCCGCCAATCAGAAATGATAAAGGACGGAGATTTCAAGGGTGCTCAGCAGATGGATGTTAACGACATTCAAAGCAAATTCGGTGACAAGTACGATAAAGCGGTAGATCAAATGCTTGACTACACAGAAGAAATAGATCCATGATTTTGAATTTTAAAGTTTCTCCAAAGGAAGGTGTCGGGCCTATCAAGTTCGGCATGAATATCTCAGCCGTTAGGGCATTGTTCTCCGAAACACCCCGATCTTTTAATCGAACTACTTTCTCGTCTCATCCAACTGATTTCTTTGAACAACTGGGAATATTTGTCAACTATGACGCAGACGGTAAGGTTGAGGCAGTTGAATTTGATGATAAACTGAATGTTGTTTTGAACACGAAAAGTATTTCAGGATTGACCGCAAGAAGTGCGAAATCGCTGATTCAGGAATTTGGTTCGACGTTTACTGAGAGTTTTGACTCTATAGTGGCGGAGTGTTTGGGCGTAAGTTTTTGGGTTCCAGATATCAAAAATGAGGGCGAAGATGCTATGGTGAGAAGCGTTGTGGTGTTCTGTGACGGCTATTATGACGTTCCGAACTAAGATGAGGACATTGTCAGGGCAAACGCCCTAGAGGCGCAGGGGAGGGGCGATTAGCCTCGGCAAATGAGCAAAAACCCGTTCCGCTACTTCAAAACCTCTCCTGAGATCATTCAGCTCGGCGTACTGATGTATGTTCGCTTCCCGCTCTCGCTTCGGAATGTCAAAGACCTTCTCCATGAGCGCGGCATCAACATCTGCCACGAAAGTGTGAGGCTCTGGGTGGATCGGCTCGGGGCACCATCTCAATATCCGCGCCGAAAACTCACACTTGCCATTCCGAAGGCGAGAGCGGGCGATGTCTCGCTTCCGGCGCTTGCGAAGTCTTCAGAAGTTCGTTTCAATTCACTCCTCAGTGTACAATCACTTCAATCATCAAAAGATTATCGAGAGCAGGGCCGGGTTCAAATCGCTACGTGACGTCGCTCTTTTCGAATGACGCGAGCTGATCGTTGCCTGAGACCTGTTGGTCCGCGAATAAAGGAGACTGGTTCGAGTTAGTCTGACAGTACCCTTTAACAATTGTTGAATACGGAGTGGTCATTTCAACGGCTGCGCTTTCACAGATCTAAACTACGCGCTGATAACTGTAGATTCCACTACAGGTGTCAGACATGCAAGACTATGGACCACCAGCTGCCCCACGCCGTGCACGCACGTTTGTGATTGCCGCGTTGTTTTTCGGCTTCGCGGGCTTGGTGAATCTGTTCTCCCCATTGGATCTGGTGTTCAACGGAATATCCAACGGGCTCAGGTCTCCGGCGGTCGACGACCGGTTTGTCATCCTCGAAGTGAATGATGGATTCGAACACGTCGCGGCAGGCGATACCTGGTCGGATATGTTCACTAGCGAGCTTGTGTCATTTCTGAATACGCTCGATGTGGAGTCGGCAGTTATTGTCGAGCCCGTTTTCACGTCGACATCTCAATTTCCCTTGCTGACAAGGGCGCTGGAACAGCCCACGAATACCGTGTCGGTGTCCGCCGCTCCAAATCTCAAACTGGAGTCTCCATCAGAGGGATTACGAGACCACCTAACGTCCTCAAACTATTTCAAACGATACTGGGGCGGCGTCGAATTTGGGTCTTTTGGTGCCGAGTACGGCGATGTTTTCCTGCAGTCTCCGGAGAGTAAGCTCTCTGACAAAGCCGACAATATCGGCCCTTCATTCGAAATTGACTATGCTTTTGACGTTGAGGCGTTTCAGCGGCTTGATTTGAGCACTGTGCTGGCACCAGATTTCGACGCGGCGCTTGTCCGCGGGAAACGGCTTGTCGTGGCGCAAGCCAGTCAAGGCGACAACCATCCCTATTTGATGCCCTCGCAGGGAAACGGCTCGCTGGCAGAAGTCATCCTGATGGCGGCGATGACTCTGGGCGAAGAACGTCCCCTTAACGCTGGATTTCTTCCTGCCTGGCTGTTTTCTGTAGGCGTAGTGGGCTTGATGCTCAGTCGACGTTTTGGCTCCATGGCGCTGCGTTGGGCACCAGTCGCGCTGGCATGCATGATTGTGTTCCCCATTGTCATGGACATGTTTTCCATTCGCACGAGTAGCGGCCATGCGATCGGAATGATTTCGTTCGGGACATTGATCGCGTGGATGCGTTTGAAAAAGCGGGAAACTGCGAACAAAGCGTTCACGCACAATCTTTCCCATCTTCCCAGTGCGCAATGCTTGAGCGCTCATGTCGGCCAAGACCAGCGTGTCATGGTGGCAGCTGTGGTGACAAACTATGCGGCTATTTCGACTGGCCTCACTCCCGAACAAGAAGGGATCACCGCGAATACGATAGCGAATGCTTTACCGAGTTCTGGAGCCGTATATCAAGGCGACCTCGGTCAATTCTATTGGCTGCAAACCGATTTTGACGAAGCAGCAATGGAAGACCTGTTCGAAGCCACGGCGAACCAACTCAACAAGGGGGTCATTGTTGGCGAGAGAACTCTGATAGTTCAGGTTGCCTTTGGTGTTGAACGCATCGCCTCTGCCTCTTTGGCGTCGCGGCTGAAAACGGCGGAATCCGCTGCCCAGGCTGCCGCCCGACAGAGAAAAACGTACAAGCTGCATGATCAGGATGCCCAAGACGCGCTGCTGTGGCAGAGCCGGGTCCTTTTTGAAATGGATGAGGCGCTTCGTAACCGCGAGATCTATATAGCGCTTCAACCCCAGTTGAATATCCGTTCCGGAAGGATTTCAAGCGCCGAGGTATTGGTACGCTGGACACACCCGGAAATGGGCGTCATCTCGCCGGCCGAATTCGTCCAGATGGCTGAACGGGGAAAGCGCATCGACCAACTTACACAATATGTCATTCAGTCATCATTTCAGTTTCTGCGAGACGCTCAAAAAATTGATCCCGGATTCAACATCGCAGTGAATATCTCGCCCAGCCTGATCGGTAGCGCGGAATTTGAGTTCATGCTGCACGCTGCCTTACGTGTGTATGGGGTCAAGGCTAGCAGCATCATGCTTGAGATCACTGAAAACGAGCAGTTACTGAACAATTCCGGAGCCCAGGATGCTATGGGGCGGCTCAGGGACGCCGGTTTTGGGATATCCATTGATGATTACGGAGCTGGCCTGTCCACGCTGACCTATCTGTTGAAGGTGCCCGCCAACGAGGTCAAACTTGATCGAACGCTTATTAGCACGCTTCGGTACAATGAGCGTAGCCAGCTCTTGATCCAGTCTACCATCAGCGTGGCCCAATCACTGGGAATGCATGTTGTGGCCGAGGGTGTGGAAGACCCGGATACGTTGGCAATTCTTCGCACATTGGAATGCAATCTGGCGCAAGGATACTTTATCGGACAGCCCGTCGGTGCGGAAGAAATCCTGTCTATTCTAGAAAGCTCAAGTAGTGTGCAAGCTGTAGCGCAAGCTTAACATTTCCATAAAATTACTTTGAAATTTGCAAAATTCAGTTAACCTTTGACGTCTGGGGCAGATGGACTGCTCCTTAACATGTCAAAGGTTACATCATGCAGAAGCAAACAAAACCAACACAGCGCGACATCTGGGACTGGATTTTCGGAAAGCGCCCATAGGGGTAGAAGTGCTTTTAAGATAAGCACTTACCAGCGCAGCTGGTGCAAACATCGCCACCAAACGGCAGCCCTGTGTAAGGTCAGTCGTTCGGTGGTTTTTTTATGTTCGGACTCTGCGCGAGCGTCATGGCAAATAACCACCAGCGAGTGGATGAGAGATTCGATGCTGGAAACCATGGTTCGACAGCTGGGCAAGCAAATGGTCGAACATTCGAAGGAGCCTTCAGCGCTAATCGAGGCAGGCGCTGACTTGCCTGAGCATACGTGACGAATACTGCCCGGTATTCGGAGCTAACGAAGATGTGAGGACTTTGGCGCCCGAATGTAACTGGATACTAAGGTCAGTTAGGGTACATGAGCGCTATGAGATACGTCTCCTGCCACGCGTCCATAGGTGCCACTGCCATAATGCTGGCGGGGTGTGTCAGTGCGCCCGCTGGTCCGACAATGCCGGATGTGCCGGTTCAAGGAACATATCTGTCAGAAGCTGCTGATTTGAGCCTTGAGTTGGCGTGGTGGAAACAGTTTGGAGATCCGGTTCTCGATAGCCTCATCGCCCAGTCGCTATCCGCAAACAAGTCTCTCGACCAAGCCGCTGCAAATGTAAGAGTTGCTGAAGCGATTGCATCTGGAGCTCGGCTTGATCGCAGCTACTCCGCTTCTACGTCATTTGATGGAGATGTTGGGCGGTCCGCTCAGCCAGGCCAAGACGTGAGGGCCTCGATTCAAGGGGCGCTTGGAGCGAGTTGGGAGTACGATGCATTCGGTCGCATTGAAGCCCAAATCGCCGCCGCAGAATTTGATGTCGAAGCGGCTCGGCAGGCTCGCCGAGATGTTGCGGTGATCGTCGCCAGTGAGACGGCTCTGAATTATGTGCAATTGCGCGGTGCGCAAAGACGACTTGCGGTTGCGCGCAAGAATGCCGACACCCAGTCTGAAGGATTGGACCTGTTACAGACACTTTTAGACAATGGCCGGGCAACCCGACTGGATATGGAGCGAGCAGAGGCTCAGTATCGTACGACGCTCGCGTCGCTTCCTCGCTACGAGGCGGCCATAGAATCAGCCAAGAGCGCGCTCGCCGCGTTGACTGGACAGCCGGCAAATTCTCGATCGAGTCTGGTGATGGAATTGGTGACCAGCGCGGATGATATTCCAGAGCACCGCGGCGCGATCATGGCAGGGTCGGTTGAAGATCTGGTCCGCCGACGTCCGGATATTCGCAGCGCAGAAGTGGTGATCGCGCGCCAACTGGCATTGGGCGACGCTGCACGTGCGGACTTGTTTCCGACGATAACCGTCAATGCGAACGTTCTGGCTTTGTTTGATGATGCCAATGATATCGGCGATATGACGAGCTTCGGATTTGGCGTTGGCCCTTCGATAAGTTGGGCGTGGCCTGATCTCAGGCGGGTGCGGGCAAACATAGATGCGACCGACGCACGAACAGACGCGGCGATTGCGCAATATGAACAGACCGTATTGAATGCTTTGAGCGAAGTCGAATCCGCTCTCTCGGAATACACGAATGAGTTGAAGCGCCGCGACGATCTAAAGAGAGCGGCGGCATCAGCGCAGCGGGCGATAGAACTTGCGCGTCTACGGTTCGAAGAAGGTCTCGACGATTATCTGGATGTGCTGGAAGCGCAGCGAACATTGTTGACGGCGGAAGATCAGTTGGCTGAAAGCCGACTTCAGTCATCTAGCCGGGCGATTGCCGCGTATCGAGCATTGGGAGGTATAGAAATGCCGAATCAATATGGGACAGAACCCGCAATCGCGTTGGAATAGATATGTTTACCAGAAACCTGCTTTTCATTTTAGCTGCCGTGTTTGTATCGTCGCTATCAGCTCAGGCGCAGCGGGGTGGTCCCGCGAGTGTTTTCGTTGAGCCGGTACAGGAACGCAGTTTTGCGATGAGGATTGAGGCGTTGGGCACGCTAGAACCCAACGAGCAAGTCGATCTGACCCTGAATGCGGCTGACCGAGTGCGGGCGATTTATTTTGACGATGGTGATCGCGTGAAGCAGGGCAAGACCTTGCTCTCGCTTGCGCAGCGCGAACAGGCAGCACTTGTAGAAGCTGCTGAAGCAACGCTCGATGAAGCGCGGCGCCAGCAGGAACGGCTCGCGCGCCTGGCAGATCAGCAGGCTGTATCCCAGTCAGAACTCGATCAGGCAAATCGTAATCTTGATAGCGCTGCGGCACAGTTGCGTGCGGTGCAATCTCGCCAACAGGATCGCGTTCTCGTTGCTCCATTTGATGGCGTGCTAGGCTTCCGGATGGTCAGTGTTGGATCATATGTTCAGCCAGGGGATATCGTTGCGCGGCTGATAGATGACAGCGAAATGAATCTGGACTTTTCCGTGCCGTCGACATTCTTGAGAACCTTGGCCAAAGGTACGGAAATTGAAGCAAGAACAGCGGATCTTCCCGGGGAAACTTTCAATGGAGTGATTGCGTCAATTGACAACGCAATTGATCCTGTGACGCGTTCCGTTCGTGTGCGTGCCACTTTGCCCAACCCGGAGCGTCTGCTGATCTCTGGCATGTTTGTGCAGGTAACCTTGGTGGCGGATCCACGACAAGCTCTGGCTGTACCTGAAGAAGCAATACAGCCGGTAGGGCCGCGCACATTTGTATTCGTCGTTGAAAACGAAGGTGGACAACTCATCGCGCGGCGTAAGGAAGTCGAACTCGGGCTACGCCAGGCGGGGTATGTGGAAGTGATGTCAGGTCTAACGGCTGGCGAAGACGTGATTACCGAAGGTATCATCCGTGTTCGCGAGGGTGCCGCCGTGGAAATTCAGGACCAGTCAATGCTCCTTCCCAAGGCCATCAGCGGCAAGAATCGTAGCGGGGGTGCAGCCGGGTCTCCTGCTTCTACAGGTCGCTGACGATGTTGCTGTCGGATACCTCGATCAAGCGGCCCGTATTCGCGTCGGTGCTTGCGCTTATACTCGTGATTTTTGGCATGGTAGCGTTTGATCGGTTGCCCCTGAGAGAATACCCTGACATCGATGCGCCAATCGTCTCCATCGATACGAACTATCCAGGGGCGTCTGCCAGTGTTGTAGAAACACGGATCACCCAAATTATCGAAGATCGCATCGCTGGTGTTGAGGGCATTCGCTACATCGATTCCAATTCGAGCGATGGCCGCTCGCGTATAAGCGTGGAGTTTGGCATAGACCAGGACATTGATGTGGCCGCGAACGATATCCGCGACCGGATTTCTGGTGTGCTGGACAATCTTCCTGAGGATACCGACCCGCCAGAGGTCGAAAAAGCCGACTCCAATGATGATGTCATTATCTGGCTGAACCTTGCCAGCGAGGCAATGACCACGCCGGAATTGTCAGATTATGCTCAGCGCTATCTTGTCGACCGGTTCTCCGCCCTGGATGGGGTGGCACGCGTACGAGTTGGTGGCTCCAGAGACTATGCCCTTCGCGTCTGGATAGATCGTAGAGCCTTGGCGGCACGCAATCTGACCGTGGCCGAGATTGAGCAAGCATTGCGCAGTGAGAATATCGAAGCACCAGCCGGCAGTCTGGAATCGGAAAAGCGAACTTTCACGGTCCGAATTGATCGCACTTTCAAGACGCCGGAAGAGTTCTCCGCGCTCGTGATCGCCGAAGGCGAGGACGGATATCTGGTGCGACTGGGAGACGTGGCGCGGGTTGAGCGTGGGACGGTCGAGGACCGCAACATGTTCAGAGGCAACGGCGTTCCGATGGTGGGGCTGGGCATCATCAAGCAGTCGACTGCGAATACAGTCGAGGTTGCGGCTGGAGCGCGGGAACTTGCTGACCGACTGAACGAGACGCTTCCAGAAGGCATGGTGATCGCGCGTAGTTTCGACAGTTCAGTCTTCATCGACGCCTCGATTCGAGAAGTTTACACCACGCTTGCCATCGCAGTGGCGCTGGTGACACTGGTGATATTCATGTTTCTCGGCAGCGTCCGGGCAACCATTATCCCGGCAATCACTGTTCCGGTCTCGATCATCGCCACTTTCATTGTGCTCTACGCACTGGGCCTGTCAGTCAACCTGCTGACACTGCTGGCGCTTGTTCTTGCAATCGGACTGGTCGTGGATGACGCCATTGTTGTGTTGGAGAACATCGTTCGCCGCATGGAAGAAGAAGGTGAGACGCCGCTGGTTGCCGCGTTCCGCGGTACCCGGCAGGTTGGTTTTGCGGTGGTGGCCACGACGCTTGTCCTGATCGCGGTCTTCGTGCCGATCACCTTTATGCAGGGTGATGTTGGGCGACTATTCACCGAGTTCGCCCTGACGATGGCTGCGGCCGTCGCATTCTCCAGCATTCTGGCCCTGACACTAGCGCCCATGCTGGCCTCAAAACTCCTGAAACGTGAAAAGAGTGCGGGATGGCTTGCGGTTATCCCGAACGCGATAGACGGCGCATTCGGCCGCCTTCGAACAGGATATGGCTGGGTATTGGACCGACTGATCATGAGGCCGATAGCAGTTGGTGTCGTTCTGGTCGGCTTGTTTGCGGGCGCATACAGCCTGTCGCAAACGATTGAGCAGGAATATGTTCCCGTTGAAGATCGCGGGGCATTTTTCGTCAGTATACGGGGTCCTGAAGGCGCGTCCTTTGAGTATATGGAACGCTATATGGACGAAATTGAACGGCGATTGATCCCTTATGCAGAGAGCGGCGAGGTGAGTCGCCTGTTGCTGCGGGCGCCCGGATTTGGCAGTTCGTCATTCAATCAGGGTTTTGTGGTTGTGGTGTTGGATGACTGGTCCAGGCGGCGTCCGGCGGACGAAATCATAGCGGAAGTGAACGGCAAGTTATCCAACCTGCCGGGCATTAGAGCTTTCGCAATCATGCGGCAGGGACTTGGTGGTGGCACTGGCAAGCCTGTCCAATTCGTGTTGGGTGGACCATCCTACGAAGTGCTGACGGAGTGGCGAGACTTGTTGGTCACCGCGTTAGAAGATGACAATCCAGGACTGGTCGATATTGACTGGGATTACAAGGAAACCCAACCGCAATACAGGGTTCAGGTCGACTATGATCGCGCGGCTGATCTTGGTGTGACGGTGACCGATATTGGCGTCACGCTTCAAACCATGCTGGGCTCGCGACGCGTTACGACCTATATCGATGATGGCGAAGAATATGATGTCATCCTGGAAGGCCTGAGGTCTGAGCAAAATACGCCCAACGATGTTCAGAATATCTATGTGCGATCCACACGGTCAGGTGAATTGATCCCCCTCTCCAATCTGGTCACAATTCGTCCGATTGCGGATAGCCCGACTTTGAACCGGTATAATCGCGTGCGCGCAATCACGATCGAAGCGGGGTTGGCGGAGGGTGCGTCGCTGGGCACTGTGCTCGACGCCATGCAGGCCAAGGCTCGTGAAGTGTTGCCGCAAGAGGCCACATTGGACTTCAAAGGGCAGTCGCTCGACTTCAAGACGTCTGGCCAGTCCCTCATATTCGTATTCATCACGGGTCTGGTGATCGTATTCCTTGTGCTTGCAGCGCAATTTGAGAGCTACCGCCACCCGGTCATCATCATGCTGTGCGTGCCTGCGACATTGGCTGGAGGGATGCTTGGTATCTGGCTGACCGGAAATTCGCTGAACATCTACACGCAGATTGGCTTGATTATGTTGATTGGCCTTGCAGCGAAGAACGGCATTTTGATCGTGGAGTTCGCGAACCAGTTGCGCGACGAAGGCCGCCCCTTTTACGAGGCCATCAAGGAAGCGTCGCTCGCTCGCTTCAGGCCAATCGTGATGACGAGTTTGACCACAGCTGCCGGTGCTCTCCCACTTATCCTGTCCAGCGGTGCAGGCGCCGAAACCCGATCGGCGATTGGTATCCTGATCCTGTTTGGAGTGATCGCCGCTGCGCTGGTGACCGTGTTGTTCGTGCCGACAGCCTATGCTCTGATCGCTCGAGGGTCCGGGTCTCCAGGCGATGTTGCGCGCAAGTTGGAGTCGGAGAGCCAGGGGGCGGACAAGGCCGTCATTCCAGCAGAATAGCTTTTGCTCGTTGTTACTCTGAGTTCAAGCGTAATAGCCAGTGCTCGCTTTTCTTGCGTGTCTGCTGCAACAATCCGTGCGGCGGTAATCAAGACTTGTGAGGCGCAAGAATGCTCCCTTGAATGCTCAGCTAGTGACAATTCGAAAGCAGATCATGAACAGTTGGGCCGGCCTTGAGTGAAACATTCGACAATCTTCCGCCCGTAAACTACGTGGTCAGCGAAGAAGAGTGCGCCGCACTATCCGCAGCTATTGATATCGAAGAGCTAACCCAGACCGCACTTGCCCTTGGGAACATTGATAGCCCATCCATGAGCGAGGCATCAGCTGCAGAGTTTGTGTTTGATTGGTTGCAAACAGAAGGTTTTGCACCGCGAAAAGTTGGCGCAACGCCTGAACGGCCGAATGTTATCGCGACTTATGGCGGCAAGGGTGACGGAAAGAGCCTCCTCTACACAGCCCACCTTGATACTGAAAGTCCGACCTGGAATGCGGATCTGGACGCCCACAAGTTCCGTCCTGAAACGCTGGCGAACCCGGAATGGAACCAGTGCTGGCTGCAGGATGGGGCATTCCACGGCTACCCAATCTCGAATGATCGCGGGCCGATGGTGTGCTTCCTTATGGCCGCAAAGGCGCTGAAATCCTGCGGTATTGATCTGTCGGGACGGCTGTACCTTACCGCATCTCCCGGCGAGATCGGTCCTGAGCCGATCGAGGAGGCTCGCGGCGTACAGTATATGGGCAAGGAAATCGGCACGCACTACGCGTTCTATCATGGCGGTGTGTCACCCGATTATGCGATCGCGGCCGAGGGGTGTGACTTCGGGTTGACGTGGGTTGCATGCGGTTATGCCGTATTCCGCATCCAGCTATTTGGCGAAGGCGTGTTCACACCACTTCTCGAAAGCCCAGAAAAGGCCGCTGATCACCCCAACCCGATCTATCGTCTCGGTGATACCATCCAGTCGATTTTGGACTGGGGGCGCACTTATGAGCAGGAGAACATCTACACGTCGTCTGGCGGTGTGGCCAAACCCAAGACGCAAATCTCATCTGTCCGTGGTGGCGTTCCATATGCGTTCGGGGCCGGAACGGAAATTTGCTCACTCTATCTTGAAGTCGGTTTGCCGCCGCATGTAGAAATCGGGCAGGTCCATAGAAGCCTTGAGAGTCATTTGAGACGCCAAGGCATAGGTGAGTTCGGCCTGGAGCCAGTCGTGGTCCGGCACGGATTTGCTGCCGATGAAGAACGCGTGTCCCCGCTCGTTTCGGCTGTTGATGCTGCGACCCGGCATACACTGGGCGAGCCTCTGAAGCTCGCGCATCCTGTTTATTCGAGCATGTGGCGCGACCACAACGTCTTCAACATGAACCGCATTCCCGCCGTCACAACCGGCTTTCCACGCTGGCGTCCGACGCCAGAAGACATGGTCAAAAGCACTTTGATCTATGCGCTGACCGCGCTGTCGATTTGTGGGCGTGCGCCCACATCCGAAAATAAAAAGCCGCTGAGCGGTTCCGATGTCTATGGCGACAACCCATTTTCGTCCGCTGGAGTATCCTGACCCATGAATGCAAGAATTCCTTTCAAGGCAGGCAGCCAATTGCTGGCAATGAGTTCGCTTGAGCTTTTGCTGGCCGCGGCGACATATTCTTCACTCGGCGTGGTCCTCCCATTTATGGTGATGGATCTGGAATGGAGCTGGGCGCAGGCTGGGTTTGGATTTACGGTGCTCGGTGCAGTTACCGGCGTCGCGTCATCTGTGCCGCCATTTCTCATCCGCCAGGTGGGGGTGCGGAACACAATCCTGATTGGTGGTGTTCTGGCCTGCATCGGTTTGTACCTTCTGCATGGAGTGGAGAGCCTGCCTCAGTACTATATTGCGGCAGCAATCTGCGGTTTGGCCTACCCCATGATGGCGTCCATCCCGACAACCTTCCTTGTGAGCCGACTGTTCCAGCGGCAATCGACCGCGCTCGGCGTGGCGGCGACGATCAGCGGAATAGGGACGGTGGTCGGGCCATTGATGGTACTTGGCGTATTGGCTCTTGAAGGTCAGACGTGGCGGAATTATTGGGAATATCAGGCAATCGCACTACTGGCTGCGGCTGTTTTGTGCGCGATCATCGTTGGTTTGGAGCGCAGATTCACTCGGCCCGCACGTGAGGAACTCGTCGCAGCAGAGGCTGAAGCGGCGGCACCGACCGTCATGCCTGACCAAGTCGAACTGCCTCCGACACGGAGCAGTCGCCATATTTACCGGACGACTGTGGACTGGACGACTAAAGCTGCGATGCGGACGACGCAGTTCAAGATTCTTGCCGCCGCATATTGCCTGAACATGATGTGCTTGGTGACGGTAACCAGCCTCTCGGTGGGCCATTTGGTTGAGCGCGGTGTTTCCGAGACGGTTGCCGGAGGCATGTTGAGCATCGAGGCGTTGATCGCGGTTTTGATCCGGGCATTTTCCGGTGTTCTGGGGGATATCTTCGATCCCAAGCATCTTGTGAGCTTTGCGTTATTTGCGACGATGATTGGTTGCGCTGTGCTCGCACTCACAACAGATCATGTCATGCTGCTGTTCTACGCGGTGGGAACAGGTATTGGTTTTGGCACGACGCAACTCGCATGCACGGTGCTGCTGCTCAACTACTTTGGTCGCAAGTACAATCTTGAACTGTTCTCCGCCATGTGTGTCACCGGCGCGATCTCGGCGCTCGGACCTCTGATCGGTGGCGTAATCCGCGACGTTTCGGGAAGCTTCTCTCTCATCTTCATATTGCTGTCAGTTCTGTCAGCCGGCGTCTTCATGGTCGTGCTTTTCATGAAGCCGCCTTATCTTGAGGATCTGTCCTCTACTGAAGGCGACCCAGTTGGCGACGCTGACATCAAGTACGGGCAGATGGCTGAGTAATCTCAATAAGCTGACCAGCTTCGATCAAGCCTCGATTTCAATTTCCTCCGATGGAGTCTGCCATGCCGTCAGATCGCGTACCCAATTTGGCCAGTCAAAAGTCAGCTTCGCCGGAAACAACCTGGACTAAGTGGCTGAGGCCAGATCCGTACGCACTTGTGCTGCTGTCCGTGGTAGTTACGGCGAGCGTTTTGCCATGTCGTGGAGATGCAGCGGTCGGCTTCGAGTGGTTGACCAAAGTAGCCATATTCCTGTTGTTCTTCATGCACGGTGCAAAGCTGTCTCGCGCAGCCATCTTCGGGGGTATTGGTGCCTGGAGACTCCACACGCTCGTTCTGATGAGCACCTTTCTTCTGTTTCCGGCGCTCGGTCTGCTAGTGAGCACACTGCCTAATTCTCTGGTGAGCCCTACAGTCAAGATGGGTTTCCTGTTCCTCACCATATTGCCCTCCACGGTCCAGTCCTCGATCGCATTCACCTCCATGGCCAGAGGAAATGTAGCAGCAGCAGTTTGCACGGCATCACTGTCGAACATGCTTGGCGTGTTCATCACGCCGCTTCTGGCGGGCCTCCTGATGCGGTCTGAGCTTCAGTCGGGTGGGGGAGATCTGTTGGGGGTGATGCAGTCCATCATATTGACCCTGCTGGCCCCCTTCCTTGTCGGCCATCTCAGCAGGCCCCTCATCGGCGCATGGATTGACCGGAACAAGGGCGTTCTTTCAAAGCTCGATCGTGGCGCGATCCTGCTCGTTGTCTACACTGCATTCAGCGCGGCCGTCGTAGATGGAATTTGGTTGCGCGTATCGGGATTTGATATTGTTACGATCCTCTTCCTGAGCGCACTGGTGCTCTCAGTGGTATTGTTCCTCACGCGCAAGGCGGCGCAAGTGGCCAGGCTGAACAAGTCGGACGAGATCACCTTGGTCATGTGCGGATCGAAGAAGAGTCTCGCAAGCGGTGTACCGATGGCTGCGGCATTGTTTGCCCCAGCCCAAGTTGGCGTCATCATACTGCCCTTGATGATATTCCATCAGATGCAGTTGATCGTATGCGCCATGATCGCGCGGAGCTATGGCGAGCGGACTGAAATACCCGAAGAGACAGAGGTGCTCGGCGAGGCGAGCGCCTAGCCGAACTGAAAAGCCGATACGGTCGAGTTCATGACATTGTCTGAAAAGACTTTCCGGCCTGTCTCGTCATGGCCCGCACCAGCTGCGACCATGAGTGGAAGCAAGTGCTCTTCCCGAGGATGCGAGTTCCGGCCCTGAGGTGCGTCCAGCCATCGGCTGAGCTTGACCCAGCGGTCTTCAAGATCACCTGTTTCGAGTACATCTGTCAGCCATGCGTCGAATTCAGCAGACGGTGCGGTGGCCATGGGTGTCCGGAAGGCGCGCATATTATGATAGCTCATGCCGCTGCCGATGATGAGGACGCCTTCTTCTCTCAATTGGCTGATTGCCTTGCCGACCTTCAGATGTTTTTCCGGAGAGAGGTCGCGGGTGAGTGACAGGGTCAATATCGGAATGTCGGCATCAGGGAATGCAACCAATAGCGGCACGAACACGCCATGATCATAGCCCCGGGAACTTTTCAAGGGCGCATCAAGGCCTTGCTCCACCATCAATTCCTGAACGCGATTTGCGAGATCCGGTGCGCCCGGAGCAGGATAGTTGAGCTCATAAGTGTGAGCCGGAAACCCGGAATAGTCGTAAATCATGTCTGGCGAGGCGGCCGTGGAGACGGTGAACTCCTGTTCCTCCCAATGGGCTGATACAACCAAAAGGGCTTTTGGTTTCTCGGGCAGGCTGGATGGTATGCTTTTCAGCCATTCGGCTGTCTTGTCCCACGTATCGACCGGACCGCCCATCAGCGTCCAGTCCATGAAAAAGCATGGGCCACCTCCATGTGGAATGAACAGGGTGGGCATTTTCGTGGAGGAAGCAGTCATTTTCTATTCCCGATGCTGATCGATACATGGTGTCTTTAGTGCATGTGGCTGCCGGGTGTCTTGCTTTCTCGCGTCCGCAAACTTGTCCGCGCCGGGGCCGATTATGTGTGAACCCGAAACCAGTGCCGCAACTAGTTGGGCGCATATGAACAAGACCAAATAGCGGGCTTGAACTCTGATCCAACCGGTAGGCGATTTGGTTCAAGGAGTAAGTTATGGCGTTGGTGGAAGAGACACGAACAAGCAAGATCAAGGTTCAGCCGGAAAATCTGCACCATTTGAAAGCGACACCGGAAACCGTGCACTGGGGATACTTCCACCCCAACATCAAGCCAGCGCTCCGCGTTAAAAGTGGCGATCTCATTCAGGCTGAAGCGATCACGCACCATGCCGGGGATGCTCCGGAACTGATGATGGATGAAACTGTCAAGGCAATCTGGGAGGGTGTTCAACCCGAAGATCGTGCGCCGGGTGTCCATATCATGACCGGTCCGATCTATGTAGAAGGTGCCGAACCAGGTGACATGCTGGAAGTGCGCTACTTCCGTATGGTTCCCCGCTGCAATTACGGATCCAACCTCGCTGCGAACTGGGGCCACCTCTATCAGGAGTTCGATGAGAAGGAGCGCGTGACAATCTATGAGCTTGATCCGAATGCGAACACGGCTCACGCGCTCTATGCCTATGATTTCGAAGGAAAATATCTGATCCCCGGGACCATTACGCATTGTCCTGAGTGTGACCGCGAACCTGCTTTGGTTGGCGTCCGCGTGCCGGCAAGGCCGCATTTGGGAACTGCGGGAGTCGCGCCCGCCATTGACGAGCGTGTCAGCACAATTCCACCGGGCCTGCATGGGGGAAACATCGACAACTGGCGCATCGGAGCCGGCGCCACGATGTATTATCCTGTGCAGGTGAAGGGCGGGCTGTTTTCGATCGGTGACCCCCATGTCAGCCAGGGCGATGGTGAGATCAGCGGCACGGCAATTGAAGCCTCCCTCGACGTGCTGTTCCAGATCGTACTCCGAAAGGACTTCAAGTTTCCTTCGCCGCTTCTTGAAACCCCGGATCACTGGATTGTCCATGGGTTTGACGAAGACCTGAACCAGGCAATGAAGAATGCCTCATTGGACATGCTTCATCTGCTCACTGAGCATCAGGAGCTTAGTCGAAATGATGCCTATTCTCTGATGAGTGTCGCGACCGATTTTGGGGTCACCCAAGTCGTGGACGGCACGCAAGGAATTCACGTCAAGATTGACCGTGGCATCTTCCCTGAAAAAGGTGTTGTCAAAGATATCGACTAGATTGGACGTCATTGATTTATGACGATTTTATCCAGTTGAACGCAGTATTCAGGCGAGGCTTGATCAGGACTGCTCGACTTTTAGGCAGTCGCAGTCGTCAACCGGATCGGCATGGGCGGGATGCGTTGACCGACGGTACGGCAAACTGAGGATCAAAGATGTTGATGGCTGGGTGCCATAATCCGATCGGAGCCAATCTGTGCAGTTTACAACCAACGCATATCCAAAAGAGCAGAGAAAGGATGCCTGGCACTTCGCGCTACAGCGATTTTCGATGGAGTTGCTTGCGCATGAGGGTGAGCTCTACGGTGAACTGGTAAGCTTTCGTAGTGCCCAGGATTTTACATTTGTCAGGATCACCTCCACCCAGCACCGGATAAGGCTCGATCTATCGCAAGGCCCATCCCAGTTCTGGCTCATAATGCTGCTGGAGGGCGATCTCGTCGCCAAGACTGACACCACAACGATTGAAGTCTCCGAGGGCGATGTTGTGTATGGGGTCGGTGATTTGGACGTGTCGCTCGATTTCAAGCGTGACAACCGGTTTTTGATGGTACAGATCCCGGTCTCTCATCCGGCGCTGAGGATAAGGTCCAAGCCTCAAGCAGATATTTCGAATTTGGTATCCGAAGCTGGAGTTGGCCGCATGCTGTCAGGCCTGTTGCGCTCTGTTGCGGATACGATCACGGATGTTGATGACGACCAGATGCGTCCGACTGAGGTTGCGCTGCCAGAGTTCATTTCTACGGCCTTGATGAGCGAGGCCTCGACCAAGGAACTTGGCGGGGCTGCTGGTGTTCGGGCAGCTTTGCTGGAGCGTATATTCCAAACCATCGAGATGAGATTGAGCGATCCTGAGTTGAACCTTCATCAGATTGCCAAAGAGCACAATATCTCCCCACGTTATCTACAAAAGCTGTTTGAATCCGTTGGAGACAGTTTCGGGCATTTCGTAAAATTGCGGCGATTGGAGAGATGCCGACTCGACCTCAGAAGCCCTTTGCACGCGCAGAGATCGATTTCAGATATCCTGTTCCAATGGGGCTTCAATGACAGTGCCTCATTCAGTCGGGCATTCCGCGAACAGTACGGTATGAGTCCGCGGGAGTATCGCCGGATGCCGCCGGGCGACGAATCAGAATCCGAAGTGCTGCAGCGCGGGCGGCCCCCTACGGCGAAGGATCAGGTGATTGAGCCCGAAGAGCCGGAACAAACAGATGACTTTCGCGATGCCGATGATGCTGGTGAGATAGGGACTGTTGCGCCTGTGCCCGTAAAGCGCGGCGCGCGACACCATTATCTGCCCGTTACACCGGATACGATCCATTGGGGCCATTTCAGCAGCTCGCTCAAGCCGGTCCTCACGGTGGAATCCGGTGACTATGTGACGGTCGAGACACTCACGCATCACGCCAATGATGATCATGATCGCATGGTGAAGGGTGATCAGGCGGTTGAGGACATCTATCGCTGGACTGCGGAGGGCAAAACCGTCAATCGTCGGGGCGCTGGCGCACTCGACTCCTCTTCGTCGACAGGCCGCGGTGCTGGTGAGGGGTTTGGCGTCCATATCTGTACCGGTCCAATCGAGATTGCCGGCGCAGAACCCAACGACATTGTTGAAATCCGTATCCTGGAGCTGAAGCCGAGAACGAGTGCCAATCCGAAATATTCCGGGCAGTCTTTCGGGAGCAACGCGGCGGCGTATTGGGGATTTCAGTACAATGACCTGCTGACCGAGCCAAAACAGCGAGAAGTGATCACAATTTATGAAGTCGAAAGTGAGATGGGCCGTTCGTGCGCTCGCGCGGTCTATAATTATCGCTGGACCCCTCAGACTGATCCCTTCGGGGTAGTGCACGAATTGTATGACTACCCAGGCCTGCCGGTGGACACCAGCACGATCGAAAAGAACTATGATGTATTACGGAACATCGAAATACCGGTACGTCCTCATTTCGGGGTAATCGGTTTGGCACCGCCGCAGACGAAGCTCGTGGATTCGATCCCGCCAGGAAATTTTGGCGGAAATCTCGACAATTGGCGAATTGCTCCGGGATCCAGCCTGTTCCTGCCCGTTGGTGTGCCTGGTGCGCTTCTTTCGCTTGGCGACCCGCATGCATCGCAAGGTGACTCAGAACTTTGCGGTACGGCAATTGAGTGTTCGATGACTGCCTTGATACAGCCGATCCTGCATCGCGCGAGCGAGAAGATGGGGCATATCCGCGATCTTGATTATCCATTGTTGGAAACTTCCGAGGCATGGGTGATCTTCGGGTTCAGCCATCCGAATTATCTGAAGGAACTCGGTTCTTCGGCGCAGAGCGATATCTATAAAAAGTCCTCGATCGACCTCGCGATGAGGGACGCCTTCCGCAAGGCACGGCGGTTTCTGATGACGGCTCGCGACCTCGACGAGGACGAAGCGATCTCGCTGCTCTCTGTTGGTGTCGATTTCGGTATCACACAAGTCGTCAACGGAAACTGGGGCGTTCACGCGATCATCCGGAAAGAGTTGTTCACTGCGTGATTTGAGCGCGATGTTCTCCCGATGTTTCCCTTAAAAAGGCTGCCGGGAAACATGTTGTGCGCGCAGAGACAAGAATGTGCACGCTGTGAATGACAGATTGAGGCTGACAGAAGCAGGAAGGACCGGACAATGCCGATCACCATCACCGAGCAATTCATCCAGTCCCTGGCGACATCCAAACAGGACGTGCTGGAAGCCGAAACATTGCCACCTGAATGCTACACCGACGCCAATTTCTACGAATTCGAGAAGGAGGCGCTCTTCACTCACGATTGGCTGTGTGTTGGTCGGGAAGAGTGGGTTTCGGAGCCCGGTGACTATTTCACGACTTCGACCGTGAATGAGCCGATCGTTGTTGCGCGGAATCGCAAGGGTGAGTTGAAGGCCATGTCATCGGTATGCCAGCACCGCGCCATGCTCGTGGCCGAGGGGAGCGGGAATGCGCGCGGGTTCGTGTGTCCTTATCACCATTGGAGCTATTCGCTTGACGGTGACCTTGTGGGCGCCCCTGCAATGAACAAGACGTGCGAGTTTGATCGCAAGGCGAATGGGCTCCCGAACTTCAAAGTTGAGGTCTGGGAAGGTTTCATCTTTATCAATTTTGATCAGGATGCAGCGCCGTTGGCCCCTCGATTGGTCCACGTGCAGGAGGCAATCAAGGGATATGACCTTGCCAGTGCTGAAGGTCCGCGCCCGGATCCGGCACCACGCCTGATGTGGAATTGGAAAGTCATGTTCGAGAATAACAATGACGGTTACCACGCCAGCCGGTTGCATCATGGACCCCTGCATGACTTTGTACCTTCCGAGCGTGCAAGCTTTCCGGACGCACCGGAGGGAGCGGCAGGTTATCTGAGGTTCAATGGTACGCTCCATCCGGATGCGAGCTTCAATCCGACTCAGAAGGCTGTGCTGCCCGTATTCCCTGGCCTCTCTGACGAGGCGCGCCAGCGGATGACGTTTGCGAACATCCCACCGAGCCTGTCGCTCGTGATGACAAGCGACATGGTGATCTATCTGATCATTCGTCCTGACAGCCCGGAAACGCATTACATGGACACGGGCGTGCTTGTTGCGCCTGGGGCCATGGAAGACGAAGCCTATGAGCACAAGATGGAGATGATCATGAATTCGACATCCCATATTATTGCTCAGGATTGGCATGTTGACGAAATGGTCCAGCTCGGACTGCGGTCGCGCTTTGCCAAACGGGGGCGCTATTCCTGGCAGGAAGGAGCGCAAGCGCAATTCAATGAATGGCTCGTTGACCGGTATGTTTCGGAATGGAACCGCCGCGCTGAGCCGACGGATGATGCCAGCATTGCGGCAGAGTAGAGTAGGCCGATCACGTGAGGCCGCCCGAGCATCCAACCACCTGGAGATTCAATACGCGGTCGGTTCCGCCAGCTGACAGAAATTCAGCTTGGGCGAATGCAATGCGTAGATTGCGGTTGCCATTTGTGTCTGATCCCGCTGGCCAGCCCGTTGACGGACAGATGATTATTCAGACCTCCACCATGGGTCTGCAGTTCGCCTGGATTGAGTCTGGTCGTCAGGTGATTGATGGTCGGGAACTTGAGCAGGGCGAGGGCCTCTGGCTGCTCGTCCTTTTGAAGGGGGATGCAAGGTTCAGCGCAGACAAGTTCTCGGTGAATGTTGACAACAAGATGATCGTCTTTGGCGCGACACGTCATGATTCCCGCCTGGAAGTGAGTGAAAACAACGCGATACTATTCGTCCGAATTCCCGCCGTGGCGCTGGGCGGACGATTGATTGCACCGACCCATTATCAAGCTGGCACGCTCGACGGCAACTCCGGAGTTGGACGTATGCTGATCAGCATACTTCACATACTGGCCGATGAGATTGGAGATATCTCCACGCAAGATCTTCGACCGGTCGAGCTTTCCCTGATCGAGATGTTGTCCAGCAAACTACTCGGTGTTGCCGGAAAACGTTCGTTGGGTGGTGCGGAAGGTGCACGCGCTGCCCATTTGCACAGAATCCAACAGACGTTGGAAACGTTAATATGGGACCCCGATCTGACAATCGCAAAGGCGGCAGACGAAGTCGGCGTTTCACCACGGTATCTGCAGCGTCTGTTTGCCGCTGATAATCGGAGCTTTAGCGGCTACCTCAAGAAGAGGCGACTGGAGCGCTGTCATGCCGACCTGATCAGCCCGCTGCATGCGCAGGAATCCATTTCGGAAGTTGCATACCGCTGGGGGTTCAGCAGTTCGGCACATTTCAGCCGGAGCTTCCGCGACCATTTCGGGCTGTCGCCACGAGAACATCGCCGTTCCGGTCTGGCGAACCAGATCGAGGATGAAATGAAGGTCAACAAATTGTGGGGGCAGTATCAAGAGCTGTCGAAAGACCGCCTTTAAGTTTGGCTTCAGCAGATGGCGTCCCGAAAGGGCGCGTGAAAGTAAGTATAGGGATTATATATGACTTATCCGAACACTCTGATTTTCGTCGACCTCATGTCTGACGATCCGGTCAAGGCCGGAAAATTCTATGCAGCTGTCATGGGCTGGGAAGACGATGTTCGAATGGATGGCCAGTTCTGCCGCATGGTGCCAGGCGGGAACTTCAAAAACCCCGACGGATCTGACAGCGAGATCGGGAACCTGCATATCGGAATTGGGGATGTCGCAAACTTGCGCCCGAATCCTGACCCCGCTGGCGTGGATCCGCGCACCTTGTCTCCGTTTGCGAGGTCATCCCGCCTGTGGGTGTTAGTGAGCGAAGACGACTCCGTCGACAGGATCATGACCGCCGCAGTTGAGCATGGAGCGGAAGTTCTGTGGCGGAACCATTACTGGAAAGAGTTTAATGGTTTCAATGACGCATTCCGTGATCCTTGGGGGAACGAAATCATCCTGTGGAGGAAAGGTGGCGTCGATCCCGTTATTCCGGAAGGCTATACGAGCGAGTGACCGAAGTGATGGGAGCGGATGTGGCCGGGAAACCGGAAAGTGCTGGCCGGGCAGGTGTGGTTGTAGCTGCAACTGTCGGCAACATTGTCAGCACCACTCCCGCCATCAGTGCCGTCTTCAGCCTGTTCCTGATCCCTATTTCAACAGAATTCGGATGGCCACGGGCAGTGGTGTCGGGCGTGCTGCTTCTAACTGCGGTGATGTCCGCTATTATCTACCCCTTGGCTGGTCGGCTGTCGGATCGTTGGGGATCTCGCCGAGTTATTCTTGTTGGAAACGCGCTTTTCGCTCCGGCGATTGCGGGTTTGGCTCTGGCCGATGGTTCAGTGGTCCAGTTCTACTTGTTGTTCGCCATCGTAGGAGCGGCTGGAGCAATCCCATCCACACCAGCCTATTCCAAAGTCATATCCGAATGGTTCGATGAGAAGCGGGGGCTGATGCTCGGCGTAGCCGCGGGATTCGGCAACGGCATCGGATCAACTTTCATGCCCATTGCGGCTGGTCTGATGCTGGTCCAGTTCGGGTGGCGCGGCGCATACATTGGCATCGGTTTGATCGTATTCTGCCTGGGCTTTCCAACGCTTCTCGCCTTGCTGAGGGATGCGCCTGGGAGGGTCGAGGAAATCAAGCTCCGCGAGCGACAGCTTGATGTGCCGGACATCCCTGCGGCTCCTCTGCCCGGCGTCAATCTCGCAGAGGCAACTTCAACTCGGACATTCTGGATTTTGATGGCGGCAGTCGCGCTCGGAGCGGGCTGTATGACTGCCATCTTCACCCATGTGGTTCCGATGCTCATGGATCGAGGTATCGTTATCCAGCAGGCCACACTTGCAATCAGCATCTTCGCGCTGGTCACAGCGGGATGGCAGGTGGTGACGGGATATTTGCTCGATAAATTTTACACGCCGATTGTCGCGGTACCCATGTTCGCGGCTGCGATATTGGGTCTATTATGCTTTCAGTATAGCCAGTCCATGGTTGTGATGTATTTCGGCGCGGCCTTGATGGGAGTTGGGCTTGGCGCAGAGTTCGGATGTCTGTCCTATTTTGTGTCTCGATACTTTGGTCTCAAAGCCTTCGGTATGATCATCGGCGTGTACTACTCCGTGGTCATTATATTTCAGGGTGGCGCACCAGTCCTTATGGATGTGGGATTCGACGTGACGGGCAGTTACGAGGCGTCGGTGTGGGTGCTGTCTGTTCTGTTGGCCATCGGGGCCGCGCTTATCCTTTTACTGCCTGCGTTTGAGATACAGCGACCCTCCGCATCACTGGAGGCATCTGCGTCATGAGCAAACTCGACATTCTTGGAAGCGTGAATTTGGACATAGTTTTGCGATTGCATGACCTTCCGCGACCAGGTGAAACTGTGCACGCGACACAATCTGAGCGGTATCTTGGCGGCAAGGGCGCCAACCAAGCGGTGAGCGCCGCCCGAACGGGCGCCGATTTGAGGTTTCGCGCCTGTGTGGGCGACGACGAGGAGGGCAATTGGCTTACTGCGCAATTAGCTGCACACGCGGTGACGCCAGCAGACATAGAAGTAATTGCCGGTGAAGCGAGTGGACGCGCCTATGTATGCGTTGATCAGGCTGGCGAAAATCTCATCATCGTACATGCTGGCGCAAATGATCGTTTAAGCCTAACGACTGAACCAGTTGAGCCAAGCCGAGTTGCGCTTGCCCAACTGGAAACGCCTATCGCTTCGACCGTAGACTTTTTCCGGACACACCGGGACCGGGGAACAATTACAGTACTAAACGCCGCTCCAGCCGTGGCTGAAGCCCGGGATTCCCTTTTCGCGCTAACAGACATCCTTATCCTGAATGAATCCGAGTTGGCCTTCTACGCCGGAAGAGAGGTCCTGCCAGAAGATGTCGAGGATATTACAATGCTTGCGAGAGAGCTTATTGCTCACGAAAACCAGGTCATTGTTCTCACCTGTGGTGCTGCCGGTGCTTTGGCTATCACCAAAGATCGGCTCGACTTCACACCGGCTCGCCTCACGAAGGTTCGCGACACAACGGGGTCGGGCGATTGCTTTTGTGGCGCGCTCTGTGCGCGATTGGCAACGGGGGTTGAACTTGACCAAGCGATTTACTTCGCCTCGGTTGCAGCGTCCTTGTCTGTGGAAAAGAACGGCGCAGCTGCATCAATGCCAAGTCTGGAAGACGTTGAGCTTGCGATTTTTGAAATGACCGCAGCGGAGGTATCAGGATGAAAACTTGGCTAATAACAGGCGTGGGAAAAGGTTTGGGAAAAGACCTGGCTGAAACGGTCCTGCAACGCGGAGATCGGGTTGTCGGCACAGTGCGGTCCGAACGCGATGCGCAAATCTTCGCGGAGACTGATCCGCAACTTGCCGTGCCGATTTTTCTGGACGTCACACATTTTGACGACATCCGTGAAACGATCAACGAGGTCGAGAAGCGTTTTGGCCAAATCGACGTGCTCGTGAACAATGCGGGCTATGGGCTCACCGGTGCGATCGAGGAGACGCCGCTGGACAAGATCAAGGCCTTGTTCGAGGTCAACGTGCTCGGCGCGGTTGCCATGATTCAGGCGGTGCTGCCGGGCATGCGCCAACATCGAAGCGGCCATATAATTAACATCACGTCGGTGAGTGGTCTGGCACCCTGGGCGGGAACTGGAATATATGGAGCCAGCAAATATGCGATGGAGTGTATTGGGCAGACACTCGCTGATGAGGTCCAGCCCCTGGGTATCCATGTGACCAATGTGGCGCCGGGTGGCATGCGCACCGATTTTTCAGGTGGATCGCTGGATTCGGCCCCGCCGAGTATATCGGACTATGATGGCACGGCGCATTTGGCTCATGAAGTTCTGACGGAAGGCAAAGGAAAGGAACCGAGTTCCCCCACGAAGATTGCGCACGCGATATGCGAGATGACAGAAATGGATGTTCCACCCACGCTGCTCGTCTTGGGGAGTGATGCCTATAAGTACGCTATAGGTCACTTGGCGAATTTGAGTGACGGCATCGAAGCGTTCAAAAATGTCAGCTTGGCCGTCTCTGCAGACGGCATGTGAGAATTCCGATGCCTTCACTACTGTCGGAAAGAATTTGTGTGACACCGGGCAAGACCGCTTCACTCTTTCATTCTAGCATCTCCAGGATGCAAAACCCCGTAAACCGAGTTTGGAGATCATCATGAGCACGATGGAAACATGTGAGCCTGTCACCAGCGCCGCTGCGTGGAGGGGGGACCAGATCAAGGCGGGCGAAGATTGGATCTACCATTTGTCTCCGGTTCAGATCGCAGAGCTTGAGGATCTGGGTGCAAAGTTCGTCGAAGACGACCCAGACTTGCGGTTCGTTCAAGCCTCCGAATATCCGCTGAAAGCATGTGCCGACGCGATCGCGGAATGGGGAAGTGATGTAGATACAGGTCGCGGGTTTGTGCTCGTTCGTGGATTGAGAACACATCTCTACTCGGACGCACTTTCATCTGCGATCTATTACATTCTCGGCCTGCATATGGGTGATCCGATCCGACAGAACGAGATGGGCGACCTGCTGGATCACATTTATGCAACCTCCGACAAGACGATGGATGACCCAACCGCGCTGTCGTCCAAGGTTCGTGACAAGCTGGTCTTCCACTCCGACAGCTCGGATGTCGTGGCCCTGATGTGCTTGAGGCCTGCAAAAGCCGGGGGGGCATCCTGCCTCGTTTCGGGCGCCGAAATTTATAATGAGATCTTGCGACGCCGGCCAGACCTGGCGCCGCTTCTGCTTGAGCCTTTCCACTGGGACTGGCGCCGGCAAGACCACAATGCGCCAGCGAACACTTATACCTCGCCGATCATCAGCATCGAAGAAGGCGTGTTCAGCATGTATGCGGGCTCGTTGTACATTCTGACGGCTCAGGATTATCCCGGCGTCCCGCAGTTGAGCGACGCGCAGAAAGAGGTGCTGGAGCTGTTTGACGAGATCACATATGAACCTGGCATGGCCATCGAGATGGATTTCCGCCCCGGTGATATTCAGTGGCTCTCCAACTATGGCGCTTTGCATTCTCGAACCGAATTTTTCGATTTCCCGGAACCACAACGCAAGCGTCACCTTTTGCGGCTCTGGCTGAGCCGGGATGCAGGACGACCTGTCGTCGAAGGATTTGGAAAGAATGGAGTTGTCCAGGTTCGCGAAAAGCCGCGCGAGGGTGCAGACGATGACAATGCGGGGAAATTCAAGATTGCGGACGCCGCTGTTCCACGAATGATATCCTGAGGTATCCGAGCAATCGGAACGCCGCGCGTAGCCGTTAAAAACAGAGGATGACCTGAATGCCGCAACTACGCATCGTCAAAAGATCCGGAGAAGAAGCAATCATCGACGCAACCGCTGGACATAGTGTGATGGAAGCCATCACCAATTCGGGCGTAGAGGACATTGCTGCGATTTGCGGAGGAGCATGCGCGTGCGCGACCTGTCACGTGTATGTGGCGGAAGAATATGGCGAGCTTGCCGGTGCCGCTTCGGAATCCGAGCGAGAATTGCTGGACTTTTCAGATAATGCACGCCCGCAATCGCGGCTATCTTGCCAGATCATCATCACCGAGGCCTTGGCAGGTTTGCGAGTGGAAGTGGCGCCGGAAGAAGATTGAGCAAATGCGCTCTGAAGCGAGCCGATCAATAGTTGAGGCGCGAATAGTCAAGAATGCTGGGTAAATGTCGGGTGATATTCCAGTCAGGAAATGAGGGAAGTGAAGCATGTCTCAGCAACTGGTGCCAACAAAATTCGATCTGCCGTCCGACGTTGGAGGCAAGGATCTTGGCATCTTTATGCCAATTGCGAATGGCGGATGGATTTTGTCGAAGAACAAGCCAGAGCTTGATGGGTCGTATGCCTACAATCGCCAGGTGGCGGTTCTTGCAGAGAAGCATGGATATGATTTCATAATGTCTATGGCAAAGTATCGCGGCTATGGTGGTGAAACCGAGCACTGGAATTCAACGCTTGATGCGACCGTGACAATGGCTGCACTCGCGGAGGTGACTGAGCGGGTAAAGGTCTGGACGACGGTTCATACCATTCTTCAGAATCCGGGCACCGTGGCCAAGATGATTGCAACGTTGGACCAGGTCACCAAAGGCCGAGCCGGCCTGAATGTTGTGACCGGTGCCTACAAGGGCGAGTTCTCGCAAATGGGTATGTGGCCGGAAGGTGTCGATCACGACGCCCGGTACGATCTCGCCAAGGAATGGATTCAGGCGATCAAGGCCCTTTGGACCCAGCCATCGGTGACGATGCAGGGGGATTATTTTCAATTGGAGGACTGTGTGTCCAACCCCAAACCATCGACCAAGCCTTTCTTGGTTTGTGCCGGTTCGTCGGAAGTGGGCATGCGCTTCAGCGCCAATGAAATGGACGCCATTTTTCTCTCCGGCGATGTACCTGAAAAGCTGGCGCAGTCGAGTAACAAGGTAAAGGGCATAGCGGCTGATATGGGGCGTTACATCCGCACATATGCCATGCAGACTATCGTGCTGGGCGAGACCGACGCGGAAGCCGAGGCGACCGCCCTGCATTACCGGGAAGGCTTGGATGAAGAAGCCTTACGCGGAATGATGCGTGCTTACGGCTTTCTCGACGCAGAGATTGGCGAGGAGAATGCTTTCGTGAAAAAGGCACGCTCATCCTTTATGGCACCTCATGTGGCTGGCTCACCAGACACTGTTATCCAGAAAATCGGTGAGTTGCTGGAAGTTTCGGGAATTGATGGGCTCATGCTGATCTTCCCGGACTATATTTCTGCCATGCCTCTGTTTGCTGAACACGTTATGCCGAAATTGCGGGCGAAGTTTCCTGCGCTTGCCGGGGCCGCGTAGATGACGTCGTCGCTTTCTGTTGATGCGCTTCCGCATGTCGATCCAACCCTCTTGAAGGGGATCATTGTGCCAGCGCGAACAGCTCTTTTGCTGATTGATGTGCAGGTTGACTTCGTATCGCCGGATGGCGTGATCGGAATGGCGGGCGTTGATATGTCCGGTATCAACTCTGCCATCGACAAGATGGAAACATTGCGTGCTGTAGCCAAGGTGCAAGGAGCAGCTGTAGCTTTCGTCCGAGTGGTTACGCGGGAGGAAACAGATTCCACCGCCCTCAAGAATCTATATGCCCGGCGCGGACGTCCTGGCCAGCATGCAATCTGCCGTGCAGACGAGCCAGGTTCCGACTATTATCGACTGTTCCCGGAGGACGGAGACATCGAGATTGAGAAAGTCTTGTTTGATGGCTTCCATGGAACGGATCTGGAGGAGCAATTGCGCGCACGTGAAATCGACACAGTATTGGTCGCGGGCGTGACGACTGATTGCTGCGTAGACCAGACCGCGCGATCGGCGTTCCATCGAAATTTCAACGTGATAGTGGTGTCTGATGCATGCGCGGCTTATGAAGATGCGCTGCACGCCGGGGGGTTGTTGGCGCTCGAAAAGAACTGCGCTTTGCTGGCAGATACTAAGTCGGTTCTTTCTGCTTGGAGCGGTATTTCGGACGAGGCCTGACAAAGCAGCTGCTGAGACAACTTTGCATTCTGCTCGAAGATTAAAAAATCAGTTCGCATGCCGTCAATAATGCGCCGCCAACATGTGCGATTGTATGGTCGTGGTGGACGTCCGGCATCAGGCCGTATCTGATCGACGTCTCGCACCTTTTTGAAGGGAAGCGGGCATGTATCGAAAATGGATAATCTTTGCGGTTGTCGTTGCCGGCTTTTTTGTCTTGAATGCGAGTACATTTGCTTCTCTTGGGGTCGTTTTGTTCGTCATGGCGGATGACCTCGGTTGGTCTTACACGTCCGCTGGTTTGAGTTTCACGATTCTGGGGTTGGCCGTGGGATTGACCAGCTTCCTGCCAGCCATCCTGTTGCAGCGGATCGGCGCGCGCCTGACTTTCTGTTTCGGGTTTTTCTGCGTCGCCTTGGGTTTTGGGCTGGCCAGCGCCAGCCAGGGGCTTGGCATGTTCTTCGCGGCAATGTGCCTTGCGGGTGCCGGATTCTCTCTGGCCGGGAACGTCACGGCCGTCTGGCTGATCGGTGAATGGTTTCCGGAGCATACTGGCCGCATGATTGGTCTCTATCTCATGCTCGGAGGAATTGGAGACATTATGGGTCCCAGCCTCAGCCACTACATGATGGAATGGACAAATTGGCGTTTCAATTGGATGCTGCTGGCTGTCATCTGCGGCGTTCTCATCCTTGTTGGTGGAGCATTCATCACAGAGCGCCGAGACGTATCCGGAGGCGAGGCGAGGACTGACAACTCGCGCGGGCCCGACGATGCAAAGGAAGTCGACGGGGCTATTCCATCCTGGAGAGTGGCTATCGGACGGCCTCTGTTTCTGATCATAGCGGCCGCCATCACGTTCAATCTCGCCTGCGTTACGACGGTGCATTCCATTGCTGTGAGCCACTTGAAGCTTCTTGGCCTGTCTCCAGCTGTCGGGGCCTTGGGGCTCAGCTTCATGGCGTTCGTATCGCTCGCGTTCAAAGGACTGGCAGGTCCGCTCTGTGAGCGGTTCTCGTCCCGCCACATGTTGGCATTGAGTATGGCGCTGCAGGCTGTCGGGGTCGTCATGTTTGCTGTCGCGACCAACCCGGCCCTTGTTCTGGTGTCATCACTAATGTTTGGCGCTGGCTGGGGTATCACTGTTGTCGCAACCATGGTTCTGCTTGTGGACTGCTTTGGGCGGGTAATTGGTGCACAATTGCTAGGCGCGGCTCACCAGATTTCGTCTATTGCTGCCTTTGGCCCGTTGGCAGCTGGAATGGCAGCTGACAAAATCGGCTCGTTCGCGCCCGTCTTCTTTGCGTTCGCGGTGGCCCTTGGTGTGCTGGCTTTGATTATGCAGGTTCTTCGCGACCCTGGAATGTTGAAGCCTTCTCAGGCGTTCACTCGACCGGTTTAGAATGCGGCAAGAATAACCATTGTTCGATCATTTTGCACGGCCTGTCCAGCGAGGTGGTGGGCTGTGTTTGTGGGTGTAGAGAATAGGTGTTAAGTGCCAATTTTAAAGAGTTTTCAATTATTTTGGCGCTGGAAATCAAGTCAGACCCAAAACCCGGACATAGCGTAGGGTATCGCAAATTCTGTGATTTCTGCAGCTTGAGGGATAATGTCATGGGTCGGAACAAAAAAATCATTTTGAAGTATAGCGTCGCATGTGCGGCAATGAGTTTGGCCCTTATTCAGGGTGGAGGCGCGTTTGCGGACGATGCTGCTGGTGATGACGATTCGGTTCGCAATATGAACCAAATTACCGTTTACGGAGAAAAGCGCGAAACTACTCTCCAGGATGCGCCAATCGCATTGAGCGCGATCACGAGTGATATTCTTGACCAGGCTGGCATTACGGACCCCAGCCAATTGAATGGCTATGTGCCTGGCTTGATGATCACCAAGAGTGGTGGGTCCGAGCGCATCGTGACAATCCGGGGAGTGGGTCAGCAGACGCCAGAAAACTTTGCAACTATTCCGGGCGTCTCCTTTCACGTAGATGGTGCGTTCCTGCCGAATTCAATCGCGTTGAATATGGGCTTTTTCGACGTTGACCGCATTGAGGTTCTGAGAGGTCCGCAAGGCACTGTGTTCGGGCAAAGCTCAACGGGCGGATCAATCAACATTATCACCAAGCAGCCAACCCTTGATGAGTACAAGGGCACCTTCAAGGCAACGCTCGGCGACTACAATTACGTTCAAGGGTTTGCGTCTTACAACGTCCCCATAGGTGAAACGGCAGCTATTCGTGGCTCCATTCAGCAAACGTCCCATGATGGCTATGCGACTGCCACCAGTGTAGATGGCGGATATGAGCTCGATGATGCCGACAATGAGCACTATCGCATCGCGGGGCTTTGGGAGCCGACAGACAAGCTGTCCACGACGCTTTCCTATACGCTCTACAATGACAAGCATAACGGTGGTGCCTTGAAGAATCTCGAGGATCCAAACCCCGACATTCGAGAGCTAACACAGGACTTCCCCGCCAAGTTCAAACTGCGTTCAGAGTTGGCGACGTTGAACGTTGCTTATGAACTGCCGTTCGCGACACTCAAGTCGGTGACAAGCTATCAAGATCTGACGCACGACCAGTCATTCGATGCTGATCGGTTGGATATTGCGACATATGGTGGATATGACCATGTTGCGACTTGGGCGACAGATGCCGAGACCTTCATGGAAGAGTTGACGATCAGCTCACTGCCGGAGGCCCCAATTGACTGGATCGCGGGTGTTTTTTACTCCAACACAGATTCCGCTCAATACGTGGTCGAGTATCGTGAGTTGGGGGTCACCTCCATTCCGCCTCTACCTGTACTTCCGAAGGATACGCCTCAATCGGCAATCCCGGGTAATCTGGCTTATGAAAACATCTCCTCGGTGAACCGGGAATCCATCGCCCCATTCTTTCAGGCGACGGTGCCAATCATGACAAATCTGAACGCCACCATCGGCGCTCGCTACAATGATGATAAATATGAGGGCGAAGGCGCTTCCTATTACTCAACTCCCACTCAGAGCTCTTTCGATACCCAGACTTGGACTGGGAAAGTCGGGCTGGACTATGATCTTTCCGAAGACTCCATGCTGTATGCGAGCTGGTCGCGAGGGTACAAACCGGGCGGCCTGAACGGCGGCTCTTCTGGTGCATTGACCGTGTCCACGACCTATGATGAGGAAGTCGTCGAGGCGATTGAGTTCGGTTCGAAGAATACTTTCCTGGATGGGCGCGCGACACTGAACGCTTCCATCTTCTTCAACCAGTATGAAAACATGCAGTTCATTGAAGAGGATCCGATCCCTTATTCGGGTGGCATCGGGAATATTCCTGAAGCGGAGACTTATGGTCTGGAACTCGAAGGTAGCTATCTGGCATTTGATGACCAGCTGATGCTTGGCGGTAATATGGCTTTGCTGGACGGCGAAGTTACAGCGGACTACGAAGCGTTGGATCGTCGTTTGGCCGATATCGCTGCTGCGTCGGCCGAGGCGACCGGTACGATTTATCCTTGGACCTTCGATTGGTTCCTGGCGCGCCAATCCGCTGCGGTGCAAGTCAATGGCAACACGCCACCAAATCTGGCTGACTTGACGTATAATCTGTATGCCGCTTGGTTCCAGCCGATTGGCGATCATGGAGAGCTCACGTCTCGGATCGAGAATGTGTATGTGGGTGAATACGAAGCTCGTATCTTTAATACGGACGGAGCCGATGATGTATCTTCCTACAGCCTCTGGAATGCCTATTTCCAATACAAGCCGAATGAGGGTCCGTGGTACGTTTCTGCTTCTGTGACAAACATCGCGGATGAAGAAGGGGTGTCTGGCCGGTTTGTGGATCCATACTCCAGCGGAACGGTTAGTAATGAGTATGTGCCACCGCGCCAGCTGCTCGTTACGTTTGGCTTCGAATTCTGATCCAGACACTGTGCTAATCGAAACGAAAGGTAACTGACGTGTCAGACTTTGACGGTGACAAGGACTATAGTAGTTTTACGGCCAAACGGGTGACACCCTATCTTGGCGCAGACCTTGAGGGCATAGACCTGACGAAGCCCTTGTCACCGATTCAGGCTGATGAACTACGCGATGCGCTGGCCCGGTTTCAGGTGATATTTTTCCGGGACCAGCCCATCAGCCATGATGCCCATAAGGATCTGGGGCGGCTGTTTGGACCGTTGGCTATCCATTCGGCCGTTGCAGGGATTGACGGGCACCCGGAGATCGTCGCCATTCATGCGGATGCGGATTCCAAATATGTTGCCGGCGAAGGGTGGCATTCTGACCTGAGCGCTGATGAGGCGCCGCCTCTGGGAAGCATTCTCTACTTGCATACGATCCCGGAAACGGGCGGAGACACAATGTTCTCCAGCATGTACAAGGCCTATGATGCGCTGTCTGATCGGATGAAGGCTTATCTCGATGGGCTTGAAGCGGTACATGATGCCAATCCGGTTTATCATGCTCTGTTCAAGGACTATGATAAGAGGTACCCGGTTGCGACGCATCCGGTTATCCGCACCCACCCTGTCACCGGAAAGAAGTGTATTTTCGTCAATTCGTCTTACACGACCCGGATTGAGGGAATTCCTTCAGAGGAAAGTGACGCGCTTCTCAAGTTTCTGTTTGACCATGTCAAGAACCCGAACTTTCAGGTTCGGTTTCAGTGGCAACCACACTCGATCGCTTTCTGGGACAATCGTGCCGTTCAGCATCTGGCGGTGTGGGACTATTTTCCAGAGGTTCGGTCCGGCTACAGGGTGACAATAGCCGGCGACAAGCCATTCAGCGGCGCACTTCAAAGTCAAAAACTGGAGACAGTTGCTTCAACTGTTTGACCTCTGACTCATCGCGGTAGTGCGAATGAGATTTGAAGACCGGTCAAAACCACCGTGAAACTGCTCAATGCGACTCAGTCCACACCATGCAGCCCAGACCCAGCAGGGGCCAACAGGTTCCTATGCTGGGTCTGTCTGATGTGGATTGACGTGAGCGAGTCGCACCAACTACGCGCCGACCACTGCTGGAAGAGCCTTGCAGAACCGCTCTACATCTTCGATCTTTCCCATCGAAACTCGCGTCCATTCATTATAGTCCATGTATTGTCCGCGAACGGATATGAGCTTTGCCGCCATGGCCTTCTGAACATCATTCGCTTCTTTACCAGACTTGAAGTAAACGAAATTGGTCTGGGACGGTAGCCGCTCAAGACCGAGCGTGTCGACTGTCATGTTCACCATCTCACGAGCTTCAACAATTTTCTGTTTGGAATAGGCTATGAACGCCTCATCCTGGTAGGCACCTATAGCGGCAGCATAAGAAGTGCAGGGAGACCATGACATGACGACACCTCTGATTTTTTCCGCCGTTTCAACGGATGAAATTGAATATCCCATGCGCAATCCAGCCATGCCAAAAATCTTCGAGAAGGTGCGTGTCACAATGACATCGTGGCCTTCATCGATCAGCCCGATACAGGTATTGCCTTCAGGATCATCGGCGAGCTCCATATAGGCTTCATCGACCAGAACGGTGGTTTTTGCAGCCATGCGCTTCACGGCCGATTTCAGCGTTGCCGCGTCTGATACCATGCCCGTAGGATTGTTTGGATTACACAGCTGTACGATGCCTGTGTCTGATGTCACTTTTGTCTCGATCGCCGCGAGGTCTACGCTCATATCAGCTGCAAGTGGTACCCGATCGATACTGCCAACGCCCTGGTTGACTGCATACAGAGCGGTCGTGTCCCAGAAAAGGCGGGGGGCGACAATTGGGCCCGTCTTACCGTAGATCATCGCGATAGCGCTGAGCACCTCGCCCGACCCGGTTGTCAGAACGACTTGTTCAGGCGCAACACCATGCTTGTCCGCGATGAGCTGTGCAAGCATCTGAATGGCCTCAGGTGATGTGTAGTACGCGCCCTTGTTGGCAGCGTACTCTACCATTTTCAATGCAGCTTTGGAGGGTCCGTATGGATTCTCGTTGCGGGAGAGCAGGGCCACGCCTTCCTTAGGCCCCAGCAGATATGGATCCGGCGTTGCAGTTACGGGAAAGGCGCCTTGTGTTTCGGCTGCTGTGGTTGCGCAACCGGCAAGGCTCGCCGTGGCGAGGCCACCCGCCATCAAGAACCGTCTTGATACGTCAAATGCCATTTTCATTTCCTTCCTGATTCATTTTTTACTCAACGCGTTTGATCCTTTGTCACCCGAAATCAGGTGAACGAATTCCATAGAACGATCGCGGAGGTTGCGACCAAGTATACTCCGAACACCCGCTTCAAGGCAGGCCCGTTCAGTGCGTGGGCAGCCCGCGCACCTAGCGGCGCGGTAATGAACGACATTGCCGTGATGGCTACGACAGCGAGAACGTTCACATATCCAAAAGACCCAATGGGCAGCTGGCTGGCGCCCAACCCCAGAAGCGCAAATCCGATTGCGCCGGGCACTGCGATGATTACGCCAAACCCGGAGGCTGTCCCAACAGCCTGGTGTATGGGGCGGCCACACATGGTCATGGTAAGGATGGCAATCGTTCCGCCACCTATGCCCAACAGAGCCGAAAATCCCCCGAGAAAGGAAGCAAGACCGGCCAGAGCGACCCCTTTGGGCATTTCGTTAGACAGTTTTACATCTTTCAGAACGGGCATGATGAAGTGCAAGCCCATCAGGAAAACACCAATCGAGAAAACCCACTTCAGGGATCTGCCATCCATGAACTGGGCCAGTATGATGCCCCCTACGACGCCCACGAGTAGCCAGGGCGCCCAGTCCCTTATTATCTGAAGGTCGACGGCACCCCGTTTGTTGTGGGCGTGAACGGATCGGGATGAGGTTACGATGATGGTTGCCAGAGAAGTGCCAATGGCCACATGTGTCAGCACTTCACCATCTACGCCGAAAAAACTGAATACCAGAAGCAAAGCAGGTACCACGACGAATCCGCCGCCAATCCCAAACAATCCTGCGACAAAGCCGGCGATCAAGCCAGCGACCATCAAAACGCTGATTAGCTGTGTCAATTGCATTGGATCGTATTCAAGTCCCAGCATTAAAGGTCCAATTCTGAAAAGAATGAGTTCTGATGAAGAAGAAGGTGTGGGGGGCGTCCGGGAACGCCCCCCAATTCCAAATCAACTTGCACGGTGGCTCGGTTGGTGAACATCAGAACGTCGCTGATGCCTTGACGTAGTAGTAGCCGCCTTGCCAGTCGACGACGGAGTCAGATCGATAGATCCGTCCACAGCAGGTTTCGCCAATCGCCGCATCGCCCGCATCTGGATAGTTGTCGAATGCGTTTCTGACACCAGCGGAGAGGGTGAGAGCATCGTCGATTTCATAGGATGCTTCGAAATCAAACAGGATTTCTCCGTCCCATTCCTGGATATCGGCGAGGGTGGATGAGGCCGCATTTTCATATCCACCATAATAGTTGGCGCGACCAAGGAGGCTGATCGGACCAGCCTGATGGAGTACGGTGAACACGCCCCGCCAGTTGGGTGTGCCATTCAGGAAGTCGAATTGGCTTTCGTCATTGAAGAGTGCGTCCACATCGCTGTCGAATTCAGTCTTGTTATAGTTGACCGATCCAGTGAAGCTTGTGTTTTGGCCATTCGCCCATGGCATGGTGTATGTTGCCACGATGTCGACGCCAGATGTGGTCGTGTCGAAAGCATTGGTGAAATAGAACACACCGCCAATCGACTCAGCTCCGGTGACACCGGCAGCGACGAGCGCGAGATAGTTGTCATACGCTGTCCCTGAAGCCGGATCGCTTGAAACGTCCTGAGTGGAGATTGCATTGACTCGATCCGCCAGATCGATCTGGTAGAAGTCGACTGTCAAACTCATGTTCTCGAAGTTCGAGGTCATGCCGAGTGTGTAGTTTGTGGATGTCTCAGGTTCGAGAGGTGTCGCTCCCAGTGCCTGCGCCACTGGTCCACTGGCCGGGAAGAGACCAGTCGCTACCGGGAAGCCATTTGGCAGTCGGGTAGAGACGTTTGTGGTACCCTGCTGTCCCGGCGTCGGCGCGCGGAAACCGGTGCCGATCGAACTGCGAAGCGCCAGAATATCATTGATCTCGTAACGACCGGCAATTTTCCAGACGGTTTCAGCATCAAAGTCTGAGTAGCTTTCGTAACGCAGAGCGCCTTGCAAGAAGAGTTTCTCGGTGACATCCGCACTCAGATCCGCATAGATCGAATGGGAGTCCCGCGTATAGTCTTCTGAAAAGGCCGGTGAATAGCCAGGAAAGCCATTCGATCCTACACCGACGACCTGGTAGACTGGGTCATCCGGATCAGAGCAGTCGAGCGTGGAGCCTGCGGCCATGACCGCCACACCGGCCGCAGTCGGAGCCATGGAATCGCAGAAGCCAAACGGGTCTGCGCCAGCAAACGGACCATCTTCATAAGACGCCTTGTCACCCTCGACCAGTTCATAGGACTCGTCCAGATAACTAAGGCCCATTGCGAACAGGAGCGGGCTCGCAAGCCCGACTTCGAATTCCTTCGAGAAGTCAGCCTGAATTTGTGCCTCTTCGTTGATCAGGTCTCCAGGACGGAACACGGTTGGCGTGTCGGGGCCCATGGACGGGTTGATCGTATTTGCCAGCGTATACTCGATTTCGTTATGTCCGTAACGCGCGCTCAGATCGTAGTCGAACCCTGCAAAGAGGCCTCGCAAGCCACCCACAAATGAATAGTCGGTGACATCACCGAAGAAGCGCGGGGTGAAACCACCCGGGAAAATCTCCAGCGGCGAATAAATCGATCCATCTTCGAGTCGCAAGTCTTCAATCGTGCCGTTGCCGGGATAGCGATAGAAGAAGCTGCCATCGGATTTACTGCTGGAATAGTTGCCGAAGGAGTAAAGTTCGGCATTGTCGTTGATCGTGTACGCGGAGTTGTAGAATAGGCGAAAGGCTTCGCTGGTGGGCTGGCCCCAGGGTTGAACGACGCCGAAGTCACCCAGCGATGCAGACGGGACACCTTCGATGAACTCGGGCGTCAGGCTGGCTGCGTAACCAGCTGTGGGGTCGAAGTCCGGATTGCTCGGGTCGAGACAGAACCAGGACTCACAATATTGTTCGCTTCGACTGGTCGCGTCCGCCTTGCTGACTTCGCCGGAAACGCTCAGGAAGCCCTTTCCGCCCAGATCGAAGCCGTAATTGCCCGATACCGTGTATTGGAAGCCGTCACCTTCATAATACTGGCCGATGTCGACGCTGACCGAACCGCCTTCAGAATTATCCTTGAGCAGGAAGTTAATGACGCCAGCAATAGCATCCGACCCGTATTGCGCCGCGGCACCATCCCGGAGGACTTCGATGCTTTTGAGGGCAGAAGCCGGAATGGTGGCCACGTCCGGGCCTTGAGTTCCGGATCCGCCAATTGTCACGAGTGCGGCGCGGTGGCGCCGTTTCGAGTTTACCAGTACAAGCGTCTTGTCGGTCGGCAGGCCTCGCATCTCAGCAGGGCGAACAAATGAGCTACCATCAGAAATTGGCTGGCGAGAAAGAGAATAGGATGGAATGAGTGTTTTCAGAACATCATTCGTGTCCGTGAATGGAACCGCATTGAGTTCATCTTCACCAAGAACATCAATTGGAACTGGCGAATCTTGGATGGAGCGAGGTTTCCCGCGAGACCCCGTTACCGTGACCGCTTCCTGAACCGAGACGTCATCTGTCTCTCCCTCTTGGGCTTGCGCGGCTGTGATCATGGAAAGACTGACTGTGGCGAAGGCACACGACAGTAGTTGTGTTCGTAGTTTGGATGCTCTCATAGTGTATTGACCCCTCTATTCGCCGCACGACGAATACAATTTGACCGCCTAAGGACGGACTGGAAATCGAATGCCAGGGCACAGCAAAGGCACTGGTGATCGAGTCGGTTTCGAGAGGCCCGCCTTTGGGCCAGGACAGCTATCTGCTGCAGAAGACACCCCCTTGTGCCTTCAGAACTGAAGCCCGTCTTTGGGCTTGGAAAAATCTTTTCAGGTCAAAAAAAAGCTGGGTAGCGGAACGTATTCTGTGATGATGAATGAATACAATTTGCCAGATTTTCACGCACCCTCGCTCAGCTTAGGTGAAACTTCGAGCAGTGAGGTCGGTTCAAGCCAGCCAGGCTGACATCGTCACATCAAGGCAACAAGTCCGATAGTGAGATCACAGCATCGCAGACGCTCTTCAGAGATTTGCCTTGGCGCATGGCCGTGGATCGGAGTGACTGATAGGCTTCCTGCTCGCTCATGCCGCGAGTTTGCATCAGAAGGCCTTTTGCGCGTTCCACAGTCTTTCGCGCAGCGAGGTTGTCTTTGGATTTCTGCAATTCACCCTGTAGCGTCGACACGAGTTTGTGGCGTTCCACGGCGATTGTGATCAAGGGACCTATTCGCGAAGCATTAAGTCCATCTACCACGAACGACGTCACCCCACCCCGAATGGCCTGCGGTGCAAGGTTTTCTTCGTCACGCTTCACGAACCAGAGGATAGGAAGCTGAGTTGATGCAGCCAGGCGCTCGCTGATCGATATCTGCTCGGTGTCTGCTGACTCTGACGAAAGAATTAGCAGGTCGGCTCTGATTCCTTCAAGCTCGGTGGCTATGCTTACGAAAGAGAATTCATCAAGCAATCTTATCGTGAAGCTTTCTGGTAAACCCTCCAGTATATTTGCGACGTCGTCCTGTGCGTTGGCGACAACAAGCACAGACAGTGCTGATAAATCGGCTCGGTCCGGCATGTTCAATACAGTCTCCCTCCTAATCTCACATGATAGAAAGGGACTGTTTTTCCAAATCTCTTAGTTTGAATAGCAATCAAAGCTGCATTTTCCGCGCCTTTGAGCAAGAAAAGGACAAGTCTGCCTGTTGTTTGATGTCCTCAGGAAGTCGTTTTGATACAGTGTATCTAAGAAGCATGACCGCACAGGCCCGCGGTGTGATGCGGAAAGTGTCAACTGACTTGCCCTCAAACTCCAGCGCGTGGTCAGCCAAATCGCAGAGAATTCTGCGCTGTCCCGCGCTTGCGCCGAAGAGTTCGGTTCCCTTTTGAGAAGCTGGCTCAGACAAGCCTTTTTCGGAAGCGGGCGGAGATGAGGTCGAGCGCCATTACGGTCAAAAAGATTACCAGCAACATGGTGCCGACGCGATCATACTGGAACATGTCGAACCGGCCTTTCAATTCCTGTCCGATGCCCCCTGCGCCTACAAGGCCGATCACCGTGGCCATGCGTATGTTTCGATCGAGAATGTAGAGGGAGAGACCAGTATAGCTCGGCAGAACTTGGGGGAGGACGGCGATCCTGAGGATGGCGAAATCGCTGGCCCCGGTGGCCTTGAGCGCCTGTTGAGGGCTTTTGTTCGCCGCTTCAATATCTTCGGCGTAGAATTTTCCCAGAAAGCCTATGCTGTGAAATGACAGGGCCAATATACCTGCAATCGGACCGAACCCAAAAGCAAGCACGAGGAACAGTGCGCTGATCAGTTCGGGAATTGAGCGAAGCAGGGACACGAGTGATCGTGCCACGCCGTAGATGAGGGGATGGGGCGAGTAATTACTGGCGCATAGCCACGCCAGCGGTAGGCTTACCAGTATGGCAATCAGGCTGGCCCAGATTGCAATTTCGATTGTTTCAACCATCTTGCCGAGCACGAAGAGAAGATATCCAATTGGCTCGACGAGAAACTGCCGCTCGGACACTTTCGTGGTCATTTGCAATGTATCCGGATCAAGCTCGGTTGTTTGGACTTCCACCGTCTCTATGTGCGCCAGGAAGGGCAATCTGGATTCATCCAGTCCGTCCATCAAGTCAATGGGGCGACGGTCGGAGATGGCTATAGGGAACATGTCGCGGGTCACACTCCCCATTCCCCGGCCGATTTGCGAACTTTCGCGCAGACCGACCGCCTCAAGCGCAAAGTCTCCAATCTGGCTGGCCATGCGATCCAATTGCATACGCTCTGCGGAGATGCTCGAGGCAATGATTATGAGGAGCAATACAAGTAGTGATTTCCACCCGAAAGGCTGTTTTAGATACCAAATGTGAGGTAGCGAGTCGTGCTCAGCATCCATCATCTCACGCGACCTCCCTTCGCAGGGTGGGTGAAGTATCGTCGATTTCAAAGATAGCCTGAACTGCGTCGCTAGTAAGAGCAGCTGGTGGTCCATCGAAAACGATAGTGCCATTGTTGAGACCGATGATCCGGTCCGCATATTCGCGAGCAAGATCGATTTGATGCAGCGAGCAGAGAACAGCTGCATCACGTTCCAGGGCCGCGCTCTTCAGTAGGTCCATTACATCCGCAGACGATCTGGGATCAAGGCTGGCGACGGGTTCATCGGCGAGAATGAGACTCGGATCGCACATCAATGCGCGCGCGATGCCCACGCGTTGTTTCTGGCCGCCAGACAGTTGGCCAGTACGCCGATTGGCATGATCTTCCGACAAGCCGACACGCGAAAGCAGGGCACACGCTTTTTCTTGAATCAAGTGGGGATACAATTGAAGCGCGACGCGCCACCAGGAAAGCGCCGCAATGCTGCCTGACATCACATTTTGCGCTGTCGTCAGTCTGTCGGTCAGGCCAAAATCCTGATGCACCATTCCGACGTGACGTCGTTGCTTTTTCGTAAGGCGCACCCCGTGAAGCCGAATGTCTCCGGAGTCTACAGGCGCCAGCCCAACAATACACCTCAGCAAGGTAGACTTTCCTGACCCCGATGACCCAAGCAGAACGCAAAAGCAACCGGGTCTGAGGTCCAGCGAAAAATCAGTGAGGACTCTCGGACCGTCCTTGTACGACTTGAACACGTTGGAGAGTTTCAGCGCCGGGAGTGTGGACGCAGAAGTGGGTTGGTCTGTCATATTGGAAATTGTGCCGTGGTGAAAAGATATCAGCCGCGTTGAGCTGCGTCAGCCTTGCGCAGGATCGCGGCCATATAGTCGTCATCCAGAAAAGATGTCGCGGAGATCACGCTATCAAACAGGGTTTCGTCAACTTCGGTATTGTAGCGATCCACAAGCTTGCCGCCATATCCCCGAATGGCGGCCGGACCAATGCCTTCAGCCTCATGTACATTTGCCATGGCGCGCTTGAGCTTTGCTTTGATGTCTGCTGGCAATGCGGTGTTCATCGCTATGGGTGGATTCGGGATTGGTTTCGATTTGGTGAGCACCCGGAATGCGCGTGGATCCAGGCTACCTTGGTTCACCGCACGTTCGAACGACACGAAAGACGCGCCTGCAGCATCTACCAACCCGTTCTTCAATGCCAACAGGCTGTTGGTGTGGCTTCCCGTGATCCGCAAGGCTGATAGATCCTTTAGCGGATCGAGCCCGTCCTCTCTCAACATGACAAGCGGATACGCAAAGCTGCTGGCGGAGTGACTTGATCCCAGTGCGAGCGACCCGCCGGAAAGATCGAATACAGAATTTACGTCGGAATCTGCCGCGACAAACAGACCAGCATAATAAGTGGATGAACCATTGCGTTCTTCGACAGCCAACAATTGCGCGCATCCGCGGTCTCGCGCCTCTATATAGGAGGCCGGACCATACCAGACGACGTCTGTCAGGCCAGCGCACATGGCTTCTATCACGGCGGCATAGCTTTGCCCGGTACTGACGGTAAAATGCAAGTCACTGGATCGTGTAATGGCATCAAACAATGGCTGAAAATCGGCTTTCGTACCGTCTTCCGTACCACCATCTGCGGGGATAAGCATGACGCGAAGAGGCTTTTGCGGGCTGCCGGCTTCCTGAGCGTGCGTTGTAAACGCGAGCATGGCGGTTAGCAGGAGAAGCGTTATGGTCGACAGAATGCGCATATCCGAGTTCCCAAATTCACCTCGCTGCGTATGAGCTTGGTGCGCCGCAGCATCGATAGTGAGAGACGTAGCATCTGCTTGTGACATTGGTGTTACGCAATTCATATATCCTTGATAATAATTGAGTAGAATTCAATTATAAGAGTGTGAAATCCAGAGGGGCGTGTATGTCTGAGAGCAAATCGAAGCGGAAAGTGGCGCCGAAGCGACGGTCTGATGTGGCGATAGTCGACAATGTCATGACGCGCATTCGAGTGCGGCATCCCTCGCTTGGGCCGAGTACGCGTTCGATTGCCGACTTCGTTCTCTCCAATCCCCGACAAGTGGTTGGGATGTCGGTTACCGAACTGGCTGAAGCGACCGGTGCCAGTGATGGAAGTGTTATCAATTTCTGCCGCCAATTGGATCTTTCCGGTTTTCAGCAACTGAAGCTCAGCCTCGCCCAGGAAGTGGTGCAACCGGTTCAGTTCATTCATGAAGATCTGCAGCCGACAGATGACACGCCGACTGTGTGTCGGAAGACCTTCCATGCTGGGGTTCAGGCGCTGAAGGACACGCTATCGATTTTGGACGCCGACGCCGTATCCGCAGCGGTGGATATTATTCGGGCAGCCAAGCGAGTTGAAATTTACGGAATAGGTTCGTCCGCGCCCATTGCGGAAGATGCGCAGTATCGCATGCTGCGAATAGGTCTTGATGCGCGGGTGGTGGTGGACAGTCATGTCCAGGCCATCAGCGCGTCGCAAACGGGCCCTGATGTGGCGGTGCTGACCATTTCGCACTCTGGTGCAACGCATGAGACACTGGCCGCAACCAGATTGGCCAAGGATGCGGGCGCGAAGACGATCATCGTGACCAATTTTTCGAGTTCGCCGCTGCAGGCCTACGCGGATGTGAAACTTTTCACCATGGCTCGGGAAACCAAGTTCCGGACCGAGGCCATGACCAGCCGGATCGCCCAGCTATGCGTACTGGATGCGCTGATTGCAGCACTCGCGCTGGCCAATTATGACCGGGCAACCGAAACGCTTCGCAAGACCTTCGATGTGCTGTCGCTAAAGCGCTTCTAGCAGTATCTCAAACACATCCGGTGATTTGGCGGAGGTCAGGACCGCCTTGATCCCCAACGCGTTTGCGCCAGCGAGATCCGTTGCGGGGTTGTCACCCAGCATGACAACCTGATCCGGTGACAGGTCAAGCGCCTGGCATCCCATCTGGAACAGATGTGGGGAGGGTTTTCCCACGACGTCTATTTTTGTTTCATCCAGTTTCACGCATGCTCTGATGGCCGCAAGCAGGGCGCCCGTTTCGGGTTTGATTCCCCCGTCTTTCCCGGGGTGGGTTTGGTCTGGATTGGCCACGATGAGGTGTCCCCCATTGCTCAAGGAGTTTACCGCGCGTTCCAGGCGGCGATAGGTGAAGCGCACATCGCGGAGCAGTACGACCACGTCTGCGGCTTCCTGAGCCAGGTCTATCCCCATTTTCTTGGCGGTTCCGCGCATGTGCGGATCACCAAGCACCATAACCTTTGCGCCAGCAAAACCTGTTGCGCGTTTGAGCGCCTCCATCCCCGCCAGGATGACTTGGTTGCGTTCCAATTGAATTTCGTTACAGGCCAGTATGTGCAAGAAGTCGTCCGGCGTGCATGTGGAGTTGTTCGAGACAATCGCGGTGCGTGTTTGATTGGCGCGCAGGAAGTCTGCAGCCTCGGGCACCAACGTATTGCCGAGTGCGCAGCAGCCATCCCAGTCTACGAGAAACCCTTTGGCCGACCGGCCCATGTTGGCTATTTCTTCAGATCGCGGCGTAGCGAACGCGTAGGGCATATTCCACTCCGATGAAGGACAATTTGTTATTGAGAAATGCTCAATTACAAATCTTCGTTGAAGTAAATATCATTCACGCAATGTTTTTCGAATCTTCATCTAAGTGTCGCGTTCCGCCTCTAGAGCAGCCTCGTGGCAAGCGGCGTCAATCGCGCTCGGCCACAGCCCGCTGATGGTTGGCGGGTGTTGGGGTTAGATGGAGAGACCAGCGATGAGACTTGATAAGAACAGAAGTTTGAAATTCGGTTTGAGTGTCCTGATGGCAAGTGCGGCGATCCCGGCTGCTTTGGCACAGCAGGGAGACAGCAAGGAAGATTCCCGCCGCCTTGAGACTATTCGCGTCGAAGGCCAGACTGTCGATGCGTCCGCATCCGACATCGCTGTGGACTTCGCTGAATACGGCACACAAGTTCAGTTGATCAGTTCGGAAGAAATTGAAACGGGCGGGTTCACGAATTTTGGCGAATTGGCCTCAGGCCTGATCCGCGGTGCGAACATTGGCTATTCGCCGGACGAAGGCGAGTTCACCATTCGCATTGATGGCGGCACTGATCGCGATACCTTGTTGCTGGTCGATGGCGTCCCTTACTTTGATCGCTCGTCTCCATTGGAAGATCTGTGGCCCGCGACAGCCATTGATCCGCGCATGATCGACGGTGTTGAAGTCTATCGTGGTGGCAACAGCCTCTATTTCGGATCCAATGGCGGCCTGGGCGTTGTCAGTGTGAAAACAAAACGCCCTGACGGTACTCAGAAAGGCGAATTCGGTGTCTATGCCGGTTCATTCAAAACCCGCGAGTATTATGGCAACATGTCGTTCCCTCTGGACAAGGCCGGCAAACACTCCGTGCTGGTCTATGGCCGCTCTTATGAGACGGATGCGCACGAACTCTTCGACGAGGCGGCCTATGGTGACAATGTGCTTGCGCTCGGCGGACGTCACGAATTCCCATACAGCTTCAATAGTCTGGGCATCAAATATTTGTGGGATATTGCACCTGAGACAGAGCTTCTGCTCGGTGCTTCGTACACGACGATCGATTTCAGAGATTCCTTCCCGCAAAGCACTATATTTCAGCCGAACTTCACAGAGTTCCCGATTTACACCGGCGAATTCAAGCATCGCTTCAATGACAAGCTCAAGCTGAATATCGAGGCGCACTATCAGGACCCTCAGCTCAAGAATAACGAGATTGATGCCCGTATCTGTCAGATCCCCCGCCTCTCGGATTTGCCGGAGGATATTCAAGCCATTGCTGCGGGTCAGGGGATTTCAAGCTTTTCTACAGCAACTGAGTTCGAAAGCTTCGCGGCGGGTATTTCCGGTCTCGCTGCGGGTTGTGTCACCAATCCTGTCGGGAGCGCGGGCAGCGCTTCTGATGATCGTCTGAATGGCGGTAGCAATTTCTACATCAATCAGGATCCAGACAGCCCGTACTTCGGCCAGCCTTACGGCACGCACCAGAATCCGTTCTCAATCGGCGCACCCATTGGATATGTCGTGCAATCTACCGCCAGCTTCGGCGATGGTGGTCTGACGAAAGGTTTCGGGACGACTGATCAGAGGGAGTCTGGTTATGTCGATTACGGTCTGAATGCACGGGCCACTTATACGGTCAATGAGTATATCGAACTCGTCGCAGGTCTCCAGAATACTACCTATAAAGACAATTCTGACGACTCATTCGGCGTCAAGGATGTCAAGCTCACGAGTACGGGTGTCTATGGCGACCTAAGGCTCTCCCTGCCAGTGCTGGATGGTTTCAGTGGGTCATTTGCCGCTCGTCAGGACTTCAACGACAATTTCGATGATCAGTCGATCTGGAAAGTCGGGCTGCGTCAGAACCTAGGATACGGTATCTATGCGCGGGGGTCTGGCGGCACGTCGTACAGTCTGCCGAAGATCGACGAAATCGGCGCATTCGGATCGGGCGCGAACATCAACCCTGGTCTGGAACCACAGGAAGTCAGCGCGTTTAACGTCGGGGCCGGTATCGATGGTGACATTTTTGGCGGAACCTACAATGTCGAGATCGGGTACTTTGAAACAGAAATCGAAAACCTTTTCTCCAGCCGGGCTATTGGTGCGGTCTGTTATGAATATGCCAATGATGTTGCAAACCCATTGTTCAACAATCTGAACAATGACACCGCAGCGATTGAGCAGAACCGTCGGAACATCATTCCGCCGAGCGAGTTCTGCGCCACGGCTGCAGCCGGCCTGAATGATCCTGGCGAAACAGTTGCGGTGAACGCGCTGCGTCAGCAGGATATTGAAGGTTTTACGATTGACGTCGCTTTCGACTTTGATCAGTGGCAGGCAGACTTCAGCTATACTGATATGGAGTCGCTGGAGCCGAACCCAGTCTTTGGAACGATGGCGCGCCTGGATGGTTCCACTACCGACCTTGGCTTTGTCGTGCCGGGGAAGGCTGGAAGCGCGGAGTATCGCCAATCTTCAGAACGTCCGGAGTGGACGCTGTCCGGCCTCATCACCTACACGCCAACAGACCGCTGGACATTTGCACTGAACCCGCGCTTGCAAGGGCCGGAATGGGCATATGCGGGCACCAGCCTGGCGCGCATGGTGGATGAGAACGGAAACCGAGTAGTCGAAGATCTGAACTTCGGTGACTATTTCGTCCTCAATGGATCCGTTCAGTATTTCCTTGGCGAGGAGAAGCAGCACCGTTTCCTCATTCGCGGCGTGAACTTGCTGGATGAAGAATATTACGAGCGAGCTTCCGGTGGCTCGGGCTATAGCCGGGACCGTGCCGTGGTGCGCGGAGAAGTGGGCCCGAACGACAGTGCATACTACCGCCAGTATGGGTGGAACGGCAAACCGCGTTCGTTCTGGATCCAGTACGAGTACTCGTTCTAGTCATCCAATGGTCTGACCCTGTGTGAACAGGGGCAGGCTCGCCCCGATTGGATGATTAAAGGCTGCCGGCGTCTGTCCCACATGTCGGCAGCCACCCCTCTTCGCGTGTGGATGGAAGGACTCTCAATGTTTTCTCGTCGATTGTTTCTGGCGTCTTCTGGCGCTGCTCTTTGGGTGCCTAAACTGGCAAACGCTCAAAACGGCAAGCAGCACTTCACGTTGGGGGTCGCATCAGGATCGCCCCGGCCCAGCAGTGTGATTTTGTGGACGCGACTGGCCCCCAATCCGCTGCAAGGCGGCGGTATGCCGTCGGGCGTGGCGCAAGTGCGATATCGTGTGTGCACTGATGAGGAAATGCGAAAGACGTTGATGGATGGCATCGCCACCACAGCCGAAGACAAGGCACATTCGGTGCATGTTCGTATCGAAGGCTTGCGGCCGGGTCGGGAGTATTTCTATCAATTTTATTATGGCGACGAAGAAAGTCCTGTCGGGCGGACACGAACATCAAGCCCCGATGACGACTCTGCCAGGATCGCGCTGGCCTATTGCCAACACTACGAGTCCGGTCACTACGCGGCCTATCGTGATCTTGCGGAATGGGTGCCCGACTGCGTCGTTCATACCGGAGATTATATCTATGAGGGCGGCATCAGTCCGCTTGGCGCGCGGATGCGCGATGTGGGGGGCGGGGAGCGGCGTTTGTTTGAGACCGTGCGCCAGCACAATAGCAACGAAATTACCACCTTATGGGAGTATCGAAATCGTTATGCGCTCTACCGTTCCGATCCACACCTTCAGGCGGCACACGCTATTGCGCCCTGGATCGTCGCGATGGATGATCACGAGGTCGATAATAACTGGGCCTCAAACACGCCTCAGGACCCGGAAAAGCAGACGCAGCTCGAATTCCAGGTTCGTAAATATGCAGCTTTCAAGGCCTATTATGAGCATATGCCGATCGAAGAGCCGCCCACTCTGCGAGATATGAGGCCTGCGCTGAAGCTCTACAACAAGTACGTGTTCGGGCCTGCTCAGATACATTTGCTGGATACGCGTCAGTTCCGGTCGGACCAGCCGTGCGGCGATGGCCGCAAGCCGCTTTGTTCAGATGCGACAGATCCGGCTCGCACCATGTTGGGTGCAGAACAGGAAGCTTGGCTGAGCCGTGAGCTCAAGCAGTCCAGCTCCGCTTTCAATGTCATCGCAACGCAAACCTGGTTCACTCCTTATCGCTACAATGCGCCGCCTGACGGTCCGGTCACCAATCTGGACAGCTGGGACGGCTATCCGGCTGCGCGCAACCGGCTCTCGTCCGTCTTGGCAAATGACGTGTCGAGCCCCGTTTTCCTTACAGGGGACTGGCACACCGCCATGGCATCGACTCTGTATGAAAAGCCCTTCGATCCAACATCGAAGCGCATCGGCCATGAACTCGTGGGTGGTCCCATTTCCTCCGGGTGCCCCTGGGCGCGGGATATGGAGGTCATGCGGAGCGCGAACCCTCACGTTTCCCACTTGAATGGACAGCAGCGGGGCTATCTGCGAGCCACGTTTACCTCCGACAATTGTCATGGAGAGTTCCGCGTCGTCGAGGATGCTGGCCGAGCCAATTCACCTGTTTTCACCGATATTGAAATTCGAACCAAAGACATCTGATGTTTCCCGAACCCGGCACCACTCAAGCCAAGTGCCTATCCTAAAGAGGACCAAGCCCATGTTTTCAAAGATCAGCCTGATTGCTACGTGTACAGCGCTTTATGTCTCCACCGCTGTTGCGCATGAGCGTGCGGTAGAGTTTCCTGACACGGAAGATGGCAGCGTCGTTTTGGCCGCCGACCTGCACACTCATTCGGTATTCTCAGACGGCGAAGTCTGGCCGTCCATTCGGGTCAAGGAGGCCCATCTGGACGGACTGGAAGTTCTGGCGGTAACTGAGCATTTGGAGCATCAGCCACACAAGGCCGACATGCCGCATCCGGACCGGAACAGATCTTATGAGATTGCTGAAGGTGTACGGGCAGATTCGGAGTTCGACCTGATGGTTATCAATGGCGCGGAGGTCACTCGCGATATGCCCTATGGGCACATCAACGCCATCTTCCTGAGTGATGCGAACGCGCTTCTGACTGAAGAACCAAAGCAGGCCATGAAGGCGGCGAAGGCCCAAGGGGCGTTTGTGTTCTTGAACCATCCGAATTGGTTGCCGCATGTGTCGGATGGGATTGCGCGTCTCAGTGACTATCACAAGGATCTGATCGCGGAGGGCCTGCTTCAGGGCATCGAGGTCGTGAATGGAACTTTGGATGGGCACTCCGAACATGCGCTCCAGATTGCCCTAGACAATAATCTGACCGTAATGGGCACGTCTGACATCCATGGCCTTGTGGATTGGACCCATAATGCCGGAGCTGGCGGGCATCGCCCGATGACGCTCGTATTGGCTTCGGATCGTAGCGAAGCGGCCTTCAAACGGGCTTTGTTTGATGGCCGTACAGTGGCCTGGTCTTATGACGACCTGCTCGGCCGGGAAGAGCATGTGAAGGCAGTGGTTGATGCCTGTCTCACTCTTGAGGCTGAACCGGCCGTGCGTGACTACACAGTGATCTCCGCGAAAATCGTCAATACTTGCCCGGTAAATTTCACCCTGCTTAATCAGGGAGAGGAAACGTTCCAGAACACCGGCGATGTGCTGAACGTAAAACGGGATGGCGAGACGGCGGTTGCTGTGCGCACCAAAACCGGCAAAGGTCAGATGGTTCTGACCGTTGATGTACTGAACGCCCAGATTGGCTTTCGCAAAGCCTTGACGACACGTCTTGTGACAGCGATTCCCGCTCAATAGCTCTCGGATCGTTCCGGAAATTCCTATCTCCTGTCAGAGCGCACATCCCCATGGGATGTGCGCTTTCCTCGTCGTGACGGCAAAGTTCATTTCAAACCCCAAGATGCAATTGACTTGCAATAACATTTCCCCTAGTCGGCAGTTAATACTGAGACACATTCTCATAAATGCAAATCCAAGGGGTAAATTTGATGCGAGTATCGCGGGTCAGCGCTGTCAGTACTGTTGCGCTTCTTATAGGTGTGGCATCTGCCGCTCCGGTCTGGGCGCAGACTTCGGACACGGACCGGGCCGAAGAGAGCCGTCAGGAAACGGTGATCGTGACCGGTACGACCGGATCTTTTGGTGCGACCAAGAACGAAACACCGATCGTCGAGACGGCACGCTCGCTCTCCGTCGAAACATCCGACATGTTCATAGACAAGGGCGCCTTGCGGCTGGTCGATACGCTGACCTATGTGGCGGGTGTGACTGCCGAGCCCTATGGCTTCTCAACCCGCGGTGATTTCCCATTCTCCCGTGGTCTAAGCATACCGCGTTATCGTGACTCCATTCAGGAACTCTTCGGTAGCTACAACTCCACTCGTGCCGACGTATACACGATTGAGCAAGTTGAAGTGCTCAAAGGTCCAGCTTCGGTACTCTATGGTCAGGGGTCACCGGGCGGTATCGTCAACTATGTTTCGAAAACGCCGTTGGAAGACTTTGGCGGCGAGATCGCGGCACAAGTGGGAAACAATGATCACTACCAGATTGCAGGTGACGTAACCGGGCCAGTCGCAGGTTCAGATGGCAAGCTGCTGTATCGTCTGGTTGGCCTCTATCGCGACACAGGTACGCAGATTGATCAGGTTGACGAGACGACGACGGTTTTCATGCCATCACTCAGCTGGTTGCCGACGACAGATACCAAGTTTACAGTGATCGGACTTCTTCAGGATACCGATAGCGATGCAGCCGCCCAGTTCATTCCGGTCGAAGGTACGCTCAATCCGCTCAGTTCTTCAGGCGGCTACCTGAACAACAATGTCTATGCCGGTGAGCCTGGTTTCAACCGTTATAATACGGACTCACAGCAAATTACCTTGTTGGGTGAACATCGCATCAATGATGTGTTCAAGCTGGAGGGCACGGCGCTTTGGCGGTCCGGCGAGGCCGACTATCAACAAGCTTGGCCGGTCTTCTACGGTCCGCGCTATCTGAACCAGATTCTCGATGCCACACCTGCCTTGCAGGCTGCGGCAGACCTGCAGGGACTGACGTTCACCGACACGACCGTGCCCCGTACATTCTATCAAGGTGACAATACGTTCGACCAGATGGCAGGCGACTTGCGCCTCCGCGCAGAATTTTCCACCGGCAAGTTCGATCACCATGTCCTCGCCGGGATGCAGTATCAAGACGTCGAAACCGACAGTGACTCTGCATACTATTTCGGCGGCGGGGTTCTGGCCGGCGACTTCCGTTATGTTCTCGATCTGGCGAACCCGGTTTATGGAAACTATCCAGACCAGGCGACATTTGACGCGATCTACAGTGACACACCCGCTTCGAACGTCGAAGACTTCGGCATCTATCTTTCCGACCAGATATCCTACGAAAACTGGCGTTTCACGCTGGGCCTGCGCAGCGATAGTGTCGAGAATGACAGCGGTACGACCGTCCAGGATGACGACGCGATATCGACCAGCGTTGGCGTACTCTATCGATTCGACAACGGTTTTGCGCCATATGCCAGCTATTCGGAATCCTTCGAGACCGTTGTCGGAACTGATACGCTCACCAACAATCCGCTGAAACCTCAGGAGGCCCGTCAGTATGAAGTGGGTATCAAGTATGAACCTGAAGCCTTACCGGGATTGATCACGTTCAACTATTTCGACATCGAAATCTCCAATTTGTCCAACCCGAACTCCCTGCCGGGTGCCGCCTCGCAACAGGAAGGCGTTGGCAAGCTGAAAGGCTTCGAATTCGAGAGCCACGTTCAGATTGATGAAGTCTATCTGCAGGCATCCATTTCCACGCTCGATGCGGAAGACCCGAACGGATTCCAGTTGGCGGCTGCACCGGAAACGCAGGCGTCTCTGTGGACCACATGGCGTCCAGACGGTCGTTGGTCCGGTTTCAAATCAGGCGCAGGTATCCGTTATGTGGGCGAGACCGTTTCCGAGAACGGAACCGTCCGCTACGTGACGCCAGACTATACGCTAGGCGACCTGATGGTCGGTTACGAGTGGGACACATGGGATTTTCAGGTCAATGCACGCAATCTGACCGACGAAGACTATCTCACGGGTTGCTTGACGCGGGGGGATTGTTTTCCTGGCCAGCGCCGAACGGTCGTAGCCAGCCTGCGCTACAAATTCTAAGGCGGGCGCTATATGAGCCATGCTGACTATATCCTGGCGATCCTTGCCTCGGTCGGAGGCATATTCGGTCTTGCGCTGCTCTTCGCAGTGTGGCGCAAGCCGGGGCGCCCGGTCCTTCTGGTGCTCGGATGGGCGCTGGTGGCCGCAAGTCTTGTCGTATGGTTTGTTGTCAATTTTGATCGCGGTGTCGCACAGGTCGCCTCGCTCCTGATGCTGATCGTGGCCGGGGCGATCACTCTGCCGGGGCTGCGCGGAACCAACGGCCTGCAAGCGCCTGTCCGAAATCGCGAGGTACCTGATCGCGCACGCCGGTCACCCTTGCAGATGACAGCCGACATCGGTTCCGGAATATGGACGTTTCTGCTGGCCGGACCGGCTGCAGGTGCGATCTCTCTATATGCTGGAGGGGCGCTCCTGCGCCTTACCAAACCGGAAATAGGCAATCCGACGAATGCCGTGGTGGTGGCCTTCCTCTTCAGCTTATCCCTATGGGCCGTATTGAGCACGTTGGTGCTCATGGAAAAACGCAAATTACGTCGCAGCGTCTATGTGGTGGTCGCCTTGGCGGCCGTGCTCTGCGCCGCTCTCATTTAGCTTGTCGAGACTCTTCCTATGGCAAAATCCCTCTGGCCAAAATCTTCAAGTGAACGTGTTGATTCCGCCCTGTCGGCGCACTCTGTCATGGGGCTGGTAATCAGCGCTTTGCTGTTTGTCATCTGTGTGAGTGGCACGATTGCCGTGTTTGAGGACGAGCTGGAATGGTGGGAGCAAGCGGGCACTCCGACGGTGCACGAAGTTTCTCCATCCGTGATGCAAGCGACTGCCGAAGAAGTGCTCAAGCGCGATCCCGAAACGACGCATCTCTACATGTATCCTCCGCGGGAAAACTGGCCCCGGTTTGTGGCTGGTGGGGACAATGGCATATTCGTGTTGAATGAGTCCGGTGAATTCGTGCGCCAACTGGAGGCGCCTTGGAACGATTTCCTTATTGAACTACATTACTATCTCACCATGCCGCACAGTCTCGGCATCATCATTGTTGCCATATTTGGTGTCATGCTCGTGTCTATGGCAGTCTCGGGACTGCTCGCGCATCCGCGTATCTTCCGGGATGCTTTCCGATTTCGGCGCACCGGCCAGGCGCGGCTGGCTCAGGCCGACCTTCATAATCGTCTCAGCGTCTGGACGACGCCTTTCCTCATTGCTGTGGCGGGAACTGGTGCGATGATCGGACTGTTCGGTGTCGTGGCATTCGTTTTTGCACAGACCAATTTTGGTGGCGACACGAAGAAGCTTAGTGAGGCGATCTTCGGCGGTGAAATCCTCGAAGCTGACGCCACGCCTGCACCCATTACCGGCGTGGATACGGCGCTCATCAATCTCGATCGCGATATACCTGAGGCAAACCCTTTCATTGTGATCGTTCATGAGCCTGGAACCAAAAGTCAGCACATCGAGATCTATGGCGACGAGACCAATCGCCTGATTTATGGGGAAACCTATACCTATTCGACGGATGGCAAGTTGCTTGCGACCGGGCACAATTCCGACGGGCCGGTTGGTCAACAGGTCGCCATGTCGATGTATCGGCTTCATTTCGGTGATTTCGGCGGCGCGCTGATGAAGTCGATCTATTTCCTGTTGGGCATCATGCTCTGTATTGTCGTTGCCACCGGCTTGAACATCTATTTCCTCAAGCGCCGCGAGAAGGGGCGTGCGGCACCGCGTCTGGAAGCGATGTGGAGTGGTTGGATCTGGGGCAGTATGGCCATGTTCCCGATTACGCTGACGGTTAGTCTTCTGGGTGTCAGTGGCGGTTGGCTGATCGCGATGTTCTGGCTTGGATCAATCGTGTTTTCAGGTGTCGCAACTGCATGGATGAGTGCAGCGTCGGCGGGCCTGATGTTCCGCGCAATCTTTGGCGCGGCCTTGCTCTCTGCATCTCTGGTTCACCTGCTGCGCGGCGACATGGATTGGACCAATGCCTACATGGTGACCATCTCCGTGGCTCTGCTTGCCACAGGGGGAGCTTTTGTTGCGAGGGCGCTTTGGTCCAAGCGGTTCAGTGCAGAGCCAGCGACGACTGTTCAGGCTGGCTGAGGCAAACTATGCCTGACTTCAATGAAAATCCCTGCTTCGCGGGATCACTCGTACATTGCGGGGGTGTTGACCGCTTGTCCGTTGTGTTGGGCCCTTGCGTTCGGGAATTGGGCGTGTGACCTCGTCGGCGCGGTCGAGAACCCTTTTCAACGGATCATCTCCAATATCCTCTGACAGGTGAACAAGGTCTCCCGTCCGGTCTATCAACTGGTTCGCCACGATGTGGGTAACATTGTCGGCGGTTTGAACGCGGCCCTTCACCATCAAGACACGCGCACCCATCACGACTGGCCGAAAGCGTTCGAACACGTTCGGCCAGACAACCAGATTGGCGATGCCGGTCTCGTCCTCAATGGTGATGAAACAGACCCCGCTGGCCGAACCCGGGCGTTGACGCACCAGTACGACACCTGCCGTTTGAACCCGTGCACCATTTGGCAAATGGCACGCCTCCTGCGTTGAGACGACGCCCATCCTGTTATAGCCCGCTCTCAGAAAGGAGACCGGATGGTCCTTCAATGAGAGGCGGGTCGTTTGGTAATCCTGCAGGACTTGTTCTGAGCGCGGCATGAGGGGGAGTATTGGCACCTGTTCGGCTCCCTGTTCTGCCGCATCAGCTGCAGCGAACAGGGGCAGCGTGTTGCCGCTGGTTTCGCCACGTACGCTCCATAGGGCCTCGCGCCGGCTAAGCTGCATTGAGCCGAATGCATCTGCTGCGGCGAGTAGTTCAAGCGACCGGCGGCTGACTCTTGCTCGTCGGCGAATATCTTCTGGGTGGTCGTAGGCATTGCCCCGGGCAATCATCATCGCTTCCATCTCGTCTTCGCGCAGACCGTCCACCTGTCTGAAACCGAGACGAACAGCACAATATGTCCCGTCCGTTGGTTCCAGCGTATTGTTCCAATCCGAAAGATTCACATCCACGGGACGGATTTCCACGCCATGCTCGCGGGCATCCCGCACAATCTGCGCGGGCGCATAGAAGCCCATGGGCTGGCTGTTCAGCAGCGCTGCGCAGAAAACATCCGGATGATGCCGCTTTAGCCAGCTCGAGACGTAAACAAGGTGGGCAAAGGAAGCGGCATGGCTTTCTGGAAATCCATACTCGCCGAAGCCCTTCACCTGGTCGAAGCATCGTGCCGCGAAGGTCGCATCATAGCCGCGCGCGATCATACGCTCGACCATCATGTCCTGATAGTTGCCAATCGTCCCCATTTTGCGGAAAGTGGCCATCGCCCGGCGCAGACCATTGGCTTCATCGGCTGAGAACTTTGCAGCATCCATGGCAATCTGCATCGCCTGCTCCTGAAACAAGGGCACGCCCAGCGTGCGACTGAGGATGCGTTCGAGTTCATCTGGCGGTCCATGCTCAGGTGCCGGTGAAGGATAAGTTATGGTTTCAAGGCCTTTCCGGCGACGCAGATAGGGATGCACCATATCACCCTGAATGGGGCCGGGCCGGACGATCGCGACCTCGATTACAAGGTCATAGAAAGTACGTGGCCGCAGGCGCGGCAGCATGTTCATCTGTGCCCGGCTTTCCACCTGAAATACACCGAGGCTGTCACCTTCGCAGAGCATCTCATACGTGGCCTCATCATCCTGTGGGATGGTGGCGAGTGTATACTCCAACCCCTTGTGCAGCTGAAGCAGGTCAAATGCCTTCCGGATACAGGTCAGCATGCCGAGGGCCAGAATATCCACCTTCATGATACCGAGGGCATTAATATCGTCCTTGTCCCATTCAATGAAAGTGCGCTCGTCCATGGCGGCATTGCCGATGGGGACTGTCTCGACCAAGGGTCCGCGCGTCAGAACAAAGCCGCCGACATGCTGTGACAGGTGCCGCGGGAAACCAATCAGCTGTTGGGTGAGCAGAATGGCCCGGCGGATCATTGGATTGGCCGGGTCGAGCCCGGCCTGGCGGATCTGATCTGGATTGATGGCGCTGCCCCAACTACCCCAGACCGTTCCGGCGAGGGCGGCGGATATATCTTCGGTCAGGCCGAGCGCCTTGCAGACCTCCCGCACGGCCGAGCGCGGTCGATAGGAAATCACCGTGGCGGTCAGGGCCGCCTTGTGTCGGCCATAGCGATTGTAGACATACTGAATGACTTCCTCGCGGCGCTCATGTTCAAAATCGACATCGATATCCGGTGGCTCTTTGCGTTCCTTTGACAGGAATCGTTCGAACAGGAGGCTGGTCAGGGCCGGGTCTACATTGGTGATTCCTATACAATAGCAAACTGCCGAATTCGCTGCGGAGCCACGCCCCTGGCATAGGATGTCCTGCTCGCGTGCCCAAGCCACGATATCGTTCACGGTCAGGAAATAGCGCGCATAATCCAGCTCCTCGATCAGGGCGAGCTCCTTGTTGAGGGCGGCGCTGACTTTGCCTGGAATGCCATCCGGATAGCGCCATTGCGCGCCTTTCCAGGTGAGGTCATGAAGGTGTTCCTGCGGTGTCTTTCCCACCGGGACAGGTTCGTCGGGATACTCGTAGGAAAGCTCATCTAGGCTGAAGTTGCAGCGCTCTGCGATCTCGACGGTTCGATGCAAGGCTGGCTCGAACCCTTTGAAAAGTCGAGCCATTTCGTCTGGTGATTTCAAATGACGTTCAGCATTGGCCTCCAGTCGGTAGCCTGCTTGCTCTATCGTGCAGTGCGTGCGGATGCAGGTGAGCACGTCCTGCAGCGGGCGGCGTTCCGGGGTATGGTAGAGCACGTCATTTGTCGCCACGATCGGCACACCCTGCCAGGCGCAAAAATCGGCGAGGCGGGCAATCCGTTCCCGATTACGGCCATGATAGGCATAGCTGGCCGCCACATAGACGTTGCCTGGCGCGCGTGCCGCGAACCGTTCCAGGACTTCGGCAAAGGTCGTGTCTAACTTGTCCGGCGGCTGGAAAATGAAGACCTGTCCTTCGGCATGGGCAAGAATGTTTTCCAGCGTGATCAGGCAGTCGCCTTTTTCCGCTTGCAATTTACCGGCCGATAAAAGGTGCGAAAGGTGCCCATAAGCTGTCCGGTTCTTTGGATAGCAAATCACTTCCGGGCCGTCCGTCGGCACGAGGCGCGCACCGACGAGGAGAGGCAGGCCGGCTTCTTTTGCCGCGATATGGGCGCGCACGACACCGGCAAGCGTATTATGGTCTGCAACACCGATGGCGACATGCCCCAATTGTTTGGCGGTCAGGACGAGTTCTTCTGCATGTGAGGCACCGTGCAAAAAAGAAAAATTCGTCGTAACGGAGAGTTCGGCATAGTCGGTCATGCGAAGAGGCCGTGTACATACCATTCGGGCGCGCCGCCACGCCCATCGCCATAAAGTCCTTCGCGGAACAGCCAATAACGCCGCCCCGCCGCGTCCTCTACACGGTAATAGTCCCGCGCGCGCGGGAGGAGCTTTACCGGTCCGGATGGGGCATCCAGCATGGCCTCGAGATCTGCGCGCACATGCGCGATCTGGGCAGCATCGGCACGCGGGTCCATTTTGGGGGTGAGCCATTGGCGGGCCTGGCCTCTCAGCGCTGGTGGGGGCTGTGGCACGGCAATATGGGTCCACCATTCCGGAGCGATCCGTTCAGGTCCGTCGGCTCGCGTCACTGTACGCGGCACGCGACGCCAGATGAAGCGCAGCGGCGGGCCGTCCGGCACTTCGGCCATGACTGTGATGCGTTCCGGTGAGGACAGGAGGCGAATGGGGCGCGGTCCGGCAGCCGTGCTGTGGGTGGCGAGGACCGGGACATCGCCGATGAACTGCACTTGCCGTTCGGCGCGTTCCGGCACATGACTCTCTCGTGGTTGGACAAGGCTTACGGTGTGTTCGCCCAGCCGGGCCATGATCCGGTCGGCCAGCGCGGACAGGGCGGCAGTGTTCATGTCCGCTGAGGCGAGGTCGCCCGACAGCGCCATAGGGCTGGTCTCCATCCTGTCCGTGCGATGGGCTTCGAGCAAAAGCAGGTCGATACCAAAGCCGGGGTCAATCGAATCGATCCGTTCACGAAATAGGCGGAGAATGTGTTTCGGCTCACGCGCAGGGCGGGCGGTCTTCACTTCCAGTTCAGCGCGTGTACCGTCAGACTTGAAAGCCATGAGCAGAAAGTGCCGCGCGCCGAGACCAGCCGCACCGAGGGCCTCACACAGATCCTGCGCCAGTTGTTCGAGGCCAATTCCGATGGCTTCGCTGGTGGCAATCGGTTCCGGACAGTTCAACCGGGCGGATCGGATCGGCAGGGGGCGCAGGGGCGCCAGTGGTTCATGGCGCAGGCCCAGGGCCTGGTCGAGCCTTAGGAGTACTGCATCGGCGGCGGATCTTGACTGGAAGCGCCGCCCCAGAGCTTTACGATCGATGCCGTAAAGCTGGCCGATCCGCGTGAGGCCGAAGCGGCGCAGCAGGGTTTCGGTGTCAGGCGACAGGCGCAGGGCTGCGACGGGAAGTTCGGCAAGGCCAGCCTGTTCTTCGCCTTCTTTCAGGCAGGTGCCCGGCGCGGCACGGGACAGAGCGGAGGCTGCGCCCGGCGTGCCGGCAAGGCCCAGCCTGTGCGGGATGGCATTGCGCTCCAGCAGATCGGATAGTGTCTCCATCATGGCCAGTTCGCCGCCATAGAGGTGTTCGCACCCCGTGGTCTCCAGGATGAGGCCGTCAGTGCCATCAATCGCGATCAGCGGCGTAAACCGGATCATCCAGTCGCCAAGTGCGGACAGGGCACGGATGTCGGCGACCGGGTCCATGTCCTCGGTAACAAGGTTGGGCACGCGGGCCCGTGCATCGGTGAAGACCAACCCCTCTGTTATGCCAAGCTGACGGGCAGGGTCATTGGCAGCGGCGATGCGCAGACCCTTGGTGCTGTTTTCAAGCAGGGCAAAGGGCAGGTGGGGATCAGGCGGTTTGCCGGAGGCCGGGCGGGCCGATCCGGTCCTGAGGCCGCGGCGAGCGCGCCGGAGCCGGGTCAGCGGCCAGTCCGGAAACCACACGCAAAGATAGCGTTTCATCGTCAAGCTCCAGATCAAAGGATTGTCCTGCCATGTGCGGGGCCTGGCGGGACCGTTCGAGCACAGCCTTCCAGCGGAGCGCTCCGGGGGCATGCGTGTCATAACGGTTGGGGGATGAGGGACGGGGGGAAAGACGCCACCGGGCACTGGCAGCGGTGGCGCCGTCCCGCGTATAGGGCATCAACAGGATGACCGGCGTGCCATGCCGCCCGGATACAAGTGCGAGACGGCGCGAGGCGGTGAAACTGGCATCCTCCAATTCTGCAATCACCAGTGAGGCCACACCGGAGCGGATGGCTTCTTCGGTGGCCCAGAGAGCTTCTGCAGGCTTGCGCGGGGTGATGTTCAGGCTTGGGGGCAGGTCCGGGGCGACTTCTCGGCAGCCAGCCTGAAGGAGGCCGCCATGGGCCTGTTTCAGGCTGGACTGGCGGATCCAGATAACAGGGCCCTTGCGACGTGTGCGTGCCGCGAGCGCAAAGCCGGTCATCGCCGGAAAGTCCCCGTGTGAGGTCTCGCAGATCTCATGGACACCTGCCTCTCCCAGACCGAGTGGAAAAGACAGGCTCGGCTGCTGCTGAGGCGGGAAGCTATGAAACGCGTCCTTCAGGGAAGATGGGATTGAGGCCATTTGTTCATTATTTGTTCTTATCACATTGAGTCAACTGACTCCGTCGAGCAGAAAGGATTTCAACAGGTACAGTGGCGGTTTCTGACGGACTTGTCCTGTAATGGATTATTCAGGACGAGGTTGGCCAAGCCGTAGCAGAAAGATCTGTGGAGCAGTGCTGACGCTGGCGACAAATGCCCGCGTGTCGGCCATCAGGTATGTGTGAAAACAAGAAGCAGCAGGATCGGCAAGGCAAAGCCCGCAATCGTAAGTGGCCATGTGCTGGGGCGGCGCGTGGAATGCATCTGCAGCAACCAGAGCCCAGACGCACAGAACAAGACAACTGCAATGGCGAACAGGTCGAGAAACAATGTCCAGGCGAAGCCAGTATTTCGGCCCTTGTGCAGGTCGTTGAGATAGGCGACCGCGCCGCGACTGGTTTTTTCGAACATGACTTCGCCGGTCTCACGGTCAATGCTGATCCAGGCATCTCCACCGGGCCGGGGCAGGGTGATATACGCGTCAAAATCGGTCCATTCGACCGGGTGGCCTGTTGTATCAAAGCTCGTCTCAGATTTGAGATAGGTCGCGACCTCGGCGGGCAGGACGGACTCGGCGCCAGTCTTCGCATGTTCATCAAGTAGCGTGACCAGCTCGCCTGGCAGGATGCTCTCGCCTTCGATGGTTTTTGGCTTTGAGGTAAGATCGCTGGCATGATTGAGCGTAATGCCAGTCGCCGCGAACAGCATCATGCCGACAAGACAGAGCGCGCCAGACATCCAGTGAACGGTTCGCACCTGACGCTTGATGAACATTTTCAAGGATGCGCGTTTTGGGGGGCGGTCTGGGAGAGGCTCATTCCGTCAGGGCTCATTATCTGTAATGCGCCGTCTGAAGTTCGGCGCGGTCTGGTGGAGTTTCGCCTCCTAACATGCGCGAATATGCGTCTGCAAGTCATTCTCAATGCGTGTGTGCAATTGACTTGCTGCGGGCCTGTTGGTCTAGCCAAGGCGTATACGTTTCCTGACCAGGCATCTGAATGCGCTACGCTCTTCTAGACTCATGTGATCCCGTCCGGGCCGCCACACTTTTCTATGGCGATGCGGCAACCCTCTGGCTCGATAGCGCGGATACCGATCACCCTTCATCACGCTGGTCATATCTCTGCATTGCACCAATCGCGACTTTGCAGGTTCGTGCGGAGGAGCTGTCACGCGGTGAGGATGGCTTCGCAGACAGGGCGGACGAAGTAAGGGCCTGGATACGCAGCACCGAACGGCAGCGCATTGCGGAAGGTCCCCCGTTCCAAGGCGGCGCGGCGGGCTATGTTTCCTATGACGCTGCGCCACTCTTCCTTGAGCGATTCCAGTCGCGACACATGCCGCGCTCTGATTTGATTGAATTCAACTTATACGACACGTTGCTGGCATTCGATCTTGAGGGTCAGAAGACTTGGGTCATGTCGGCCGGGCTGAGGGCGGCGAACGCAGAAGAGGATGACGCGCTGGCAGATGCGAAGATTGCGGAGGTGCTGACCCGTCTTGGCGACACGCGGCGCGCCCCGGATGTCGACGTGCCATTGGGCTGGTCACGCCCGGATCAGGCTATTGATTATATTGCGGCCGTAAAGCGTACACAGGATTATATTCTGGATGGCGACATTTATCAGGCCAACATTGCGCAGAATTGGGTGGCATCGCATTGCGACGTGTCATCGGCTTTTTCCAACTACCTGCAGATGCGCGAGCGGACGCCTGCGCCCTTCGCGGCGTTCGGCCATTTTCAAGGGCGTGTTCTGGCAAGCGCATCGCCAGAGCGCTTGATCTCCGCTTCGGCTACGGGGCGAGTCGTGGCGGAGCCGATCAAGGGAACCGTCAGACGTGAGGCTGACCTGATCGAGGACGATCTGGCGCAGGCAGGCCTGTTGGCCTCTGAGAAGGACCGCGCCGAGAATATCATGATAACTGACCTCCTGCGGAATGATTTGTCCATCGTGTGCGAACCTGAATCGGTTGAAGTGACGTCGCTTTGCCGCTTGGAGACATTCTCCAATCTTCATCACCTCGTCTCGACCATTGAGGGCGACTTGTCGGACGACAAGGATGGCATTGACCTGTTCAAGGCAGTGTTTCCCGGTGGATCCATCACAGGCGCGCCGAAATTGCGCGCGATGGAAATCATTGACGAACTGGAGCAACGTCCTCGTGGCGCGTATTGCGGAGCTATCGGGTATGTCGGTTTTGATGGTGCATTGGATTTCAACATCCTGATCCGTACGATTGATCATTTGCCGACAGAGAGCACGCTGTTGGCCGGCGGGGGTATCACTTTGATGTCGGACCCGGTTGGCGAGCTGGCAGAGTCAGAGCTGAAGGCAGAGCGAATCGCGCCGTCCCTGTTCCGGGTGGGGAAGAAGGCATGATCCTCGTGCTCAACAATCGCGACAGTTTCGTTCATAATCTCGCGCGCTATCTGACATGCGAAGGCGCGGATGTGACGGTCGTTGATAGTGACCGGATTACTCTCCATGAAATCACCGATCTTGCGCCTCAAGCGCTCGTCCTGTCGCCGGGACCATGTACACCGAATGAGGCAGGGATCTGCTTGGAAGCAGTTCAGTACTTCGCTGGGAAGCTGCCAGTTCTCGGAGTGTGTCTTGGGCACCAGGCGATCGCGCAGGTTTATGGGGGCAAGATTGTCAGGTCCAATTTTCCCCGCCATGGACGCACCACAACGTTGTCAGTGCAGGGCGGAGCCTTGTTTGCCGGCTTGCCCCGCGCTTTTGATGTCGGTCTGTACAATTCTCTCGTGGCAACATTTGATGATTTGCCGGACCAATTTCAAATTGATGCGGTATCTGCGGAGGGAGACATTATGGCGCTGTCACACACATACTTTCCGCTATTCAGTGTCCAGTTTCACCCAGAGTCTGTGCTTACCGAGCATGGCGCTGAGCTGATCAGGAATTTTGTACAGCTCGCGAAGAACTGGAAACCGGAATGATCTTGTCTCAGCCGTCTGCCTTGTCTGACAAGTCCGAACTGTTTGACCTGCGGGACCGCGGCTTGTTGTTGGCAGATGGCGTGTTCGACACGTCGCTCGTCAGCGATGGACGCGTCATTCTGCGCGATGCACACTTGGACCGCTTGATCGAAGGTGCTGCTGCACTGGGCATTGATCTTGAGCGCAAGGCCGTTGCTCGTGTCATGGATACGGCGATTGAAGACTCTGCGTCGGGTGCATTGCGTATCACGGTCACACGCGGCGCTGGGGTTCGCGGGCTCGCGGATGATATGGCGGCTTCGCCGACCCTCATCGCGCGTGTTTCAGAATATAGTGTGAGTCTGACGCCAGATGCTGTGCGAGTGCACAAAAGCACGATCCTGCGCAATCCAACTTCCATCACGGCTCGCTACAAGACCTTGTCCTACACAGACAATATCGTTGCATTGCGCGCGGCAGTTCAAGCTGGTTTTGATGAAGCGTTCTTTTTCTCGCCCGCTGGGCATCTTGCCTGTGCCAGTGTGGCGAATGTGTTCGTGCAGATGGATGGAGCTATCTTCACGCCGCCCGTTGGGGATGGCGCTCTGCCCGGTGTGATGCGGAACTGGATTTTGGGTAGGGGGCGTGTTGGCGATTTCGCCGTTTCGGAGCGGTCGATCTCGCTTGATGATCTTCGATCCGCGGACAGGGTTTTCCTGACCAACAGCCTGCGCCTGTTCCAACCGGTATCAGCGTTTGAGACCAGGATGTTCAATGCTGAACTGCCTGCGGGCTGCGCCGAATTGCGAGCAGAACTACTCACCAATTGACCCCACTTTTCCGGAACGCTAGGCGAGCGCTTCCGCCAATGGCGTTAGCTCTAGTTCCAGACTTTCCGCGACAGCTTCGCACGTAACTTTGCCATCCCAGACGTTGAGGCCTGCTGCCAGGTGCGGGTCCGACTTGAGTGCGGCCTTCCAACCCTTGTCAGCGATTCGCAAAGCATGGGGCAAAGTCGCATTGTTGAGCGCGTAGGTGGATGTGCGTGCTACGGCGCCGGGCATGTTCGCCACGCAATAGTGGACGATGTCATCGACCACATAAGTTGGAGCATCATGCGTGGTGGGATGGGAGGTTTCGAAACAACCACCCTGGTCGATCGCGACATCCACCATCACTGCGCCGGGCTGCATGATAGACAACATTTCGCGCGTGATGAGTTTCGGCGCTGCAGAACCGGGGACGAGCACCGCGCCGATTACGAGATCGGCCTGGGCAATTTCCTGTTCCAGCGTTGCCCGGGTCGAGTAAACTGTGTTCGCGCCAGCCTCGAAATGCGTGGCGAGGCGTTCGAGCACATCCGGATTGCGGTCGAGGATGGTAACGTCCGCATGCATGCCGACGGCCATCTGTGCCGCATTGAAGCCGACCACGCCGCCACCAATGATCACGACCCGGCTGGCGTGTACGCCCGGCACGCCGCCAATCAGCACGCCGCGGCCGCCCTTTGCTTTTTCCAGGGCCGAGGCCCCGGCCTGAACGGCGAGACGTCCGGCAACCTGGCTCATCGGTTTGAGCAGGGGCAGGCCGCCGGTGCGGTCGGTCACGGTTTCATAGGCGATACACGTCGCGCCGGATTTCATCAGATCCTGCGTCTGTTCCGGATCTGGAGCCAGATGGAGATAGGTGAACAGGATCTGGCCGGGTCGCAATTGTGTGCGTTCGGGTGCCAGCGGCTCCTTCACTTTGATGATCATCTCGCAAGTGGCGAACACATCTGCGGCTGTCTCCGCGATCTCCGCGCCGACGGCGCGATACGCATCGTCTGTTGCGCCAATGCCCATGCCTGCTTGCGTTTCCACCAGTACCTTGTGCCCGCGCGCGGTGAATTCGCTGACGCTCTCCGGCGTAAGGCCGACCCGAAACTCATTGTTCTTGATCTCTTTTGGAACGCCGATCTGCATGCTCATGACTCCCGGAGGGTAAGGTTACCTGAATTTCGCGGATATCGTATATTGTATGCCTTCATGTCCAGAGATTTTGTATGTTTTGTTTCAACATACAAAATATTTGTCGAATTATCTTTCTCGTGCCCGTGGGGCGTGAGCGAGTTTAATCCCCGGAAGCCTCATCCAGAGAAGCATCCCAGACCGCCAGCGCGCGGTAAAGGGCAAGACTATTCAGGCCGCGATCCAAGTTGGCGAGAATGAGTTGTTGCTGAGCATTGTAGTTTTCACGCTGGGCATCCAGCACCGTCAGATAATCATCAAGGCCTGATTTGAAGCGCTCTTGCGACAGATAGAAGGTGACGCCTGTGTCGTCAGCAAGCTGTTCCAGAGCATCCAGTCTGCTGGAGATTGTCTCGGATACGGCGAGGGCGTTTGCAACTTCGCGGAAGGCCTGCTGAATGGTGCCTTCATAGGCTGCGAGAGCCGCGTCGGCATTCGCGCGGGCTGCGTCCAGATTTCCGCGTTTCGTGCCGAAGTCGAAGATCGGCACCGAAACACTCGGCGCAAAAGTCCAGCCCGCCGCATAGTCGCCTTCGAACAGATCCGCCAGTTCGCCGCCGACCACGCCCGCACCGCCGGTCAGGGAGACTGATGGGAAATAGGCAGCGCGTGCAGCGCCTATATTGGCATTGGCCGCCAATAGATTGCGTTCTGCCTGAATGACATCCGGGCGGCGCAACAGAACTGAGGAAGTCTGGCCAACCGGCAGGTCAAGCACAACGGGAGATGGGGTCAGCTCGACGTGCGCTTCAATGGACGGTGGCAAGTCTGTTCCCACCAGATAACGCAGGGTATTCAGGTCTCGGCGGACAGTTGCCCGGAACTCTGCCGCTTGTGCCTGGGCTGACGCAACAGACGCCGAGGCCCGACGCAGGTCGATCTCGCTGGCAGTGCCCGCATCGAACAGAGCCTGTGTGAGGTCGAGGCTTTCATTCTGACTGCTCGCCGTCTGTTCGGCCAGTCTCAGCAATTCCTGGTCTGCCGCGAGTTTGAGCCACGCTTCCGCGACAGATGCCACCAGGGAAATCTTGGTGGCGCGTTCGCCTTCGACACTCGCCAGATAGGTCTGCAGGGCGGCGTCGTTCGTGTTCCGGATACGCCCGAAGAAGTCTAGTTCCCAAGCAGAGACTCCTATTTGCGCGGAAGTGCTGTCACCGAAGGAAGACGAATATGTTGCGTCATCCCGAAAGGTGCCGCCCTTCTGCGCGCTACCGGACCCGGTGAAGGTCGGCCAGAAACCTGACCGAGACGTGACGAGGTTCGCACGTGCCACTTCGACAGTGGCGGCGACAGTTCGCAGGTCGCGGTTCTGGTCCAGCGACAGATCGATCAGTGCACGCAACTCATCCGACTGAACGATGTCTTGCCATGCAAGTGTGGAGACCCCAGTCACCGAAGGCTCCGAAATGGGAAGCTCTGTCGGCACGGGCGCTATCGGGCGCTCATAGTCTGGTGCCAGATTGACACAGCCGGTCAGGACAAGCGCACTGAGCGGGGCGGCGAGGTATTTTTGACGGCTCATGCTTGATCTCCAGACGTGGCAGGGCGTTGACCGCGCAGGCGCGTCGTAACCTGGCGAACTAGAACATAGAAGAGAGGGGCGAACAGCAGGCTGAAGGTCATGGCGGCTATAACGCCACCCACCATGATCCAGCCCATTGCATTTCGGCTTTCTGAGCCTGCGCCGGTACTGAGGGCGAGTGGCAAGACACCAAAGCCAAAAGCAAACGACGTCATCAAGACGGGGCGAATGCGCTGCCGTACGGCTTCGATGGTCGCCGTGACAACGTCCTTGCCTTGATCTTCGAGGGTCCGCGCGAACTCGACGACCAGGATCGCGTTCTTGGAGGCGAGACCAACAGTCATCAAGAGGCCGACCTGGAAGAAGACGTCATTAGCGAGACCAAAGAGGTTTGCCGCAGATACAGCGCCCGTAACGCCAAGCGGGGCGACCAGCAGGACCGAGACTGGAATTGTCCAGCTTTCATAAAGAGCAGCTAGGCAGAGGAATACAAAGAGAAGGGACAGAATGTATAGCATCGTTGCCTGGTTGCCAGCTTGGCGCTCCTGACGGCTGAGCCCGCTCCATTCAAGAGAGATGTTGCCAGGCAACTGGCTGACCATGTCTTCCATGATCTGCATGGCTACACCGGAACTTTCGCCCTCTGCCGGAGATCCCTGAATATTGATTGCGGGTACGCCGCCAAATCTCTGGAGCTGGGGAGAACCATATGACCATTCGCCGGACACGATCTCGTCAAGCGGAGTCATCTCGCCGGACGAGGTGCGCACGTGCCACTTGGAAATGTCTTCCGGTTGCATACGGTCTTCGGCATCCCCCTGAACATAGACACGCTTGATACGACCCCGGTCGATGAAGTCATTCACATAGCTTCCCCCGAAGGCCACGGACAGGACGCTTGTGGCATCGGCAACAGACACGCCGAGAGCTTGAGCTTTCTGGTAGTCGAGATTCATCTTGAACTGTGGACCATCTTCGCTGCCATTCGGGCGGACGCCCATCAGGCGCGGATCCTGAGAGGCCATGCCGAGAAGTTGGTTCCGGGCATCCACAAACTCAGCGTGGGTAAGTCCGCCTGTGTTCTGAATGTAGAGATCAAAGCCGTTCGAATTGCCCATCTCCCGAATGGGCGGGGGAACGATCGGGAAAATCCGGGCTTCGTCTATTTGGGACAGACCGCCAAAGGCACGGCCTGCGATAGACTGGACAGAGTTTTCAGGACCCGGCCGTTCAGACCAATCATTCATAGCCGCGAAGGCCATGCCATTGTTCTGGCCCTGACCGACAACGCTGAAGCCAGCGACGGTGAACAGGCCCATGATATTGTCTTCTTCATTCGCAGCATAATACTTCCGCACATCATCCATCACGGCAGCAGTCCGCTCCAGGGTTGCGCTTTCAGGCAACTGGACAATGGTCATCAATGTGCCCTGGTCTTCGTCGGGCAGGAATGCCGTGGGCAGGCGTACAAACAATAGGCCGGTGACCGCCATGATTACTGCGAAGGTGGCAAGCATGATCCATCTGCGGCGAATGATCCTTGTGACCGCGCCTTCATATGCATTGGTGAGTTTGTCAAAGCCGGAATTGAATGCGCGCGCCGGGGTCATGTGCCATGACTTTCCGTTCCCGGAGGATGGCTTTAATAGTGTGGCGCACAAGGCCGGTGACAAGACCACCGCAATTAGCACGGACAGCGCCATGGCAGATACGATCGTAACCGAAAACTGGCGATAGATAATGCCGGCAGAACCCGGGAAAAAGGCCATAGGCACGAAGACAGCGGATAGGACCACGGCAATACCCACCAGGGCTCCGGTGATCTGCTGCATGGATTTAACGGTGGCATCATAGGGGGAGAGGCCGTCTTCATGCATAACCCGTTCAACATTCTCCACCACTACGATGGCATCGTCCACGAGGAGACCGATGGCCAGCACCATGGCGAACATGGTAAGTGTGTTGATGGACATGCCGAACAGGAGGAGCACGGCGAACGTGCCGAGCAAGACAACTGGAACCGCAATGATCGGGATCAACGACGCACGGAAGCTTTGCAGGAAGATCAGGATAACGACAAATACGAGGACAATCGCTTCATACAGCGTTTTCTGAACTTCATGGATCGAGGTTTCGATGAAGGGTGTCGAGTCAACGGGGAACTGGTACTCCAGATCGGCTGGAAAGGATGGCGACATGTTCCTGACGGCTTCCTTGACTCGCTCGGCTGTTTCGAGCGCGTTTGCGCCCGTCGCCAAAGAGATCGCCACACCCGTTGCCGGCTTGCCATTGAAGCGAGCGATGGTTGAATAATCCTGGGCGCCGAGTTCGACCCGTGCGACATCTTCCAGTCGGACGGATCCACCCGCAGGCGTTGTGCGGATCAGCAGCTTCTCGAATTGCTCTGGAGTCGACAACAGGGATTGAAGCGTCACGGTGACGTTGATCTCCTGGCCTGGCACTGAAGGAGTTCCGCCTAGTGCGCCAGTGGCGACCTGTGCGTTCTGGGCCTGGATAGCTTGCGTGACGTCAGACGGAGTAAGTTGGTATTGCGCCAGCTTTTCAGGCTCTAGCCAGATACGCATTGCGTACTGCGATCCGAACACCTGAACGCTACCGACACCGTCGATGCGGCTGATTGTGTCATAGACGGTGGAGCGAACAAAGTCGCCGATGTCGATCTGGTTGAGTGTGCTGTTTGGAGAATAAAATGCTGTTACCAGCAGGAAGCTGCCGCTTGCCTTGCTCACGGTCACGCCCTGACGCTGCACTTCTTCCGGCAGAAGCGGTGTCGCGAGCGAGATTTTGTTTTGGGTTTGAACCTGGGCAATATCGGCATCTGTGCCGGGCTCAAAGGATAACGTAATCGACATTGAACCGTTGGAATTCGAGGACGACGATATATAGTCGAGTCCATCAAGGCCGGTGAGTTGCTGTTCGATGACTTGCGTCACCGCATTCTCGACTGCTTCGGCGGATGCCCCCGGATAGTTCGCTGAAATGCTGACCGTTGTGGGCGCGATATCCGGATACTGAGCGATTGGAAGCGCGCGCAGCGCCATGCCGCCTGCAAGCATGATGATGATTGCAATCACCCAGGCAAACACCGGGCGGTCGATAAAGAATTTAGCCATGTCGAGTGTCCAGGGTTCGCTAGTTCAGTTCGCTGCGCGAGTCGCGGGCGGCGGATATTTGTGCTGCGCTGGAAATCGGATCAACTGTCACACCTGCACGCAGGTTTTGAAGATTTGAAACGGCGACTCTTTCGCCTTCCTCCAAGCCGTCCAGCACAATCCATGAATTGTCGTTGTATTGCTCGACTTGGATGGCGCGCTGCTCAATTGTGTTGTCATCTTTGACGACCATGACGGAGGCTTCGCCCGTTGGGGTCCGCGAGACGACCGATTGCGGCAGCGTAATGACATTTTCGTACATGCCGGCAACGAAGTTTGCGCGGACGAACATGCCCGGCAGGATAATACCATCAGGGTTTGGTACGAGCGCACGTACCGCTACTGTACCGGCACTTTCGTCGACATTGATTTCGCTGAATTCGAGCTCACCTTGCAGGGGATACGTCGTATCGTCGCTGAGGATGATGTTCACTGGCACCGTGTCGATTCCCTTGGAGGCAACCCGCCCGGACGCAATCTGGCGGCGCATGTTGAGGACGCGATTGCTGGAAACGGTAAGGTCCACATAGATCGGATCGATTTGAAGCACGTTGGCGAGTGTTTCAGTCTGGTTTTGAGTGACGAGCGCGCCTTGTGTGACCGATGATCGACCAATGCGTCCGGCGATGGGGGAAGAAATCCTGGTGCGGGCAAGATCGATGCGTGCGCGGTCCAGAGCAGCCTTTTGAAGCGCAATATCCGCTTCTGCTTCCTGGGCCGTAGCCGCGGCCTGATCATATTCCTGCTGGCTGACAGCGTTGATCTTTGCGAGGTCGGCGAACCGCTTGGCGGTTTCCTTTGCGACATTTGCAGAAGCCTGGGCACGCGCCAATGCGGCCTCGGCACTTCGCACATCTGCGGCATACTCGTCTGCATCAATCTGATAGAGCGCTTGTCCACGCGAGACGAGGTCGCCTTCCTTGAACAGCCGCTCCTTGATGATGCCGGTGACCTGCGGGCGGATCTCCGCTTCGGCGTGGGCCCGCGCGCGTCCAGTCAACTCAACGGCGTTGGGGACCGATACGAGTTCGGTCGTGAGAGTCTTTACAACTGGAGCTGGCTGTTGCGGAACCTCTACTGTACTGCCTTCGTTACCACAGGCCGTCAGCAGGAAGGCGACGGACAAGGTCGCTGCCGAAATACTTTTTCTTAGAACTTCCATGAGGATTCCTTGACGAGCCGAATGGCTTCAATATAACAATTCTAGAGTGAACGCTCTATCTAGTGTTGCGGTGCAGCATGTCAAGGAGAGGGCATAGTGGAATTTAGGTGTTTTTCTGCATGACAGTTATGAGCAAATCGAAGACGGCCGCGAAACGTGAGAGTCGCGTTGCTGAAATTCTGGACTGCGCTGAGATTCACTTCGTTGAGAAGGGATTCCATGGCGCGGGCATTTCCGGGATCGCCAAAGAATGTGGCATCAGTGTTGGCCATCTGTATCATTACTTTGCGTCCAAGGATTTGTTGATAGAGGCTGTGGTGGAGCGCGAATTGTTGCGCCAAAAAGACAGAATGGAAGACTTCCGTAATCTGAGCGGCACTGAAATCCGAGATCAAATCGCTCCACTCGTCATCGACATTATTATCAAGCATCAGGATCCGTTCCGAACGGTTTTGAATTTCGAGATTCTTGCCGAGGCGCAGAGAAATCCGTCGGTTGCCGAGATCTTGCAGAACTATGATCGTGAAATACGGGAAGAGTTTTGTGGCGTCCTGGAGAATGCCGGAATTACAACGCCTGTTTTGCGGACGGAGATGTTGTTTACCTTGTTTGGCGGCATTCCGGCCCGCACGCTGAGGCATCCCGAGCATGAACGTCCGCAATTCATCGAAATGATGAAGCCGATCATCACGAAGATTCTTGCAAGTGATGACCTTCCTGTGGAGTAGAGCGAAACCACAACGATATCGCGGTTCATTCTTCCGCATTGATGAATATGTCCAAGCTGGCTCTGAGAGTGGAGTTGCTGGAGGCACTCGTACTCGCCAGCTGAACGGCGCGCTTGTCACCGGTTGGGTTCAGCACCGGGAGCTGGAATCTTAGCGCCGCATACTTGTCCAAGCTATCGGCATAGGCCGGGTTCCGAGTATAGACGGATCGGGAAACCATGTCGGGAAACAGGATGCTGGACCGTATCAGTGGCGCCACTCCCAACCCCAGAGTATCCAGGCTGCGATAGACCTCGAAATGGATATGTGGCGGACGTCCCCGATAAGTGCCTGGGTACACGGTCCGAAAGTTTACGCGTCCTCGTTGGTCTGTGATCCCTATACCACGTAGATAGTTTGTATGCGGGCGATTGAAGACAGAGTACTCGCCAGCTGCGTCGGCGTGCCAGACATACACCGCATAACGGGAAAGCGGCTGTTGATCTGTTGATAGAGATTGCAGGCGCAAGTGCAAGTCGAGAGGCGCGCCATCGGCCGCTCCTGACAAGCCATTGAAACCCCGTGTTATGTCGGTTCGGATGAGACCTGCGCTGGCCCACAGACTTGCCAGGCTGGGGCCAGGCTGGAGCACTGGCTCTTTCGGATACGCTTCGGGCTTGTTGGCCGCTGGCGGGAGGGCTGGTATCCGAGCAAGCGCGGAGGGTTTCGGGATAGACACTGGAATCTATTGCCGCCGTCCGGGAGGAGGTCCGCGGCGCTGGCTATCTTGCGGCATGGTGGGTTCGTTGGAATCGACTGCGCGCGGCGCTGTCAGAAATTCTGCGCGTGATAGAAGCCCATCTCGGTTTTTATCGATCCGACCGAATATATCGATAAGCCGTATTCGGAATTCCGAGGCCGTGATGGTTCCATCCAGATTGCTGTCGAAGGCAATAGGGCTGGGGAGTGCATTCAGGTCGCCAAGGGTCTCAGCTGCCCAATTTGACATCTGCACCGCAGATTGATGTACCCGATCAGGCCCCGCCAAGGCGCGCCATTCGAGATCAATACCATTATCAACTTCTTCGCGTGATACGAAGTGATCGTGATTACTGTCCATGCTGACGAAAAGCAGTGCCACTGGTGGGGCAGACAGGCCTTGCGACCGAGTCGGGCGTGCGCGGTCTCCGCCATCGCGACCGCTGGCTCCTGGCCCCTTGCGCGGGGAGGATGTGCATGCGACCACCAAGGACAGTCCAGCAATCATCAGGACTGTGACTTTCATTGCTCCTGACAGCCGTTTGCAACGGGAAGAGAAGGGGGTGAGGGAGGTGTCACAGGGTGAGACGTAGGGGGGGTGTGACACCTCCCTCTCATCGCATCGGTCTTGGCACCCAAAGGGAGGCTCGGTGTTCAAGGAGCGGACGGGGACTGTCCTGGTGGATGCGATGATTTCGGTGATTGAGATCGAGACTTTCTCTTCAGAGCGACCGGAATAGGGGGTGGAACTAGGCATATTGAGTGCTCTTGATGCAGTCTCTGGGGACGAAGTGCCGGGAAGTTTCCCTGCGTCGATGAGAACAAGATGCCTCAGCCATGTTGAGAGGATATGCCGGTTAGGACGAAAGTGATGGCAATATATGGCAGTCTGCAACATGACATTACCGACTTGAAAGGTATGGGTTTTCGGTGGCTACACCAGCAATTCGGGATGATCCGGAGCGGTGGGGTTCGAAGCGCAGTTTAACTGCAGTCACGACACACCTTGGCAACAAGTTTATCCTATTTGTAATCATCAGATCGACGATACATATTCAGGAGACTGCGGAGATGCCTGATCCAGAGACCACGACGCCCGAACACATTCTAGTCATCGATGATGACCGCGATATTCGGGAAGATTTGAAATCCTATCTCACGGAAAACGGCTATCGGGTGTCGACGGCTGAAAATGCACCCGCTGCGCGCCGGGCGATTCATTCTGAAGAACCAGACCTCATCCTGTTGGACGTCATGATGCCGGGCGAGGACGGGATCAGTCTTTGTCGCTCGATCGTTCGGCTCACCGCAATTCCGATCGTTTTCATCAGCGCGAGAACTGATGAGATCGACCGGATTGTCGGCTTGGAAGTCGGCGCAGATGATTATGTGTGCAAGCCATTCAACCCGCGGGAACTGCTTGCGCGTGTGCGGTCGGTCCTGCGGCGCGCGAATGGTCGCGAAAGAGAAATGACGCCTGAGAAAACGCGCTATTTTGAGTTTGACCGCTGGACGCTGGACACGGCGAAACGCACAATGACCCGCGATGATGGCGTGATCGTCTCCTTAAGCACCGGCGAATTCCAATTATTGATGATCTTTATAGCCCGACCACAGATCGTGCTGTCGCGTGAACGGATCGTGGAACTGTCTCATGCCGAAGGCGCAGATGTGTTCGACCGCAGTGTCGACAGTCAGGTGAGTCGATTTCGGAAAAAGGTCGAACGCGACCCCAAGAATCCGGATATCGTCCAGACCGTCTGGGGCGGGGGGTATGTCTTTGCAGCTGATGTGAAGAAACTGTGATGCTGGCAAGGCTTGATACGCTTCTTACACGGATTGTAATCCTGGTGACAGCCGCTCTGCTGTCTACATTTCTACTGGCTTATTTCATTGTGGAACTCAGCATTTCATCACAACGGCTCCAGCCACGTACGGCGCTGCATGTTGCGACGGTCGCCTTGGAGGAATTGCAGGCGAAGGATTGGCCCGATTCACTCTCCGGCAAAGAGCTGGAGCGTCTTCAAATAACCGATTACTCGCTGTCAGAATATCCCTATATTGAGCCTTTCTCCTGGGGGCTAGCCGAACGTGTTCTTGAAAATCTTGGGCTAGCGCAGGATACGCCGATTGGTATTTCCCTGAGTGGGTGGGGTGATCGGGACAGGCTCGCAGGTCCTCCCGGTCGACCGGACAGGTTCATGGATGAAGAACCGGGCCGTCCCGGGCCAATGAGTTTGAGGCCTCCGCCGTCAGAGCGTGGGAGATCTGCCAGCCAGCAGCGCGCAAGAGTGTCTCTCGAGATCGCGAATGGCAATTGGATAAACATAAGAACCGAGAACATGAGTGTGAAAGAGCCGCGTCCACCTCTCCTGGCGGCCGTCATGCTCATCGTGCTGATGGTTGGCATCGGCATATGGGCCGCCCTGAATGCGATTAATCCATTGAGGCAAATGGCGAAGGCCGCGAATACGCTGGCGTCCGACTACAAGCATGAGCCGCTGGTCGAGCAAGGTCCGTATGACGTGCGCGAATCTCTGCGTGCTTTCAATCGCATGGGCCGTCGCCTCGAGACCACAGTGGCTGGCCAACGCCAGCTGCTCGCAGCAATTGGTCATGATTTGCGGACACCCATTACCTCATTGAAACTGAAGGTTGAGATGCTATCAGATGCGAGTGAGCGCGAGCGGATGAGTCGTGCTCTGGCAGAGTTGGAGCGTATCACAGAAGCCGCACTTGCTGCGGCGACGGCTGGCCAGTCAGATGAGCCTTTCCAGCCGCTGGACATGTATTCGTTGGTCGACAGCCTTATCGAAGACTTGCGGGATCTGGGCCTCTCTGTCTCGTTCAATGAAATCGATGTACGCCCGATTGTCATGGGTCGATCAGATGAACTGACACGCGCCTTGCGCAACTTGATTGAAAACGCGGTGCGTTATGGAGACATGGCGCACGTTTGTCTCAGTGAACAAGCCGGCAAGGCTATTGTGACGATCCAGGACACAGGTCCGGGAATCCCGGAAGATGCTCTGGAGCGTGTGTTCGAACCCCTTGTTCGATTGGAACAGTCACGCAATCGCGAGACCGGCGGGCATGGGCTCGGACTTCATATCGCGAAGAATCTGATTGAAGCCCATAGTGGGCACATCGATTTGTCGAACCCACCAACCGGGGGGCTGCTCGTAACGGTGACCTTGCCTCTGAAGGCCGCTGGCTGACACGCTATCAGAACCGGGTGGAAGTGCTGAAACGGAAGGACTCCGTGCGGTCGTACTCTTCGCTCTTGAGGATATGGCTGAAGTCGAAGCGGATTGGGCCGAAAGGGGATGTCCAATAGACGCTGAGGCCTGTAGATGCGCGCAAGGACAAGTCATCTTCAATCAACTGGACGGCATCACGGCCAAAAGTATCCGTGAACTCGACCGGGTCGCTCTTGTCTATGTCGCTCAACAAGCCAACCGCGCCGGCTTCCAGGAACAGCCCCGTCTTGATGCCGTATTCTTCCGGCAGATAGTTTGGCATCGAGATGTCGAGGCTGGATTGGTAGAACGCGTTGCCGCCCAAGGCGTTGAGACGCTTCACTGTTTCTGTGCCGTCATCATTTTGGATGATTTGCACAATGCGCGGCCCGAGACCTGCCGTATCAAACCCGCGGAAGCTGTTGCCGCCCTTGAAAAAGCGATTATTGATACGTACGCCTTGAGGAGTGGTTTGTCCGTATTCGGATTCCGCGTCGCTCGTGCCATAGGGTTCGATGTATCCACCCGAAAGACGCAAACTGGCCGTTATGCCCTTCGCAATACCTTGGTAGATATTCATCGATGCGTTGGTGCGAATGAAGTTCACGTCCCCGCCTAGGCCAGCAACGTCTTGACCAAACAGCAGGTCGAACCCGCCAGTGGGGTCAATAGGGTCATTCTTCATGTCCAAGAAGAGATTGTACCCGACGATCGAGGAGATTTCTGATCGTTCACTTGAGCAAAGCGAGTATCTGTTGAGATAGCGCGCATCGCATACGTCCACGATCAGCGATCCATCAGGCAATGGTACGTCATCAGCGGTGAGAAAGGCGACACCCACGACATCATCGCTTGTGTCTCCCGGGGTGTCATTGTCATCTACAGTGTATTCGGTTGTCAGGCGTTCGCCGCTGTCCGAGGCAATCACGATGCTCTGATCGACGACGTCGATTTTGTCGTCTTGCAACGTATATTTCAAGCCAAGTTGCAGCCGGTCTGACAAGGGGAAACCTAGCTGCCCGCTGACACCTACAGATTCAGTCGTATAGCCGCCAAGATCGGTGTCAGAATAATCGAGGCGGGTAGCAAACGCACTCACACCTGCGGACATGTCACGGTCTAGGAAACGTGGCTCCGTATACTGCAAGTCCACAATTTGCTGCAGGCTGGATGTGGACAGGCGAGCAGACGCGGATTGCCCGCGCCCGAGCACATTGCGCTGTGCCACGCTGACATCTACGAGGAAAGATTCTGAGGATGAGAAGCCAGCTGAGAAACTCATCTCGCCAGTGGGCTGCTCAGTGACTTTTACATTCACGTCAATTTGGTCAGGGTCCGCGGTGGGAGCCTCAGTAACTTCGACGTCTTTGAAGTAGCCAAGGGCCCGTGCGCGGTTGCGCGAGCGATCCAGCAAGATGCGGTTGAAGGCATCACCTTCAGTCACGCGCAATTCCCGCCGGATCACGCGATCGAGCGTTTGGGTATTACCGACAATATTGATGCGGTTGATGTAAACACGCGGACCTTCATTGACATGAAAGGTCACGTTGACCGTATGCGTTTCGAGATCGGCGGAGATTTCAGGGCGCACATCAATAAAGGCATAACCTCCGATCCCGGCGACATAGGTCAGGCCATCAATTGAGTTTTCAATTGTGTCGCCTCGGAACAGGTCACCGGATCGCGCTACCAGTGACGCTTTCAAGGCGTCCGTGTTGAGCTTTTCCAGCTCGGTTTCGACATTGATCTCGCCGAAGCGATAAATCTCGCCCTCGTCGATTGTATAGGTAATGTAGAAATCCTTCTGATCAGGCGTTAGTTCTGCCACGGCTGACTCTACGCGGAAGTCGTAATACCCCTTGTTCTGGTAAAACTGACGAAGCAATTCGCGGTCATATTCCAAGCGACCTGGGTCATAATTGTCGTTTGATGAGAAGAACTGCCACCAACGTGATTGACGGGTGACAATCTCCGACCGAAGACGGTCGTCTGAATACGTTTCATTTCCCAGGAAGTTGATCGCTCGTACACCAGACACAGGTCCCTCTGTAATCGAGAAGACCACATCCACACGGTTCTGATCGAGCGGCACATATTCGGGCGTGACTTTCGCCGCGAACCGGCCGGATTGGCGGTAGAGTTCCATCACGCGCTGTACGTCTGCCTGCACGCGAGCGGCGGTGAATACGCCGCGCGGCGATATCTGGATTTCTTCGCGGATCTTTTCTTCCCCGAGCGATTTGCTGCCTTCAATCATGACCCGATTTACAATTGGGTTTTCGACCAATGTAATGATGAGCTGGTTCCCGACCCGGTCAAAATTTGCATCAGCAAAGAGGCCGGTTGCGAAGAGGGATTTGAGGGAAAGGTCGATACGGTTCGCGTCAAAAGGTGAGCCAGGTTCGACTAGAAGGTAGGACATCACGGTTCGGTCTTCGATCCGCTGGTTGCCATTGATAATGATGGCTTCGATGTTTCCTGTGCTGTCTTCTGCGCCCACCTGCGCAAGCGCCGTCGGTTGCAGCGAAGCGGCGAGCGCAGAGAGGATCAGGGAGAGCGCGAGCGTTTTGTTTTTGTGGCTCATGAAGTCGGCATCCAGAAGAGAGAAATGGTGTCTGAGAGATCAGAAGCGGAGTTTGACGGCGGCGTTGGCCGTCAGGGCGGTTGAGTCGGTTGAAAACTCACCATCCACGCCAAACCGAATTTTCAGGAGTTCGGACCCCGCCAGTAGCGAGAGTCCCACCGTGGCGGCATCTTCAAACACCTCGGTGGCGCTGAGTGTAAAACGGTCCTCATAGCCGACAAATCCAGCGTCGACTTCGTAAGGTGTCGAAGACAACGTGGAGCGATAGCCAATATCCAATCCAGCCCGAACCATGGGACGGTAGCGATTGGAATTGTTGTAACTGGTATAGGCCGGACCCGTGCGAGACGAGTCTGCGCCTTCCCGCCAGACATAGGCAAAGCCAATTCCGGCATCAGCGGTGACACGGTCTGTGCTGGCGTCGCTGACCCATAGGTTCAATCCGTTTGATGCCGTTTCTGAATATCCGTCCTGATCAAGTTTGAAGTAGTCCAGACCAATTGATGGCGTCATCCTGAACGCCCCGGACCCGAATTCGGTTGATGCCAAGAGTGAAGCCGCGGTGGTCATCCCGTCCCATGTGCCGCTGACCTCTGAAACATACTCGTCGAACTCGATTTCTCTATAGCTGGAATGGTCGACCTTCGCGATCTGGCCAACGGCCTGAAGGTTTACGCGCCCGATCTGCTCCGTCGCATACACCCCGACACCCAGACTTTTCATGGTCACAGGATTTTCGCCGCCAGTTTTTTCCTCAAACTTGCCGTCGCTCATCGTACCCATGATGCCGATTGCATCTATGCCTAGCAGCGAGCGATCATACCCCAGAGCGATGCCAAGACCGCGGCCGTCATATCCCGGCCCATCGTCAGACCCATCATAGCTGACATGGGAATAGGTTTCCTGCACCCATGCTCCATTTCCGGATTCACTGGAGCTACGGGTGAACTCCAGATGGCTTCTCAACGCGCCAAAAGCGGCGTTCGACTGGGATTCCAGATAGCGCGTTGCGGCTTCAGTGCGCTGAGGCAGCAGCAAATTGTAGGCCTCTAGAAAGTCATGTTCGGTCGAAAGCTGCGTGATGGCAGATCCGACATCATCGTCACTCGTGGCAACATTGAGTATAGCGGAGAGGGCGCTGGACTGGTTCGTGTCGAGACTGAGTTCCTCGGCAGTCTTGAGGCGAAAGTCGAGATTGAGTTTGTCTGTATCAGACGTCTCTGTCTCCAGTGATACGTTGTATATCCACGGAATGTTTTCGGTCGATAACTCAGCGGTTTCCTCGTCGTATATCAGTGTACCCGCTTCGATCAGTGTGACGGCAAAATCACCGTCGATGAATGACGTAAGTGTTGGGCGTACCAGAGTATCGCTGCCCAGTGCTGCGGTTCCCGAAACTGACAGAAAGGCTGTGGTCCGCAGGTTCTGAGGATCAATTTCGAGTTCAAGTGTTGAACCATCCGTGACGGAGAGGGAGGCAAGCTGCAAGGACGTGTCTTCAAGCAGAACAATTTCAGAATCTGAAATTGTCGCGGCCAGTCTGTAAGCATCGCTCGTCAGATTACCCGTGAGCAACGTTGAAGACAGGAAGTCGATCGTTCCACTCGCAGAGCCGAAGTCGAAATCTCCCACGATCTCACTCTCCTCGATATACAGGCTGAGTGTGTCGCCCTCGAAATAGGTGTCTCCCAGAAACTCGGCATCCGATAGGTCGAAAGTTGCGGCGCCGGCACCAAAGTAGATGTCGCCTGCCAGACCCCCGTCCAGAATTTGCAGTATGTCATCGCCGGTTCCGAACCGGACGTCGCCATAGATTGTAGGTTCGGTCACATCGTCTTCATCGATTTCGTCATCGCCGTTCACATCTTCAGTGGGAGTTTCCTGATACTGGATAATGGTTGCGCCAGCCGTTTGTGCGGACAGGTCAATGGCGATGGACGATCCTGTTTCCGAATCTTCCCGTCCGTCTGAAATGAGTAGGCCTGATATCGCGCCGGTATTGGTTATGTATCTTAGCGTATCACTTTCATCGGTGATCGCCGTTGCTGCGCCACCATAGCCATTTGATGAAGCGGTGATGGATCCACTATTCAGGATCGCTTCCAGCGTACTTCCGTTGGAAATGAACAACGCTTTGGCGGTGTCGTCCGTTAACGTATAGGTCGTTGCGGCGATGGATCCGGAGTTTTCGAGAGTGCCGATTGCTGTGCCGTTGCCGAGCAGAAGGCCTACGGCGGAAGCCTCGTAGGCGGTTCCTTGAATTGTGCCGGAATTCAGGATGCCGCCATCAATTGTAACCGTTCCGGTTCCGTCTTCTGATCCGGATATGGAGAGCGCCGTCGCATCGAATCCGATATTCACGCCACTGGCATAAATCGTCCCACGATTGATGAGGCCCTGATCAAAAGAAAACGTGGCGAGTACTTCATCTACGTCATCGTCATCATCATCATCGGTGGTATCGCGAACGGTTTCTACGACGCTCGAGAAGACTACGTTTTCGCCAGCGTTGGCTTCGATGGCGAGCGCCGGGGCTGAACCATAACTGTAGATTCTTCCAGCAGTTCGATTCTCATCGAAATCGTCGACCGTATCCTTTGTTTCGTCATCCTCATCCTCTTCGGATGTGAAGTCGTCGACCGCGCCATTGATCAACAGGCCTTGTCCGAGACTGCCCGTGATGCGGACGCCGTTCGCATTGTCGTAAAGGTCGTCGGCATCGCGGCGATCCTCCACCGCTTCAGTATCGTCGTCGATATAGACGGGCGCGATATAGTTGGAAGAACTGGTGCTGGTGAAGCCGGTCGAGCTGATTGAACTCTCAATCGTCACATTGCCGGAGACATCCCCATCAATCGTGACAGCTGACGCATTCTCACCCTGAACCGTAATGGCGCCGCTGATCAATACATCACTGGCGACGTCATCTTCGAGGCTCAGACCCAGGGCGTTGTCGCCGATAACCGAAATTGTGCCCTGTTGCGTGTAATCGCCATCGAGCGCGGATCCGATGCGTACGCCCGCTGAATCATTGCCTTCTATGTATAGCGTGGAGCCATGATCGAGCAGGATATTACCTGTGATCGTGCCACCATTCTCGACGTCGATGCCCACGCGGTTCGTCCCGATGGCGAGTGGCCCGTCCACATCGTCATCATCGTCTTCGTCTTCCCGGTCATAGTCTTCCGACAATTCGATGGAACCCGTGTGGGTGATGCCTGTCGTCGTACCCGTTCGGACAGCAATAGCGGTGACGTAGTCGGTGTCTTCTGCGAGAATTTCGCCATCATTGGTGATGGTATTGTCGGAGTCGACCGTAATCGCGGTGGTACCTGGCAGGTCGCTGAGATCAATTTCCCCATCTTCAGTGATTGTAATGTCGTCGGGCTGTCCGTCATTCGCGGTGGAGGTCTCGACGGGAGCGACGGTGGATTCCTCGATTTCGACGGCCCCTGCAGGGAGGGCCGTAGCCATACCCAGAACAATAATCAGTCCACGTGCAACCACCTCAGGAGCGGATGCCTGTGGACCGGAAGCGTGCATCCTTAACAGATTGTTATTTAATGAAAAAATGTTCATGTTGGCGCGCTCCAGATCGTCCTGTCCCAATGCGTTACGGGAGCGTCTTGTCTGAACTTTGCCGAAATGTGCGGCTTGTCAGCGAGAGTTTGTCAGCCTGACATAATTGGCGGGACATTGCTGTCGTCTTCCGCTTTCAGGATTCATGCGCAAGCAAATGATCTGCAACATTCTGGTGACAAAGCTGTGGTGAAGGAGCGGGCTTGAGCCGGGTTTGCTGGAAAGTACAATAAAATGCCGATCTTCGCGACGGAATTTGAAACTTGGGTCGTTTAACCCGGGAACATGTTCACAGCCAGAATTGCTGGAAAGAGACAAGAATGAGAGTTTTTGGGAAACGATCCCGTTGGATCATCGCGATTATTGTCGTATTGGCAGCAGGCGGTGCCGTATGGTTTGCGAAGTCAAACTTGGCGAACTCCACAACGCCGACTTATGAAACATCGGCCGCACGCACGGGTGATATTGAAGTTACGATCTCGGCAGCAGGTACTCTTGTGCCAAAGGAGATGGTTGAGGTTGGCGCACAGGTCTCGGGTCAATTGGAAGAGTTGTTCGTTGATGTCGGCGACGAGGTCGAGAAGGGCCAACTCCTTGCGCAGATCGATGCCACGATTGCACAGAACACGGTCGAAGCCCAACAAGCTCAGTTAAACTCGCTATATGCCTCGAAACGTCAACAGGCGGCTTCTCTGAAACTTGCAAGGGCCGAGTCTGAACGCGCCCATATGCTGTTTGAGGCCGATGCCATTGCGCGCGCTGACTATGAGGCCACGGTATCGGAATTGGAGATCGCGGAAGGGAAGCTCGACGCCATCAATGCGCAGATCGCGCAGCAGACCTCCAGCCTCCGTGCCGATGAAGCCAATCTGGAATTTACAAAGATTTACGCTCCGATGGCTGGTACAGTCGTCTCGCTCAGTGCATCCGAGGGCCAGACCCTCAATGCGAACCAGACCGCACCCGTCATCATGACCATTGCGGATCTGGGTATAATGACGGTGGAGGCCGATGTCTCCGAAGCAGATGTGTTGCGCGTATCAAAGGGGCAGCAAGCCTGGTTCACCACGCTGGGCGATTCTGATCACAAGTGGCAAACCGAAGTTCGTCAGGTCCTTCCCACGCCCGAAGTTGTCAATGACGTCGTGCTCTACAAGGCGCTGCTCGATATTGAGAACCCCGACGGAATTTTGCGAAGTGATATGACCGCTCAGGTCTTCTTCATTCTGGGGCAGGCCGAAGATGCCGTCCTGATCCCGGTAACGGCCTTGCAGTCACGTCCCGAGCGCCCGGAGAGCGCACAAGCCAGGCGTCCTGCGCAACCTGAACGCGGAGCCGCCCAGGGTGATCGTGTTGGCGACGGCAGAGGCCAGGCTATCCGTGAGGCACGCGCGCAATATCCCGACGCAGAAATGGGTATGGTTCTGAAAATGGATGCGAATGGCGAAGCTGTCCCTCAGCCTGTTGTGGTTGGTCTTCAGACGCGTACAAGTGCCGAGATATTGTTCGGCTTGTCTGAGGGTGATGAGGTCGTGACCGGGCAAGTGAGCATTCGTCCGAAACAGGCGACCGAGCGTGCCGGAAATGACCGGCCACGCCGTATGGGTCCACCCCCGGTTTAGGACGCCAGATCATGTCAGAACCCTTGCTGCATTTGCAGGACATAAAGCGCGTCTACGGATGGGGTGACGCAGAGGTCCGCGCCCTTGATGGCGTCGACCTGACCATTCGCGAAGGCGAGTTCGTTGCAATTGTCGGACAGTCGGGTTCCGGTAAGTCGACTTTGATGAACTTGCTTGGTTGTCTCGACCACCCGACTTCCGGAACCTACCGCATTCATGGGCAGGATGTGTCCGATATGGACGCCGATGCACTGGCCTCCTTGCGCAGGCGGACATTCGGCTTTGTGTTTCAGCGCTATAATCTCCTCGCCAATGTCAGCGCATCGGAGAACGTGGAGATACCTGCGGTCTATGCCGGGGTTCGCCAATCGGAACGGAAGGCCCGCGCACAGGAATTGCTCGGTCGGCTTGGCCTTGGCGGGCGCGAGAAAAGTCGCCCCGGTCAATTGTCCGGGGGACAGCAGCAACGTGTGGCTGTTGCCCGAGCTCTGATGAATGATGCCGAAGTCATCCTTGCGGATGAGCCGACGGGAGCGCTCGATTCCGGCACGAGTGAAGAACTTCTGGAATTGCTGGAAGAGCTGCATCGCTCCGGCCGCACAGTCATCCTGATTACCCATGACCAGGAAGTCGCTGAACGCGCAGACCGCACGATTGAAATTCGCGACGGCAAAATCATTTCCGATTCCGGTTCAGTAGAACGGTCTCTGGAGTCGTTTGAGCAACGCGCCGTGAAATCCTCCCCCTCCTTCTTTCTTCAGCTTACGGAATCCATCAAGACGGCCTTCCGGTCGTTACGAGCAAACCTGTTTCGCACCGCACTGACCTTGCTGGGCGTGGTGATCGGCGTTGCGGCGGTGGTCGCAATGCTGGCGGTCGGGCAAGGTAGCCAGCGCGAGGTTATGGCCCGGTTCGAGGACATGGGTGCGAACCTGCTCTTCGTTCAGCCGGGGGGTGACCGGGGCGCGCGAATGCGCGGTGACGCCATTGCAACCCTTTCACTCGAAGATGCTGAGAGATTGGGCGAATTGGACAATGTCCTGGCTGCGGTGCCATCGCGGTCCGGATCTGCAACATTGCGGCGAGGAAGCAATGACCATCGTGGCTCCGTGGAGGGTGTTTCGGAAGACTGGTTGCTCGCCAACACCCGCAATATTGAATACGGCTCTTTCTTCACGGCAGAAGATGTCGACCGACGCGTAGGTGTGGTTGTGCTGGGCACAACGACCGCGGGGGAATTGTTCGACAATGTCTCGGAAGCCGTCGGTGAGTATGTCTTTCTTGCGGGCGCACCATTTGAGGTCGCCGGCGTGCTTGAAGAAGAAGGCGCCAGCTCGTTCGGCCGTGACCAGGATGATATCGCGCTTATTCCCATCACAACCGGGATGATGCGCGTGTTCGGCAGTTCCTACCTGTCGAGTATAACCATCGCTGTGGAAGACACGGACGTAATCTCGACGACGGAGACTGAAGCAAACGAGCTGCTGCTTCAACGACACGGAACACAGGATTTTCGGATACGGAATACGGCATCGATCCTGGAGTCCGTTCAGGAGACACAGAATTCGTTCTCGATCCTGCTAGGCGCGGTTGCCTCTATCTCATTGCTCGTCGGCGGTATCGGTGTGATGAACATCATGCTTGTCAGCGTATCAGAACGCACGCGCGAGATCGGTGTGCGCATGGCGACGGGGGCGCGTCGGTCTGATATTCTTGTCCAATTCATTGTGGAGGCCGTCGTGGTCTGCGCGCTGGGCGGTGTGATCGGTATCCTTACGGGCTTCGCGATCTGTGCAATCCTCGCCAATCTCGGCACCAGCATCGCCGTAACGCCCATGCCCGCGATCCTCGCCTTTTCAACAGCTTTCCTGACCGGGTTCGTGTTCGGCTTCCTGCCGGCGCGCAATGCCTCGCGGCTTGATCCGGTCCGGGCCCTTGCGGCGGAGTAATCATGACCAGAATTCCTCTTCTTCCTCTCAGTCTGCTTGTCGTCCTTGCAGGATGTACCGCAACGCAATCGTCCGATACGCCTTTGTCCTCGGTTGAGCTTCCGGCGTCCTATGAAACCTCAATGCAAGCGGAAACAGAATTGCCGGCCACAGGGCTCTGGTGGTCAACCTTCGGCGATGAATCCTTGAACGCATTGGTCAGCACCGCACTCACGCGGAACAAGTCGCTTGAAGCTGGACTTGCCAATGTTACCTCCGCACGCGCTGCGTTGCGTGTTGCCGATTCCAGCGCCTTGCCATCTGTTTCAGCAGGGGCGTCAGTTTCCACCGACAGTGATTCCGACTTCAGTGATTTTTCTCGCAGTGCCCGCCTGTCGGCTAGCTATCAGCTGGATCTGTTTGGCAGTGTTGCAGCGTCACGTGATGCGGCAGGGGCCAATCTCGAATCGGCTGAGTTCGCGCAAAGAGCGCTTGAGCTGAGTGTTACATCTGATCTGGCAGCGAACTATTTTGACCTTCAGGTCGCGCGTAAGCAGTTTGAAGTCGCGCAAGACAATCTGGAAATTGCCGAGCGTATCTTTGAAATCGTGCGGGTAAGGTACGATGCGGGCGAGATTTCCGGATTTGATTTTGCCAGCCAGGAAGCTGCATTGGCCAATTCGCGTGCGCAACTCCCGCAGATCGAGCAGCAGATACTCTCTCTGCGGACGGCGATTGCGATCCTTATAGGGCAGGTGCCGCAAAATTTCGAAGTGCCGGACGTAGACCTTTACGAGACTGGCTTGCCAGTACCGGAAGCAGGCCTACCATCTCAGCTTCTGGTGCGGCGCCCGGACTTGTTGCAGGCCGAGGCTGATTTGCGGGCGGCGCAGGCCAATGTTCAGATTGCGAGAGCAGCCATGCTGCCAAGTGTCGATCTTGGCGCGGGTGTGACGACACTCCTGACCTCTATGTCTGATCCGACCGCCAGTCTTTCGGCGTCACTTGCGCAGACTGTGTTTTCTGGGGGAGCGCTGGAGGCTCAGCTCGACAGTGCCAAAGCGCGAAGGGAGGCATTGCTGTCGAATTATGAGCAGGCCATTCTCAGCGCGTTACGCGATGTTGATGTTGCGCTGTCTGCCATCAATACCAGCGCCCAACGTGAAGAACAGCTCCAGATTGCACTCGTTGCCAGTCGCCGCGCACTGGATTCCGCTGAACTGCGATATCGTGTCGGCACGGACGATTTGACGAGTCTCTTGTCTGCACAACAGAACTATTATTCTGCAACGCAAAGTGCCCTCGAGGCGCGTCGGGACCGGTTGGCTGCGGCCATTGATCTCTACGTCGCAGTGGGAGGCGGGTTCTAACCCCGTCAGCGCCAGCTGAATTTGGCCGGGCGCTTTGCGAGGAAGGCCCTGTAACCTTCCTGGAAGTCCTCATTCTCGAAGCTTTCCAGGAACAGGGCTTTCGCTTCAGGACTATCGTCTCGCCAGCCCATCTTGATCGCATCGAAGGTGCGCTTCATCGCGCTATGTGACCAGAGTGAATTGGCTGAAACCAGACGCGCCGTTTCTCGCGCCAATTCCAAGGCTGATTCGGACTCTGCCATATGTGTAACCAGACCGATACGATAGGCCTCGTCGCAATCAAATAAACGACCTGTCAGCAAGATGTCCTTGGCGGCAGGAATACCAACGGTTTCTATCAAGCGCCGTGTATCGTTCACTGGATACACAAGCCCCAGCTTCGCCGGAGGCACACCGAACCTGGCTTCGGGGCTGGCGATGCGAATGTCTGCCGTCAGAGCAAGTGCGACGCCGCCACCCACGCAAGCGCCGGTGATCGCAGCGATGATCGGCTTCGGGCATTGGGCGAGACATGTAACCGCATCGGAAATCAGGTTTGCCGAATGCTCTGCGCTTTCGGGCGTGGCATAGATCGTTTCGAACTCCGAAATATCTGCGCCCGCCGCGAATGCGCCTGCTGTTCCGCCATGAATGATGACGCATTTCACTTCGGGATCTGCCTCCAGCTGCTTCACCATACCGGGGATTGCTGCCCACATATCACTCGACAGAGCGTTGCGGCGTTCGGGCTTGTTCAGGATCAGTTCGCCAATCCCATTACTGACCTCGATGCGGATGCGTTGGGAAGTCATGCTCTAATCCTTCAGATAAGTCTTGTTGCACAATTTCTGTATGCGAGCGTTGGCTGTTCGGCCACCCCGAGCCGGCCTTCTGAACAGTTGTGGGAATTGACGCAGCGCCGAGTGTCTCTTTAGGTGCGGGCATGGCCCACCGCAAAGACCTCCTGACCGCAATTCGACAGATTACGCGTGCGATCGATCTGAATTCCAAGCAATTGGCGAAAACGACCGGCCTCACGGCGCCACAACTCATTGTATTGCAGACCTTGTCCGGTGCCGGATCGGTCAAGCCATCGGAGATCGCCCGCGAAGTGCATTTGTCCCAAGCGACGATCACTTCCATCGTGGATCGATTGGAGGCGGCGGGCCTCGTCGAGCGGCAGAAGAACGAAACCGACCGCCGCGCCGTAGATGTCTCGATTACGGAGACTGGTCGCAGAAGCCTCGAAGATGCGCCGGAAGCGCTTCAGGAAGGGTTCCTGAAGCGTTTTGACTCTCTGGAGTTGTGGGAGCAGAGTCTGCTCATCTCATCGGTGCAGCGGCTGGCTGCCATGATGAATGCGGGAAGCCTTGATGCGGCGCCAATCCTGGAGGTTGGAGATTTGCAGAAAGAGGGCTGATCAGCTCTCGGAGACTTCCACCATTGTTTCCTCTTCCGGTTTGTCCCAGAGGAGGTGGCGATCTTCCAGGACAATCAGATTTTCGCGACTGATGACCGTGCCACCAGTTTGGTAGCCGAGCAGTTCTTTCGGTGAAATTTCCGGATGACGCGCGAGTACCATGGTTTCTTCTGACGAGAAGTTGGTCATGCCGCGCGCGATCTCCGCGCCGCTTTCGTCATAAACGTGAATCACGTCACCCTTGAGGTACTGACCCTGAATTGACTTGATGTCTTCATGCAGGACATGTTCTGGGCTATCGGCCAGCGTGTTTGCCAACTCGTCACGGATCACGATACTGCCGGCAATCTGAAGGCGATCAGTCAGCCACGTCGCCCAAGCTGAAGCTGGCTTGGTGTGCGCGATGCATTTGGTGTGCGGTCGTTCATTATAGAGAACTGAAGACACGGGCGCGTCATGTTCCCCATTCGCGATGAGGGTCGTGCATCCGGCATTCTGCGCCATGTTTGCGGCCTGCATCTTGGTGAGCATGCCGCCGCTACCGAGACTGCTGGTGCCTTCCGTAACCGCGATATACTCGCTGACATCATGGACTTCTTCGACCAGTTGGGCGCCTGGCTCTTCAGGGTTCTTGTCGTAGAGGCCATCGATGCAGGTGAGGATCACCAGATGGTCCGCCTGGATCATCTGGGCGACTTTTGCGGCGAGGCGGTCATTGTCGCCCACACGGATTTCTTCGGTCGTGATCGAGTCATTTTCGTTCACGATTGGCAGAATATCGCCCTGCAACAGGCGGTGAACAGTGTTCTTGGTGTTCAAGAAACGCTTGCGCTCTTCCATGTCCTGAAGGGTAACGAGCACCTGTGCGATATCGAATCCAAACTCATGGGCAACTTGTTTGTAGGCGTTCAGCAGCAGGGGCATGCCACACGCAGCAGCGGCCTGTTTGTCGCGCAGCCCGGCGGTTTCCGGCTTCTCGTTCAACATGTTCAAACCGAGCGCCACGGCACCTGACGAACACAGGACAACTTCGTAGCCGTCATTCCGTAATTTGGTGATGTCTTCCAATAGCCGTTGCATGAATGCCCAGCGCGGTGTGAGAAGGTCTGGATTGGCAAGTAGGCTCGATCCGATTTTCACGACGATGCGTTTCTTGGAAGGCAAATTAGGCTCCGGTGGTTGCTTAGGGGCGGACATAAGAAGGTTTGGGTTACGATGCAAATAATTAGCTTACAAAATACCTTCAGACTTTCTTCAAGGTCTCAATACCTAGTCTGAAAAGTCACGAATCAGGGAAATTCGACTATTTTGCGGCATCCGCCGAAAGCTTGAGTTTCTGTAATAGATGGTTTGAATTCTAAACAAATATCATTATCTCGCGGGTCAGGTGAGCAAAGGACTAGTATAGCATGAAGGTACTTCTCGTTGGATGCGGAAAGATGGGCGGCGCGCTTCTGACGCAGTGGATGCGCACGGTGGAGGATGAATTCACCATTGTCGATCCTTTCTTGGACCAACCTGTGGAAGGTGCCCGTCTATTCAAGGATATCAACGCCCTTGGAGACGAGAAGTTTGATCTGTTGATCGTCGCGATCAAGCCGCAAATGGTTGATGAGATACTGCCGGCCTATAAGGACGTGCTCAATCCGGATGGGGCCGTTGCGTCGATCGCTGCGGGGTGTTCGGTGCAGCGCCTGCAGACTGCGCTGCCGGGCTATCCGGTTATACGGATCATGCCGAACCTTCCATCTGCCATCGGGGCGGGCGTTGCGGGCCTTTACGCCAGCAGCGCGGCAAGTGCCGACCAAAGGGATACTGTCGAAACCCTCATGCAGGCTGCCGGGACGGCTGTCTGGGTAGATGATGAAGACCAGATTGACCGGGTAACCGCCGTCGCTGGCAGCGGTCCGGGATATGTCTTCGAGATCGCCCGCGCCTATATCGAGGCGGCCAAGGAACTAGGCTTCAGTGACGAACAGGCCAGCGATCTTGTGCTCGGCACGCTGGATGGCTCGATCCGCATGATCCTTGAAACCGGCGACAATCCGGAAAATCTCCGCAATTCCGTCACCAGCAAGAATGGCACGACCGAAGCGGGCCTGAAGGCCCTGAATGGAGACGGAAAGTTGTCAGATCTCCTGAAAGCCACCACCGAGTCGGCCTACAAGCGCGCAATCGAGCTGCGCTAGGCACCTGAACAAGAACCATGAAGGACGAAACGTGACCACATTGGATTCCCGTTTGAACGCATATATTTCCGGTCTGGGCCAGAATGCCCGCGACGCTGCAAAGGCATTGCTGACGGCGACGACCGAGCAGAAAAATGACGCTCTCCGCGCATCCGCCAAGGCATTGCGTGAGGCAAAAGCGGACCTTCTTGCCGCCAATAAGGAAGATGTCGACAGTGTCGGCGACAGCCGACCGGACTCCTTCATCGACCGACTGCGTCTTACCGACGAACGGGTCGAGGCGATGGCAAGCGCCCTGGAACAGATTGCGGAGTTGCCGGACCCGGTCGGGCGGTTGCTCTCGACCACTGAGCGCCCCAACGGCCTGACCATTGAACGCGTGGCCGTGCCAATTGGCGTGATCGGGATGATCTACGAATCTCGTCCAAACGTCGGCGCCGATGCCAGTGCGCTGTGCCTGAAATCCGGCAATGCCGTGATCCTGCGCGGCGGCTCGGAAAGCGAGAATTCAACGCGCGAGATTGTAGCCTGCATGCAGGCTGGGCTCGAAGCTGCTGGCCTGCCGAAAGGCGCCGTTCAGACGGTTGAGACCACCGACCGGAATGCCGTAACCGCGCTGCTGCATGCTGTCGACTATGTAGATCTCGTCATTCCGCGCGGCGGCCGCGGTCTGGTGGAGCTGGTGCGTGACGAAGCCAAGGTGCCGACACTGCTCCATCTTGATGGCAACTGCCACAGCTACATCCATGCCGATGCGGATATCGAGAAGTCCCTCGACGTTGTTCGCAATGCCAAGCTGCGCCGCACCGGCGTCTGCGGTGCGACAGAGAGCATTGTGGTGGATCGGGCGATCGCCGAAATCGTCATTCCGCGCTTGGTCAAAATCATGGAAGGCTGCGAATTGCGCGGGGATACTGAGGCACGTCGTATTGCGCCCGATCTTGTCGAAGCGACCGACGAAGATTGGTCGACCGAATATCTCGACCCGATTGCATCGGTGAAGATCGTCGGTGGACTTCAGGAAGCGATCAACTTTGTGAGCGAGCACTCCTCCGGTCACACGGATGCCATCCTGACCGAAAATGCCGATGCAGCCCGCCGTTTCATGACCTCCATCGACAGCGCCGTCGTAATGCACAATGCTTCAACCCAATTCTCCGATGGCGGGGAGTTTGGCATGGGTGCCGAGATTGGCATTGCGACGGGCAAGATGCACGCGCGTGGGCCGGTGGGGTTGGAGCAACTGACCAGTTTCAAATATCTGGTACATGGCAACGGCCAGACCCGGCCTTGATCTAAATGATACGCGCGGCCACGGGGGGCGCGCTTTTCCGTAATTTTACGAGGACAGCGAGAAATATATGACAATCAGCGTTCCCGAATTGATATCGCTTGGGACGTATTTCGTCCTGATGATGGCCATCGGACTTTATGCCTACAAAACGTCTACCAGCGACGTGTCCGAATACATGCTTGGCGGCCGCAATCTGCACCCAGCTGTCGGTGCCTTGTCTGCCGGGGCCTCTGATATGAGTGGCTGGATGTTGATGGGGTTGCCCGGTGCGATCTATGTGAGCGGCTTTTCTGCAGCCTGGATTGCCGTTGGTTTGGTAATCGGGGCGTATCTCAACTATCGATTTGTCGCGCCACGCTTGCGTATCTATACAGAAATGGCGGATGACTCGATTACCATTCCCGACTTCTTCGAGAAGCGCTTTCACGATTCCTCGCACGCCTTGCGCACCATCTCTGCGCTGGTGATCATTGTTTTCTTCACCGTCTATACTTCTTCCGGCATCGTCGCGGGCGGCAAGCTCTTTGAATCCGCCTTTGGCCTGAACTACCAGCTCGGCTTGTTTGTCACCGCTGGCGTCGTGCTTGCCTATACGGTCGTTGGGGGCTTTCTGGCGGTCAGCCTGACGGACTTCGTGCAAGGCTGCATCATGTTCATCGCGCTCATCCTCGTGCCCGTTATCGCATACTTCGTGATTGGTGGGTGGAGCGGCATGGAAAGTGCGATCACAAGCGCGCCTTCGTATGTGGATGCTGACAGTGGAGCTGTTGGTCCGGCGCGTAGTCAGTTTTTCGACATGTGGCCCGAGAGAATGACCGTAGTGGGCCTCGTCTCCCTCCTCGCTTGGGGGCTTGGCTATTTCGGTCAGCCGCACATCATTGTGCGCTTCATGGCCATCCGGTCACTCAAGGACATCAAGACCGCTCGCATTATCGGCATGAGTTGGATGCTCGTTACGGTCATCGGAGCCGTCTTTGTCGGCGCCGTGGGCGTCGCTTATGTCCAGCAACATGACCTCGGCGCGCAGCTGACCGACTCTGAAGCCATCTTCATCCTGCTTTCGCAAATCATCTTCCATCCGCTCGTCGCCGGCTTCCTGCTCGCGGCGATCCTCGCGGCGATCATGAGCACGATCTCTTCGCAGCTGCTCGTGTCTTCCAGCTCGATCACCGAAGATGTCTACAAGACCTTCTTCCGGCGCGAGGCTTCGCAGTCGGAGCTGGTGATGATCGGCCGGATTGCGACGGTTGTGGTCAGCCTCGTGGCCATCGCGCTCGCCTTCGATCCCAACAGCAACATTCTTGATCTTGTATCAAATGCGTGGGCCGGGTTCGGTTCGGCCTTTGGCCCGATCATTTTGCTTAGCCTGTTCTGGCGCCATCTGACGCGTGATGGGGCGCTGGCTGGTATGATTGTTGGCGCGGTTACGGTGCTGGTCTGGCTCTACGTACCGCTCCTGCCAGCTGAGGGCGGTGCGGTGCCGCTCGAAACTCTTGTCTATGCCATGATCCCCGGCTTCCTGCTGTCAGGCCTCGCGGCCTATCTTGTCAGTGTGATTGGCCGCTCGGTGAAGCCGAAAGTGGCCGCCGGGTTTGATGACATGAGCGAGGTGATGAACGACGCCCCCTGATCTGGTGCCGCTCCTCTGACAAAGAGGGGCGGTGACACACCCTGCCTGTCGCGTTAGGTAATGATAACGCAAACATTTGGGGGTGGCGGTCGCACGGCTGTCGCTTCCCGATACATAAACGGGTCAAGGGTTGTGAAGAATTTGCTGAAGCGCGTCGCTAGTCTGTTCATTTCGATTTCAATTGGTTTCGGCGTGTTGCCGGCTGTTGCAGAGGATGGCTACGAACTCTGGCTTCGGTACGAACAGCTTGAGGCCAGACCCGCCGACGCGCCGCGCCATGTGATGGCCGCCTGCGCCGAGCCGTCGGAGGCGCTTCAGGCCGCTCTTGCGGAAATCGAGCGGGCCACGGAGTCCCTGCTGGGAAATTCCCTCCAATCCACGGACAGGCTGCGTAGCCGGACACTCGTGCTCGCCAGTGCGGACTGCGCCGACGCGATCGATGAGGCGGACCTGCCGACCACTGAAACCGTTGGCGCCGAGGGCTTCGCCCTGCGGGCAACGAAACTGAACGGTAAGCGCGTAACACTGATCGCCGCGCAATCCGACCTTGGCGTCCTCTATGGCACGTTCGACTATCTCCAGCGCATGTCGCGCGGGGAGGCGCTCACGGATCTCGACGTCATTTCACGTCCCAAGACCAAGCTGCGCCTGCTCAATCATTGGGACAATCTGGATCGCCATGTCGAGCGCGGCTATGCGGGTCAGTCGATCTGGGACTGGCACCGCCTGCCAGACTATCTCGATCCGAAGTATACCGACTATGCCCGCGCGAATGCGTCCATCGGCATCAATGGGGTGTCGCTGACCAATGTGAACGCTGATGCGACCGTGCTGACCGCGCCATACCTAAAGAAGGTCGCAGCCCTCGCAGATATTTTCCGGCCCTATGGGATCAGGATCTATCTGACCGCGCGCTTCTCTGCGCCGATGGAATTGGGCGGGCTCGACACAGCCGATCCACGCGACGCCGAGGTGCAGGCCTGGTGGCAGGCTAAGGTGGACGAGATATATACCCATGTGCCGGATTTCGGCGGCTTCCTCGTGAAAGCGAACTCCGAAGGCCAGCCCGGCCCACAGGATTATGAGCGCAGCCATGCCGAAGGCGCGAACATGCTGGCCACCGCGCTTGCCCCGCATGAAGGCATCGTGATGTGGCGCGCCTTCGTCTATTCGGCCGGAGAACCCGAAGACCGCGTGAAGCAGGCCTATACCGAATTCGTGCCTCTAGATGGTCAGTTTGCAGACAATATTCTGGTGCAGGTCAAGAACGGCCCGCTGGACTTTCAGCCGCGCGAGCCCTTCCATCCGCTGTTCGGCGCGATGCCGGAAACGCCGTTGATGATGGAACTCCAGATCACCAAGGAGTATCTCGGCTTCTCGACCCATCTCGCCTATTTGGGCACGCTCTGGGAAGAGGTGTTGTCGGCCGATACGCACGCCAAGGGTGAGGGCACAAGCGTTGCCTCCGTGATCGATGGCGTTGCGCAAGAGTACGAGCTTACCGGCATGGCAGGTGTTGCCAATATCGGCAGTGATCGGAACTGGTCAGGCTCAGTCTTCGATCAGGCGAACTGGTACGCTTTTGGGCGACTTGCCTGGGATCCTGACGCCTCCTCTGAGGCCATCGCGCGCGATTGGGTGGAACAGACTCTCAGCCGTGCGCCAGAAGTCGCCGACGAAATTACCGGCATGATGATGGGCTCACGCGAGGCGGTGGTGAACTATATGACGCCGCTTGGCCTGACCCACCTGATGGGTACCGGCCATCATTATGGCCCGGCCCCCTGGGTCGATGATCTCGGACGGGCAGACTGGACCCCATATTATTATCACAAGGCCACAAAGGATGCGGTCGGCTTTGACCGGACCGAAACAGGCTCTGGCGCAGTCGATCAGTATGCCGGGCCGGTGGCACAGGAATGGGCGAGCCTCGACACGGTGCCGGATGAAATGCTGCTCTGGTTCCATCGCGTGCCATGGGACTACCAGCTCTCGAATGGCCAGACGCTGTGGCAGGAACTCGTGAGCCGCTATGACCAAGGCGTCAGCGCAGTGGAGGCGATGCAGGCGCAATGGGCGAGCCTGGAGAACGAGATCGATGCCGAGCGTTTCGCGCAGGTGTCGGCTTTCCTCGGAATCCAGCATCAGGAAGCTATCTGGTGGCGTGACGCCTCCATCGCCTACTGGCAGAGCGTGAACGGCTTGCCTCTGCCTGAGGGTGCAGAGCCGCCCGCGCATGATCTCGACCATTACAAGAGCCTGTCTTTCCCGAATGCGCCGGGGCAGGGTGAATAGGCTAGCTGGTGCCGGTCAGCTGTTCGGCTGAGGTGGCGAACAGATCATCCAGAAAGCTGCTGACGGCGCGCACACGGGTTGTTCCGTGTACATCTTCATGGACCGCAAGCCAGAAGGCGCGGTCGATGCGGACTTCCTCTGGCAACACATGGACGAGGTACGGGTCGCCCGCCGCGATGAAGTGGGGCAGCACGGCAATCCCGGCGCCTTCGCGGGCCATCTGCCATTGCGCCACGATGGATGGGCTGCAGAATCGCGGCGTCAGGCCGGGGGCGATGTCTTCGTGATAGCGCAGCTGGGTTGAGTAAATGAGGTCGTCGACATAGCCGATGAGATCATGCTCGCTGAGGTCGCTGACCTGTTCGACCGGGCGCGTGCGGGCGAGGTAATCCGGGTGGGCGTACATCTGCAGCACATAGTCAGACATCTTGCGCACCTTCACGCGGCCTGTCTTTGGCCGTGTCAGCATGATCGACATGTCGGCTTCGCGCTTTGGCACGCTGACAAAGCCGGAGACGGCAATGATGTCGAGCCCGATATGCGGGTTCTGCGCGGCGAAGTCGGCCATGGCGGGCGCAATCAGGAGACTGCCGAGTCCTTCGGTCACGCCGAGCCGGACGCGTCCGGCGGCGAGCGGGCCGTCCATGTCAGACAGCGCGGCGATCTCTGACGCCGTATGCTCCAGCCCCTCTACCTTGTCGGCCACGGTCTGGCCAACCGGCGTCAGGACATGGCCCTTGGGTGTCCGCTCGAACAGTTCGAGCCCCAACTCGGTCTCAAGCCGCCTCAGGCGCCGACTGATCGTTGTCGGGTCAAGCCCTGTGCGCGTGGCCACATCGGCGAGACGCGGATGGCGGCTCACATCGAGTAGGAGGCGGAGATCGTCCCAGTTCATTACTTGTTGCCTGCGATTTTGCAGCTCGTAGCTGCGATATTGTCCATTTACCGGAATTTATACGCGCGCTACGGTCCCGTCAAAATCTAAGGGAGTTTCTCATGCGCGAAGTGCACCACTTCATTGGCGGAAAGTCTGTCACCGGTACGTCCAGCCGGTTCGGCGACATCTACAATCCCAACACCGGTGAGGTTCAGGCCCGCGTCGCGCTGGCGACCAGTAATGAAGTTTCGCAGGCCATCATGAATGCGTCAGAGGCGTTCCCGGCCTGGTCCATGATGAACCCGCAGCGCCGGGCGCGCGTGATGTTCGAATTCAAGCGCCTGCTGGAAGCGAACATCGATGAGCTGGCTGAGCTGTTGTCGGCCGAGCATGGCAAAGTGGTCGCGGATTCGCGCGGTGATGTTCAGCGCGGCATCGACGTGGTCGAGTTCGCTTGCGGTATCCCTCATTTGCAGAAGGGCGAGTACACTGAAGGCGCAGGCCCCGGCATTGATGTCTATTCCATGCGTCAGCCTCTGGGCGTCGTGGCCGGTATCACGCCGTTCAATTTTCCCGCCATGATCCCGTGCTGGATGACGGCTGTGGCCATTGCCTGCGGTAACACTTTCATCCTCAAGCCGTCGGAGAAAGATCCGTCGGTGCCGATGCGCCTGGGCGAATTGCTGCTCGAGGCCGGCGCACCGGAAGGCGTGCTGAACGTGGTCAATGGCGACAAGGTGGCTGTCGATGCCATCCTGACGCATCCGGACGTCAAGGCCGTCAGCTTTGTCGGGTCCTCCGACATCGCACAATATGTCTATTCCACTGGCACAGCACACGGCAAACGCGTTCAAGCCATGGGAGGGGCAAAGAACCACGGCATCATCATGCCCGACTGCAACATGGAGCAGGCGGTAAAGGACATCGTCGGCGCGGCCTATGGCTCGGCAGGCGAACGCTGCATGGCGCTGCCGGTGGCCGTCACCGTCGGCAAGAAGACTGGCGACGAGTTCGTGGAGCGCATGGTGGACGCCGCGCGCAATTTGAAAGTCGGCATCTCGACCGATGCGGATGCGCATTATGGCCCGGTGGTCTCGGCCGCTCACAAGGCCAAGGTCGAAAGCTACATCCAGATGGGTGTCGATGAGGGCGCAGACCTTGTGCTCGACGGTCGCGGCCTGAAGTTGCAGGGCAATGAGAACGGATATTTTATTGGCCCGAATCTGTTCGACAATGTGAAGCCTACGATGCAATCCTACAAGGAAGAGATTTTTGGTCCGGTGTTGCAGGTTGTGCGCGCCGAGACGCTGGAAGAGGCCGCCGCGCTGCCGAGCAATCACCAATACGGAAACGGTGTTGCGATCTTTACCTCGAATGGCCGCGCCGCGCGCGAGTTTGCCGCGCAGGTCAATGTCGGCATGGTAGGTGTGAACGTGCCGATCCCGGTGCCGGTCTCGTATCACACGTTTGGGGGCTGGAAGCGGTCGGCCTTTGGCGATACCAACCAGCATGGCCCGGAAGGCGTGCGCTTCTGGACAAAGATCAAGACCGTCACCCAGCGCTGGCCCGAAGGCGACATTGGCGACCAGGCGTTTATCATTCCGACGATGGGATAGAGATTTGAAGAAAGCCGCCTCGCTAGTTTTCCGATTAGGTATCATCGCTGCAGTCGCTGGCTTTGCCGTGTTTGTGCTGGGATGGATGGAACGCGATAGTTGCGCGGATGGTGGTGGCATATGGCTGAAGGCATCCAAGGAATGTGTTTGTACCTATTCCCAGCGCGGTGTGTATGCCGGTACGCCGACACCGGAACAGATGGCGCACCGAATGGAATGCGAGCTGAAACCCACTGCTTCTGATTGGATTGAATGATGAGCACTTACGACACGATCACTTTTGAACACTCGAACCGCATCGCGCTGGTCACGATCAACCGGCCGGACAGCCTGAATGCGCTTAACCAACAGGTCATGGCAGAAGTTGCCGACGTCATTGCGCGCATTGACCGCGACAAGGACATTGCCGTCAGCGTGCTGACCGGAGAGGGCCGCGCCTTTGCTGCCGGTGCGGACATCAAGGAAATGCAGCCGCAAAGTTTTTCCGACATGTATGTCGAGGACTTCTTCGGCCTCTGGGATCGTTTCGCAGCATGCCGCAAGCCGGTGATTGCGGCGGTTAACGGCTTCGCTCTCGGCGGCGGCTGTGAGCTGGCGATGATGTGCGACATGATCATCGCCTCGGACAAGGCGAAGTTCGGCCAGCCGGAAATCAAGCTGGGCGTGACGCCGGGCATGGGCGGCTCCATCCGCCTGACCAAGGCGGTCGGTAAGGCGAAGGCGATGGACATGGTGCTCACCGGCCGCATGATCGACGCCGCTGAGGCTGACCGGATCGGCCTCGTCTCTCGCGTAGTCGAGCATGACGCGTTGATGGATACGGCCATGGGCGCGGCGAAGGAAATCGCCGGCTATTCCATCCCGTCCATCATGGCGGCCAAGGAAATGGTTGGCCGCGCGCTGGAAGTCTCCACCGCTGAAGGCGTGAAGTTCGAGCGCCGCCTGTTCCAGGGCCTGTTTGGAACCGCAGACCAGAAGGAAGGCATGGCCGCCTTCACAGAGAAGCGCGCGCCGGACTTCAAGGACAAATAAGCCTGCACCGGAGTGCATAAACATCGCGCCGCAAGAGCGCGGGGACAAGGGAGTATCGCATGACAAAGATCGCATTTATCGGGCTCGGAAACATGGGCTCGGGCATGTGTGCCAATCTCTGCAAGGCGGGCCATGAGGTCCGTGCCTTCGACCTCAATGCCGAAGCGGTGAAGGCCGCTGAAGGCC
>Ga0315338_1000359_pt1 | contig 120219 bp, 89 predicted proteins | sample ASW8metaG_FD_204518 | JGI IMG/M metagenome (GOLD analysis project Ga0315338, IMG submission 204518) | Ammonia-oxidizing marine archaeal communities from Monterey Bay, California, United States - ASW #8 | ecosystem: Environmental > Aquatic > Marine > Coastal | place: USA: California | collected...
GCGTGACGACCGCGTCGGTGATGTCGGAGTTGTGCCCCTGGCCGGAATATCCCGCGTCGAGGCGCGTCCCGGTCACGCAGAAGCCGAGGCCGGTATCACACGTTCCGACAAGCGCGCCGTCGACGAGGCAGTCGGTGTTCGACGCGCACGCCGTCGTGCGAACGCCCGCGTACAGGATGACCTCACCGCTGCCCGGACACTCCGCGGCCTGACAGCCTCCCTCCCCCGAGCCCGGGCTGCACAGGCAGACGTCGGAGCAGCCGTCACCGGAGACCCGGTTGCCGTCGTCACATTCCTCGCCCGGGTCGATCACACTGTTGCCGCACGTGATGATCGTGCAGTCGACTTCGCACGTCACGCCGTCGGGCGGATCGCACTCCTCACCGGTGTCGATAACGGTGTCACCGCAGCCGGGGTTCATGCAGCTGGTGCGACACGCATCCGGCGTCGCATCGCTGTTGCCGGCCCCGTCGTCGCACTCCTCTCCGGCCGTGCCGTTGACTGTGCCGTCGCCACAGCTCTGCAACGTGCAGTCGGCATCGCAGGCGGCAGATTCGCCGCCGTCGTCGCACGACTCGCCACTGTCGATCACGTCGTCGCCGCAGCCCGGCGACGTACAGTCGGTGCGACACGCGTCCGGCGTGGTGTCGCTGTTGCCGGCGCCGTCGTCGCACTCCTCGCCCAGCCCGGGCTCGAAGATGCCGTTGCCGCACGTGACGAACGTGCAGTCGGACTCGCAGGTCACGCCGCCATCGGGCGGGTCGCACTGCTCGCCGGAGTCCACCACGGTATCGCCGCAGCTCGGTAGCTGGCAGGTCTCGCGGCAGGCGTCGGGCGTGGTGTTGCTGTTGCCGGCGCCGTCGTCGCACTGCTCGCCGGGATCGACGATTCCATCGCCGCACGAGGGCGAGGTGCAGTCGGGCTCGCAGGCGATACCGTCGGGCGGGTCACACGCCTCACCGGCGTCGATCACATTGTCGCCGCAGAACGGCAGCTTGCAGTCGGTGCGGCACGCGTCGGGCGTGGTGTCGCTGTTGGCGACGCCGTCGTCGCACTCCTCGCCGGGCTGGGCCACGCCGTTGCCGCACACCTCGGTGATACAGCTCGCGTCGCAGCCGTCGCCTCCGACGGTGTTGCCGTCGTCGCAGTGCTCGGGCGCGCACGCGGCGCCGTTACCGCATACCGGCAACGTGCAGTCGCGATCGCAGCCGTCACAGCTGTTGCGATTGCCGTCGTCGCACTGCTCGCCGGCATCGACGTTGCCGTCGCCGCAGTAGTCACCGGGCGGGAACACCGCGGCGTTGACCGACGTGAGCTCGTCGAGGATGCCGTCGTACACGTTCGAGATCATGTCCTCGAGCGTCAGCGGCGCCGGCGTGTTGTCGGACTGCACCAGGTCGAAACCGATCGAGTCGAACTCGATGCCGGTGCAGAAGTTCGTCACGTTCCCCTGGAAGTTCGAGTAGCGCTTGACCAGCTTCTCGTCGCTCTTGAAGTAGCCGGTGGTCTCCACCACGCCGGGCGGTGCTACGGTGGCGAGACAGTCGAAGGAGCCCCCCGTCTTGTCGGCCTGCTTGTAACATTCCGCGCGCTCGCCGTTCTCGACCCGTTCGGTGGTGCGGATGGCCCGGTTCACCACCTCGTAGCAACGCCGCGCACCCGATCCGGGAACCTCGGCCTGCTGCGGGATGTCGAGGAGCCTCGCCGTGAGGTTGTCGCCCGCCGTCTTGCCCAGCGTGATCACCGCGCACTCGGCCAGCGCCGAGGTGATCGTGGCCGGCGGCGTGCACGCACCGGCGATGCCGGTGGCCGACAGATCGACGCCCTTGCACTTCGAGTTCAGCTTGGTGACCGTCTTGTCACGCAGGCGCGCGATGCGCCCGAGCTGGATGTCGGTCCTGGCGTCGCCGGTACCGGGGCCGCCGAGGATGGGCGGATCGGCCGAGCAATCCACCGACGAGGCGATCTTCTTGCGGGTACGCTGCTTGATGCACTTGGCGCGAACGTTGACGGCCAGCGCGGCCGACTTGCGTGCGGCGTTGGCGACCGCGTCGCGGCACTTCGTCTCGTCGGACAGCGGTGCGGCCTCGGCCGCCGGCGACGCCGACAGGGCAAGCCCCAGGGTCAACGCGACCAGTACCGCGCCACGAAGCGAAGCAAAAGAACGAGCCGTATCAATCATCGACAATCACCCGAGCGATCAGCACGGCCTATCGTGCCGCTGATGGCAGTCTTGGGAAAAGCCCCGGCGTGTGTGTATACCCCCGAATGCGGGGGCAGACACTGGTGCCCGACCAGACGCTAGCACCGCCCCCTCAGAACAAGCAACCCGATATCTGAGAGCGTCCGCACGACGAGGAGCGACATGGCCGACGATTCCGCCCCTCTGGGCGGCAAGACCTGCATGATCACCGGCGCCACCAGCGGCATCGGCCGCGCGGCCGCGCTCGCGCTGGCCGCCCAGGGGGCCGATCTCGTCCTGGTTTGCCGGGACCGGGCGCGCGGCGAGGCGACAGGTGCCGAGATCGCCGAGATCGGCGCCGGTCGCCAACCGGCCCTGCTGGTGGGCGACCTGTCCTCGCAGGCCGACATCCGGCGCGTGGCGGCCGAGTTCGAGGCGATGGACCGACCGCTGCACGTGCTGCTGAACAACGCCGGCGTCGTGATGCTGCAGCGCACCGAGACGCCCGACGGCATCGAGACGACGTTCGCCGTGAACCACCTCGCCTACTATCTGCTCACCGGCCTGCTGCTCGAACGCCTGCGTGCAAGCGCACCGGCGCGCATCGTCTGCGTGGCGTCCGACGCCCACCGCTTCGCCGGCGGCCCCCTCCCCTTCGACGACCTGGAGGGAAAGCGCAGCTACGGCTCGATGAAGAACTACGGCATGTCCAAGCTCGCGAACATCCTGTTCACACGCGAGCTGGCCACGCGGCTCGAGGGCACCGGCGTGACGGTGAATTGCCTGCACCCGGGCATGGTCGGCACCGGGCTCGGCAAGAACAACGGAACGTTCGCGAAGGTCGTGACCGGCCTGCTGCGTCCGTTCAGCCGCAGCCCCGAGCGCGGCGCGCAGACGTCGATCTTCCTGTGCTCGTCGGACCGGGTCGACGGCGTGACCGGCGGGTACTTCAGCAACTGCCGCCAGACCAGGCCGAACGCGGCCGCCACGAGCCCGCAAGACGGCCGACGGCTCTGGGACGTCAGCCGGGAGATGACGGGCTTCGATCCGTTCGCGTGAAACGCGCTCGAGCTACCGGGCGCGCGGCTCGAACCGCGCGCCCGGCCTCGATCACGTGCCGGTTGCCTCCAGGTACTGCTCGTCCATCGGATCCATCAGGTCTCCGGTGACCAGCTTCACCGCGGTCACCGAATCGACGACCGTGTGGCTCGACACCCGCAGCTTCTCGTTCTGGAGCAACGCATCGACGGCGTCGGCGCGCTTGCGCTGGCACTGCACGCACGGCGCACCGGCGAGGATAACCGCCTTGTCCTCGCGCGCGGCGAGCTCGGCCAGCTCGGTGAGACCGAACAAGGTCATCAGCGTCCACGGCACGCCGGCCGCACCGAGATCGATGGGCCCGGAGTGCGAGAACGGCCGGTACTGGACGTCGCCCGCCCAGCCCATCGCCTCGACGTCGGCGATGATCTGATCGCGCGGTCGCAGCAGCATGCCGGTATCCGGATCCTTGTCGGGCATGGCCTTGAAGAACTGATTGAGCTCGCCGTGCTGGTCCATGCGACTGGCCAGCGCGGTGATGACGATGTCGATCTCGTGACGGCGCTCGAACGCGTCGCTCACCGGCGGCATGCGCTCGACCAGCTTCTGGTAGTCGGCCGTAGGTACGAACGGCGGCGCGAACAGCGCCACGAACTCCACCTCGGTGGGCAGCGAGTGGAACATCGAGAAGAACGACACCGACGCCTTCTCGGGATTGGTGGCCGAGTATCCGCCGCTCAGCGAGTGGAAGAATAGCTTCGGCAGCTCGGGCTCGTGGCGAAGGAGCTCGGCCAGGTGCTGGGCGATGCGCAGGGCGGTGAAGCCCGAGGCAAGCCCGATGTGGACTTCCTCCTTGCCGCGCTGCTTGAACAGCTCGCGCACGATCCCTACCGCAACCTCGGCGGTGCGGATGGCGACGGCGCGAATGGCGCCGGGGCCGCGGACATCGACCACCTGGACGGGCATCTGGCCGAGATCGTCGGCGGGCTCGGGCAGGCGGTAGTAATCGGTGATGCGCTGGGCCAGCGCGATCTCGGTGGGCGGGCAGACCTTCAAGAAGCCCCGCTCTCGGGCCTCGGTGAGAATCGGGTAAATGTCCTCCCGGGTCAGGGGAACGCCCTTGGCGGTGCCGATCTCGTCGGCGATGTCCTTGACCTTCCTCTTCTTGCCGGGCTCGGCCTCGCTGAAGAAGCGGTCGACCACTTCGTAGATGACTTCGTCACGTAGCTGCTTGACCTTGGGCACAGATGGAACCTCCTACCCACGGGTGTGCGGCCACCCACAGATTCACAGAACGACGCACACTGTCGTGCCGACTCCATCCTCCGCCTCTTCACGCAACTGTAGAATCGCCACCGCCCCCGGATAGAGCTGTGAATCCGGTCGTAACCGCCCGTGTTCAGTATGTATCCGCGCGCCGGGCGCCGGCGGCATCAACAAAGAAAAGCGCCGTCAGCGTGGTTGCACGTACTGTGCGCCCGGCTCACGTCGGGGTTATCCTACTCCCTTTGCAGCGACCGTCAACAAGGATTTTGGAGGCCTTCGACATTGACCTCAACGACGGTTGCCGCGACCATCGTCAGCGTCATGACGAGCTCCAGCCTGCCATCGAACTTTCCGATCACCCCGATCCAGGTGGGCACCGGCGGGGGCGTCATCGGCATGGCCTACTGCCCGGGCAGATCGCTGGTCGGCGTTCCGTCGCCGGAATGGGATCGCGACCTCACGGCCGATCTCGACGCGCTTCGGGAGTTCGGCGCCTCGGCGTTGATCTCGCTCATGGAAGCCGACGAGCTCGACCAGTACGGCGCGCCTCCGGCGACACTCGAGGCCGAGGTACCGGCACGCGCAATCACCTGGTACCACCTGCCGATCATCGACATGAGCATCCCGACCGAAGCATTCGAAGCCAGCTGGAAGACGGCAGGCCTCGAGATCCGCGCGCTGCTCGGCGACGGGGAGTCGGTGGTCGTCCACTGCCTGGGCGGGCTCGGCCGCACAGGCATGATCACGGCGCGCCTGCTCGTCGAGTTCGGCGTCGATCCCGAGGAAGCCATCCGCACCGTGAGGGCGGCGCGCAGCGGCGCGATCCAGACCGTGGGACAGGAGCACCACGTGCGCTCGTGTCAGCGCACCGACGACGCTTGCGGCTAGAAAGCTCCCTCGTTCAATCGGCGGGGTCGGCCATATACCCGTCCCAGAACAGACACTCGTCGACCGACCTGCGTCGCGGCCGCTTGTACGCGATGAGCGGCCACCCGATCGGAATGAGCGCGCAGCTCGGCCGGTCTTCGGGCAATCCGAGGTAAGCATCGATCTCGGCACGCGCGACCAGGTGGAGGCTGGTGAGACACGCACCCAGCCCGACCGCCCGGCACGCGAGCAGCACGTTCTGGATAGCGGGGAACAGCGCCTGCGGTTGCTCCATCCCGCGCCGCTTCCAGCCGGCCACGAACAGATGAACGGGAGCGTCGTGCAGGTGGTCGGACAGGTAGATGGCCGACTCCATGTTGCGACGCCTGGCGGCCGAGAAGTCCGGGCTCTTCGCGGCCTCGCGCGCCGGCGCGATGTAGGATTCGAAGATGCTCCGGTAACGCTCGGCGACCCACGCCCGGCGCTCCGGCTCCGTAACGGCCACGAAGATCCATGGCTGGCGGTTGCCGCCGCTGGGGCCGAACGTCCCCGCCTCGACCACCTTGCGGATCAGCTCGCGCGGCACCGGGTCGGGCCGCAGACGGCGGATGGCGCGGGTGGTGCGAATCCCTTCCAGCAAGGGCACGTCCTCGCCAATCGTGTCGATCTCGACGTTCGTGGGCATGTGCGGCATTCGGCGAGCGTAGTCATGGGCGAGCGTGTTGCAAAGGACGCAACGCCGACGAGGCGCGCTCGAGCTCGATGGCAGTGGCGGGGCCGAAAGCGGCGAGCGACATCGACCGGTTCTCGCTAGACTCGACGCGTCGAGTGCGGGATACGGCAACAGGCCGCTCGCGCACGACGAGTGGACGCAGAACAGTGAGCAGCGAAAGCGTGATCGACAAGCTCGACCGTGTGGACTGGGACGACGCGCGTCGGTCGATCGAAGCCGACGGATACGCGAGGACCGGCTCGCTGCTCGACGCCGCGGCGTGCGCGAGGCTGATCGACGACTACGCAGACGACTCGCTGTTCAGGAAACGGATCGATATGGAGCGCCATGCGTTCGGCGTCGGTCGCTACGGGTACTTCGCCTCCCCCCTGCCCCACCTCGTCGCAACCCTGCGCACCGAGCTGTACCGACGCCTGGCCCCCATCGCGAACGAGATGATGACCGCGATGGGCCGCGACATTCGCTACCCGCCGTCGCTGGCAACGTACCGCCGGCGCTGCCACGACGCCGGTCAGACGAAGCCGACGCCGCTCATCCTCGAGTACGGCCCCGGCGGTTACAACCGCCTGCACCGCGACCTGTACGGCGAGCTGCACTTTCCGCTTCAGGTAGCGGTGATGCTCAGCCGCCCTGGCCGTGACTACGACGGCGGCGAGTTCTTGCTGGTGGAGAACCGCCCGCGCCAGCAGTCGATCGGCAGCTCGGTGACGCTCTCGCGTGGCGAGGCGGTCGTCTTCCCCGCCTACGAACGTCCGGTTCCCGGCAAGCGCGGGACGCTTCGCGCCGAGGTACGCCACGGCGTCAGCCGCATCGTGTGCGGCCGCCGATTCACGCTGGGCATCATCTTCCACGACGCAGCGTGATCGGCCACGGAGGAAACGGCTCATGCCGATGTCAGAGTACATGAAGACGGTGCGTGCGAAGGTCGGAACACAGCTGCTGGAAGTTCCGTCGGTAACCGTCGTCATACGCGACGACCGGCAGCACGTGCTGCTGGTGCGTCACGCCGAGGGCGATGTGTGGGTGACGCCGGGCGGCGCGGTGGAGCCCGAAGAAGTGCCGGCCGATGCGGCCGTCCGAGAGGTGTGGGAAGAGACCGGCCTGCACGTGCGGCTCACGCGCATCGTCGGCGTCTACGGCGGCCCCGAGTTCGTGGTCCGCTACCGCAACGGCGACGCGAGCTCCTACCTCACCGTCGCATTCGAGGCCGAGACCCTCACGGGGCAGCCGCGACCGGACGGCGAGGAAACGCTGGAGGTGCGCTACTTCAGTCGTGACGAGATCGTAGCGCTCCACACGCCGGCGTGGCTTCCGGAGGTCCTCGACGACGCGTTCAGCGACAAGACTTCGCCCGGTTTCCGACCCGCAACCTGGCAGCCTCTCGGCTGACGGCGATCAGGTTCCCGGCGGGGCGAGGTAGATGGGCGAGGACCAGGCGCGCTCCTCGTTCGTCGCAAGGCAGTCGTCGTCCGACGGCGTGCGGTAGTCGCCGTAGCACGGATCGACGTCCGTACAGCGGCCGTTCTCGTCGTAACGGCAGCGAAGCGCACCCGCGTTCACGGCGGGCGTCGGCGCCTGTATGGCACGCACGTAGTAAGCAGTCTCGTAGCGGCGCACGGCGAATTCACGATCCTCGAACTCGACGACACAGCCATCACCACCGCCGCGCTCGCATGGCAGCACGCGCCACGGATCGTCGACGAGCTGGGCGACGGGTTCGTCGGGACGGTTCTGGCGGCGGATCCTCACGACCTCGATGCGATCGATCGGGTGACGTTCGTCGCTCGGATTGTAACACTCGCCGCGGCACAGCCGCTCGCGCCGCTCGGCCGAGAGACCCGTGGCCGACAGCTCGGGGCAGCCCGGCTTCTGCTTGAAGCCGCCGGCCGCGCGTACACGAAACCGCGGTGCCTCGCCGAGAACCAGACGGTTGCCCATCGCGACCTCCCCCTCGGGGCCGTTGAGCAGGTCGAACCACAGCAGGATTCGCTCGCCGCTGGTGCCGTACACCTCGCGGCGCTTCATGGCGCCCCACACCTTGTCGCGCGAGCGCCCCTCGGAATGCACGGCCACGAGCCCGCCGGTCATGAAGAACGACGCCTGCCGTTCGAAGTCGACGATGCGGAAACCGATGATGTCCGGGTCGGCCGGATCAACGGCCACCGATTCCGCTGCCTTCTCGTCCGACGGTTCGTAGAGCCGATCGTACCAGGTCGCGGTGGACGGGCCGTGAGCCTCGGTGTTGTAGAGCCGACCGTACTCCTTGTAGCCCGTGCCCGGTCGCGCACGATGGTTGTCGCTCGAAGCGATGAAGCCGAAGTGGAAACGGTTCGGCTTCTCGGGCGTCTCGAAGTTCGACAGCGCCAGGGCATACTGCGCCGAGACGCCGGGGCGGTAGTTCATCGAGGGCAGGTAGCAGTCGGGACAGCTTCCGCAGTTGCCCCACTCGGCCATCTCGGCGTCGGGAATGGTGAGACGGCCTGCGGTGTTGGCGGCAAGGAAGTTGCGGCGCGCGTCGCGCACCCTCTTCTCGCACTCACCCGAAGCCGGATCGTCGCAGCGAGCACGGATGATCTCGCCGGCCCGCCAGCAGCACGGCTCGTAACCGTCGACCGGCTCCGGGCACAGCTCCTGCCCCGCCTCGTCGTACTCCACGGCGCGCCAGTCGCGATACTCCTCGGAGTTGCCGTGGCCGGAGAACACCTCGATCAAGGTCTGTAGATCCGGATCGTGCTGGGCGGGCGCAAGCTGCTTGTCCCAGCTGGAGCCGCGCGGCGTGTAGATCCCCCACGTGTTGCCGTGCGGAATGACGAGCGTGTCGAAGCCCCACTGGTGGAGCTTGTCGAACAGCTCGCGGGGCGTGCCGGCCCCCTCCAGACACTCGTCGACCAGCTCGCGCGTGTCGATGCCGCGCGGGCAGTCGGGCACACGTGCCAGCGCCGCCTGGAACTCGTGCAGGTTGAGATAGCGCTGCGTGTTGGCCGGATCGGCGAGCGGCAGCAGCAGCATGTCGAGCAGCGGCGGCGGTGTGCGCATGCGCTCGCTTGTGAAGCCCGCCGAGTGGATCGGCCGGCGCGGCACCTCGTCGTCGGCGAGGTCGCGGAAGATCACGTTCTTGTGGCCGTAGTGCGTATCGGGCGTCGGGCCGACCTGCGTCCATTCCCAGCCCAGGAACGCGACCATGTCGGGGTCGGCGGGATCGCCCGCGACCGCGTTGCACCGCCGGATCGCCTCCTTGGTCTGCCGCCAGCGAAGCGGCGTGAGCGACTCGGCGTGGTCGTTGATGCTCCAGAAGTCGAGGCCCGAGCAATGGCGCGCGAAGTCGCACGCGTCGGACACCGGATGAGCGCCCTCGCCCTGCATGAACGGCAGGCTCATCATGAACGCGTCGATGGAGAACGTGGAGTGGACGTGAAGGTCGCCGAACAGGATCTGCTTGTCGGTGGGCGCGCCGACCTCCTCGACGGTCGCCGCCTGCGCCCCGGCGCGCGCCGCGATCACCGACGGCTCGATGGGCGCGCCGACGACGGTGCCGGCCCCCTCCTCCTTTCCACAGCCGATCAGAAGCAACGCGGCGAACGCAACCACCCCCGGCGTGAATCCGCATCCTCTGTCCTCGGACATCGAGCCCCCTTGGTCGGCGGTCGGTCGCTGGACCGTTCGCGCCGCAGATCAGCCAGTGGCCCGATGTTTTGCGGCCGGTCGGCCCGGAGTCAAGCCGGCCGATGAGGGGGCGCGACCTCGCGATCGCCGCGCCAGGTGGCGGCAGCCACACCGGCCCGCGGGCTCCGCACTGGCTCGAGCCGACCGTGCGACCTAGTATCCGTCCCTATCAGCACGCCACCGAAATGGTTCACAGAGGCCCTCGAAGCGCCTCGCGAGGACCGCACCGTCGACGTGGACGGCTGCGCGATCCACTACCTGCGCTGGGGCGACCCCGAGAAGCCCGGCCTCATGCTGGTGCACGGCGGCGCGGCCCACGCGCACTGGTGGAGCTTCCTGGCGCCGCAGCTCACGGCGCAGTACCACGTGGTGGCGCCCGACCTCAGCGGCCACGGCAGCAGCGGCTGGCGCGACAGCTACCCTCGCGAGCTGTGGGCCAAGGAGCTCATCGCGGTGTCCGAGCACGCCGGCTTCGAGCAGCCGCCCATGCTCGTGGGTCACAGCCTGGGAGGGTTCGTGTGCATCGTGGCGGCGTCGCTGTACGGCGACCGGCTGGCCGGCGCCATCATCGTCGACTCGCCGGTGCGACGTCCCGACCCCGAGAGCGAGGAAGGACAGCGCGGGCGCATGTTCCGCAATCCCAAGGTCTACCCCGACCTCGAGACCGCGGTCGAGCACTTCCACCTGGTTCCCCCGCAGCCGTGCGAGAACGACTTCATCGTCCGCCACGTGGCCGAGCACTCGCTGAAGGAAGTAGCCGACGGTGTCACCTGGAGGTTCGATCCCCGGGTCTTTCTCAAGGTGACGCTCACGCCGATGAGTGAGTTCCTCGCCAGCACCCGATGTCGCATCGGGCTGCTGCGCGGTGAGCTCAGCCACCTGGTGCCACCGGAAACCGGCGAGTACATGTACGAGCTTCTCGATCGCAACGCACCCGTGGTCGAGATACCCCAGGCCCATCATCACCTGATCCTGGATCAGCCGCTGGCGTTCCTCGCTGCCGTGCGCGCGCTGCTGGCCGACTGGGAGCACAGCATTCCGTGGCGCAAGCGGCGCTGAGCCGTACCGGGGCACATCGAGCCGACAAGGAGGATACGACCAACATGAAATCCATCCGCTCACGTCCGATCGTCCCGTTCGTCACGTCGCTCGCCGCGCTGCTGCTGCCGGCCGCCGCTGCGAGCGCAGGAGGCTTCGAGGGAAAGGTCACGATCCGCGACATCGAGCTGTCGCCCGCGGCGATCATGCGCTTCACCGGCGGCCAGACGCCGGCGGATGCGCGCAAGATCCTCGACGTGCCGGTCGAGACGATCCTCTCCACCGGCGGCGACGGCGTGCGCGTGGAGAAGCACACGTTCACCGTGAAGGGCTCGCGCGTTCGCTTCGATAGCCTGGGCCGGCGCGAGCACGGCTACGCGATCATGAACGTCGACAACGGCGACATGTACATGGTGCGCCCCGGCAAGGACGTCATGAAATCGACACGCGCCGAGCGCGACCAGATGGCCGGACAGGTGAACGACGTGCAGAAGAAGGTGCAGGAGGCGATGGCGGGCGCGAACCTCACCGCCGAGCAGCGCGCCGCCCTGCCCGCGTTCCTCGGCGGCGGCGGTGCGAAGAAGTCCGTACCCGATCCCTCGGTGAGGAGCCTCGGCAAGAACGCGCAGGTGAACGGCTCGAGCGCCGCCGCGTGGCAGGCGGCGAGCGGCCCCTACGTGGTCATCGGGTGGGTCACGTCGGATCATGCCGAGCTGATGCCGACGTACGAGGCCATGACCGACATGGAGCCGGGCATCGCCAAGGAAGAAGACTTCTTCGACAAGGCCAGCGACGCGATCGCCAAACGCGGCATGCCGACGCGCATGCAGCGCCTCGACATGAGCAACCCGTACGAAACCAGCTACAGCATCTCCGACGTCATCGAAGTGGCGAAGGGCGCCGTCGACGAGGCGCTGGTGACGCCGCCCGCCGATCTGCCGGTGCGCTCGATGGCCGACATGGCCCGCCAGCACATGCCGCAGGCAGCCCCGGGCGGGGCGCCCCCGGGCATGGGCATGCCGCAGGGCATCCAGCTGCCGCCGGGACTGATCCCGCCACAGCGATGAGCGGTACGATGAAGGATCTGTTCTCGGTAGATGGCAAGGTCGTGCTCGTGACCGGCGGCTCGCGAGGCATCGGCCGGATGATCGCACGCGGCTTCGTCGAGCACGGGGCCAGGGTCTACATCTCCGCGCGCAACCGAGACGTCTGCGACGAGGCCGCGGCTGAGCTCTCGGACGCGGGCGAGTGCATCTCGTTGCCGGCCGACCTGTCGACCGAGGCCGGTGCCGAGAGCCTGACGGCCGCCCTCGGCGAGCGCGAGCCGAAGCTCGACGTGCTGGTCAACAATGCCGGCGCCAACTGGGGCGCGCCGCTGGCCGAGTACCCGGACAGCGCGTGGGACAAGGTTCTGGCGCTCAACGTGAAGGCCATCTTCCACCTCACGCGCCACCTGGTGCCGTCGCTCACCAAGGCGGCCAGCGCCACCGACCCGGCGCGCGTGATCAACATCGGGTCGGTCGACGGCCTGCACGTGCCGGCGCTCGAGACCTACGCGTACTCCACCAGCAAGGCCGCCGTCCATCACCTCACGCGCGTGCTGGCGCGCCGGCTCGCCCCCGAGCACATCACGGTGAACGCCGTGGCGCCCGGGCCGTTTCAGAGCAAGATGATGAAGCAGACGCTCGAGACGTTCAGCGACGCCATCGTCGAGTCGGTTCCGCTTCACCGTATCGGCGAGCCCGAGGACATGGCGGGCGTGGCGCTGTACCTGGCATCGCGCGCGGGCGCCTACGTGACCGGCGCCGTCATCCCGGTCGACGGCGGGCTGGCCACCTGCGTGTAATACTTCATCAGATTCGAAGCCCGCGGCGTCCGAGGGCGCCGGGTGGGACTTGCCACCGACGGCAGTGTAGGCTCGCCGCCTCAACAACCGACAGGGAATACATGCGACACATCACGTTCACCTCCGCCTTCGGCGCACTCTTCGTCGGCCTCCTACTCACGGCGGGCCCCACATCGGCCCAGATGCCGTCGCCACCCGATGGGGCCGATAGCGTAGCGCAGAAGTACACGGGTCGTGTCTATTCTCCGTACGCCGACCGCGACTTTCCCGACGAGGTGTTCTGGGGCGACACGCACCTGCACACATCGATGTCCATGGACGCCGGCGCGTTCGGCAACCGCCTGGGGCTGGACGAAGCCTACCGCTTCGCCCGCGGAGAGCAGGTCACCGCGTCGGGCGGTCAGAAGGTGCGACTCTCGCGTCCCCTCGACTTCCTCGTCGTCGCCGACCATTCCGACAACATGGGGTTCTTTCCCGACCTCTTCGCCGGCAAGGAGCACATTCTGAGCGACGCCACCGGCAAGGACTGGTACGACCGCGTCAAGGCCGGTGACGGTGTCGCGGTGGCACTCGAGCTGATCGGCATGTTCTCGCAGGGCAAGTGGCCCGAGGGGCTGGCCTACACGCCCGATTCCGCACCGTACCGGGCCGCGTGGGACGCGACCGTCGACGCGGCCGAGCGCTTCGACGCCCCCGGGCGATTCACCGCCTTCATCGGCTACGAGTGGACCTCGCTGGTGAAGGGCAACAACATGCATCGCGTGGTCATCTACCGCGACGATGGCGACAGAGGCGGCCAGATGGTGCCGTTCACGGCGCTCCCTCCTCACGGCAGCACGAACCCCCGTGACCTGTGGGAGTGGATGGGCGACTACGAGAAGCGCACGGGCGGCCGCGTGCTCGCGATTCCACACAACGGCAACCTTTCCAACGGCATCATGTTCCCGCTCGCGGAACAGTACGACGGCAAGGCTCTCGACGAGGAGTACGTGACCACGCGCGCTCGGCGCGAGCCGCTGTATGAAGTGACCCAGATCAAGGGCGACGGCGAAACACACCCCTTCCTGTCACCGAATGACGAGTTCGCCGACTACGAGACCTGGGACATCGGAAACCTCGACGTATCCGAGGCCAAGACCGACGAGATGCTCGCGGGGGAATACGCACGCGAGGGGCTCAAGCGCGGGCTCGCCATCGAAGCGAAGCTGGGCACCAACCCTTACGGTTTCGGCATGATCGGCTCCACGGACAGCCACACGTCGCTGGCCACGGCCCAGGAGAACAACTTCTTCGGCAAGCACTCGGGTGCCGAGCCTAACCCCGAGCGTATGACCCACCCCTTCATGGAAACCGAAAGCGGCGTGATCATGGGCTGGCAGCAGGTGGCCTCCGGTCTGGCCGCCGTGTGGGCGAAGGACAATTCGCGCGAATCGCTGTTCGACGCGATGGAGCGCAAGGAGGTCTACGCGACCACCGGCTCGCGCATGATGGTGCGATTCTTCGGAGGCTGGAGCTTCACCGACGCCGACGTCAACAGTCGCGAGCCGGCCTTCGCCGGCTACGGCAAGGGCGTACCGATGGGCGCAACGCTACCGCCGCGTTCGAAGGGAGACGACGCCCCGACGTTCATGTTTTTCGCGCTGCGCGACCCGATCGGCGCCAACCTGGATCGCGTCCAGATCGTGAAGGGCTGGCTCGGCAAGGACGGAGAGACGCACGAAGCGGTCCACAACGTCGCGTGGTCCGGCGACCGGAAGATCGGCCGCGGCGGCAGACTGAAGCCGGTGGGCAACACGGTCGATGCGAAGACGGCGAGCTGGACGAACACGATCGGCACCTCGGAGCTCTCCGCGGTGTGGACCGACCCGGATTTCGATTCCGCACGGAGTGCGTTCTACTACGCGCGCGTGATCGAGATTCCCACCCCGCGCTGGTCCACCTACGACGCTTTCCGGTTCGGGATCGACTTGCCCGAGGGCGCACCGGTGAGCACGCAGGAGCGCGCCTACACCTCACCGATCTGGTACAAGCCCGGCCGATAGGCCGGCAAGGCGACGGCAGTGGCGCCCCCGGCGCCGCGTTGACGAGCGGCCGCCGCGCCGTTCAGACGCGAACCTGCCCCTTCACGATCCGCTCGTGCATTGCCGCGTCCACGGGAATGAACGCGCCCGTGCTGTCGTCGCGAAAGTAGATCGGGTCGGCCACCCGGCCGGGGTCGAAGCCGTCTTCCACGAGATCGACCTTGCGGTGCTTGAACGTGCCGGTGGTCTCGATCTCCGGGCGGATCCGCACGAACAGGGGCCGGGCGTAAACCGCCAGCTGGCTGGTGACGTGGCCGTACAGGGATGCCAGATCCATGCTCTCGTCGGGAACGATGGCCGCCATGCCGGCGCGTCCGTCCTGGCCGGGCACGCTGACACCGTATACGTTCACCTCCTTCACGCCGCCCGAAACCGACAGCACCTCGGCCACCTCGCTGGTGGCGACATTCTCGCCCTTCCAGCGAAACGTGTCGCCGATGCGATCGACGAAGTAGTAGTACCCCTCGCCGTCGCGCCGTAGCAGGTCGCCGGTGCGGTACCACGAGTCGCCCTTGCTGAAGACGTCGCGCAGCACCTTCTTGGCGCTCGCCTCCTGGTTGCGGTAGCCCTCGAAGCGCCCCATCGGCTGGCCTTCCTTGTCGGGAATGAGGCCGATCGCCTCGCCCGCCTCGCCGGGCTCGCACTCGATCATGAAGCCGTCGGCGCCGCGCGGGTGCGATTCGGTCTCGACGTCGAAGCGCACCAGCTTCACTCCGAAGAACTTGCGCGCGTACGGAGGCACGCGCCCGACCGCGCCGACCTTGTTGTCGATGTTGACGAGCGCGAAGTTGCCCTCGGTGGCGCCGTAGAACTCGCGGATGTCGCGGATGCCGAAGCGCTCCTGGAACTCTGCCCAGATGTCCGGGCGCAGACCGTTGCCGACGGCGCAGCGCACGCTGTGCATGCGGTCGTCGCTGCGCGCGGGTACGCCGAGCAGGTAACGGCACAGCTCGCCGATGTACTGGAAGACGGTCACACCGTGCTCGCGACAGTCGTCCCAGAACTGGCTGGCCGAGAACTTGTCGCGCAGCACCAGGGTCGCACCGTTGAGCAGCGCCATCGACACGGCCACCACGCCACCGGCCGTGTGGTACAGCGGCAGGCAGCAGTAGATGCGATCGCTCGCAGTGATACCGGCGAGCCCGGTGTACGCACCGGCGACCTCGATGAAGCGGTAGTGGCTGAAGAACGCAGCCTTCGGCAGGCCCGTGGTACCGGAGGTGTAGATGAAGAACAGGTTGTCGCCGGTCTTGATGCCGGTGCGCAGCGAGGCCGGCGGGCGGGCGCTCGAGGCTTTCTCGATGTGGACGTCGACGTCTTCCCAGCCGGCGCTCTTGCCGGCGGCGGACGAGCCACCGGCCAGCCCCGCCGCACTCACCCACACGCGTGGCGCGCCGCTCAGGCTGTCCATCGCGCCCGCCAGTGCGTCGGCGAGCTCGGCGCCCACCACCACGTGGCTCGCGCCCGACACGTCGATCGCGTGCGCCAGCGGGGCGGCACGCGTGTTCGTGTTGATGAGCGCGATCTGCGCGCCCACCTTGGCCAGGCCGAGCCAGATGAACAGGTACTCGGGTCGGTTGAGCATCAGCAGGGCGACGATGTCGCCGGCGCCGATCGACTGACCGCGTGCCCAGCCGGCCACGCGATTCGCCGCCTCGTCGAGCTGGCGGTACGTGTAGCGGCGCTCGCCGAAGCGCAGCGCCGGAGCGTCGGGCGCACGATCGACGACGGCCTCGAACGTATCGGCGACCGTGTCGCTGCCGCCGACCGACACCTTGCCCACCTTGCGCGCGGTGGCCACGAAGATCCTCAGCGTGTGCAGCTCACGTGCTACCTTCTCGATCAATCCCATGGCGACACCTCTTTCAGGGCATGGCCTGCGTGTACGATCTCGCGTCGTACGCTGCGGCCGGCATACAAGGGCCCGCGGGCGAACGGTTGCGCACGCAGGCGCTTGCAGCGCACGTGCTTTCTTCTCCGACGCCCGCGGTGTTGCAAGATCCCCACACCCGAACGGGTACGTTTGTCACATGGGCTATCGAGTCACGCCCGCGTACAGGCTACGATTCGACCGGGTGCGGTGATGGCAGACACGCGCAAGCGGCTCGGCACGCCGATAGGAATTCCGGCACTGCTGCTCGGCGGCCCCGGCGTTGCGCTCGCGTTGCCGGGCGTGCGCACCGCATCGTTCCTCGCCTCCACGGTGCGACAGGCCGCGGCCGGCCAGGCCCACGACGACATCCCCACCCCAAGGCTGTCCACACGGCTCGCGGCCAAGGTAGCGGTCGACGAGGCCGTGCGCGCGCTGATGCTCGGCATGGCGCGTATCCCGTCGCGCAAGCACCGCCGCCGCATCCGCGGCGAGATATTCGAGGCCAGCGAGCTGTACGAGGATCGCGGCTGGCTCGACGACCCGCGCGCGTTCCACCAGGACCCGCCACCACTGGCGCGGCCGCGCATCTCGAAGCGGCGGGTGGCGGGGCTCGACTTCGAGCACGTCGAGTTCAAGAGCCGCTACGAGCCGCGTCGCGAGGAGCCCGGGCGCGACCGCTGGCTGCAGCTCGAGCCGAACGCAACGGCCCACGCGTGGGTCATGCGCCACCGCGACCGCGAGCGTCCGTGGCTGATCAGCATCCCCGGATTCCGCATGGGCGCCCCCGGCATCGACCTGGGCGGCCTGCGCGCCGCACACCATCACTACGACCTCGGCCTCAACGTGCTCATCCCGGTGCTGCCGCTGCACGGGCCGCGGACCATCGGTGCGCGCAGCGGCGACGGCTTCATCTCGGCCGACGCGCTCAACACCATCCACGCCGAGGCCCAGGCCATGTGGGACATGCGTCGCATGGTGGGATGGGCTCGCACCCAGGGCGCCACCGCCATCGGCGTGTACGGCGTGTCGCTCGGCGGCTACAACACCGCGCTGCTCGCGAGCCTCGAGAAGGATCTCGCGTGCGCGATCGCCGGTATCCCTGCTTCGTGCTTCCCGAGCCTGCTCAAGCTCCACGCACCGCGCGCGCTCATGTGGCTCGGCGAGAAGCTCGGCATCGACTGGGACACGGTCGAGCGCATCATGCGCGTGGTGTCGCCGCTGGCCATCGAGCCGCGTGTTCCTCACCGCAATCGCTACCTGTTCGGCGGGCTCGCCGACCGTCTGGTACCGCCCGAGCACGTGCACAACCTGTGGGAGCACTGGCAGCGACCGCGCATCGCCTGGTACACGGGCAGCCATCTCTCGTTCCGCTGGGAAACCGAGGTTCGCTCGCTGATGCGCGAGGCGTTCGACGACAGCGGCCTGCTGGCGCACGCGACCGACACCGACGCTGATACCGACGGCCGTGCCGGCACCACTTCGAAGCGGTCACGCGCCGCGTGACGCAGATTGCCGGTAGCACGATCCTCGTCACCGGCGGCGCCAGCGGCCTGGGTCGCCGCATGGCCGCCGGGCTGGCCGCCCTCGGCGGCGAACTGGTCCTGTGGGACATCAACAAGGAGAGCCTCGACGCCACAGTGGCCGAGCTCGGGTCGGTTCCGGGCGGCAAGGCCCACGGCTACCTGTGCGACGTCTCGGACCGGCACGCGATCTACGACGTGGCCGCGCGCGTCACGGCGGAGGTGGGTCCGGTCGACGTGGTGATCAACAACGCCGGCATCGTCAGCGGCAAGAGCTTCCTCGAGCTGCCTGACGAGAAGATCCAGGCCACGTTCGACATCAACAGCCTGGCGCTGTTCTGGACAGCCAAGGCGTTCCTGCCGTCCATGCTCGAGCGCGACCGCGGCCACGTGGTGACGATCGCCTCGGCCGCCGGGCTCGTGGGCGTGTCGCGGCTCAGCGACTACAGCGCCAGCAAATGGGCAGCGGTGGCGTTCGACGAATCGCTGCGCATCGAGCTCAAGAAGTCGCGCTCGAACGTCCGTACCACGGTGGTGTGCCCGTACTACATCAACACCGGGATGTTCGACGGTGTACGCTCCCGATTCCCGCGACTGCTACCCATACTCGACGAGCAGACGGTTGCCGATCGCGTCGTGAGAGCGATTCGCCGGAACAAACAGCGCGTCGTGATGCCGCCGCTGGTGGGGCTGCTCCCGTCGGCGCGCGTGTTGCCGGTCCCCGTGTTCGACGCGCTCATGAACTTCCTCGGCGTCAACGTATCGATGGACGAATTCGTCGGCCGCGACAGCGACCGCGCCGCCCCTCGCCGCACGAGCTCACGAGCCGGCGAGTGAGCGAGCTACCCACCGTCTAGAAAAAGGGATCGTCCCCTTTCCAGGAACGGCCGCATTCCGCGCGGAATGTAGCGTCAGCCGACCAGGTAGTTGCGCCGCTCGCCTGACCGCGGCGCAGCTGTCCACGAAGTCTCTCGAAGGGCCGTCTCTGACGTGGCAGATAAGTGCGCGGGGCGCATGGCGGGGCGTTATCATGGTAGATGGCCCTCGTGCGACGGCTCCCACACAGCCTGCAATCGGCGCTTCTGCCCTGCTTCGTGTTCACGGGTGCGCTGCTGCTTTTCACGTTGCAGCCGATGGTCGGTCGCACGCTGCTGCCCGCCTACGGGGGCGGCTTCCACGTCTGGACCACGTGCCTGATGTTCTTCCAGGGCGTGCTGCTGGCCGGATACACCTACGCCCATCTCGTGGCGCCGCGCATCGGGCGCTGGCATCTGCTGTTCGTGGCGTTGCCGCTCCTCGCCCTGCCCATCGCGATCGAGCCTGACCTGGCCGGCGGCGCGACGATCGCCTCGATCCTGGCGGCGCTGGCGTGGGGCGTGGCGTTGCCGGTAGCCGTGCTGTCGACGACGTCGGTCGTGGCACAGACCTGGCTCGCGCGCGCCCGCGACGGCGAGACCCGCGACCCGTACTGGCTCTATGCGGCCTCCAACGCTGGCTCGCTTCTCGGACTGCTCGCCTACCCTCTTCTGGCCGAGCCGCTGCTCGGGCTGGGCGCCCAGCGTTTTGCGTGGACGGCCCTGTTCGTCGTCTACGTGGGGCTCGCCCTGAGCGTGGCTCCGCACGCGACGAGCACCGACCGGACCGACGACGAAGACCGCGTCACCGGCGACGAGCCCGCAAGCGTGGGCCCGGGCGACATCGCATACTGGTTCACGCTCAGCATGGGCCCCTCCGTGATGCTGATGGCCGTGACGAACGCGATCTCGCACGACGTGGGCTCGATTCCGCTGGTGTGGGTGGCGCCGCTGGCGATCTACCTCACCACGTTCATCTTCATCTTCCGCGACCGGCCCTGGTACCCGCGCGTGCTCAGGCGCTACTGGCCCGAGCTCGCGCTCACCGGCGTGTTCGTGCTCAGCGGCTGGCTGCTGTTCCCGAACTGGCCGCGCATCGCGCTGCACCTGCTGGTGCTGTTCGCGGTGTGCATGTGCGGCCACGCCGAGCTTCATCGTCGCCGTCCGGCGGCCAGCCGGCTCACGACGTTCTACCTCGTGATGTCGGCCGGAGGCTTCGCCGGCGGCGTGTTCGTGAGCCTGGTCGCGCCGGCGGCGTTCTCGCGTCTGCACGAGTACGCCATCGCCGTGTTCATGGTCGCGGCGGCCGTCGGCATCGGTCGCCGTACGGCGATAGAGGAATGGCTGACGGCCGGCGAGGCGAAGCTCGAACGACTGGTTCGTACCCCGCTGCTCGGCGCGGCGTTCGGACTTTCCGCGCTGTGGTTGCTGCCGGGCGTGGCCGCCGACGACCTGTTCCTGCTTCGCAACCACTACGGAGTGTACAAGGTAGGCGACAAGACCAGGCGCATCGAGCACGACGGCGAATCGCGGTCGGTGCCGGCCAAGTACCTCGTCCACAACGGCACGATTCACGGCCTTCAGGTCCTGGCCCCCGAGCTCGATCGTGAGCCGACCGGCTACTACCACTTCTCTTCGCCGCTCGGCGACGCGCTCGGGCTGGTCGACAGCCCGCGCAAGGTGGCCGTCATCGGGCTGGGCGCGGGTGGCATGGCGCCGTACTTCGGGGCCGGCGACGAGGCGGTGTTCTACGAGCTCGACCCTGACGGCGAGCGGATCGCGCGATCACACTTTTCCTACCTCGACGATTGCGAGGCCGAAGTACGCGTGGTGATCGGCGACGCCCGAGTCGAGCTCACCGCCGATCCTCTGGCGCCGGACGGCACCTACGACGCGATCGTGGTCGACGCGTTCAACGGCGACGCCATCCCGACGCACCTGCTCACGCGTGAGGCGCTGGCCGGTTACCTGACCAAGCTCGAGGACGGAGGCGTCCTGATCTTCAACATCACGAATCGCTTCTACGATCTGCGCGGAGTGCTCGCTGCAACCGGCCGCACGCTCGACCTGAGCAGCGCCTACCGCTTTCGCGCCGACGACGAGGAGATCGCCGAGCTGGAGATCCGCAGCCGCTGGTACGTGATGACGCGCAACGACGAGACCATCGAGAAGCTCGTGGACATCGGCTGGCAGTCGGCCGACGACGCGTCGCTGCCACACGCCAGCGCATGGACCGACGACTACGTGAACGTACTGGCACCGATGCTGGCCGAGCTGCGCGCCGGCTAGAAGAAGCCGGCGCGCCCTCGGAAACCTTCGATGAACGGCTCTACGGGGTCAGCCCCGTGATGGTACCGGTGGTCCCCGTGAAGCCGAGCCCGACCGACAGGCCTTCGTAGACGGTCGGATCCGAGTTCAGGTCGATGTCGGCCTGCCCCTGCAGCACTCCAGGCAACAGATCGCAGAAGCCGCCGGCGAGGAAGCCGGCGCCGAGCTGGATGCACAGGTCGTCGGCGGGCGAGACGCACGTTCCGACGGTCGGCTGACAGGTAGCCGCCCAGCTGCCATCGGGCTGCTTGCTGTAGATGTCGCCGGTGTGTCCCAGACAGTCGCACGTCGGCGAGTTGAGCAGGCCGTTGAGCGCATCGAAGATCGTATCGACGAGCACGTAGCCCCACAGCGCCCCGTTCGTGTACGGGATGCCGGACGCGGTGATGGTTCCGTGATCGGCCATGACGCCCGCGTCGAGCAGCTCGGCGTCGAGCGTGAGGAAGCCCAGCGGCAACGTCAGGCTCAAGGTGAACGGCCCGGCCGTCATGTCGCCAACGTCCATCAACGACGGGAAGTGGAAGTTGCTCGGCTCGCCGGTGGCGCCGACGAATGAGGACGTGTTGATGAGGAACTCGCCGATCCCCGCATCCGCCTCGACGAACGTCGTGCCGACGTCGAACGCACCGGTGAGCTGCACGAGCGCGAAGAACGGATCGGGCAGCGTCACGAAGTCGAGATCCTGGTGGTCGAGAATCAGCACCAGCGAGCCGTCGGTGAGCGAATCGCTGAGGATCTGCTGCAGGTCGATGCCGAGCCCGCCGAGCGCTCCCGCGAGAACGGCGAGCGCGTTGTCGATGTTGTTCGTGCCGCCCTCGATGAAGTCCTTCGAGATGGCGCCGAAGTCGTAGCAGCAGTCGGCGATGCCGCCGGTCACGGCCGGTACCGACAGGCTGTTGAGGTACGAGATCGGCCCGGCGACGTAGCTCCCCGGATCGGCCGGCCAGTCCGGCGGCCCCGGCAACGTGGTCGACGTGGTCGTGCTGGTGCTGGTGGTCGAAGTGGTGGTCGTGCTGGTCGTCGTTGTGACCACCTCGCACGCACAGCTGCCGCCCTGGTCGAAGCAGCCCTGCCCTGCCGGGCACTGGCCCGCGCAGGTCGGCGCAGATGTCGAAGCACACGGAACGAGCGTGGTACTGGTCGTCGACGAGGTGGTCGTCGTGCTCGTCGACGTGGTCGACGTGGTGGTCGTTCCGATCCCGCCGCAGCTTCCGTTGGCCATGGAGTCGTCGACGTCGTCGCAGTCGCCGTCCAGGCCGTCGGCGGCGTTGAGCATCAAGCAGTTGTGACAGCGCACACGGCTCGAAACGCACGAGCCGAAGTCGAGCACGCCGGCCGCTGCCCCGCACATGCCGGGAAACAGGCTGCCTAGCTCACCCGGATCGCACTCGCCGAGCGCGTCGAGAAGCAGCTTCTCGGTGGCCTTGGAGATCTTTCCCTTCTCGTCGTCGCCGATGGCGCCGAAGCAACCTTCGAGGGCACCCTGCGACGTGATCGTCCCGCCCTTGAGGCCGGTCTTCTTGCAGGCAAGAAACGCTTTCAGGATCGCGTCACCGAGACGGCCGGCGTCCTTGGCCACGCGGCTGCGACACCTGCTACCGTCGGCCGTCGAATTCCCCTGGAAGTCGACACCGAACAGGTCGTCGCCCAGCGCGCGCTCCTCGTCATCGACGGCCGTGGCGGCGATAGCGGCGCTGGTGAACCCGAAGTCGGGCGCCGGCGAGCAGCTCTTCGCCTCGACCTTCTGGATCTTCTCCACCGACTTGCCGATCTTGCCGCTGATGTCGGCGAACGTGCATGCCTCGAGGCTCGAGGCTCCCGGCAGGCCACCGCCCTCGGCGGTCTTGGCGCATGAGGCCAGCGACTTGCGAATCGTCTTCGCAAGCTTCGCCGCCCCCTTGTTCACGCCGTTGATGCACTTCTGCTTACCGCTGTCCTGGATCTGCGCCGGGGCCGTCGAGGCCCCCAGCACGAGCAGCACGGTCGCGGCTAGGATGGTCGTGGTACGCGCGTGTCTGATCATCAAGTTCGCCCCTACGGCCCCGGCACCACGTCGAGGAAGATGCCGAGGAAGTCACCGACACGTGACGCCTCGACCGCCGTGGGCTGCAATCCGAGGAACGTCGGCAGCGGGAACGACCCGAACGCGCCGGCCAGCTCCGGCAGGAGCGGCGCGAACAGGGCCGGGATCACCAGCTGCAGAGTGCCCTCGTCCAGACACAGCGGGTTGTCGAGCAAGGTAATGAGGATGTCGGCGGGGTCCGGCGCGCTGATCGCCGGCACGAGGTCGCCCGTGCCCGGATCGATGGTCAGATCGAACGCGGCGGCCAGGTCGACCGCGAAGCGAGCGTGCAGGGTCTCCATTCCCGGTGGGCCGGAGAACACGTCGACGAGCATGTGAGACATGACGAACTCGGCGATCTCACCGCCGGCGCCCTGATTGCCGGTGAGCACCGGCGCCATGGTGGGCCCGATGCGCAGGGCCAGCTGCGTCGCCGGATCGAGCTGACCGAACTCCGGCATGATCAGCGCGAACAGGCCGGCGGTGATCGGCGTCGGCGTGCCGCTACCCGTGAGATCGAGCTCGGTGATATCCTGGTTCATCGAGCCGCCCTCGACCAGCGCCGCCATGATCTGGTTGAAGCCCGACTCGGCGATCGCGATGCCCATCCCGTAGGCCACGCCGCCCACCGGCGTCAAGCCGGTCGCGAGCTCCGCGAACGGATACGTGGCCGGGATGAGCAGCGTCTCGCTGAACGTCGGTGCACCGGGCGCCGGCGCCAGCGTGGACATGATCGCCCCCGATGCCAGCGTGAGCCCGTTGGTGTCCTCCGGAATCGAGAACAGCGGCGTATCGAGGTTCACCCCGAAGCCGGCACCGATGGGACCGGTGAGCTCGACGGCGCCGAGCCCGTCCTCGATCGCCTGCGCTATCAGAGCGTCCTGCGGTCCCGAGCCATCCGGGTCGTTGAGGAAGTCCTCGAAATTCGTCTCCATCAGCGACTGCACATCGCCCGCGAGCAGGTCGATGAGCAGCGTGAGGAAGCCGATACCGCCACAGTCCACGTTGTTGCTGAAGCCGGAGAACACGACGTTGACGCCGCCGATCTGGTTCACGTCGATGACGGTGTTGTCGGGCACGCCCGGATCGAGCCCGTAGTCACCGAGCATGTTCGTGGTCGTCGCGCTCACCGAGAAGCTGTCGCAGCTGGTCGGAATTCCCGCGACGGTGAGATCCACCTGCAGGTCGATGAACAGGCTGTTCAGCTGGATGTCGCCGGCCAGGAAGTTCGTCATCGAATCGATGTCGATCCCGAATCCGCCGAGGCTCGACTGCGTGATGGTCGCCTTGTCGAGGGAGCCGACGCAGCCGAGGAAGCTGTCCTGGACGCACAGATCCTCGATCACCACCGTCCCGACCGGCATGATCGTGGAGATGTCGAAGTCGACCAGGGACGTCAGGACCGGCTCGAGCGCGTCGAACCCGGTGTCGTTGATGCGCAGGCCCACGCTCTGCGTGAGCTCGCCAACACCGTCGAACGGTGCGGTCGGGCCTACGATCACGACGCGCCGGTCGCGTACCGTGAAGCCGCTCGGATCGTGCGTGAGCACGGCACGCACCTCGTTGAAGATGATGCCCGGGTCGAGCGAGATCGACGTCGAGAACGAACCGTTCGGCGCAACGGACACCGGCGAGCCGTTGATCGTGAGGCTGACGTCGCCGATGGGATCGGTCGTCACCTGACCGGTCACGCCGACCGAGCCGGCCTGCGTGAAGATCCCGTGCGTGGGCGAGGTGATATCGACCAGGATCGGATCGCAGATACTGCCCACCGGCGTTCCAAAGTGGCCCTTGGCGCAGGCGCAGCTGAAGCTGCCCGGCTCGTTCGTACACTCGCCGTTCACCGAGCAGTTGTTGCCGCTGCCCTCGCCGTTGCACTCGTTGTCGTCTGGACACGTCACGCCGTCGCCGCCGTAGCCCGGATTACACGTGCAGGTGAAGCTGCCGATCGTGTTCGTGCAGGTGGCGTTCACGTCGCAGTTGTTGCCGCTTCCCTCGCCGCTGCACTCGTTGTCGTCGAGGCAGGTCACACCGTCGCCGTGGAAGCCGGGATCGCACGTACAGGTGAAGCTACCCGGCGGAGTGTTCGTGCAGGTGGCGTTGATGTCGCAGTTGTTGCCGGTGCCCTCGCCGACGCACTCGTCGTCGTCGACGCAGGTCACGCCATCACCGGTGAAGCCCGAGTTGCACGTGCACGTGAAGCCCGGAACCGCGTTCGCACAGGTCGCGTTCGCGTCGCAGTTGTTGCCGCCGCCCTCGCCGGCGCACTCGTCGGCGTCGACGCAGACCATGCCGCTGCCGGTGTAGCCCGGGTTGCAGGCGCAGACGAAGCCGCCGAACGTGTTCGTGCACGTGGCGTTGACGTCGCAGGTGTGGCCACCGCCCTGGCCGGCGCACTCGTCGAGATCGTCACAGCCGCCCGAACCGTTCGGAACGGTGCCGGCCTGGCACTCGCAGGTGAAGCTGCCTTCCGTGTTCACGCAGGTGGCGGTCACGTCACAGTTGTGGCCGCTGCCCTCGCCGAGGCACTCGTCGTCGTCCTCGCAGACCACGCCGTCGCCGTCCCAGCCGGGATTGCACTCGCAGGAGAAACCGTCGGTCTCGTCGGTGCACGTGGCATTGGCGTCGCAGTTGTTGCCGCCGTTCTCGCCGGCGCACTCGTCGGCGTTCGGGTCGATGCAGCTGCCGTCCACGGCGCCGTTGTCGAACGTCTCGCAGTCCTTGGTCAGATTGTCGGCGTTGCGCAGCTCCAGGCAGCTACGGCAGCGCGAGTGCTCGGAGATGCAGGTCAGGATGTCCGGAGCGGTGGCACAGTCGCCCGGGAACGGCGCGCTCGGGTCGGGAAGGTCGAGACAGCGCTTGACGTAGTCCTTGCCCAGCTTCTCGACCGCGCGAGATATCTTCCCCTTGAGGTCGGCCTCGACATCGTCGAAGCACGCTTCCAGCGTGAGGGCGCTGGTGATCGTGCCAGACGCAAGACCGGTCTTCTTGCACGCGAGGAAAGCCTTGAGGACCTCGTCGACGATGCGCGCGTAGCGCTTCGCGACCTTCGCCTGACACTGTGCGGCGTCCTCGTCGCTGGCCTCGGTGATCAGCGCGGCCTCGAGGTCGTCACCGAAGATGTCGGCGGCGAGGGCGAGCCCCTGGTTGAGGACAACCGTGTTCGTCGTGTTCGAGCCGGAGAAACCGAAGCTCGGCAGCGTGCCGCAGTTCTTGAGCTCCTGGTCGGCGACCTTGGCCAGCGCCTTGGATACCTTGGCATCGGGATTGTTGATGCAGGCGGGCAGCTGGGCGGTCGGAAGGATCAGCCGCGTGGCGTCCTTTATGCAGCCGGAGATCTGACGACCATGAGCCTTGGCGACCTTCGATGCCGCCTTGTTCATGGAAGTGATGCACTTGCGCTGATCGGAGGACTGGATCTGGGCGGCGGCGGAACCTGCCATGCCCAGGCCGGTCAGAACGATCATGGCAGCGAAAGCGACACGCATTCCGGGCAGAGCCCGAACAGCACTATTCATCTCGAATCCCCCATAGACTCGACAGCGTTTCGGAAAGGTCGTCCGTGGTCGGGTAGCGGCCGGTCGTGCACCAGTGGCGTCGATGGCGCACCGCGCCCACCCCTCGAGCCTCGTCGGCGAGCCCAGCCCCTGGCCCGCGAGTTTGCTGGCAGGACTTTATTGAATACATACCCCCAATGTCCACCCCTCAAATCACCGCCTGGCGGCTCGTTCGGGTCGCCGGCTCGATGGTTGCCCGCAATAGCCGAGCTTCCAAAGGTGGATACGGCTCGGGCAGCACCCTATACGCGAGGCCTGGCGGCCCGAGCGAACGCGCGGCTGCCAGCGCACATGGGGGGTGTGGCGGACGTGAAGCAGCGATGACGTCGAGGCTCGACCGACTCCTGGCCATGGCCGGTGACGGCGACGTTGCGCTCGTCCGGCCCAGGCTGGACGGCTTTCGATCGTTCATCCTGCTGCACGGGGCCGTGCGCAGCTGGCTCTGGCTTCGCTACAACGAGCACCTCGGCCCCGAGGCGCTGCTGCTATCGGCGGCGGGCCTGAGCGTGTGCTTCGCGCTCACGCTCGTACCCCGATTCGCGCACGTCGCGGCGAGGGCGGCGTTGCCGTTTCTGGCGCTGCAGCTGTTCCTCACGTTTCCGCTCACCGACAACCATTTCATGCTCGAGCTGCTGTGCGTGGTGCTGCTGGCGCTGATCGGCGGGAACGACGGCGCAACAGACCGAGCGCTCACGCTCGCCTCGCTGCGGTGGCTGGCGGCGATCGTGCTGTTCCATACCGGCCTGCAGAAGGTGCTCTACGGCCACTACTTCGGCGGCGAATTCCTCGCGTTCATGGTCGCGGTGGGCGACCGATTCGCAGACATCTTCCAGCCGTTCATTCCGGCAGGCGAGATCGCCCGCCTGGAGAGCTACGATCCCATGCAAACGGGAGCCGGCCCGTTTCGCGTGAGCTACCTACCGCTGGTGGCGGTCTCGAACGCGGTCTACCTCGCCGAGCTCGTACTGCCGGCGCTGCTCATCTGGCAGCGTACGCGTACGCTCGCCCTGATCGCCACCACGGCGTTCCTGCTGGCCATCCAGCTCGGCGCGCGCGAGCTCGGGTTTGCGCTGCTGTTCGTGAACCTGTTGCTGCTGTTCTCGCCAGTCGAGCTCAACCGCCGGCTGCTGCCGCTGTTCGCCGCAATCTACCTCTACGGCCTCGCCGCCGCGCTTGGCGTGGCACCGGGCGGTGGCTGGCTGGAGCCCGGGTACCTGTGAAGCGCACGGTCGTCATCGCCGTGCTGGCGTTCGCCGCGATCTGGCCGCTGGCTCACCGCGCGATGGTCACGCGCTACGATCTCAACCCGTGGAAGTTCGCGGCCTGGGCCATGTACACGACGCCCACGCCGCCGGTGATCGTGGCGCTGTTCACGAAGCAGGGCGGCGGCTTCGTCGTGGTCGACGAGGCCGGCTTCTCGCCGCACGTCCGCGCGCTGCTGACCGAGTTCCGGCGCGAGCGCCACGCCCTCGGCAAGCTGCGCAAGCCCGACCGTCTCGCGCGCGCAGCGCTACGCGCGCGGCCCGATCTCAGCTCGATCGTGGTGGTGGTTCAGAAGATGACGCTCGATCGCAGCACCGCGCTCATGACGTCGTCACGCGAGATCTACGACTACGACCGCGTGGCCTCGCTGCGCTGACGCAAGCGCCGCGCCGGAGAGTACGACCTGCGGTCGCGCGAAAACGTGCGGGCGGCACGAACTTGACGGCCTCGAAGTACGGGAAACCACCTATTTCGCGGTCGCCGGGGCGCTGGCAGCCGACTTGCAAGGTGCTGCACCCATGCGACCCATCGCGATGAGAACCGTCCTGCACCTGTGGCGAGACGACGAGGCCGCCTCCATGGTCGAGTACGCGTTGCTGCTTGCGGCGATCACCGTTGGCGTGTTCGGCGCGATCGCCGCGTTCAGCGGTCAGGTCAGCCAGTTCTTCACGACCACGTCGTCGACCCTCGGCAGCATCAACTAGACACCCGCCGACGCATGGCAGGCTGCTAGTCGAACAGCAGCGTAGTGGACGTGACCGTCGAGGTCGTCACGCTCATGGTGGTGGTCGTGCTCGACCCGGGCCCGGGACAGCTCATCTCCTCGTCGAGACCGACGACGTAACGCATCAGCACGAGCGAGTCCGAGACGTTGATCTCGTTGTCTCCGTTCACGTCGCAGACGCACATCGGGCACTCCTCGAGCTCGACCGCCGCGCGTATCGTGAACAGACTGTCGACCACCGTGAGCAGATTGTCCGTGCTCGCATACGGGTTGCCGCACAGGCTGAAGCATTCGCCGTCCTTGCACAGCTGGCACTCGGGGTCGCATAGCGGGATGCCCGAGCACTGGCTGTCGGCACAGACGTCGTCGAGCGTGCAGGCATCGTCACCGTCACTGCACTCTCCGCCCTCGTTGGTCGCCGCGACGACGCACCCCTGTAGCTCCTCGTCGCACATGCCCACGCCGCAGGTAGTGTCGTCACCTCCGCAGTCGGGCGCCGGCGTGTCGGTGACGCAGCCGCCCGTGACATCGCAGACCTCCAGGCCGTTGCAGAACAGCCCGTCGTCGCAGACGGCGTCGGAAGGCGCGGAGCTGCAGCTATCGGCGTCCTCGTCGCAACCGTCGACCGTGCAAGGCACGCCGTCGTCGCACGGCGTGCTGCCGGCGACGCAGCCGGTCGACGCGTTGCAGGTTTCGAGCCCGTTACAGTAGGCGCCATCGTCGCAGAACGCGTCGGCCGCCAGAAAGTCGCAGCCGCGAGTCTCGTCGTTGCAGCCGTCGGCCGTGCAGTCGATGCCGTCGTCGCACTCGACCGTCTCTCCGGTGATGCAACCTCCGGCGGCGTCACAGGTCTCGGCGCCATTGCAGAACGAGCCGTCGTCGCACATGGCGTCGAACGCAAGATTGTCGCAGGCGTCGGCGTCCTCGTTGCAGCCGTCCACGGTGCAGTCCACGCCGTCGTCGCAGCTGACGGCCTCGGCGGCCTGGCAGCCACTGGCCGCGTCGCAGGTCTCGGCGCCGTTGCAGTAGCCACCGTCATCGCACAGGACATCCGCGGCGAGATTGTCGCAGCCTTCGGCGTCCTCGTTGCAGCTGTCCTCCGTGCACTCGACGTCGTCGTCACACACGACCGCCTCACCGTCCTCGCAGCCGCCTGCCGCGTCGCAGGTCTCCGCACCGTTGCAGTAGGAACCATCGTCGCACAGGGCATCCGCGGCGAGATTGTCGCAGCCGTCGGCGTCCTCGTTGCAGCTGTCCACGGTGCACTCGACACCGTCATTGCAGTCGATCGCCTTGCCGTCCTCGCAACCGCCGGCCGCGTCGCAGGTCTCGGCGCCATTGCAGTACGTACCGTCGTCGCACAGGCTGTCGGTCGCGACGTGGTCGCAGCCGTCGGCCGTCTCGTTGCAGCCGTCCACCGTGCACTCGACGCCGTCGTTACAGTCGATGGCCGGGCCGGCGGTGCAACCCAGCTGCGCGTCGCAGACCTCGGCGCCGTCACAGTACTCAGCGTTGTCGCACAGCGCATCGCTGGCAGTGCCCACGCAGGCGTCGGCCGTCTCGTCGCAACCGTCCACCGTGCACTCGATCCCGTCGTTGCAGTCGACCGGCTGGCCGGCCATGCAGCCCAGCTGCCCGTCACAGACCTCGGCGCCGTCGCAGTACGCGCCGTTGTCGCACATCGCATCGCTGGCAGTGCTCACGCAGGCGTCGGCGTCCTCGTCGCAACCGTCCACCGTGCAGTCGACACCGTCACCGCAGTCGACGACCTCGCCGGCCTGGCAGCCGAGCCCGGCGTCGCACCATTCGGCGCCATTGCAGAACAGGCCGTCGTCGCACACGGGCGCGGTGCCGGCCGCGCAGGTCCAGGCCTGACAGCTCTCGACGCCGTTGCAGGCGTCGCCGTCGTCGCAGTCGCCGTCGGTGATGCACTCGCCCGCCGCGAGCACCTCGATGGCCTTGAGGGCGGGGTTCTCGATCTCGTGACCGAAGCCGATGTCGAGCGTGCCGTCGATCACGCTCACGATCGCAGTGCGCACCACGGCCGTCGCGCTGGCGCCGGCCGCCGCGACCTGGTCGAAATCGTCGTAGACCGTCGCACCTTCGAGCAGGATGTCGAACACACGAGTGCCCACGGCGCTGGTCTCCCGGAACGTGTTGGCGAAGTACAGATTGACCAGATAGTCGTTGTCCGGCAGCGCGAAGCCGTACCAGAGCTCGGGCGCCGGCCCGGCGTCGAAGTGACCGCACTGGAACAGGTCCTCGGTTTCCTCGTCGTCGCAGCCGAAGATCGCGTCGATGCCGGCGATCACGCAGCCCTCGCCGCCGCCATCGAGACCGCACACGCCGGCGTTGCCCGCCCGGCTGTAGCCGGCATCGCGATACCAGACATCACCGTTGCAGTCGGTCTTCGTGCCGTAGCACTCGGCTCCGGAGACGTTCGCGTTGATTCGCAGCTCGCCCCGAGCGTCGGACGCCACCGGCCCGTAGCAGCGGTTGCGGGCGTCGTCCACGCACGGATCGTTCACATCGGCGAGCCCGTCGTTGTCGCCGTCCACGAGCTGACAGACGCCGATGAGGAGGTGACACTCCTCGCCCTCGGCGCAGCTCGGCGTGCCGGCGCAGACGCCGCCCGCGCAGACGTCGCCGATGGTGCAGCCGACCCCATCGTCGCAGCCGGCGCTGTTGGCCAGATGAAGACACTCGCCCGACCGACAGACGTCGTCGGTGCAGACATCACCGTCGTCGCAGGCGGCGCTGGTGGCACAAGGCACCGGGCCACCGCCCTCGGCCAACGCGGCAGGTGCCGCGACCAGCGCGAGCAAGCAAACCAGCAGACAGCCCACCGCCGACGTGAGCGCGGTGTACGGCTCCCGTACCACGCCGCCGGTCGCGGAAAGAAACGATTGCTGTGTCATGACGTTCTTCACCCGGAATCGCTCGTGAGGTTCTCGGCAACATCGGCGAAGTCGTCGTCTCGCATTCACGCAGGACGACACCTCGCACGACTGCCCCACGATCGAAGGTGAAATGCCGTTCACCGGCCGTCAACAAACCGTACCCGGGTGGTGCAATTTTCTTGACGTGTTACGCGCACTCGCAAATCACCGCGCATGACGGAGGTCATCGACGCCATGCGCGATGCCGTAAAACGCACGGCGAAGCGCAGGCGTGCCGAAACTCGTCGTGCGGCTTAGAGCGAGGGGGTCCGACCGCTATAATCCAGGGATCGGCGCGCTCACGATCAGAACACTGCCGCTGTGGCTGGTAGGCGCCTATCTCGCGGTGGCACCGAACTTCGACGTGGTCGGTTTCGCCGCCTCCTACGACGAGTTGCGGCTGCTTCAGCTCGTCGTGCTCGCGGCCGTCACCGTCTGGCTCGTCGTGTCCCCGTCGGCACGCCGCAATTGGCTCGACACGTTCGTGCGGCTGCCGCTGTGGTCGCGGGGGCTGCTCGCGGTGGTAGCGGCGGGCGGCGTGGCGTCCGCCGCGCGCGCAACCGACCCGACGCTCGGCCTGCTCGAGGTCGCCCACCTGATCCTGCTCGGCTGCCTCGCCGTGGCGGTCGCCGACGTGTTCCGGCGCGAGGGACGCCGCGCCGACCGCCTGGCCCTGGCGTCGATCTCGGTCGCGGCGGGCCTGTTCCTTCTCGACTTCGCCGTGCGCTACGCGGCGGCCATGAGCACCGGCGCGGGATCTCCCCCCCTGCCCTACGAAGCGTTCCCGGCTTTCAGCAATCCGCGCTTCTTCGGCCAGTGGCAGACCTGGACCTTGCCGGTGCTCGTCGCCGGATGCCTGCTCGCGCCGGCCGCTGCCTGGCCACTACGGGCGCTGACGTTCGTCGTGGCGGCCGGCTGGTGGGCCCTACTGCTGGTGTCGGGAACGCGCGGGACGATGGTCGCCCAGGCATTCGCCTTGCTGTTCGTCGCGGTCGCGTTTCGCGGCAACGCGAGGCCATGGCTCCGCCTGCAGATCGCGGCCGTGGCCACTGGCGGCGCGATCTACGCCGTCACCTATCTGGCCGCGGTCGACAGCTGGGCCGCATTCCTGGCCATGTTCGATCACGTGGCGTCGTTCACCGGCAGCGGGCGGCGCGAGCTGTGGGCGGCGGCACTGGAGTTGATCAAGGAGAATCCGCTGCTCGGCGTCGGCCCGCAGAACTACGCCTACCACACGGCCGTGAGGGAGGCGCATCCTCACAACGTCTTGCTCCAGTGGGCGTCGGAATGGGGCGCCGGCTCCGCCGTGGTCGTCACGATCACGGCCGCGGCGGGCCTGGCCGCCTGGCTTCGCCGCGCGCTCACCCTGGCCGAGCGGCCCGACGACCGCGCCGAAGGTGCGCTCGCGTGCGCGCTCTCGGCGGCGCTCGCGGCCGGTGGCGCTCACGCGATGCTCAGCGGCATCATCGTCATGCCTCTCAGCCAGACGCTCGCGGCACTGATCGTGGGCTGGGCGCTCGGCGTTCATCTTCGCGCAGCTTCCGAACCCGCATCCGATCCCGCGAGCTTGCCCACGCACCGACTCGCTCCGGCCCTGCCGGCCGTCCTTGTATGTACGCTCGCCGTCATGCTCGTCTGCGCGTGGCCCTCGGCCGGCAAGGCCTTCTTCGAGCACCACGTGTCCGCCGACGGTAGCGACGAGCGATTTTCGCCCCGCTTCTGGCGGCGTACGGTGCGAACTCCCCTGCCCGACGAACACCGCTAGCGGCTCGCCGCCAACGATTCTTTGATCAGCTGAGCCAGTTTCGAGGTCGCAGCCGACGCGCGACCGGTCGCGCTGCGTCGCAACGCATTGCAGCTGCAGTAAAGGCTGTAATTCTTTTGACTATTTGAGTTTTCCCCCCTTCCTGCGCCTCAGGATCTCCACTAACGTCCTTGTCTGCGAGCGAACGAAAGCGAGGCAAGGAACGCGAACGTGGCATACCGCATCATCTATCAGCACAGCGCCCCCCCGGCTGGCGTCGCCTGTTCCGGCGGCGCGCTGGCCGCCGCAGCCCAGGCGGCACCTCGTCTTCCCGAGATGCCCGCGCCGCCGCGCTTCACCGAGCCGGCCGTCTCGCGCCTGCGCAGCCTCGCTCGTCGCATCATCGACAACTGGATCTGGATCGGTCCCGCGATGATCGTCATCGTCGGCATCTTCGACCTGGCGTGCACGATCAGCGCGTTCGAGAAGGGCTGGCTCGTCGAGATGAACCCGATCGCGAACTGGACGCTCGAGGTGGGCGGCAGCGCCGGGCTGGCCGTCTATCGTTTCATCATGACGGCCGGCGGGTGCATCCTGCTGGCGTGGGGCCTGCGCATGTATCGTCTGCGTCGCTTCGTCGGCAGCAACCCGGGCAGGGTCCGCGCCGTGATGTGGGCCGGACAGATCACGCTCATCGTCACGCACGTCAGCCTGGCCGCCTACTGGGTCGCCTGGCTCACCGTCTGATAAGAGAACCACACGGCCGTCGCTCGTCGCCGGCACTGCTCCTGGCAGCAACGCTCTCCATCGTTGCCGGCGGCTGCACGCACGCACCCGACCGCCCTGCCAACCTGGTACTGATCTCGATCGACACGCTCGCGCCGTCGCGCATGTCGGCGTACGGCGCGTCTCGGGAGACCACTCCAACCGTCGACCGGCTTCGCGAACGCTCGCTTCTGTTCTCCAACGCATTCAGCACGTCGTCTTGGACGATCCCCGCGCACGCCTCGATGCTCACCGGACGGTACCCATCGTCGCTGGCCCCGAACCCGAGCGACCGACGTGCGTTCCGCGCGGCACCTTCGCTGGCGCAGCTGTTCCGGGAGGCAGGCTACGCGACCGCGGCCTTTGCCGGTGGCGGGTTTTTGTCGAAGTCGTTCGGCGTCGACCGCGGATTCGACGTGTTCGAGGGCGGCGCCGGTTCAGCGGTGCTGCCGCACGCGGTCGAATGGCTCGAGCAGGAGCGCACGGCACCGTTTTTTCTGTTCTTTCACACCTACCACGTCCACATCTACTACACCGATCGCCGTTACGTGACCGACGAGCAGGGCGGACGGCTGTCCAGCCTGTTCACAGCCTACCCCGACCCGGCCTTCCGCACCGCCTGCTGTGACCCCGACTTCGAGCCGACGGCAGACGAGGAAGAGTTCACCCTGGCGCTGTACGACGGCGGCGTTGCGGCGGCCGACGAGATGGTCGCGGAGATCATCGGCGCCCTCGAACGTCGCGGTCTGATGGAGAACACCGCCATCATCTTCACCAGCGATCACGGCGAGGAGTTCTGGGAACACACCGGCAAGGCGGCATACCACGGACACTCGCTCTACGACGAAATCCTTCGCATACCGTTCATCTGGTACGAGCCCGGCATGCAACGAGCGGGACAGACGGTCGACGCACCCGTGAGCCTGATCGACATCGTTCCGACGGTCGCCGCGCGCTTCGGTCTGGCCGCGCCGGCCGACCTGGATGGCGTCGACCTCGGCGCGCTGATCGCCGCCGGCGAGCAGCTCGCGCCGCGTCCGCTGTTCGCCGAGGGCATCCTTCACGGCCCGCAGCGCTGGAGCGTACGAACCGCGAAGGGAAAGCTCATCACGACCCCGAAGCCCGACGTGCAGGCGGGCGAGGGCAAGAAGTACCCCGTCCCCACTGCCGCGCCCGTCGAGGTGTACCTGCCCGACGACACAGACGAGCGGCGCAACATGGCCACCGAACAACCGGGGATCCGCGCCGAGCTTCTCACCGCGCTGCGCGAGCACCGCGCCGCCGCCGCCACCGAGCCGCCAGGCTCTCCAGGGAAGCCCGGCGACGAGCTCCCCGACGAGACGACGCAGCGACTGCGAGCGCTCGGCTACGTGGATTGATCCGCGCCACGCTCGCTTCCGCTCGAGCGTCGTCCTTCGCATAGTCGAACAAGCACGATACCGTGGAGCCAGAAGCCGACACTGTGCCTGCACGGCGCCGCGAGCAGGCAGCCGAGACCATCACGCAACACCGATGAAGACCGACCTCGAACACACGACCGTTGCCGTCGTCATCCCCTGCTACAACGAGGCCTCGACGATCGCCAAGGTGGTGACCGACTTCGCCGAGGCCCTGCCCGGGGCGACGATCTACGTGTTCGACAACAACTCCACCGACGACAGCGCGGCCGCGTCGCGTGCCGCCGGCGCGACGGTCGTCGACTCGCCGGTGCAGGGTAAGGGCAACGTGATCCGGCACATGGCCAGCGCGATCGACGCAGACATCTACGTACTCGTAGACGGTGACGACACCTACCCCGCCGATGCCGCCCCCTCGATGATCGAGCACCTGCAGCGGGGCAACCTCGACATGGTCGTCGGGACGCGGCTGATCGACCACGACGCGGGCGCGTTCCGCACGTTCCACCAGTTCGGCAACCAGGTGATATCGGGCCTGATCCGCACCTTGTTCCGTGCCGACGTCACCGACGCGCTGTCCGGCTACCGGGCGCTCTCGCGGATGTTCGTGAAGATCGTGCGCCTTCGCGCCGAGGGCTTCGAGGTGGAAACCGAGATGACCGCCCAGGCGCTCACCAAGCGCCTGGCCGTATCGGAGATACCGGTGCGGTACGGACTGCGGCCCGACGGTAGCGAATCGAAGCTCAACACCTGGAGCGACGGCTTCCTCATCTTTCGCTGCATCTTCCTGCTCTTCAAGGACTACAAGCCGCTCAGCTTCTTCATGGCCATCGCGGCCATGCTCGCGGCCGCATCGCTCGCCAGCGGCATCGCGCCGATCATCGACTTCGTGAAGACCGGCTATGTGCTCCATGTGCCACGTGCGATTCTCGCCGCCGGCCTCGGCACCCTCTCCATCGTGTTCCTCACCGCCGGGCTCATCCTCGACACGATCGCGAAGTTCCACCAGGAGACCATCGAGCTGTGGAAGGAGAGCTTCGATAAGCGCACCTGACGCCACCGATCGTCGGTTCGAGGCCCCGGACCTGATCGAGGTGATGGATGAAGCGGTGAACTACAACCGCTTCCTGCTGGAGGAGGTAGCTCGCTGGGCCTCGGGCGCCGAGCGTGTGCTCGACTTCGGCGCGGGCAACGGGCGCTTCGCGATCGGCCTGCACGAGATGGGGCGGCGCGTGGGCGCCGTCGAGCCCGACCCCGAGCTTCGCGCCACGATCGCCGCGGCGGGCGTGAGCGCCTACCCTGGCCTGGCGGCCGTGCCGGCCGGCGACTACGACGCCGCCTACACGATCAACGTGCTCGAGCACATCGACGACGACCTCGCCGTGCTACGCGAGCTGTTCGAGCGTCTCGTGCCCGGCGGCGGCCTGTTCGTGTACGTCCCCGCCTTCAACATACTGTTCTCGGGCAACGACGCGCGCGTGGGACACCTCAGGCGATACCGCCGGGACACGCTCACCGCCGTGGTTCGCGACGCGGGATTCGAGGTGGAGGCCGTCCACCACGTCGACTCCATCGGCTTCGTTGCCGGGCTCGCCTACCGGCTGTTCGGCGATCGCGATGGCGACCTGAACGTGGGCGCCGTGAAGCTCTACGACGCGGCGGTGTTCCCGGTGAGCCGCGCCATCGACCGGATCACCGGCGGCGCGATCGGCAAGAACCTGCTCCTCACCGCTCGCCGCCCGTGACCGACGCGTCCGCGCGCGTCAGCACGACGCTCACGAACAGCCCGTTTCCGAGCGAGTTCTCCGCGGCAAGCAGCCCCGCGGCTGCGGCCGTGACCAGCGGGTGTCCGTCCATGCGCTGCCGCGCGAGCCGATCGTACCACAGGTCGTGAATGCGGAGCCCGGCGGCACCGGCCGAGATCTCCAGGCCGTCGCGGCTGAAGAACACCAGGTGGTGCGCCTCGTGCGTACGGCGGGCCGGGTAGCTCACGCGGCCGGCGCTCAGCCGGTACACCAGCCTGCCGATCGCCGGCAGCAGGCTGCGCCCGTGGATGGTCTGGATGCAGATCGCTCCGGTCGGCGACAGCCGGCCGGCGAGCTGCTCGAGCAGCGCGCTGGGCTCGGCAACGTGCTCGAACACGTCCCACAGCGTGATCAGGTCGTAGCGGTCGCTCAGGTGCCGTAGCTGCTCCAGCGCGTCGCCCACGTGTACGCGCGCGGTCGGAAGCAGTCGTCGGGCCTCCTGTGCACGATCGTCGTCGAGCTCGATTCCCTCCAGCGTCGCCTCGGGGAACCGACCGGCGGCAAAGCTCAGGAACGCCCCGTTGCCGCAGCCCACGTCGAGGATCCGTCCGATCGGGCCGGCCGGGACACGTCGCAGGGCGTCGTCCCACTTGTCGCGGTCGCTGGCGGCGTTGCCGAAGTAGTGGTCCGGCTCGAACGTCGTCGCCGCCTCGCGCACCAGCGCGTCGCTCGACCACGACCGGCACCGCCGACACTCGAACAGTGTGAAATCTCCGAGGTCGGCGCGCGCCGGCGCTGGCCCGCAGCAGACCGGACACACGTCGCCGCCGAGCGTCGTCGGCGTGCCGGCCGGCCGGCCGTCGTCGTGCCCCGCGTACCCGTTGTGCGATGTCGTCACGTACCCTCGCCCTGCTCGTGCAGGTTCACGGAGATTATGTCGTAGGCCACCAGCCCATCCGAGCTCAGCACGCGCTCTATCGGCGGTCGCGGCCGCTCGCAGAGACGGTCGAGCGCCTCGCGATACGTCGGACCCATCGCGCCCGCGTCGTGCAGCACGATGGTCGTGAAGCCCAGCCCGGCGATCTCACCGATCTCGGCGCGTCCGGGCACGGGCCACGCCATCTCGGCCATGCGCTCGCGGCCCGGGACCACGTAGGACCCGAAGCAGGCCGAGGTACGACGGCGATGGTAGTACGACAGGTGGATGCGACGGGGCGCGATCGCCACGCGCGCGGCGCCGCTCCCGTCGAACGGGAGCTCGAAGATCGCTCCACCGCTGCGCTCGCCCAGGGTCTCGAAGAACTGCACCGCCTCGGCGCCCGGGTGTATGTCGATTGCCTCCCAGCGGTTACTGATGAGCATGCCCGGGAGCTGGGGGCCGAGCACATCGGCACCGGCGACGAGAACGAGCGCCACGGAGACCGCCGCGCGCCAGCGGCCGCTGGCGTTGATCAGCGTCGCCGCGCCGATGCCGGCCAGGATCGAGAACGCGAGGTGCACGCCAGCGCCGAGACGTGCAATGATGCGTACAGAGTCGAGCCCGGGGACCACTGCGGCCAGCGCTCCGTACAGATCCGGAATCGTGAACGGCAGATCCGGGAAATACGACCGAGCCTGGACGTCGAGAGTCCAGCTCGCCGCCACCAGCATCACCACCACGCTCGAGGCCACCAGCGCCCAGCGCGGGTCGCCGCCGAGCGCAGGCGCGAGCCCCCTGCGTCCGCGAGCCAGCGCAACCGCAGCAAGCGCCACGATCGCGTAGCCGACGAACAGATGCCCGCCCGGCGCATACGCCCACAACGGCGCGGGTACGTTGAACACGCGCGCGAACGTGTCGCCGCGCGCACGGGTGCCGAGATAGGGACCGAGCACGACGGCGGCGGCGAGCACCAGGAACACGACGACGAAGGCGAGCTGAGACGGCTTGACGGCACGCAGGCCGTACGTCGCCAGGAGCCAGATGACGAAGCACGGCGCGAGCACCACCGCGGCCAGCAGCGGGTAGAAGCTCGCCGCCAGTTGCAACGCACACGCCACGGCCAGCCCGACGGCGTCGCGCCATCGCCCGTGCGCGAACAGCCTGCGCCCGAACAGCATGGCGAACACCGTCCATGTCGTGTCCCACACCGACGGGTGGAAGATCATGCCCGTTCGAATGACGTGGAATCCGTACAGCAGGCCCGCAGCCATGCCGGCCGCCGCCACACCCGTCCATTCGGCGACGAGCAGGTACATCGCGACGGCCGCGATCACGATCATCGCCCACAGCGCGAAGTTGTACGTGAGGATCGGATCGCCGCTGACGACGACGGCGGGGATCGCGAGCACGCCGAGCGTGATCATCGGAATGCCGAACGTCAGGGAGTTGTCCGCCGGCGAGCAGTGGGCGGTGTCGAACAGCGCCGTGGGACGCGTGACCAGGGTTCGTGCGTTGCGCGCCACGAGCCACGCCTGGAACGTGAGGTCGGCCTCGAGCACTGTGGCCGCACGGGCCGGGCGCTCACCGGCGGCCGGTATGCTGGTCGGCACCGAGCGTCGCGTCCCCTCGGCCAGCACCGGCGCGAATCGCCACACGGCAACCACCGAGAACAGCACGACCGCGGCAACCAGCGCGCGAGACGACGACACTGGGGAGCGGCCGGCCGTCGGCTCGGCCGCGGGCCGGTCGTCGCCCGCAGCACGGCGCCAGCGCGCCGGGCGGTCACTCATCGCCCCGCCCCGGGCGCCGCGCGACCACCGCGGTTCGCGTGTGGGCCACGCACGCTCCTGCCCCCGGCACGGACCCAGACCGTGGAGCCATCCGGGAACGTGCCGAGCTCGCGAAATTCCGCGGCCAGCCGGCCGGTGGTCTGCGCCAGACGAAACCGACGCGCCGAGCGCGGCCGGAGGTGGACGGTCGCAACCGGACCGTAGTCGGCGTCGAGTCGTTCCAGCTGCACAGCCCCGCCCGAGTACCGCACCGAAGGCCGGTCGCCATGCCACGCCGTGCGCCAGGACAGGTCCGATGCGACGACGGCTCCGGCGGGGGTATGCTGCGCGACAGCCGTCATCGCCGCGTGGATCTCCGACACGGTCCGGGCGACGGGACCGTGAGACGCTACCGCCGACGCCATACGCACCAGGCAGACGGCCAGAACCACCACCGGTACCAGCGAACGAGCTCGCGCGGGAACCATGCGGCCCGCCGAGACGACGCCGCTGGAAGCGAGCACGATGACGAGCGGCGCCAGCGGCAGGTAGTACCGTAACGAAGCATAGGTGACCGCGACGCCGCCGATCGTGACGGCCACTACCGCCAGCGCGAACGCCCAGGCGGCGACCAGCCGTCGCGTTCGCACGACGAGCCCCGCTCCGAGCAGCAGCGGTCCGGCCCAGCGGTTGTCGACCCCGAACATCCACTGCCAGTGCTCGGTGGGCAGCGCGGCGAACGCCTTGCTCGCGACCAGGCCCGGGCTGGCTGCCAGCAACCGCCACGTATCGTGTTGCTCGAACGAGTAGAACGCGTCGCCCGAGACGATCCCCGCCAGCAGTGCCCGCTCGGTGGCCGCCGACGCCAGCGGTGAGCCGAACACGGCCTGGTTGCGAATCAGCCAGGGCGCGATCGTCACCGAGAAACCCGCTGCCATCCACACCACCGCCGCGACGCCGCGTCGCTCGGGGCCGATCAGCAGCAGAGCTGCCGCCGGCACCCCGAGCAGCGCCAGGTTCGATCGCAGCAGGAATGCCAGGCCGATCACCACGCCGAGCAACGATGCGACCGGTCGCGGGTCGCGCCGCGCGCCACCGACGATGCTCACGAGCAGCGCCGCACAGACGATGAAGAACGCGGCGCCGGTCTCGGTGAGCCCGGCGATCGCGTAGTCGAGCTGCGTGCGGCTCGACACGACGAACGCAGCCGCCGCCAGACCCGCGATCGGCCCGTGCAGACGGTTGCCGAGCAGGAACGACACCACTGCCAGACCGACGAAGAACGCCGCGCCGGGAACGACGGCGGCACCATCGCTGGCCCCTGCGACCCGGAACACACCGGCGTTGATGAGCGGGAGCAACGGGAACCGATGCGCGTTCGGCCACGGCGCCGCGCTGCTCGCGCCATGCGCCTCGAGCCATGCGAGCTCGAACGGGAACGTCTGCAACGAGCTGAACCCCTGCCCTCGCGCGAGCTGGCGGCCCATCTGCGCGTAGTCGTGCGCATCGGCAAGGCGCAGCCCCACGAACGACGAGCGATAGTGCGCGTAGCAGGCCAGCGCGGCCACCAGCGCAACCAGCAAAGCGACGAGCCACTTCGACCGCCCGCGCGCCGGAGCTTCGCCGGCGAAACCCCGGGGAGAATCATCGGCGGCCGCTGACTCGCCGAGCCGTCGTGGTGTCCAGGATCGCACGTTGCCGGTCGATTCAGCCGAGATCAGGCATCGCCGCAGAAGCGCTCGCCGAACAGCCGCGGGTTCATCTTGAGCACGTGGAAGTGGTGATTCGTCCGCACGATCTCGTAGGCCGACCACCATGCCGTGTGGATCGACGGCGTGTTGCCCAGCGGGATGGTGCAGTACGCCGGCAGCCCCAGGTCGTGCAGATAGCGACACGACACCCAGAACGAGTGCTTGCCGAAGCTCTTGCCGTGGGACAGCGGCAGCATCCAGATCCCGTTGACCGCGCGCCGCAGGAAGAAGAACCTCACGAGCACGTAGCCCACGAGCTCATCGCGCCAGAAGATTCCGAGCGGAACGTAGCTGCTGCGCGCGAGCGCGCGGGCCGCGCTGGCACGGTCGAGGGGGTGAGGCGGAAGATATCGGGTATCGAGCGCCGCGCAGAAGTCGGCGAACGCCTCGACGTCGTCGGGCCCGAGGAAGCGCACGCGCCCCTCGCCCTCGCTATCCTCGATCTCCTCGTCGACGAGCTCGCCACGGCGCCGCGCCGCACGAAAGAAGACACGCGCCCACAGCTCGTTGCCCCAGTCGTAGAGCTTGAAGATCCAGTGGTCCTCTTCGTTCAGCCGGTAGATCCATTCCTCGAGCCGGTCCTGCAGCGAGAGGGTCGCCGGGGGCTCTGGAACGACTTGCGACATGCCGGGGCTCGGGCGGGCAGATCGTGGCGAGCGGCCGGCCGCCACGCGGCGGCACTCGCTCGAGCGACCTGCCCGGTGAGCGGCGCAGCGTATCGCGGCCGTCGACTTCCGGCAACGCGGCCGGCGTGCGCGATCAGCCCGGCCCGCCGGCCATCTGGAACATCGGCAGGTAGATCGACATGAGGATCACGCCGACCGATGCGCCCATGAAGATGACGATGATGGGCTCCATCATGCCGGTCACGCGCTGCACCAGAACCTCGACCTTGGCGCGGTAGAACGCCGAGATCTCCTCGAGCACGTCGGTCAAGGTGCCGGACTCCTCGCCCACGCGGATCATATTCACCACCATGGGCGTGAACAGACCTGTCTTCTCCAGCGAAGCCCCCAGGCCTGTGCCCTTGCCGACGCTGTCGTACACCCACGCAAACACGGGTCCGTACACGCCCTGGGTCCGGAAAAGATCGGGCATGATGCGCAGCGCTTCCAGCAACGGAGTGCCGCTCTTCAGCAGGAGAGCCAGGTTGTGGGAGAAGCGCTCCATGGTCGACTCCACGGTGAGCTGACCTATGAGCGGCGTCTTGATGAGCAACTTCTCCTTCTGCCGCGCACCGCTATCGGTACCGAAGTAGTACCGCAGCGAGAAGAACGCGATGATCGGTCCTCCGACGAGGTGCGGGACGTGGGTCTGCACGAACTCGGACGCGCCGATCACCATCTGCGTGATGGCCGGCAGCTCGCCACCGAAGCCGGTGAGGAACTCGGCGAACGTGGGAACGACCTTTCCGAGCATCACGACCAGCGAAGCGACCAGCACCAAGACCATGATCAGCGGGTAGATCATCGCCGACACCACCTTGCCGCGAATCGCACGGCGCGTCTTGATGTACACCGTCAGCTCCTCGATCGTCTCGGCGAGCCGCCCGCTGCGCTCCCCCGCCTTGATCATCTCGATCCACTGGTGTTCGAAGATCTTCGGGTGCTTCAGCATGGACTCGTTGAGCGTGACTCCTGCGGCCACCTGCGCCGCGAGCTGCCGTAACACCTCGAGGAACTTCTCGCTCTCCGATTGCTCGCCGGCCACCTGCAGCGAGCGTAGCAACGGGGTGCCGGCACTGATCAAGGTGCTCAGCGACTGGAAGAACGACATGATGTCGTCCGCCTTGATCGGCTTGTGCTTCTTCTGCCGAAGCCTGACTCCGCTTGTGGGTCCTCCTGCCATCGCTCGCGATTCCCGCCCGTCCGGGCGCTCAGTGCTCGCCCTCGAGCACCGACTTGACCACCTCTTCGAGGCTCGTGACGCCCTGCCGAGCCTTCTCCAGACCGTTGGTGATCAGGCTGTACATCCCCTCGTTCTCGGCCTGCTCCTGTACGTCGGCCAGCGGCGCCTTGTTCTGGATCATGTCACGCAGGCTGGGGGTGATGCGGATTACCTCGAAGATGCCGACACGCCCCTTGTATCCCACGCCGTGGCACGAACCGCAGCCCTTGGCACGGAACAGCTGGTGCTCGGAGGTGATCTTGTACTCTTCCCTGGTCTCCTCGTCGGCCTCGTACGGCTCCTTGCACTCGGCACACAGGCGACGGATGAGGCGCTGCGCTTCGAGCAGGCGAAGCGTCGAGGCGACCATGAACGGCTCGATGCCCATGTCGACGAGACGATCGACGGCGGCCAGCGCACTGTTCGTGTGAAGGGTCGATAGCACGAGATGGCCCGTGAGTGCTGCGCGCAGACAGATCTCGGCGGTTTCCTGATCTCTGACCTCACCCACCATGATGATGTCGGGATCCTGTCGCAGGAATGCGCGCAGGGCGCTGGCGAAGTCGAGGCCGATCACCGAATGGGTCTGCGTCTGGTTGATGCCGTCCATCTTGTACTCGACCGGATCCTCGACGGTCACCAGGTTCTTCTCCGGCGAGTGCAGGAGCTTGAGCGTGGCGTACAGCGTGGTGCTCTTACCACTGCCAGTGGGCCCGGTGACGAAGATCAAGCCATGGGGAGACTTGGCGGTGATGGCGAACAGCTCGCGCTGAGAAACGTCGAAGCCGAGCTTCTCGAGATCGAGCGGCAGCGCGTCCTTGTTGAGAATTCGGATGACCATCTTCTGGCCGTAGATCGTCGGCACGCAGCTCACGCGCATGTCGATCTGGTTGCCGTGGGTGTGCACCGAGAACGCTCCGTCCTGCGCCAGTCGTTTCTCGGCGATATCCATCTTCGAGATAACCTTCAGGCGCGAGAGCAGCGGCAGGTACATGGACTTCGGCGGCGCCGGCTTTGCGTGCAGAACTCCGTCGATACGAAAGCGGATCGCCACGGTCTCCGACTGCGGCTCGATGTGGATGTCACTCGTGCCCTCCTCGATCGCCGTACGGATCACGTGGTTCACCATGCGGATGATCTGCGTGTCCTCGCCGTCGAGGATCGGCTTGTCCAGATCGACCACTTCCTCGCCGATATCCGCCTCGAGACCGTCTTCGTCGTCGGGAACCTCGAGCGAGATCTCGTTGACGACGTCGCGTACGCCGAACAGGTCGTCGAGCGCGCGCTCGATCTGGCCGAGCGGCGCCACGTGGGCGACCGGCGTCAGGCCACTGTAGAGCTGGATGTCGTGGAGAACGCCGAGGTCGGAGGGATCGACCGTCGCGACGTGCAACGCGCGTTTCTTCTCGTACATCGGCACGATGAGCGAATCGCGCATGAGCTTGCTCGGGAGCAGCTCGATGACGTTCTCGTCGACCGTGAACAGATCGTCGTCGAGCGAGGCCAGCGGCACGTGCATGTGCCGGGCATAGATTTCGGCGATGTCCTGATCGGTCACCAGGCGCGAGACCACGAGCGCCTGCTCCAGGCGGCAGCTGTCCTTGCGCTGGATGTCGTAGATCGGCTCGAGGTGCTTCTGCTCGATCCGGCCTTCCTGCAGCAGAAGGTCGATGAGCAGCTCGCGGCCCGAATCGAACGTCGTGGCGACTCCCATCGTGACTCAGCTCCTCGGAATCCCGAGCAGGTCGAGAATGTCGGGGGGCGCCGCGCCGTCGACGTCGGCGAAGCCGCCGCTTCCACCGCCGGCCACCGCCTCCTCGGCGGGTGCGACCACCTTGGCGATCTGCAGCTCGAGCTCGACCGGCGTACCGTTCAGGTCGCTCAGCGTGACCATCTCGGCATCGATCTTCTCCACCTTGAGGCCCATGTAGCGCTGGCCCTCGATCACGCGCTGGCCGTCGATGATGGCGAATCGCCAGCGCGGCGCGATGACCGTGCCGTTGAGCGTCATGAGCAAACCGTCGCCGGCGTCCGCGGCTGCGGACTCCTCCGGCCCGGCCGCGACCGCCTGGTCGAGCACGGCGCTGAGGATACCTCCGGCGGCACCGGCGCTCACCGGCGAGAACGGATTGCGAGCCTCGACGCCGCCCGCCCGGGGCGTCGAACGCGACTTGCTGCTCACTGCGGCCTGCGTGGCGCTCACGGCGCGCACGAGGTTCGCGCCCCGATCGACGGTGGAGTACGTGAGATAGGTCACCACGAGCGGTGCGGCCAGCACGATCAGCTGTCTCGAGCTAAGCTCCATGCGATTTCCCCTGGCTCACCAGTATGGCCACGGTGAACTTCGATTCGATCCTTCCGTTCTTGCCCTTCAGGCGCATCCGGATGACACGCGTGAACCACTCGTTGTCCTCGATCCACGCCAGCAGCTTGAACAGGTCGTCGTAGCTGCCCTCCGCCTCGATATCGAGGTACACCACCTGCAGGTCGCCCATCTTCGTCTTCTTCGGCATCGACTCGAGCGCGCGCAGGTCGACACCCGAGTCGCGGATGCCGGCCAGGAAGTACTCCTGCCAGAAGTTCAACGTGCCGTGCTCGGGTAGGTTCTCCAGAAGGTCGAGTCGTCTCTTCCGTAGATTCTCCACCTGCTGGATGCTCGCCTGTCGCTGCTGCGCGGTCTTGAGGTCGCGCCTGAGGACCTGAACCTGAGCGTCCATGGGACGGTAGATCGCCATGAAACCGATGGCCACGACGATGCCGAGCGTGGTCATGCGCAGCTTGAACGGGTCTTGCAGCTGCTTGATCAGCTCGTCCCACTGCTCTTTCCATTCCGGCGGAATTCCCGTTTCCATCGTCCCGCCCTACTTGTCCGGCAGCACCAGCACGGAGAACACCGTGTAGCCCTGGCCACCCTGCTGGCGCCAGTTCACGTCGGTGAGCTTGACCCGCGGCAGCACCTCCTTGAGGTACTCGTTACGCTCGAGACCGCGTACGGCATGATCGATCTCGGGTGGCGCCAGCCCCTTGCGCGCCGATGGCGCGCCGGCCTGCACCTGCACGTAGCGCTGGCCGAGCATCTTGTTCGCGTTCTTCTCCCAGATCAGATCCCCGCCGGAGATCGAGTCGAGCCACGTGGAATCGGGAAGCTCCTGCCCGATGGCGGTGATCGCCTGGCTGAAATGGAGCTCGCGGTCGAGGTAACGCTGCAGCGGGTTTACCTGCGCAGTCAGCTTGTTCTGCTCGGCGTTCAACTGGGCCTTGTTGATGCCGCGTGCCCAGGTCACCGCGGCGTTCTCCTTGTTGATAGCATTCAGCTGCTGACGAACGCCGGAAGCGTGGTCGCTGAGCACGAGGAACATGCACAGGAACAACGAGACCAGGAACCCCGCTTCGCCCCACGGAACCATCGCCAGGAGCGACGGCTTCTCCTGCAGCGTACGCGCGAGGTTGAGCGTATCGGCGCGCCCTTCCATGGCGCCCAGCGCCAGGCCGAACGCGACCAGCTCGGGGCCGTAGCTCGGACCGTCGACGTCGAGGATCGGCTGCCCGATCGCCTCCTCCACCGAGTCCCAGTCGCCGTCCAGATCGTCCTCGCCCTGAATGGCGATGTGGTTGATGCCCGTGAGGTGAAGACGGCGCGCGGCGTGCACGCTGAGCAGGTGGTACGCCTGCAGGACTGCGGCTTCCTTGCCGTCCTCGTCCCACGACAGCACCTGCCACGCCACCGGATGCTTCGGCGTACCGAGTATGGCCAGCCCCGCCTGGTCGCCGAGCACGTAGCGCAGGTGAATGCCGTTCTTCGGCTTGAACGGCGCGTAGTGGGCCGATGCGCGCCAAACGGCCCAGGGCTCGGGCTCGTAGCGGTGCGGATCGGTGGGGGCGAGCCCGGTCGTCTGCTCGAGCTCCTCGAGCTCGCCGTAGCGTACCTTGCCGGTGAGCGAGAGCGTCTGCTTGCCGACCGACACGGTCATGCTGTCCGACAGGACGGTTCCCGCCTTGCGCGAGCTGCGATCCGGCGACGACTCGTCCCGGTCGGGCGCCGCCGCCGAGGGCAACGCCTGGTCTTGCGCAACCTCGGACTGGAATGTGACCACGTTGGCACGCAGCCCGACCGTGACCGGCATGACCGCGCTCGCGGCGTCGCCATCGCCGGAGGCGGGCTTGCGCTTCAGCAACGAGTCGAGACCGCGCGACAGGAGCGTCCCGAGCCCTGCGAGCAGCTGGTCCATGCCCGACGATGAGCCGTCCGCGACGTCCTCCTCGTTCCCGGTGCACGTACGATGGGTGAGCCCGGCGACCGTCCATCCGGCCTCGACCCGGTGAACCTCACCGCCGAGCTCGTAGACGCCGACGCCCGACTTGATCTCGAACTCGCGCAGCCGCGAGAGAAGGTTCACGGCGCTCATGGCAGCACCAGCGGACAGCTGTCCGCGAACGTGGCCGGACACGCCGGCTGCGAGTCGTCGGCCGGACGCGCCTCCACCGACCAGCGGTCAGTCGCGATGCTCGCGTGGATCACGTCGAAATCGAGCGGCTGCGCCCCGTCACTGGAGCGAAGCCGGATACGGCAGGTGTACGGATCTTCGGGCGGCACGCCCGTTTGCAGACGCGCGATGGCCACGCCCAGCGCCTCGCTCGAACCGTCGCCGTCCTCGGCGATGCGGTCGCCGGCGGCCTCGGCGATCGTCACGTGTCGCAGCCGCTCGTAGCCGGCGCTCATGGCCATCAGACTGATCGCGATGAACACCAGCACCATGAGCATGGCGCAGCCCGCCTGCGCCGATCGCGACGCGCCGCGATGTCGTGCGAAGCGGATCATGACCCCTGCGCCACCTCGGCCACCATCATGTGCAGGTGCAACGGGTTCGCCCCGCGCCCCATGTCCAGGTCGACCGCCAGCCCTTCCTCGCCGAAGCTGGTGCAGCGAATCGCAGACAGCCCGTCGGCGACGAGGAATTCCTTGTCGGGCGGAAAGACCCAGCGGATGAGGCGATCCTGTACGCGCCGGTACTCGATGGTCGTGGCCGGCGAAGCGCCGACCGTCATCACCACGCGGTCGCCGGCAACGCAGCCGATGCTCGAGGCCTTGCCGGCGTCGGCGAAGAATCGCGCACGCGTCAGCTGAACGCCCTGGAAGTTCCCGGTGCGACGATCGACGTCGTCGAGAACGCCGTAGAGCATCTGCCCGGCGGGCGCCAGGAACAGTACGAACAGGCCCATCAGGGTCGCCGCCACCATCAGCTCCACAAACGTCATCCCGGCCTCGTTGTTGCTCTTCGGTCGTCGCACGGAGTCGCCGCTCCTACGGCGTTCTCTGTCTTACCTGCACCTCGGCTACCGGGTAGGTTCCACTGTCGTCGATCGACAGCAGTCGTATCTCACACGGCGGCGGCCCCGCACCCTCACCGGCCTGCGACACGGCGACGAATGCGCGCCCGGAATCCACGTCGACCACGCCGTGCACGCTTCGCTCGTTCTCGAGCCAGCCGACCAGGTCGTAGAACGCACTCCCGTGTCCGAGAAGGATCATCATCACCAGGACGAACAGGACGATCGCGATCTGGACTTCCACCAACGTGAAGCCACCTGCGCTCGATCGGATCCTCCTGTTTGCCCTGATCACCCTTTGCTCCTCCGCATAGACCGAAGGCAAAAAAAGGGGGGGCCTTGCGGCCCCCCCTTCGGGGAAACGAACCGACTCCGATCAGGTGCCGGCGGCGACCTGGTTGCCGATCGGGTTGATCTGCGGCAGGTCGTTGATCGTGCTGTTGGTGGAGTCGTAGCCGAGCTCCGTGAATACCACCGTGTACGGGCCGTAACCGGCCGAAGCACCCTCACGCGTGAGGGTCAGCGTCCACGAGTCCTCGAGGTCGCCGGTCGTGCCGGCGGCAACCGCACCCACCGTGAAGTAGTGAGGCGCCGGGATCGAGATGTCCAGCGTGGAGAGGTCATCCGAGTACGTGGCCTCACGAGCGTGGTAACGCTCCTGCGAAGCGCGAACGGCGCTGAGGTAGTTCAAGGACTCACCGGCCTTCGAACGCTCGACGGCGTCACGGAAACGAGGCACACCAAACGAAGCAAGCACGCCGATGATCACGATAACGATGGCCAGCTCGACCAGGGTGAAACCCTTCTGGTCCTTGGCCTTTCTGATAGCTCCCATTCTCATTCCTCCTGCATTCCTACTGCTGTATTGAGTAATTCCGCTCGGCTAATCATCGGCGTCTGGAGAAAGATTCCTTCCGCAACCCAGCCGCAAACCTCCGCGCGGGTGCATCAGCAGAAGCAAGGCCTATGCCACGGACACTCGACGTACGTTCGTGCAGGTATTCCGAGGCGTCCGAGATTGCGCCGACTGTCACGGCACGCCAGGAACGTACCTCGGTACACAAAATTGAACGCGAGCCGTCCGCCACGGACGATGTCGATGGCAACGACACATCGACCGATGCGCGCCGTCGTGCATCGACAGCCGGCGGCACGTCGAGTGCCTGCGCACCGCGCATGGCATGTTGCGCGACACCTTGACCGTCAATCGGTTGGCACGTTAGCGTCGTATGGATGCCACATGACCGGGCGTCCCTCTCGTCGAACCGTGCCTACCGCGCACTCATCCGTCTTGCCCTGATCGTCGTCACGGCCGTTCTGGCCAGCTGCACGATCACGGCCACCGAGGCCGCCGCCGCGAGCCCCAGCGTGTCCACGTCGCCGACCTCGACGGGCAGCTGCGGCCTGGCCGCCGACCTGTGCGAGCCGTCGGCCGACATCTTCGACCCCACGCTGTTTCCGCGGCCTGCCCCCACCGTCCTCTCGAGCGTATCGGCGTGGGGCCTGTCGCCGACCGACGACGTCACCGGCTTCAGCCTCGGGCTCGACTCGTTCACCGGCTCCGACTCGATCTACGTGTCGGTCGACGCGGCCACGACGGGCTGCGTGCTGCTGCCGAGCCTTCCCGACGTGTGCAGCGAGAGCGGCACGAGCCTGTGCGTCGGACCGGCCCAGACCGAAGCCGACATCGTATTCGCCGGATCGCCCGGCGCCCCGACGCCGAACTTCGTGATCGTCGACGGCGACGGCGCCTACAACTGCCTTCCGACGCCACCGCCCACACCGGGCCCGGCGTTCGGGCTGATCGAGCCCGCCGGCGACGACCTCGACGCCATGGACGCGTGCAGCCTGGTCACCCTGGCGGCCGGCGCAGCCCTGCCGCCGGCGTTCTTCACGCTGGGCCCCGGCTCGCCCACTCTGATCGCTCTCGGTGCCGGTCCGGCCGACGTGCTCGTCGCGCCCGCCGGTGGTCCCCCCGCCCTCGCGTTCGCAGGCGGCACGGCGCTCGGCCTGACAGCCGGAGACGTCATCGACGCGCTGGCGTTCGACGGCACCGCCGCGTGGTTCTCGCTCGCCCCCGGCTCGCCGACACTCGCGCTTCTGGCGGCCGGGCCCGCCGACATCCTGGCGTCCTCGCCCGGCCCCGCGCCGCCGAGCGCGGTGGTACACCCGGCAGCCGGCTTCGGACTGGGTCCGGCCGACAACGTCGACGCGCTGATGTCGATCGCCGACAGCGATGGCGACCTCGTCGGCGACTTCTGCGACAACTGCCCGGGAGTGCTGAACAACGCCCAGCTCGACAGCGACGCCAACGGCATCGGCGACGCCTGTCCGACGACGACGCTGCCCACCTCCACGACCACATCGACCACGGTCACCACCACCACCATGCCCGGCGGGGAGCTGTGTGGCGCGGCACCCGAGCTCGACGCAGCGTGCACGCTCGCGACGGCCGGCGCCGCCGGCAAGTCGTCGCTGCTCATCAAGAACAACGATGACGACGCCAGGGACGTCATCAGCTGGAAGTGGAACAAGGGAGACGCGGTCGACGCCTCGCAGCTCGGGCTGCCGACGACAGGTAGCGCGCTGTACCGCTTCTGCATCTACGACGACGGCGCGAAGGTGTTCGAGGCCGACGTTCCGGCCGGCGCCATGGTGCCGACGTGCGCCGGGCGCCCATGCTGGGCGCCGATGGGCTCGGTCACCGCGCCAAAGGGCTTCAAGTACAAGAACGTCGCGGGCGCGCCGCACGGCATGGCACGCGCCAAGCTGAAGGCCGGTAGCGCCGGCCGCTCGCAGATTCTGATCAAGGCCCTGGGCAAGGGCGGCCATCTCGATGCCCCCGATCTGGGTACGACCCCCGCCCCCGTCGTGGCCCAGCTCCTGATCGACGACGGCGTCACCCTGGAGTGCTTCAAGACCACGTTCTCAGCGGCCCCACGCACCGGAGGCGGCACCTTCAAGGCCAAGGGCCCCTGACCGGCCCCGGCCCCGCACACGCGGCGGATTTCCACCATTGACGTAGCCCCGGGGGCGGGGCTACTCATGCGCACGACCATATGCACGCGGAGCGCGCCGGCATCGCATCGGCTGCGCCAGGCTGGACGCGTACGCGCGTGGCAGCCTGGAGGAGTCCGCAGCCGCCTGGACACGCAACGTCGCCGCAGCTCCGCCCGTCCGTGAAAGCGGTACCAAGGGGGTAACCCGCATGAAGACCAGGCTCGTTGCGATCGTAAGCGCGTCGCTTTGCACGTTTGCGCTCTCCGCTGGCGTGTTTTCGTCGAGCGCCTTTGCTCAGTCGTTCTCGAATGCCTTTAGCGGCGTGACGGCACCCTTGCCGCCTCCGCTCGGCCCGCCGTGCCTCGGCGTCGGCCTGTCGATCGACGGCGACATTTTCGACCCGGGCTCGCCGTACAGCGTGCCGATGGGCCCGCCGGGCTGCGGTCTCGGCTGGCCCGTGGCGGGAGGTCCTCCGTTCAACATCGACGCGTTCTCCGCGGGGTTGAGCCCGGCAATCGGCGTCGCCTTCCCGTACGGCGCGGGTACGTTCTCGCTTCTGTTTGCCACTGACGACTTCGTCGAGGGAGATCCGCTCGGGTTCTGCGCGGCGGGCACCCCGGGGCCGTTCGTCGTGACCGACGTCGGCGCCGAATCGGCCGACATCACGGTGGGCGGTACCACCGATGTCGGTGCAGACGTATTCGTGACCGCACCCAACGGCGGCCCCTGGGGCGTTCCCGGTGCGCCCGGACCGGGCACCGCGCCGAACTTCCAGGTGTTCGACGGCGACGGAGCACCATCGATCCCGTTCGGCCTACCGGCTGCCGCCCCACTCGGTCTGCTCGAACCGGGCCCGCTGGTCGACAGCATCGACGCGGTCGATGCTGCTCCCATCGTTGCATGGGACCCCACGGGCGATACGCTCCCGGACCTTCCGGTCTACTTCTCCGTCGATGCAGCGACGGCGGCGGCCGTCGGCGTGCTGCCGTTCGGCGGGCCCGTGGGAGGCTCCGACATCTTCGTCGCGTTCGGCGGTGGTTCGTTTATCTACGCACCGGCGGCTGCGCTGGCCATGGGCGCCGCCGACGACGTCGACGCCCTCATCGTGCTCGACGTCGCCGGCGACGGATTTTACGCGCCCGGCGCGGGCGACCTGATCCTCTACTCGGTCACGCCCGGCTCGTTCGCCATCGGCATGGCGGACTGCGCGGGCCTCCTGATCCAGGAAGGAGACATCCTGACCGAGGGAACGCCGTTGCTGGCGCCGGGCGTCCCCTGCATCGTCATTCACGAGGAGGACATCGGCCTGTGGTCGACTCGCCTGTGCGGCGCGAACGCGTTCGGCGCGTCCGACAATCTGGATGGAGCGGACCTGGTCGGTCCTGCCGTCACGCCGCCGACCACGGTGCCGCCGAGCACGACGACCAGCACGACGTCGACCACGATCACGACCACGACGAGCACGTCGACCACGACGCTTCCAGCGCCGCTATGTGGCGGTGCACCGCTCGGTGGTTGCAAGGGAGCCCTGTCGGGCAAGTCGCAGCTGCAGATCAAGCTCAAGGCCTCCGCCCCGTCGAAGAACCAGCTCAAGTTCAAGTACAACAAAGGAGCGGCCACGATGGAGACGGAGTTCGGCGATCCGGTCGGTGGCTCGCCGCAGTTCAGCCTGTGCGTCTGGGACTCCTCCGTGAGCCCGCAACCGCTGCTCGAGGCTCAGATCGGGCCGGGCGGAACGTGCGGCACGAAGCCGTGCTGGAAGACCAAGCCGGGCAAGAGCCACCAGTACAAGAACAAGGGCGGCAACGCCGATGGCGTGGAGCAGGTCAAGATCAAGGCCGACGGCTCGCCCGACAAGACCAAGATCCAGGTGAAAGTGAAGGGCAGCTCGTTCGCCGCACCGACCCTGCCGCTGACCACCACGGTGACCGCCCAGTTCATCGTCGACGACGGCGGCACCGCGTGCTGGGAGGTGCCGATGTCGGTGGCGACGAAGAACGACGCCGCCCAGTTCAAGGCCAAGGGCGACTAGGAGTCGCCAGACGGCATCGGCCCGGAGCGCGCCATCGCTTCGGGCCTGCAACGAGAAAGGGGCCGGAGGATCACCCTCCGGCCCCTGTTCTTCGGCGCCTCGTCGAAACCAACTGTGCGCTCGCGCCGTCTCTGGCGAGGCGAGCGGGCAGCGCGGCTACTCGTACAGGAACAGCGCGTCGGTACCGCCGCCGACCACGCGCTTCATCTTCGAGCGCCAGACGATGCGACCGCCTGGGCTCATCGACGGCAAGCGAACCTTGCCGAACACGCTGCCGAGAAGCTGGTCGGGAACCTGGTCGCCCTTGCCGGCGATGCGCTCGAACGTGCCGGTGCCGTCGCGCTTCACGTAGATGGCAGGTCCCTGGCCGCTCAGTACCGAGCGGGCGAGCGACCAGAACACCACGTCGGCGGCATCGTTGATGCCGATGGCGTCGAAGCGGCTGAGCGCGTAGCCCGACGCGTCCACCTCGCCCGACTCCACCCACACCTCGGCGGGAGCCACCGGGCACAGGCCCGGGTCGCAGCGGAAGATGAAGTCGGAGATCTGGACACCGGTGGTCGCGGCGGCGAAGGCCACGATGCCGTCGTCCTCGATGGCAGGCACACTGTCGAACTGGTTGTAGCTGGTGCCACCGACGAACGGCGACGGGTTGGACATCTCACCGGTCAGCGCGACCGTCTCGATCGCGCCGCCGAAGGCCAGCCGGAATACGCCGTCGAGCGCGACTTCGCCGATGTCGGTGCAGTCGAGCTTCGTGGTGGCGCGAAACGCGATGCCGAACGTGCTCGCACCGACGCCCTCACCGAGATCGCAGATGATGCGGCCGGGGCGATCGGGAATCGGATCGGTCTTGAGCACCAGCAACTCGGGCGTGCCCGTACCGCCATTGCAGTCACGGTCGCCGCCCGTGCAGCGCATGATGAGCTCGTCGGCCATGATGCCCGAGATCGTTGCCGCACCGGCAATCGTGGCGTGGAACACGACGTCGCCGTTGCCCGACGTAGCGGGTCGCGAAAAGTTGTCGAGAACGCCTGCCGCGGGCGCCGGCGCGGGCATGCCGACGACAGACGACTCGGTGCCGCTGACGCCGTACTCGCCGCGCTCGCTTCCGCTCAGGCGGGCCTGGTACCAGACGTCGCCCAGGGCGTTCGCAGACGGTCGCGACAGACGCCTGAACTGATGGCCGGACGGCGAGATGTCGCCGCGCAGCACGACGGCAGAGCCGGCGCCTATGGGGTCGTCGGCGAAGATGCCGCGAACTCCGCCGAGCACCGCACTACGCACCTTGCTCTCGAACGCCAGGCTCGCCAGCGGCGCATCGCTGGCGACGGGTCGCCTGAAGCCCTTGTACACGCCCGCCGCGATCGGCGCCGGGTCGCCCTTTACCAGAACCGTCGTCACCTGCGCGTATGCGCTCGAGTGGCCGCCGGCAACGAGGGCAAGCGCGCATCCGAGCACGATCAGCCCCACGAGCGACGTTCGCACCGAGAGAGCGCTGTAGTTTGCGAATCTCACTTCAACGGACCTCCAAGTCCCGGGTCGGCGGTGCCCCCCTTGGGCCCCCCTCATGAACGCGGCCGCGCGGACAAGTAGTGGCGGAACGGTCCAGGATGAGTCGGAAGGTTGCGAGCACTACCGCTCGCCACAGCCGGCCTACGCACCCAACACTGACCCACAAGGTTGGTACGTGTCAACGAGGTATCGCCGGGATTTCGGGGCCTTACCCCAAGGTGAGTGGCACCCGATCGGGGGTATCTGAAGCCGCGGGCCCCTGCCCCTGCGCGAGCGCAAGTCACCCGACAAAGCAGTTGACAGGCGGCCCCCCTCCGAGTTAGTTACGTAGCGTTACTACGTACTACGTAAAACCCGCCGGGTTTCGCGATCGAGGAGGGCCGCACATGTCCACACAGCAGAGATACGCCACGCCGACCGGCGAGGATGCCTGGGACATCCCCCAGAACTTCGACACCACCTTCAACTGGGAGTACGAGGACGGCCGCGAGAACCTGTTCAAGCTGTACCGCAAGGGCAAGCAGCGTCAGTGGGACGCGGAGGACCGTATCGACTGGTCGCAGGAGCTCGACCCGGAAAACCCCGAGCAGCTGCCCGACGAGTCGATGCCGATCTTCGGCTCGGACGTGTTCCGGCGCATGACCGAGAAGGAGAAGGTCGAGGCCCGCACGCACTTCCAGTCGTGGCAGCTCTCGCAGTTCCTGCACGGCGAACAGGGCGCGCTGGTGTGCACGGCCAAGATCGTGCAGCAGGTGCCCGACATGGACGCGAAGTTCTACGGCGCCACGCAGGTCGTCGACGAGGCTCGCCACGTCGAAGCCTACTCGCGCCTGCTACACGACAAGTTCGAGCTCACCTACCCCATCACGCCCTCGCTCAAGACCTTGCTCGATCAGGTCCTGCGCGACTCGCGCTGGGACATGACCTACCTCGGCATGCAGGTGCTGATCGAGGGGCTTGCCCTGGCCGCATTCGCGACGATCCGCGACCAGTCGCAGAACCCACTGGCCGCCTCGGTCAATGCCTACGTGATGCAGGACGAGGCTCGCCACGTGGCGTTCGGCCGCTTCGCGCTGCGCGACTACTATCCCCAGCTCACCCAGACCGAGCGTGACGAGCGCGAGGAGTTCGCCGCCGAGGCCTGCCTGCTGATGCGCGACCGTTTCCAGGCCGAGGAAGTATGGGCGACGCTCGGGCTGCCGGTGGACGAATGCGCCGCGCACATGCTCGAGTCGGGCTTCATGCAGCACTACCGGACCCACCTGTTCACGCGCATCGTCCCGATCATGAAGGATATCGGGCTGTGGGGGCCGAAGATCCGGGAAGCCTACCGCAAGATGGACATCCTGGGCTATGCCGACACCGACATAGCGAAGCTCGCCGAAGCCGACGAGCGCGTGGCCGAGGAGTTCGACGCCCGACACGTCGAGGTGGAGAAAGTAGCGGCGCTCGGCCGCGCGTCGTCCTGAGCAACCGGACGTCGGGGCAAGGCGGAGAACACCGGTGGCGAAGCGGCTGAAGATGAAGGACCTGGAACAGGCCACCGGCGTGGGGCGCGAGACGATTCGCTACTACATCCACGAGGGCCTGCTACCGCAGCCCGAGCGCCCCAGCCGCAACGTGGCGTGGTACGACGAGTCATTCGTCGAGCGCATCGGACTCATCAAGGACCTGCAGCGAAAACGGTTCCTGCCGCTGCAGGTGATCAAGGCGATCATCGACTCCGACACCGCCCCGTCGGCGGCCGAGATAGACGCGCTCGGCGAGCTGGACGGTCGCATGTTCCGTTCGACCGGCGACGCATCGGCGCGCGAGCCGGAGCGACTGAGCGCGGTGGCCGGGGCGTGCGGGCTGGCGGCCGCCGAGGTGCTCACGCTCGCCGAGGCCGGTGCGATCGCGATCGACACTCGCGACGGCGATCAGTGGCTCGACGAAACCGCCATCGAGATCGTGGCCTGCTGGGCCGAGCTGCGGGCGGCCGGATTCACCGCGGAGCTCGGCTTCAAGCCCGAGAACACGCGCCTGTACGCCGACTTCGTGAAGCTGCTCGCCCACGAGGAGCTGCGCATCTTCGCCGAGGGCATCACCAGCGGGAACGTCGACGCCGAGACCTCCGCTGCCATGGGCGAGGCCGGCATCGACCAGGTCAACCGCATGATCGCGTTGATGCGCAAGGCAGCGATCCTCCGATCGATCCGCGAGTACGGATTGCCGGGCACGTCGCAACGCGAGGCCGGATCGGCCTGAGAGCGCTCGCGCGCGCCTCGCGCTCCCCCGATGGTGGCGAGCTGCGCGCGTCGGATCGGGCGCGCGGCGATTTGTGCCGCAACCCGCGCAAACACCGAGGTTATCGGCGTCGCGCGTCGCCGCCCCCTCACCACCTGCACAGCAAACGCCAAAGCCTCTGAGCAGTCGCCAGCGACGACGCGACCGCATTCTTGACACCCTGCATCAGGTCTGCCTGTGACTAGCACAGGGCGTGTGAGTCGCGGCGCGTGGAGTGCGCGTCGACGGTGAGCACGTTCGACCACCGAGCGAGCCCGGCTCGGACCGAATATCCCCGGGGCCACACGACCGAGAACATCGATGACGACGCACCTGCGAACCTCGCCTCCCCTGTCCGCCACCACCTGGTCGATCACCGTGCTGCTCGTGACCCTGCTCGGCGCGCGCGTGCTTCCGGGAATCGAAGGTACGGCGTTCGGTGTCGCGAGCGCCGCGGCGGAGAGCGCGTGCGACAGCGACGGGGACGGGAGCTGCGACGGATCGGACCCCTGCCCCGACGACGGAAGGAACGATGTCGACGGCGACGGCGTGTGCGAGGGACCGCGATTCGGCGGCGGCAAGATCGGCGGCAACGACAACTGCCCGACCGTTTCGAACCCGGGCCAGCAGAACCTCGACGGCGACGACCGCGGCAATGCGTGCGACGCCTGCCCCGGCGCGTCGGGTTCGGCCGAGGACAGCTGCCTCGGCACCGGCGTCTGGGAGTCGCGTGACAGCAGCAACGAGCCGCGCAGCGAGAGCGGCTACACACGCGCCGGCAACCGGTTCTACCTGATCGGAGGCGAGCAGACCGACTCGGGCACCATCGTCGAGGTGTACGATCCGTCCACCGACAGCTGGTCGACCGCACCTCCGCTGCCCAACCCCCGCCATCACGTGCAACCCGTCACCGTCGGCTCGAAGATCTACCTTCCCGGGGGCCTCGTGCACTTCCCCGGCCCGTCGGTGACCGAGCACCTGATGCTCGACACGAACAACCTCGGGGCCGGCTGGCAGTCACGCGCCTCGATGCCCACCAGCCGCGGCGCCCACGGCTGCGCCGTGGAGGGAGTGCGGATCTACTGCGGCGGCGGGCTCTCGTCGGCCGCCGGCGACACGGCGATCAGCACGATGGAGGTCTACAACACGGTCGACAACGCGTGGAAGAGCCTGGCCTCGATGCCGCGCCCGCGCGATCACTTCGACCCCGTCGTGATCGACGGCAAGCTCTACGCGATCGGCGGACGCGACACCGCCATCAACGCCACGTACGCGAACAACGACATCTACGACATCCGGTCCAACTCCTGGTCGCAGGGCGCGCCCATCCCCACCGCGCGCGGCGGCTACGGCGCCGATATCCTCGAGGGACGCATCGTCGTGGTCTCCGGCGAGGGCGGCGGGCCCGTCAACGGTGTGTTCCCGCAGGTGGAGGAGTACGACCCGCGTCGCAACCTGTGGCGCAGCCTCGCGAGCGTGCCGACCCCACGCCACGGCTTCGGCGCGGTGGTGGGAGCCCTGGAAGGCGACGGCGCCTCGCGGCTGTACACCGGCGCCGGCGCGTGGAAGCAGGGATTCGCGTTCACGAAGACGCACGAGGTGTTCCGCTACAACACCTGCAGCGGTGCCTCCGACTGCAACGACTACAACGTGTGCACGGTCGACTCGTGCAGCGGTTCCGGCCAGTGCCAGAACACGCCGGTGAACAACGGCACCTCCTGCAACGACGGCGCGTCGTGCACGTCGAACGACCAGTGCACGGCCGGCCAGTGCAGCGGCACGTCGACCTGCTCCGGCGGCGCCTTCTGCAATCCGCAGACCGATCAGTGCGAGTCGCCCGCGCTCGTCTGCCTGCGTGCCGGCAGCGACCCCACCGCGAAGTTCTTCGGCGACATGACGGCCGACGCCAGCTACACCGGCGGCGACGACAGTGACGGCTCGGCCGACAGCCTGAGCTGCCCCATGGTGTTCGCCGACAGCTCGTCGAGCTCGCCCGGCGGCGGAAGCGGCGACAAGGTTCGCTACGACATCAGCTTGCCGGCCGGCGGGCAGTGGGCCATGTGGGGCCGCATGTACTACCCCGGCAACCCGGGGAGCAATCACGCCAACTCGTTCCTCGTGCAAATGGACGGCGGACCGCTGCACAAGTTCGGCAACAACAAGGACTTTTACCAGCAGTTCCACTACGACGGTGACGGCAAGAAGGAAACGGGGCCACCCGCGCCGCTGGTCCTCGACCTGGCGGCCGGTCCGCACACGTTCATCGTCGAGAAGCGCGAGGCCACGCCGGTGGCGCCGCGCCTCGACGTGGTCTGCTTCGGCCAGGACCTCGATACGGCACCGAACGATTTCGCGGTGTGCAACGCGCTCGGCGGCTGCACGAGCGATTGCAGTGCGACCACGACCGTACCGGCCACCACCAGCACGTCGACCACGTCGACGACGCTGCCACCCACCACGACGACCACGTTGCCGCCCTCGAGCGATCTTCATTGCTGGGCTGCGGCAACCGGCGCGTCGCCGAGCTTCGCCGGCAAGATGACGACCAGCCTGCAGTACGCGGGCGGAGCCGACGCCGACGGCGCCGCCGACAACCTGACCACCCCGCTCGTGTTCGCCGACAGCACCGGCAATTCCACCGGCGGCAACAGCGGAGACGAGGTCGCGTATGCAGTCGACTTGCCGACGGCCGGCAACTGGTACCTGTGGGGACGCTTCTACTACCCCGGCAACCCCGGCAGCAACCACGCCAACTCGTTCCTCGCCAGCGTCGACGGCGGCTCGCTGAAGAAGTTGGGCAACAAGCAGACGATGTTCCAGACCTGGCACTTCGACGGCGACGGAAGCTTCGAGACGGGGCCGCCGCTCGCGCTGTCGCTGGGCACCCTCGCGGCCGGCCCGCACGTGCTGAAGATCGAGAAGCGCGAGGCGGCACCGGGCGGCCCGCCACGCCTCGACGTGCTGTGCCTCACGCAGGACCCCTCGCAGACGCCCGACGACGTGGCCGTGTGCGCGGCGATGGGCGGGTGCGGCCCGACACCGACCACGACCCTCGATCCGCCCGACACCACGACGACCACCGTGCCGGACACCACGACCACTACCGAGGCCGAGCCCACGACCACGACGCTCGCGCCAACCACCACGACCACGACCTTGCCGGCGCAGGGCCTCATCTGTCTGGCAGCCGGGGCCGACCCGACCGCGCAGTTCAGCGGCAAGATGACGAAATCGACCGAGCTCACCGGCGGTTCCGACGCCGACCCGTTCGCGGACAGCCTGGCCGGCTCGCTCGTCTTCGCGAGCAGCGTCTCGAACTCACCGGGCGGCGGCAGCGGTGACCACGTCAGATACCTCGTCGACCTACCGACCACCGACAGCTGGTACCTGTGGGGCCGCTTCTACTACCCGGGCACGCCCGGCAGCAATCACGCAAACTCGTTCCTCGCCACGGTGGACGGCGGCGCGCCGAAGAAGCTCGGTAACAACCGGAGCTACTTCCAGACCTGGCATTTCGACGGCAACGGCAACATGGAGAGCGGCCCCACCGCGCCACTCTCGCTCGGCGTGCTCGGCGCGGGCGTTCACAGCCTCGAGATCGAGAAGCGCGAGGTCACCCCCGGCGGCCAGCCGCGGCTCGACGTGCTGTGCCTCACCACCGACCCCGGCGACGAGCCCGACGACCACGCCGCCTGCGCCGCGCTCGGCGGCTGCGAGTTCCCGACCACGACGACGATTCCCGGCGTGTCGACGACCACGTCGACCTTGCTGCTCGGATCGACGACGACCACCACGCTCGAGACCACCGACGATCTCGTGTGCCTGGCCGCGGCGACCGACGGCTCGCCGATATTCGCCGGCGACATGACGGCCGACGCCGCGTTCGCCCGCGGCACCGATCTCGACCCCGGCGCCGACAGTCTCACCGCGCTGCTGGTCTACCCCGACAGCAACGGCAACGCGTTCGCCGGCGGCAGCGGCGACGAGGTGACCTACACCGTCGACCTGCCCAGCAGCGGCCAGTGGCACCTGTGGGCACGCATGTACTACCCCGGCGCGCCCGGCAGCAACGGCGCGAACTCGTTCTTCGTGAGCGTCGACGGTGCCGGCAAGAAGAAGGTGGGAAACAAGTCGACGCTGTTTCGCACCTGGCACTTCGACGGCGACGGCAGCAGCTCGATCGCGGCACCCGCCCCCCTCGACCTCGGATTCCTGGCCGCGGGCGCGCACGAGGTGATCGTCGAGAAGCGCGAGGCGCTGCCCGACCCTCCGCGCCTCGACGTGCTGTGCTTCACGCGCGACGATTCGGCACCGCCGACCGACACCGAGGCCTGCACCGCCATGGGCGGCTGCGACTAGCGCGCGGACGCACTCCCACTTTCCAGCATCGCGAGCACCGGCTCGAGCAGGAGCCCGGCCACCCACTCGTGGCCGAGCTCGGAGAAGTGGCTCGCGTCGTTGAACGCCGCCGCGGGAGCGAACGGCGCTTCATCGAGATGGGCGAGGACGTCGACGTACTGCACGTCGTGCTCGCGAGCGTAGGCGATCAACCTGTCCTGGGGCTGCCTCAGACCGATCGGGTCGTCGGCCTGAAATCGGAACGGCGCGATCAGCAGCAGCAACGGCAGCCCCCGCCCGGCGGCCTGAAGGCGCACGCCGTCGACCTCGGCGAGGGTGCGACGCCACGCACGATCAAGCGCCGGCGCCAGCGGATCTACCGCGAGGCTACGCGCCACGTACAGCTCCCGTGCCCGCGCGCGTGACTGCACCCACCGCGCCGCCGCCTCGAACGTTCGTGAACGCCGCAACAGCACGCCGTACAGGCCGCGCGCGGCTCGCCGTGTGTCCACGCCGAGGAAGTAGTTGTTGCCGCCGTACGCGGTGAGCGCGCGATAGCGCTCGACCACGTCGTTGAGCGTGAACTGCAGCAGCACCGCGTCCGGCTCGAGGTCGGCGCCGACGAGCTCGAAGTAACGCAGCTCCTGGAACGTCGAGTAGCCGGGCACTCCGGCGTTGATCACCTCGTGAACGCGGCCCGGCCGCGCGGCGTCGAGCGCACCCTCGAGCAAGGAGGGAAACACGCGACGCGGGTCGGTGATGCCGTTTCCCCACGAAACCGAGTCGCCGAGAACCAGCACCTTGGCGTCGGCCCCCGCGCGGTATGGGCCGTCGCGCAGGCCGAGCGAGTTCGTCGCCAGCGGCCCCGCCTCGATCGGTCGCAACCGCCACACCAGCTCGTCGTCGGCAACCACCAGCCCGCTGTTCGTTTCGTACGCATCGCGGTGCGGATGAGCGCGGAACCACAGCTCGGCACTCACGAGGAGCACGAGCAGCGGGATCAGCGAGAACAGGAGCTTGCGCCGTGACCGCATCGATCGTGAGCCCCGATATGCGAAAGCCCCACCGCCGGCAAGGGCGATGGGGCTTTCGGTCGGTCGCAAGCGACCGGCGCTCGATCAGCGCGGACGGCTAAGGACAGCCACCCGTGCCCGGGACGTACTCGGTCCCCGGATCGCTCGAGCAGAACGTCCTGGCGCGGGTCTGGTTCTTCACCTTGCCCGGGCCCGGCAGGCCGGTGACCGTATTGATACCCGGGCTGGCGGTCTGCGCGACACAGAACGTCGCCACGCCCAGCGGCGTCTCGGTGTCCGGCGCGCCGATCGCCACGATCGGCTCGGAGAACGAGGGACGCTTGATCGACTCCGTACACGTTCCGCAAAGCCCCGCGCCCACGCCAAAGCCGCACTCGGTGTTGTCGCAGTCGGCGTTCGTGATGCAGCCTACGTACGCCTCGCCGTTGCCGCGGGTCACGCCGTCACAGAACGTACCGATCGGCCCCGTCGTGCACTCCGCCGACAGTGGCATGCACTCGCAGTTCACACCGTCGCAAATGCCGTCGTCGATGCCGCCACAGTCGCCGTTGGTGGTGCACGCGGCGCAGTCGCCGTTGGTCGAGCAGCTGGTAGTGCCGTCATCCGAGCACGCGGCCGACGTCACGGTGACGAGGCTGGACGCGCACTCGTTGGCGCGCGGAACCAGGGCAGCGACGAGCTCACAGTCGCCCGCGCCGGCACAGTCGGCATTCGACCGGCATGTGAGCGAAGAGTCGCCGCTGCAGGTGCTGCACGGACAGATCTCGGGCGCGAACGGCGGGAAGCCGCACTCCACCTCGCCGCGCATCGTCGTGCTGCCCGTGGTCTGCACCAGGGTGAGCTTCAGGCCGGTGCCCGACACGTTCTTGCCCACCGCCGGCGCGCAGTCGAGGCTGCTACCGTCGCCGGTCGGCCCCGGGAACGTATTGCTGACGGCCTGCACGTCGCAGGAGTCACCGTCGTTCGGCCCGAGCACGCACGTACCGTCACGCACGTCGTCGAGCGGCGTGATGTCGCCGGTGCAGAAAGGACAGGGTGCGGTGACCAGCTCGCCGAGGAACACGATCGCGGCCAGCTTGGCCGTGATCTCGGCCTCGCCGAGATCGACGTTCGCTGTTCCGCTGATGTCCTCCGCGAACTTGTTGATCACACAGGCCGGCGTGTTGCCGGCCGACAGCGCCAGCGGTGGACCGAAGAAGCAGTCGCAGTTACCGACGCACGTCCCGCCCGAACAGGTCGGCAGGAACACGCCGGTGAGACACTTACCCTTCGTGTTGAGGAGACAGGTCTCGCCGCTCGGACAGTCCGAGTTCTTGCCGCACGGACCGCCGGAGGTGTCACACTCGCTGCAATCGTCGTCGGTGGAGCACGACGTGGCGGTGTCACCGTCGCAGACCTTGCAGTCGTCGTCGATCGTGCACGACGGCCCGGGAACGCCGCAGTCGTCGAAGTCCAGATCGAACGTGTCGTCGCACTGGATACGCAGGTCGGTGTTGCAGCGACACAGGCCGGTCGACGCATCGTAGCCGGTCACCAGGCACTCACCGCACGGCTCCGGGTCCAGCCCGTCGAACGGCCCCGGACACAGCAGCGAGCCGCGCGTGACCACCCCGTCGGTGATGTCGGAGTTGTGACCCTGACCGGAATATCCCGCGTCGAGGCGCGTATCGGTCACGCAGAAGCCCAGACCGGTATCGCACGTTCCGACCAGCGCGCCGTCGACGAGGCAGTCGGTATTCGAGGCGCACGCCGTCGTGCGGACGCCCGCGTACAGGACGACCTCGCCGCTGCCCGGACACTCCGCGTCCTGACAGCCGATCTCGCCCGAGCCCATGCCGCAGGTGCACATGGCCGAGCAGCCGTCGCCGCCCACCACGTTGCCGTCCTCGCACTCCTCGCCGGCCGTCATGTTGATGAAGCCGTCACCGCAGATCACGTCGGTGCAGTCCGGGTCGCAGCTCGCCGATTCGCCCGAATCGTCGCAGTCCTCGCCCGCAGAGGTGTTCGTATTGCCGTCGCCGCAGGCCACGGCCGTGCAATCGTCGTCGCACGTGGCGCTCTCGCCGGCGTCGTCGCAGAACTCGCCGGAGTCGATCACACCGTCGCCACAGCCGGCCGGCATGCAGTTGGTACGGCAGGCGTCGGGCGTGACGTCGTTGTTGCCCGCGCCGTCGTCGCACACCTCGCCGGAGGTCGTGTTGAGCGTTCCGTCACCGCAGATGGCGTCGGAGCAGTCGGCGTCGCAGCTGGCCGACTCGCCGGCGTCGTCGCAGTCCTCTCCGGCTGTCACGTTCGTGACGCCGTCGCCGCAAACGGGGACTGTGCAGTCGGCGTCGCAGGTCGCCGACTCGCCCGAGTCGTCGCAGTCCTCGCCGGTGTCGGTCACGCCGTCGCCGCAGCCGGCCGGCATGCAGTTGGTGCGACAGGCATCGGGCGTCACGTCGCTGTTGCCGGCGCCGTCGTCGCACACCTCGCCGGAAGTCGTATTGAGCGTTCCGTCGCCACAGGTCGCGTCGCTGCAGTCGGCATCGCAGGTCGCCGACTCGCCCGAATCGTCGCAGTCCTCGCCGGCGGTCGCGTTGGTGGTGCCGTCGCCACAGGTCGCGTCGCTGCAGTCGGCGTCGCAGGTCGCCGACTCGCCCGAATCGTCGCAGTCCTCGCCGGCGGTCGCGTTGGTGGTGCCGTCGCCGCAGATCGCGTCGGTGCAATCGGCGTCACAGGTGGCCGACTCGCCCGAATCGTCGCAGTCCTCGCCGGCGGTCGCGTTGGTGGTGCCGTCGCCGCAGCTGGCGCTGCTGCAATCGACGTCGCAGGTGACCGACTCGCCGCCGTCGTCACAGTCCTCGCCGGTGTCAGTGACGCTGTCGCCGCAGCCGGCCACCGCACAGTTCGTGCGGCAGGCATCGGGCGTGACGTCGCTGTTGGCGCCGCCGTCGTCGCACTCCTCATTGCCCCCGCCAGGACCGCTCGTGCACGGGCCGACGGTGCACTGGAAACCGTCGCCGCAGACCGCGTCGAGGCAGGTGGTGGGACACGGATCGTTGTCGTTGGCGTCGGCGTCGTCGCACTCCTCACCGGCACTGTTGTTCGCGAAGCCGTCGCCGCAGACCACCGTCGTGCAATCGGGATCGCAGGTGGCCGACTCGCCGCCGTCGTCGCAGTCCTCGGGTGCCTCGGTGAACGTGTTGCCGCACTCACGGCAGGTGCCGTTGGTCGCGTTGCCGTCGTCGAGCCCGTCGCAGCCGGCATCGATGGCGTCGGCAGCGTTCAGGTAGAGGCAGGTACGACAGTCCGAAGCATCGGCGAGGCACTGCGAGAGGGCGGCAGCCGTGCCCGTCGCTCCGGTGCACTCGCCCGGAAACGCCGAGGCGAGCGTCACGCCGACGCACTTCTTCTCGATGGTGCTCTGGACCTTGGCCAGGGCCTTGCCGAGCTTGTCGACCAGCTTCGCGTCGGACGGGAACATGCACTCGCTGGCGAGCGTGGCCGCGTTCGTCACGGAGTCCTGCTTGAGCCCGTCCTTCTTGCACTTCAGGACGTTCTTGACGAGCGTGCTGGCGTACTTCTCATAGGCCTTGATCACGCTCGCCTGACACTTCGCGCCGTCCTTGTCGACCGAGGCCAGGATGATGTTGGGGTCGACCGGATCGAGGAAGATGTCCTCGGTGAGGCTCACCTCCTCGTTCATCGCGCTGTCGTTGATCGTGGTAGCGTCGCTGAATCCGAAGGGAGGATTCGCGCCGCCCGAGCACTTGTCGCCGGCCGTCTTGGTGACCTTGTCCTTGGCCTTCTGTGTCTTGCCCTTGAGATCGGCCGTGAGGCAGGCGTCGACGGTGGGCGTGGAAGGATCGAGCTTGCCGTTACCGGCGTCCTTCACGCAGCCGGAGTTTGCCTTGCCCTGCGTCGCGGCAACCTTGCTGCCGTCCTTGTTCGCCGAGTTGATGCACTTCTCCTGATCCTTGCTCTGCGCCCACGCGGGCGCGCTGGGCGAGCCGATGGAGATGGCAACGAGGCAGGCAAGAATCATCGTGAATGGCGATACGGCGCGGTGACGGACCATGGTCCCCTCCTTAAATAGTACGGCAGCGGTTCCCCGGGTTGAGGGCTCGTGGCAGCGACACGTGTGGACGGGCCTCTGGAAGAGGAGAAAGCCCGGGACGTGGGCAGCACACGACGCTGAGTCGAGCCCTCGGTCAGGCGGATTATAAACAAACCGTGCCGCACTAGGTCAAGGGAAAACCCCGACCGTGCGCACGAGGCTTACCGCGGCCCGGGGCTCTTTCGGCCGGCCCGGCCTCGCCGACGCACGCCCGCGACTCGACGGCCTGGCTGACACGATGCGTTAGCGCGGATCACGACTCGTCGTGACCGTGGTCGAGATGACGAGACAGAAACGCGTCGATTCCGTCGACATAGGCCTGACCGCTGACGAGGAAACCGTCGTTGTGACCGCCGCGAATCTCGAGGAAAGCCCTCGGATCACGGGCCGATTCGAACAGGCGCCGGCCATGGTCGAACGGTACGATCTCGTCGCCGCGACTGTGAACGACGAGCACCGGACAGCCGACACGACCCACCCGATCGAGGTTGTCGTAGCGGGTTCGAGCGAGCATGCGGGCGGGCAGGAACGGAAAGGCGGCGGCCGCCATGTCGGGAACCGAGGTGAACGCCGACTCAAGAATCAGCAGGGCGGGTCGTTTTTCCGCGACCTCATCGCCAGCCAGGCCCGCTACCAGGTGGGTCGCCACCGCCGCCCCCAGCGAACGACCGAACACGATCACGCGACCGGGATCGACGCCGCGCTCGCCGACGAGGAAGCCCCAGGCGGCCTCGGCATCGCGGTACGTCCCCTCCTCGGACGGATCGCCCTCGCTCGATCCGTAACCGCGGTAGTCGACGATGAGAACGCTCAGGCCGAGTCGGTGGAAGATCTCCACCGATTCGATGCGGTCGCCGATGTTGCCGGCGTTACCGTGAAAGAAGAGCAGCACGCCGCGCTCGGGCTCCGACGGTATCCACCAGCCGTGCAAGCTCACGCCGTCGGCGGCGGCAATCTTGATCGTCTCGTAGTCGAGCCCGTACTCGGCGGGCGTCGACAGCAGCTCGCGCGTGGGAAAGAAGATCAGGCTGTTCTCCAGCGATCGGAGCATGACGGTCACGCCACCGCTGACGACGGCGAATGTGATGAGCGCCGCGAGGAAGGCCCGTAGCACACGACTGGCGGCCGCATCGCCCATCCACTACATAGGGGCGCGCATGCCTCTGTCCAGCGAGATCCTGCGAGGCACCTCCGTTCGTGACCTCCGGTTCACGATCCTCACGGCGTCGCTCGTCACGTTCGTGTTCGTCCTCGGCCCGCTGCGCGGCGAGCCCGGGACCTACCAGCTCCTGGCCTCGCTGACGTTCACACTCATCCTGCTGTCGAGCATCCTCGCCTGCGCCAGGCGGCGCGGCACGGTTACCGTGGCCGTCGCGCTCTCTTTGCCGGCGGTCGTCCTGGTGTGGCTGCTCCACCATTTCTCGCACGAGGGTCTCGTAGTCGCCAGGCACTGGGTCGCCATCGCGCTGTTCGCGTTCACTGCGCTGGTCGTGCTGACCGACGTCATGACCAGCCCGCGGGTCACGTTCGACGTGATCACCGGCGGCATCGCCGTCTACCTCCTCATCGGCCTGGTCTGGACGGACCTGTACGCTACGATATTCCTGAACGATCCGGAAGCGTTCCACATGTCGAGGGCGCTTCGCGAGTTCCACGACGCCGCGCACCCGCTGCGCGATCTGCAGATCTTCGCGTACTTCAGCTTCGTGACGCTGACCACGCTCGGCTACGGAGACATCGTGCCGGTGAGCTCCCCGGCGCGCTCCCTCGCCTCGCTCGAGGCCGTGATCGGGCAGATCTACATGACGGTGCTGGTGGCCCGGCTGGTGGGGCTGCACATCTCGCACAGCCGCGTCGGCTTCGACGACGGCTGACGGTCAGCTTGCCGCCGACGCGCCCGCGGCCCGACGTGAGCGCACGGTGGGCACGAGCAGCGCGCCCATCCACAGCGTGGCGACGAGCAGGCCGAGTCCTTCCCTCGCCTCCTCGGAGTGCCACCAGCCGGCGTCGATCGTGGGTGCCAGCATGAAGAACCCCGACGCGTAGATCAGCAGGCCGGCCACGGGCGCCCAGCCCTGACGCGCGCTTGCAGCGAGCAGCGACACCGCGGCGGCAAACCCGTACAGCGCCACCCACACGAGCAGGTCGGGGTCGTTGTACTGAAGCGCGGCGAACACGACGAACACCACCGCCATCACGATGCAGGCAACTCGCATCGAACCTACTCCTTCTTCTTGTCCTTGCCGCCGAGCAAGCCGCCGAGGCCCTTGAGCGTCTTGTCGATTTCCTCACCGACCTTTTTGCCGGCCTCGCCACCGTACTGCTGACCCAGCGCGCTGGCCGCGCCGGGGCCGCCCGGCAGCTGGATGTTGACGCTGCCGAGCCCCTTGAGGCTGCCCTTGAGATCGCCGAGCAGCGCGCTCGGCAGGCCGCCCGATCTGGCGATCGCATTCAGGACCGCTTTCGTGATGATGCCGGTGAGCTCGCCCATGGTCACGCCGCCCGATTCCGTTCCGACACCGTTCAAGAGGATCTCGGGCACCTCGACCGCGAGCGCCGCCTTCTGCCCCGGAACCAGCTCCTGCCGCACGTTGGCCTTGACGGCCGTGATGCGCAGCTCGTCGACGATGAACTGCTTGCCCCCGCTCGACTCCTCGGCGGCGGCCTTGTCGCTGCCCGATTCGAATTTCTTGAGGTTGTCGAGGATGGCGCCGTAGTTGCTGCCGCTCTTGCCCCGCTCGATGTTCACGTCGACCCCGTCGAGCGCCAGCAGCTTCACACGCACGACGTCCTCCTGAATGTTGGCCAGCGGCATGTGAAACGTCAGCTCGCCCAGGTGGAAAAAGTTGGGGTCCTCGAAACCGGGCGGATTGGCGATCTCGAGGTCGCCGACGCCGATCTCGCCGCCGGCGAGGTCGATCCCCACCGAGCCCACCGATGTCTTCACTCCCAGCGCGTACTCGCCGCCGCGCTCGATGCCGGCCTTCGCCAGCTGGTTGATGTAGAAGTAAGCGGCGCCAACCGCGACCACGACCACGACGACCAGCAAGACGATCGCCCTCACCAGGAACTTGATCATTCTCTCACCTCCGCGCCCACCGGCGCCACGCTGCCGCGCGTTTACGCCACCCCCCCGAAAATGTCCACGCGCCCTGACCGCAAAACGGATCTGTAACCATCAGCTGCTCGTGCGTCGGTGGGCTATTCGCCCACTCGCCCGCTCGTGGGCCACCCTTTTTCAGACAGTGCGGGCGAAGTGGGTGAAGGCCTCGGTGATTCGCTGGGTGAGCGGGCCGGTGGAGCCACGGCCGATGGCGTGGCCATCGAGCGAGCGCACCGGCACGACGCGGGCGCCGGTGCCGGTGAGGAACGCCTCGTCGGCCGCGAGCATGTCGACACGGCCGAGCGAGCGCTCGACGGCAGCAACCGCCAGCTCGGCAGCCAGCTCGAGAACGGTCCGGCGGGTGATCCCCTCCAGCGCGCCGTCGGCCGGTGGCGGCGTGAGCAGGCTGCCGTCGCGCACCAGGAACACGTTGGCGCCGCTGGCCTCGGCGATGGTACCGGCCTGGTTCAGGATGAGCGCCTCGTCGGCGCCACGGCGGCGCGCCTCGGCGATGGCGAGCACGTTGTTCAGATAGTTGAGGCTCTTCACGCGCGGATCGAGCACGTCGTAGGGCGGCCGTCGCAGGCTCACCGTCACCAGGTCGACGCCGCGAGCAACCTTCTCGGCCGGATACAGCGCGACGTCGTCGACGATGCACACCACGCGCGGCGCCGTACATCGCGTGGGATCGACGCCCAGCGGCCCCTCCCCGCGGCTGACGACGAGACGTATGTACGCCTCGCTCGCCCCGAACGCATCGACCGTGCGCTGCACGATCTCGCGCAGCCCGTCCTTGCCTCCGGGCAGCTCCAGGTCGATGGCGGCCGCCGACACGCGCAGACGCTCGAGATGGTCGTCGAGCCGGAACACGCGCCCGGCGTACACGCGTATGCCCTCGAACACACCGTCGCCGTAAAGAAAGCCGTGGTCGGTGACGGGAACGCGAGCCTCCGCGCCATCGACGATGCAACCGTCGATCCAGACCTTCATCACGTGAGGCTCCCCGCCAGCCGCGCGCTGACGATGGCTGCGACCTCGGCAATGCGCTCGCCTGCGGCCGGCGTGTCGGCCTCCACCAGCCGAGCGGCGGGCGCCGCCAGCGCAACCGCCGCCACCAGACGCTCGCCGAGGAACACCGGCCCGGCGACGACCGCCAGCCCGGGCTGCCACTCCTCGCGGTTCTCGGCCCAGCCACGACGAGCCACCGTGCGCAGCTCGGCGTCGATGTCGGCGCTGCGGGTCGTGGTTCTCGCCGTGAACTTCTGCGGCGAGCGTGGACGCGCGACCTGGTCGGCGCCAACCGCCATGTAGAGCTTGCCGACCGCGGTGGCGTGCACCGGAAGCTCGCTGCCCACGCGCGGCACCGCGCGCAGGAAGCCGGTGCCCTCGGCCTTGTCGAGAACGAGGATGCGGCCCGATCTGGCCGCGGTGAGGAACAGGGTCTCGCCCTGCCGCTCGGCCTCGGCCTCCAGAATCGGCCGCGCCGCCGCCACCACCGGCTCGCGCTCGAGCACGCCGACGCCGAGCGCCACCAGCGCCATGCCCGGCCGGTACAGCCCCGACTCGTCGCGCTCGACGAGTCCGCGGCGGCCGAGCGCGGCGAGCAGGCGGTGGGTGCTCGACTTCGGCATGCCGAGCGCCGCACCCACGGCAGTGACGCCGCAGCCCGAAGGCTGGTCGTGAAGGTGGAAGAGCACTTCGAGAGCTTTTTCGATGCTTGTTGTTTGTTCCATATATCAGAATTCTATTTCTGCATTCAGAACACCTTAACCCGCCTTCGGTCACCGGTGCAACCGACCACCCCTGCCGGGCCGCGGGCGCAGCACGAGATTCGCCCTTTCTTCGCCTGCCTGCTACGGTCGAACCAGACCCGACGTCGGGCCTCGGCGACCGGACCATCGGATGGAACGACACGACCGACCAGCGGGACGCGGCGCGCGCTCGAATCGCAGCGGTCGCTTCGAGCGCAACACGGTCAGCGAGGTCGACGACGGCTGGGGTCGGGCGCAGCCCGCGGACGAGCGGGCGCCGGGCGGCGGCGCCGATCCGGACAAGAGCGGTCGGACACGAGCCGACCCGGCGCCGCGCGGCCCTCGGACCACGGTAACGGCCGAGCACCCACGCACGATCCTCACGCGCAACGACTCCCCCGACGTACCGTTCGAGGTATCGATCAACCCGTACAAGGGCTGCGAGCACGGCTGCATCTACTGTTTCGCTCGCCCCACGCACGCATATCTGGGCCTCTCGCCGGGGCTCGACTTCGAGACCCGGATCTTCTCGAAGCCCGACGCCGCGGCCCTGCTGACCCGCGAGCTCGCCCGCCCGGGCTACCGGCCGAGAGCGATCGCGCTGGGCGCGAACACCGACCCGTACCAGCCCGCCGAGCGACGCCTCGAAATCACGCGCTCCGTCCTCGAGGTGCTGCGCGACCACGACCACCCGCTCGGCATCGTCACGAAGTCATCGCTGGTGCTGCGCGACCTGGACATCCTCGGCCCCATGGCCGAGCGGGGCCTGGCACACGTGTACCTGTCGATCACCACGCTCGACCGCGAGCTCGCCCGCCGCATGGAGCCGCGCGCCTCGACCCCCGCCGAACGTCTCGAGGCGCTCGGCGGCCTGGCCGCGGCCGGTGTACCGTGCGGCGTGCTGGCGTCGCCCATGATTCCGGCACTCAACGATCACGAGGCGGAACGCATCCTCGAGCAGGCCGCTGCGGCCGGCGCGACCTCGGCCGGCTACATCCTGCTGCGTCTGCCGCTGGAGCTGAAGGAGCTGTTCGAGGAATGGCTCGAGGCGAACTACCCGCTCAAGGCCGCTCACGTGCTCTCGATGGTGCGCGACAGCCGCGGTGGTGAGCTGTACCGCAGCCACTTCGGCGAGCGCATGTGCGGCACGGGCGCGTACGCCGACCTGATCGCGCACCGTTTCGACGCGGCATGCGCGAGGCTCGGCCTGGCGCGCCGCTCGCGGCCGTTCGACACCTCCCGATTCAGGGTTCCGCGACAGCCGACTCCCCAGCTCGACCTGTTCGGCCTCGACGACCCAGCCGAGCGCCGAACACGAACGGAGTAGCCTCCGAAAACCTGTTGACCGCGACGACCGTAGCATCTATTGAACCTCGGTTGCGGTCCGGGAGGCAGCTGGATTTGAAGACGATTGGCAGACATCTGATCGCAGAGTTCTACGGCTGCACCGACCCGATTCTCGACCAGGTCGAGCCCGTCCGCGAGCGCCTCAGGGCGGCGGCGGAGCTCATCGGCGCCACCATCGTGGGCGACACATTCCACAAGTTCTCGCCGCAGGGCGTGAGCGGATCGGTGGTCATCGCGGAATCACATCTCTCCGTCCACACCTGGCCCGAGGCCGGCTACGTGGCGGTGGACATCTACACGTGCGGGGGCCTCGACCCGCGGGTGGGATTCGACTACCTGGGCACGGCGCTGGGCGCGACGAGCTACCGGGTGCAAGAGATCGTACGCGGCCTGCCCGACGACGTGGACGACGGCAAGACATTGCTCCCCGACGACGTACAGATCATCACGAGAACGGTCGACGTCACCGACGTCGCCCCCCCTTCTTGACTGTCCGACAACCCGGGCCCGTGCCGCGCCCGGGATCGTCGACACGCACGCTTGCGAGCGGAGGCCAGGCCTGAAACCGCCGAGCGACATTCCTGCGGCCCTCGTCGAGGGCGGCATGATTCCCGAGACACGAGGTTCGTTCGACGGCAGCTGGTTCGTCGAGGAAGACCCGCGAGCCGCCCGCCATGCGATCCACGTCGAGGCCAGGGTCCACTGCGAAACCTCCCCGTTTCAGAAGATCGACATCTATGACACGTCGTTCTTCGGCCACCTGCTGACGCTCGACGACGTCGTCATGCTCACCGAGCGCGACGAGTTCGTGTACCACGAGATGATCGTGCACGTACCGCTGTGCACCATTCCCGAGCCGCGCTCGGTGCTGGTGATCGGCGGCGGCGACTGCGGGACCCTGCGCGAGGCACTGGCCCACCCGGGCATCGAGCGCGTGGTGCAGTGCGAGATCGACGAGCGTGTGACGGAGGCCTGCAAGCCGTTCTTTCCCTGGGTGGAGCCGGCCATCGCCGACCCGCGCGCCGAGCTCGTGTTCGGCGACGGCGCCGCCTACGTCGAGAAGCACGAGCGTGAGTTCGATCTGGTCGTCATCGACGGCACCGACCCGAAGGGCATGGCCACCGCGCTGTTCATGCGCGACTTCTATGCGCATGTCGCGCGCGCGCTCAGGCCTGGCGGCGTGATGTCGGCGCAGGCCGAATCTCCGTTCTGGGCGGCCCCGATGGTGAGCGCTATCTACGACGAGCTGCGCGCTGCGTTCGCCCACGCCACTGGCTACCTTGCGTGGATTCCCACCTACGCCAGCGGATGCTGGAACCTGGCCTACGCCTCGCCCGACCGTCGCCACGACGAGTTCTTCGACCGCGAGCGCGCGACCGCGGTCGGCGCGCAGTGCCGCTACTACAATGCCGACGTACACGGTGCCGCGTTCGCGCTGCCGAACTTCGCGCGCCGCGCGATCGCCGGCGACGGCAACCCGTTTGCAGCGCTCGACGACCGCTACTTCGACATCATGAAGCGCGGCTGATCCGGCCCGGCCCGCGTCGCGCATGGTGCCCGGGTAGCGCGAAAAGGGTAACGTGAGAGTCGCGAGATGCGCGAGCCCGAGCCACCCGCCACCCTACCCCGCCGCTACCGCGACGCGCCACTTCCGGCCTACCGGTTCGTCCCCGGCCTCAACGCCCACCCGCGCCGCGACCCGACCGGTCACAGCCATGGCCGGCCGGAACCCCACGCTCCGCCCTGGGAGCCCGACACGTGGTACCGGCTCAAGCCCTACCTGAACGGCGTCGACCTCTACAACCTCGCCTACTGGTGGGAAAGTCATGAGCAGTTCGAGGCGCTATGGCTGGCGGCCGGACGCACCGGCCCACCGGCGCGCTTCGTACAGGGTCTTCTGCAGCTGGCGGCCGCGAACTTGAACCACCACGTGGGCAAGCGCGATACGGCCCGCTCTCAAGCCGGCGCGGCGCTCGACCGAATCGCCCGGTCGGCGGCCGGCTCATCGTTCATGGGAATCGACGTCGCCCGGCTCACGCGTGACGCGCACGGCTGGTTCCACGGTACCGCGTCGGCGCCCGCACTGATCCATCTCGAGCCGTGGCCGCCCGAGCCCGGGCCGGGCAGACCTTGACCGGCCGGGCGGCGGTGCCGAATCGCTTCGACGACGGGCCGGCAATCGACTACCATGGGTAGCACGCATGAGTGACTGGCAGCTGGAACTCGACGAGCACATCGACGGCATCGCCGGACGCCTGTCGGCCATCCGCCGCCACCTGCACGCTCACCCCGAGCCGAGCGGCGAGGAGTTCGAGACCACGCGCTACCTTGCCGAGCTGCTGCGCGAGCAGGGCTTCGACGTGCGCATACCGGAAACCGGGCGCGGCCTGGTAGCCGAGCCCGGCTCGCAGCCGTCCGATCGGCGCATCGCGTTCCGCGGCGACATCGATGCCCTGAAGCTGCGCGACGAGAAGCAGGTGGAGTATCGCTCCACGATCGACGGCGTGACCCACGCCTGCGGCCACGACAGCCACGCCACGATCGTGGTCGCAACGGCACTGGCGCTCGATGCCTGCAAGGATGCGCTGCCGTGGCCCGTTCCGTGGCGCGCGATCTTCCAGCCGGCCGAGGAGACGTCGACGGGCGCGCAGGAGATGGTCGACTCGGGTGCGATGCAAGACGTACGTTCGATCGTCGCACTGCACGTCGACCCCGAGCGTCACATCGGCCGCATCGGCTACCGCCACGGCACCATGACCGCGTTCTGCGACGAGATCGACGTGTGGGTGCGCGGCGAGGGCGGCCACGCCGCGCGGCCGCACCACAGCGTCGACTCCATTGCCGCAGCGTGCCAGTTCATCAGTGCGGTCCATCAGTTCGTGCCACGCGCGATCGACTCGCGCCAGGCGGTCGTGATCACGTTCGGCTCGATTCACGGCGGCTCGGCCCAGAACGTGATTCCCGAGGAAGTCCACATCCGCGGCACCGCGCGTACGCACAGTCATGCCGCCACCTCGAAGCTCGAGGAACGCATCGAGGAGATCGCCGACGGCATCAGCGAGGCCACCGGCGCCGAGATCGAGGTGGCGTTCAAGCGCGGGCCCGAAGCCGTCGTGAATGACGACACCGTGACCGACGCGGTCATCGAGGCGGCCACGGCCCTGCTCGGCGCCGAGGCGCTCGAGACCATCGACGAGCCGAGCATGGGCGGTGAGGACTTCGCCGAATACCTGGGCCATGCGCCGGGCTGCCTGTTTCGCCTGGGCGTCTCGCAGAACCCGGCCAAGGCGAGCTTCCTTCACTCGCCGCGCTTCGACCTCGACGAGGAGGCGCTCGCGATCGGCGCCAAGCTCATGACCAGGGCCGTCATCCTGCTGGCACGAACACAGGACTGACGGCGCCCGCAACGACACGACCACGACGAAGCCGCCAGGGTACCCCGTGAGCGCCATCGAGTTCACCTACAATGAATACCCGACCATCGGCGTCGAGATCGAGCTGCAGCTCGTCGACGCCGAGTCCCTCGCCCTGAAGAGCACCATCGCCGACATCCTCGCCGGCGTTCCCGAGAAGCACAGCGCGCACTTCAAGCCCGAGCTGATGCAGTGCTGCCTGGAGATCAACACCGGGGTCTGCCGCACGGTGGCCGAGGTGGAAGCGGACCTCACGGCCAAGCTCGCGCTGGCGGACAAGCTGGCCGATGCGGCGGGATCGCGGCTGTTCTGGGCCGGCACGCATCCGTTCTCGAGCTGGCACGACCAGGTGGTCACGCCCGATGAGCGCTACCACGGACTCGTCGACCTGCTTCAGGACACCGCGCGGCGACTGATCACGTTCGGGCTGCACGTCCACGTGGGCGTCGACACCGGCGACAAGGCGGTGATGATCTGCGAGCGCATCCAGAACCACCTCCCCACCCTGCTCGCGCTGTCGTCGAACAGCCCGTTCTGGAACAGCCGCCCGACCGGACTGCAGTCGCAGCGCAGCAAGCTCATGGACAACCTTCCCACCGCCGGCCTGCCGCCGCTGATGCGCAACTGGAGCGAGTACGTGTGGCTCGTGAACCACCTGGTCGGAACCGGGTTCATCAACACGATCCGCGAGATCTGGTGGGACGTGCGGCCGCACAACAACTTCGGCACGGTCGAGGTGCGCATCTGCGACGTGCCCGCGAGCCTGACAGACGTGCTCGGGCTGACCGCCGTCGTGCAGTGCCTGGTGCATGCACTGTCGGAAGAGATCGACGCGGGCACCTACCAGCACGACTGTCACCCGACCATGGTGCGCCAGAACAAGTGGCGCGCCTGCCGCCACGGCATGGACGCCAACCTCGTCGACCTGTGGACGCAGGCGTCCTTGCCGGCGCGCAAGATGCTCGGTCAGCTCGTCGACCGCCTGCACGAGACGGCCGTCGAGCTCGACTGCCTCGACTATCTCGAGCACGCCCGCGCGATGGCGCAGCAGCCCACCGGCGCCGAGCGCCAGCTGGCCGTGTACCACGAGACCGGCGATCTGGTCGAGGTGGTGCGCCGCTGCCTGGCAGCCAGCGGCGCCTGATCCCCGCACGAGCGCGGTGCACGGCCACCACCATCACGACGTCCGCTCCCAGAACCGGCGTCGTCTCGCGATCACGCTCGCGCTCACGTCGAGCTACATGGTCGCCGAGATTGTCGGCGGCCTGCTGAGCAACTCGCTGGCGTTGCTCGCCGACGCCGGCCACATGTTCTCGGACACCGCCGCGCTGGCGCTCGCCATGTTCGCGATGTGGGTGGCCGAGCGTCCTCCGACCGCCAGCCGCACCTACGGCTACTACCGCATCGAGATGCTGGCGGCGCTCGCCAACGGCGCGGTGCTGGTCGTCATCGCGTTCTTCATCCTGGGCGAGGCGTGGGAGCGACTGGCCGACCCGCCCGAGGTGCGCGCACCGCTCATGCTGGCGGTCGCCAGCGGCGGACTGCTCATGAACCTGATCGGTCTGTGGCTGCTCGGCGAGGGCAAGAGCCTCAGCCTCAACATGCGCGGCGCGTGGCTGCACGTGCTGACCGACGCGCTGGGCAGCGTCGGGGCGATCGTCTCGGCCATCCTCATCTGGTCGGTCGGCTGGCGCTGGGCCGACCCGATGGCCTCGGCGCTGATCGCGCTGTTCGTGATCTACTCGGCGTGGTCGCTGCTGCGCGAGACCGTGTCCGTACTGATGGAGAGCGCGCCCGGTCACATCGACGTCGACGAGGTCCGCAACGCGCTCATGGGCGTCGACCACGTCAGCCAGGTTCACGACCTGCACGTGTGGACGATCACGAGCGGCATGGAATCGCTGTCGGCGCACGTGGTCGCGACCCCCGAGGCGAGCTCGCAAGGCGTGCTCGCCGACGTTCGCGACCTGCTTCGCCGGCGCTTCGGCATCGACCACATCACGATCCAGATCGAGTCGGCCGCCTGCAAGCAGCGCGACGCCTGCGCCCCTGCGACCCTTCACGACGGCTGAGACGCCCCCTGGTGCGCCACGACCAGCCTGCGCGGGGCGTCCATCACCGGAAAATCATGTTGACCGATGACGAGATCCGCTCGTAGAATGGATGCTGTGGTGATCTCACCAGCAGCTCGGCCCGCCCGCCCGCATGGCAAACGCCGTGCGGGGCGCAGGGTGTGGATCGTCGCGCTGACGCTGGCGTGGACGTTCGCACCGTTCACCCCGATCACGCTCTGCTCGCTCGCCCAGGCGGCCCAGGCCGCCGACACGGCCCCGATGCCGGACTGCCACCGTCAGCAGGCACAAGACCTGGCGCACGCCGGTGCGAGCGCGGCCGCTGACGCCGCGGGCGGTCGCACCATGGCGCCGTGCTGCGACGACGTGACCACCAGCTGCTGCCTCGAGGCTGCGAGCATCACGGGCACGCTGAGCGCTTCTCAGGGCATCGACCGTGACGACAGCGTCGCGACACTCGCTCCGCTCGTCGTGACCGCCCCGCTCGCCGAGGTCGAATCGCGCCTGATCGTCTTGCCGCCGCAACGAGGCGGCCCTCCACCGCAACACTCCGTCCTGCTTCTCTGATTCCTGCCCAGCAGCAGCTCGCCTGCTGACCGGCGAAGCTCGCCGGATCGCGACGGCCCCGGTCCGTCGTGGATCGACAGTTGCCCTGCGCACGAACGCGCCGGCAACGACGGAGGAATCGAGATGGTACGAAATAGAGGCCGCGCGCTCGCGGCCGTCACAGCCCTTGGCTCGGCGTGGCTGCTGAGCGCCTGCAGCGTCGGACTGCACGGATCGACGCGCGAGGCGTACGAGCAGCTCTCGCGCGGTGATCTCGCTCGAGCACAGCTCGCCGCGTACGGCTATGGCCACGGCGACGACGTACGTGATCGCGCGCCACGAGACCGCGACGCGGTCGACGAGACCGGAGCGCTGGCCGATTCTCGCGCCGCCGCCGCTGTGACCGACGCCGGCGGCGCCGCGGACACGGGCGACGAGCAGCGTGAACACACGAGGGCGCAGGCGCGGATCCACGTACCGACACCGGGCGAGAGTCCCAGCGGCCTGAGCGAGTACCTCGCGCTCGCCGTCGAGCGCAACCCGCGCCTGGCGCGCGCGCGCCGCAACGCCGAGGCCGGCGGCTACCGGATCGCGCAGGTAACAGGGCTCTCCGACCCGATGCTGACCGGCACGCCGCCCACCGGCGACATGACCCAGACCGCGGCCGGCGAGGTCGACTGGTCGGTGGGCATCACGCAGACCATCCCGTTTCCGGTGAAGCTCTCGGTACGCGGCGAGGCTGCCTCGCACGCCGCCCACGCCGACCTCGAAGCGTACCGGTCGACTCTGCTGCAGGTCGTGAACGACGTGCGTCGCGCGTACTACCAGCTCACCTTCGCCGACCGCGCGCTGGCCATCACCCGCGGCAGCCGCGAGCTGTTGCGCAGCTTCCGCGACATCGCCGCACGCAAGTACGAGTCGGGGCAGGTACCGCAGCAAGACCTGCTGCGCGCACAGGTGGAGCTGGCGAACCTCGACAGCGACCTGCTGGAGCTCGAGCAGGACCGTGCAACCACACAGGCCCGGCTCAACCGGCTCATGTCGCGCCCGGTGTCGACGACGCTGCCGACCACTGCGGCCGTCGAGCCGCGGCGCGTGGAGCTCGCGCTCGACGGCCTCCTCGAATCCGCCGATGACAACAGCCCCGAGATCGCCGCCGCGCGCGCGCTGACCGAGAAGGCCGAAGCATCGCTGCGGCTCGCCGGCCTCGACTACGTTCCCGACCTCACCGTCGGCTACCGCTACACTGCCATCGACGACGGCGGGATCAGCCCCGTGGCCAACGGCGACGACAGCTGGCAGGTCATGTTCGGTATCACGGTGCCGATCTGGCTCGAGCGTCTGTCGGCCGGTCGCAGCGAGGCCCTCGCGCGCCTCGACGCGAGCAAGAGCGCGCTGACCGATGCTCGCGATTCGATCGCGTACGACGTCGACGAGGCGGTCGTGAAGGTGCAGACCCAGCAACGCCTGGCGTCGCTGTTCGGCGACGTGATCGTGCCGCAGGCACGGCAGACGCTCGACGCCACCATCTCGGCGTACCGGGCAGGACAGGTCGACTTCCTCACCCTGGTCGCCAACTGGCGCCGGCTGCTCGACGTCGAGGTGGCCTACCATCGCAGCCTTGCGGGCTTCGAGCAGGAGCTCGCCGAGCTCGAACGCATCGTCGGGACCGAGGTCGCCGACGACGGCACGAGATCGTAGGTGCCGCCGATGATGAAGGACGAGATGAACCGATCGACCGCAGAGCGAGGCGCCGTGAGCATCCGCGCCGCGGCGGCCGTGGTGGCGGCCGTGCTCGTTGCGGCGATGCTGCTGTGGCCCGAGAGCGACCGGCCCGCGACGAGCGGCGACGGCACCGCGGATCCGGCCGTGCACGCCGCCGATGCGACCGAGCTGTACACCTGCGGGATGCATCCCGACGTCATCGCCGAGGAGCCCGGCACATGCCCCATCTGCAGCATGAAGCTCACGCCGATGAACATCGACGCCGCGCCACCGACCGGTGAGCGCGTCGTCAAGTACTGGCGCGCACCGATGGACCCGTCGTACGTCTCCGACAAGCCGGGCAAGAGCCCGATGGGGATGGATCTCGTGCCGGTCTACGAGGACGAGGCCGGCACCCACGCGGCCGACGCCGTCACGATCTCGCCCGTGGTCGTGCAGAACATGGGGGTACGCACCGCGCTCGTTCGCACCCGACCGCTGGTGCGGAGCATCCGCAGCCTGGGCACGGTCGACTACGCCGAACCGCTGGTGAAGGACGTCACCACCAAGTTCGAGGGCTGGATCGAGGGGCTGCACGCCGACTACACCGGCCAGCCGGTCGAGGCCGGCACACCGCTGTTCAGCGTGTACTCGCGCGAGCTCTACTCGTCGCAGGAAGAGTACGTGCTGTCGCTGCGCAATCGCAACGCGATCGGCGCCGAGAATTTCCCCGAGGCCGCGCGTGACATGGAGCGGCTCGTCGAATCCTCGCGGATGCGGCTCGAGCTGTTCGACATCAGCGACGCGCAGATCGACGAGATCGAGAAGCGCGGAGAACCAAGCCGCACGCTCACGATCCTGAGCCCCCACTCCGGCGTGGTGGTCGAGAAGATGGTGCGCGACGGCATGCGCATCACCCCCGGCATGAAGCTCTACACCATCGCCGACCTGTCGCGCGTGTGGGTGTACGTGGACATCTACGAGAACGAGGTACCGTTCGTGAAGATCGGCCAGCAGGCCAGCATGGAGCTGTCGTACCTGCCCGGCGACGTCTTTCACGGCAAGGTGGTTTACGTGTACCCGTTCGTCGCCACCGAGACGCGCACCGTGAAGGTGCGCATGGAGTTCGACAACCCACACCTGCTGCTCAAACCGGGCATGTTCGCCAACGTGCACATCGAGGCCGACCTGGGCAGGTCGGGCCTCGTGGTGCCACGCGCCGCGGTGATCGACACCGGCGAGAGGCGCATCGCGTTCGTCGACGTCGGCGAAGGCCGCTTCGAGCCCCGCGAGGTACGCCTTGGCGTGGATCTCGGCAACGACACCGTCGAGATCCTCGCCGGCCTGGCCGAGAACGAGCCAGTCGTCACCAGCGGACAGTTCCTGCTCGACAGCGAATCCAAGCTGCGCGAGGCCGTGCAGAAGATGATGGAGCGCAGGACCGGCTCGAGCGGCGGCGAGGCCACCGCCACGGGCTCCGGGACGGTCGCACCCCGGCGGGCATCCGCTACCGCGACCGCCGCAGCCGCGGCCGGAGCCGGCGGGGAGCGCGAGACGCTACCGGTCGGCGCGGCCCGTGCGCTGGCGCCCGCCACGCTACCGGTGGTCGACGCGTACCTCGCACTGCACGCCACGCTCGCCGATGGCGACGGCGACGCCGCCGAGGCGGCCGCGATGACCTTGCTGGCGCCGCTCGGTGTGCTCGACGAGGCGGCCTCGTCCTCGACCGTCGAGGCCGCGGTGCTCGTGAAGACCCGGGCGGTGGCGGCGAAGGAAACCGTGCATCGCATGGAAGGCCGGTCGCTCGACGCGATTCGCGCACGGTTCGGCGACCTCTCGGACAACGTGATCGAGATCGTCCGACTCGCCGGCATGGACGACGCGGGCAGCGACCTGCACGTGCTGCGCTGCCCGATGGCCGGCGGCAGCTGGCTGCAGCGCGGCACCGAGGCTCGCAACCCGTACTACGGCTTCGCGATGCTGCGCTGCGGAGACCCCGTCGCCAAGCAGGGTGCGGAGCGCTAGACGCCGTGATCGCCCGCATCATCGATTCGAGCATCCGCAACCGCGGCATGGTGCTCGCCGTCGCCGCCGCGCTCGTGGTGGTGGGCGTCTACTCGCTCTACACGGTGCGGCTCGACGCCATCCCCGACCTGTCCGACGTGCAGGTGATCGTGTTCACCGAGTACCCCGGCCAGGCGCCCGAGGTGGTGGAGGCCCAGGTCACCTACCCTCTCACCACCGCCATGCTGTCGGTGCCGTTCGCCACCGACGTGCGCGGCTACAGCTTCTTCGGGCTGAGCTTCGTGTACGTGATCTTCGAGGACGGAACCGACATGTACTGGGCCCGCTCGCGCGTGCTCGAGTACCTGAACTTCGTGCGCAACAAGCTGCCGGCCGCCGTGAGCCCGCAGCTCGGGCCCGACGCCACCGGCGTGGGATGGGTGTACCAGTACGTCGTCGAGCCCGGCAAGTTCTGCACCGACTACCCCAACGGCATATGGGCACACGATGCCGACGGCGAGCTGGCGCGCATTCTGCGAACGCCGGCCGAGCGCGACCGCGCCCTCGGCAGCGTCGAATGGTTCGTGACACGCGCCGATGCGCCCGCCGACATCCGCGACGAGCTGCAGCGTGTCCGCGCCCTGCCCGCCATGCTCGAGAGCTGCCCCATCGACGGCTCGGCACTCGAGAAAGCGGCCACCGACCTGGCCGACCTGCGCAGCCTCCAGGACTGGTACCTGCGCTACGAGATCACCGCCGTCGACGGCGTCGCCGAGGTGGCCAGCGTCGGCGGGTTCGTGCGCCAGTATCAGGTGACCGTCGATCCGAACCGACTGCTCGCCTACAAGGTGCCGATACAGAAAGTTCGCGACGCCATTCGCCGGTCAAACATCGACGTGGGCGGCCGGGTGATCGAGGCCGGCGAGACCGAGTACATGGTACGAGGCGTCGGCTACCTCGAGTCGCTCGACGACCTTCGCCGGATCAGCCTGGGCGCAACCGCGAGCGGCGCACCGATCTACCTGGCCGACGTCGCCGAGGTGGGCATCGGCCCGGAGATTCGCCGCGGCCTGGCCGAATGGAACGGCCAGGGCGAGGCCGTGGGCGCCATCGTCGTGATGCGCTTCGGCGAGAACGCCCATCAGGTGATCGAGCGCGTCAAGGTTCGGCTCGCCGAGCTCACCGACGGCCTGCCCCCGGGCGTCGGGATCCGCGTCGCGTACGATCGCTCGGCGCTGATCGAACGCGCCATCGACACCCTGCGCGAGAAGCTCGTCGAGGAAATCGTCGTGGTGGCTCTCGTGTGCGCGGTATTCCTCCTGCACCTGCGCTCGGCGTTCGTGGCCATGTTCACGCTCCCGCTCGGCGTTCTCATGAGCGTCACCGCCATGAGCTGGATGGGCATCAACGCGAACATCATGAGCCTGGGCGGCATCGCGATCGCCATCGGCGTGATGGTCGACGCCTCGGTGGTGATGGTCGAGAACGCGCACAAGCATCTCGAGCGCGACGGCGGCCGCAGACCGCACGCCGAGATCATGAGCGCGGCCGCGCGCGAGGTGGGGCCGGCGCTGTTCTACAGCCTGGTGATCATCACCGTGAGCTTCCTGCCCGTGTTCGGCCTGACCCAGGAGTCGGGCCGCCTGTTCCGACCGCTGGCCTACACGAAGACGTTCGCGATGGCGTTCAGCTCGATCCTCGCCGTCACCGTGATCCCCGTCCTCATGACGATCTTCATTCGCGGGCGCATTCCGGGCCAGGACAGGAATCCGCTCGCGCGAGCGCTCATGCGAGTGTACCGGCCGGTCATCGAAGCCGTGCTGCGCAATCGCGTGGCGACGCTGTCCGTTGCCGCGGCCGTGGTCGTGGCCACCGCGGTACCGCTGTTCGGTGTCGGCGCTGCCACCGGGCGCGTGACGCCCACGCTCGAACGCTGGCAGGAGCCGGGATCGGCGACGCCGTTGCGGCGCATCGGCCGCCTCGGGGCGACGCTGATCGGCTGGGCCGACAGCACCTTCCCGGGCCTCGGCAGCGAGTTCATGCCACCGCTCGACGAAGGCGACCTGCTGTACATGCCCACCACCGACCCGGGCATCAGCGTGACCAAGGCGCGCGAGATCCTGCAGCAGACCGATCGCCTGATCGCCACGTTCCCCGAAGTTCACCACGTGTTCGGCAAGATCGGACGCGCACAGACGGCCACCGACCCGGCACCGCTCAGCATGATCGAGACCACGGTGATGCTCGAGCAAGACCGGTCGCGCTGGCGAACGAAGAGCACCGATCGGTTCTTCTCCGACTGGCCCGCACCGGTTCGCGACCTGCTGGCGCGCATCGCACCACTCGCGCGCCCGATCACCGTCGACGAGCTCGTCTACGGCTACGAGCAGGCTGACGGGTCGCGGGTACCGGGCCTCAACGACGTCGTCGACCTGCCGGGCCTGACCAACGCGTGGACGATGCCGATCAAGACCCGCATAGACATGCTGGCCACCGGCATCAAGACGCCGGTGGGCATCAAGATCATGGGGCCCGATCTCGACGTGCTCGGCAGCCTGGCCGAACGCACTGCCGCCGTGGTGCGCACCTTGCCCGGCACCTTGTCGGCCTACCCCGAGAAGACGGTCGGCGGCAACTATCTCGATTTCAAGATCGACAGGATCGCCGTGGCGCGCTACGGGCTCACCGTACAGGACGTGCAGGACGTGATCGTCTCGGCCATGGGCGGCACGAACGTCACGCATACGGTCGAGGGCCTGGAGCGCTACCCCGTCAACGTTCGTTACCCGCGCGAGCTGCGCGACAGCCGTGCCGCGCTCGAGCGAACCCTGATCGCCACACCCACCGGCGCCCAGGTTCCCATCGGCCACCTCGCCGACATCGAGGTACACAAGGGGCCGCCGGTGGTGAAGAGCGAGAACGCGCGGCGTACGGCGTGGATCTACGTCGACCTGGCCGGCATCGACGTCGGCACCTACGTGGGCCGCGCCAAGACCGCGGTGGCCGAACAGGTGAGCTTCCCGCCCGGGTACAGCGTGGTGTGGTCGGGCCAGTACGAGTACATGCAGGAGGCGGCCGCGCGTCTCAGGCTGCTGATCCCCGCCGCCATCGGCGTGATCTTCGTGCTGCTCTACCTGCACTTCGGCAACGCCGTGGAATCGTCGATCGTGATGCTCAGCCTGCCGTTCGCGCTCGTGGGCGGCATCTGGCTGCTGTGGCTGCTCGACGCCGTGGCTGCCATGACCGGCGGCGACGCCTACAACCTCTCCGTGGCGGTGTACGTGGGCTTCATCGCGCTGGGCGGCCTCGCCGCCGAGACCGGCGTGGTGATGCTCGTCTACCTCGACGAGGCGTACACGCGCTTGCGTGCGGAGGGGCGGATTCGAACACCGCACGACGTACGCCTGGCGATCGTGGAGGGCGCGGTGATGCGTGTTCGCCCGCTGCTCATGACCGTGTGCACGACCCTGATCGGCCTGCTGCCTATCATGTGGGGTACGGCCACGGGGTCGCAGGCCATGAAGCGCATCGCAGCGCCGATGGTCGGGGGGCTGATCAGCGCGACGGTGCTCACGCTCGTGATCATTCCGGTCATCTACGAGATCGTGCTGGAGCGGCGGCTCGGCACCGAGGCACAATCGCGAGACGACACGACCACCCGCTGAGCTACCCGAGGGTGTCGATCTTCTCCAGGGCAGACCGGGTCTCGCGAGCGACCGCCTTCGCCGACGCAGCCCGGAAGATCCCGTCCTCGTACGCGAGCGCACGCCGCTCGTAGAACACCGGCAGCGACTCCATCGCGTCGTACTCTGCCGCGAGCTCCAGCTCGTGCTCCGGGCGCACCAGGCTCAGCTGGAACTCGTCGTGCTCGGCCAGATACTCGACGACGAGGAATCGCCCTTGTGCGTCGACCGACGCGCAACGCACGTGCAGGAGTGCCTGCAGGTAGTCGGCATCCAGCCCCCCCACGCCGTCGAGGTAGCTGATCCAGAACGCCGGATAGATCCATCGCTCGTGTGCGACGTCCTCACGCTCGAGCGCCCGCTGGAGTGCCCGGACGCGCCTCACGACACGCTCGGCGCTGCGCACGCGCGTCGGCGGTTGCGCGCGACGTCGCCAGCGTCCGTTGCCCTCCAGGTACTGAACGTCGCCGATGCGCAGCTTGTACTCGAACGACGGCATCCCGGGGATAACGTAGCCGGGGTAGAAGAAGCGCGCGCCAGCGGAACGCGCGAGCTCGATCTCTTCGAGCATCGTGTAGAAGCCGAGGCCGAACCGCGCGTACTCGGGGTCGTGAAGCGCAAGCTGGGTCACCACGCTCTCGCGCCCCACGTCGAAGTAGCTCACGGCAACGAGGCGATCGCCGTCGTAGACGCAGAACTCTCGCGTATCGAAGACTTCCACGTCACCACTCAGGATGAGCGGCGAGAGCTCGCGCGAGACCGGGCCCACGAAGCGCGGCTTGGTGGCCTCGTAGAGACGCTCGCGCTCCGCGTCGACGCGCGCCGGACCGACCTCGTTGCGAAACCGCTTGCGGTTGCGGCGCAGCACGCGACGCTGACTGCGGCTGCGCACCTCGCGGTCGAGCGGAAGCCGGATCTGGACGACCCCGCGAACATCCTCGTCGATGCACAGCATCTCGCTGCGGAACAGGACCGGACCGCTGCGCAGCCAGCCCTCGGCGAGGCGACGGTCGAGCAGGTCTGGCGGCACTCGCTCGGTGGGAACCTCGACCTCGAACAGGCTCACGGGTACCGATACTCGAGGTCGCCCTAGGAGCCCGTTGAAGAACCCCGGACCGAGCAGGGCGCCGGGATTCGCGCCGAGCGCAAGGCGTGAACCGCAGGCATAGCAGCGCTATGCCGAGGATTCGCAACGCAGCGATCGGTGCGAAGCGCGGTGCTCTGCGACGGGAGTGGGGTTTTCAACGGGCTCCTAGACCTCGAACATGCTCGTGCCGGCGCCGACCGGCACATCTTCAGGGTACACGGCGCCAAGCTCGCCGATCAGCCCTGGGTCGTCGATCCGCTCGAGCTCGAAGCGAGAGTCGGCGCCGCGCCCGGCAAGGTCATCGTTGAAGATCTTCGCGACCGTCTCGAGCGAAAGCGTGTCGTGCTCGACGCGGCGCCGCTCTTCTTCGGTGGAGTAGATGTCGGCCTTCCACAACACGCTGGCGCGGTATTCACCGAACGGAGCGCGGAACCGCTCCTCGCCGCCGTCGATCACCACCCAGTCACCGCTGCCGTCGACCGCCGGCCCGAGCTCGGCCTCGGGGCTCACGCGTACGGTTCCAGCATCGAACGGCCCGACCGGCTCCACCTGGTGGAACATGCCGTGGTTGTCGCCGACCAGCGCGGTATTGGCCACCCGGCCCGCATGGTGGGCGGGCGGCTTGCCCGGCCCCTCGGGCCAGTACGACAGACCGCCGCCCTCGACGTCGTTCATCCACCAGATCGACGTCGCCTGGGTGATGGCCCAGCGCTCGAACAGGCCTGACCACAACATGCTGCGCAGCACCATCATCGGCGTGTTCGTACGGTTGCGACCGCGAAAAACCGGGTTGTCGGTGTGGGCGGGGCCGCACTCGGCGATGGCAGCCATCAAGTTCACGTAGATCGTGTGCGGGACCACGACCTCGGCATCGTAGAACTCGCGTGCGGCTTCGATGACACGCTCGTGACGGAAGAACAGATCGCTACCCGCTACCGCGACACCCGCGTGCACCCAGTCCTTCTGGAACCACATGGGGCTGGTCGCCACGTCGCCCTCGTGCTTCGGCATGAACCAGCCGCCGAGCGGCGTGTAGGGAGCGTTGCGCTCGAACAGCCTCGCGACGTCGTCGAGGTCGTCGATCAGGTCCTCGAGCAGGATCGGCGGATCGGCGTAGTGAAACGTCGTCACGCGCACAGTCTTCCCGACTGCCCCGGGAAGTCCAAGCGCGGCGCGAAGCACGAAGCCACCGTAGATAGTTGACGGGACCGACGCCCTTGCTCTATCCTCCGCTAGCCGCTTTCTCGGAGGCCGACGGCTCATATGGGATACTTGCTCTCCCTTTCCTTGCTCCTCGCTCTCGCGACGCCTGCGCGCGGCGCCGAGATAGTCACCTCTTGCGGTCAACTGATCGACGGCAGCAAGGCGATCCTCGGCGCTGACCTCGATTGCGCCCCGCTGAGCGGGGTTGCGCTCGAGATTCGCGACTCGGGCTCGGTGAACCTGGCGGGCTTCACGATTTCCGGTGGGACAACAGGCATCCGAGCCCAGGGCCGCTGCAAGGTCTTTTCCGATCCACCGGGTGGAACGATCACCGGTCAGGAGACGGACGCGATCGTATGCGGCAACGGATTCGCACAGCGTGGGGGAGCGAAGATCACCGACGTCACTGTCACCGACGGTGGAAGCCCGGGCGCAGCTGCAATCGAGGCGGACGGACGGATCAGGCTGAAGCGTGTCACCGTGAGGAACTGGTCTGCCGGCGTGCGCAGCGTCGGTGCTACCAGCAACGGGGTGAAGGTCAGCGACTCGGTCATCGAGGGCAACGGCGGCGATGGCGTCAAGTCAGGCGCGACCATGAACGTCAAGAATTCGATCATCACGAGCAATGCTGGCGACGGACTGCGGGCAGGCATCGACTCCAGCCTCACGGTCAGGGACTCCGTGGTCTCCGGAAACGGCAGCGGTGGCGTGGTCAACTATTACGCGCGGGCGACCGTAAAAGACTGCGACGTGATCGGAAATGGCGGCACGGGAGTCACCGGCTTCCCGGTGCGAGTATCGAACTCGACGGTGTCCGACAACGGGCTCAACGGGCTCGACGGCCGAGGGGTCACTCTGCGGAAATCCACCGCCACGGGGAACGGAACCTCGCCGGACTGCGGTGTTGCGATCGGGTGCGCCGACCTCGTCACGTCGAGCAAAGCGCCAGGTGTTCTCGCGACATCCGTCTGTGACACCAGCTACGTACGCGACTCCGGAATCCCCGGTACGACCTGGGGCGTCTGCACCCTCGACTGAGCCGACCGAGGCGCCGGGATCGCCCGCAACGCCGTGCGCAACAGCACGGCATCCCCGACAGGGTCGTATGCCGTGGCCTTGATTCTCCAGCGACGCCGATACGCAGCGGCGTTACGCGACCCGAGGCCAGAAACCCCGTTGACAGGCGCTCGGGGAACCCCGTAACGTAGCGCGATCGGGGAAGGCTCGTCGCGCGACCGGCAATCGTAACCGGCCATCGCGCTCATCGCCCCGAACCCGGAGCTTCCAATCGATGATGCTGAGAGCGATCGTTGCCGTGGTCCTATCGCTGTCGCTGCTCCCGACTTCCGCTCGGGCGCGGGACAACTTCATCATTTTCATCGCCGATGACCTCGGCGTGGACAGCGTTGCGAAGTACTCCGACGACACCGCCTACGGGCACCCGGGCGAAGGCGCCCAGCCGGTGCTGACGGACAACATCGACGACCTGGCCGAGGAAGGCGTCCTGTTTCGCAACGCGTACACGAACCCGACGTGTGCGCCGACCAGGGCACAGCTGCTGACCGGCCGCCATGCCTACCGAACGGGCATCGGCAACCCGGGCGGCGCGATCCTGGACGACACGGAGACCTCCGTCGCCGACCTGGTCGGCGGCACCCACCTGAGCGCCGCCATCGGAAAATGGCACGTCGGCACACCAGGCGACGCAGCACACCCGCTAGACATGGGGTTCGACTACTTCGCGGGGGCGCTGAACGGCAACATCAACGCATACGACGACTGGACGAAGACGATCAACGATGCCGGAGCGGTTACCGTCCTCCCCAACCACGCTACCTACGCCACCGACGACGTGTCGGCCGAAGCGATCGCGAAGATCAACGAGTTCGGCGACGACGAGTTCCTGCTGTGGGTGGCGTTCAACGCCCCTCACTCACCGTTCCACGTTCCCACGCCGCCGCTGGTGACGGTGGTCGACGACATGTCGACGAGTCGAGTGAAGTACGTCGCCGCGATCGAGGCGATGGACCGTGAGATCAAGGACATTCTCGACGCGCTCGACCCGGCGGTTCGCGCGGACACGACGATCATCTTCATCGGCGACAACGGCACGCCGTCGGGCGTGACCCGCAACCCGTTCGATTCGGCGCATGCCAAGGGCACCGTGTACGAGGGCGGCATCAACGTTCCGCTGATCGTCGTGAGCCCACACATCGACGTCGCCGACCAGGGCACGGAGAGTCTCGCGCTGGTGCAGTCGGTGGACATCTTCGCCACCATCGCCGACATCGTCGGTCTGGCGTCCGGCGCCGAGGACTCGGTGAGCGTGCTCCCCTACCTCGAGGATCCGACGCTGCCGACCCGGCCGATCCGCCCGTTCGCCTACGCCGACCAGTTCGATCCGAACGGCGTCGGTGGCCCGTACACGTCACACGAGCGCGCGATCACCGACGGCCAGTACAAGCTCATCTGGCGCGACGACGTCTTCGAGGAATTCTTCGACCTGACCACGCACCCGTTCGAAGACCTGAACCGCCTCCCCTACGACTCCATGAGCGATGAGTATCAGGACGCCTACGACATCCTCGCGCAGCAGATGGACAGCGTGGAGCTCTCGGGCGACGTGGCGTGCCCGGCGCAGACCGACCTCGCGTGCACGACGGGCTACCTGAAGGCCTCGATCGACTGGCGGGTGTCCGGCGGCGAGAAGGACAAGCTGAAGGTCAAGCTCTCTAACGGACCGACGCTCGCGCAGACCGACTACGGCGACCCCGTGATCGCAGACGGCACCGGCTACTCGCTGTGCGTGTACGACGACGCCGACGCGCTCGCCGCCGAGCTGCGTGTGGTGCGCGGCGGCCAGCTGTGCTCGGGCAAGGAATGCTGGAAGACCGTCGGCGGAGACGTGCCCACGGGCAAGGGCTACAAGTACAAGGACAAGCCCGCGACGGCCACCGGCGTCATCAAGGCCCAGCTACGCGACGGCGATGCCGGCAAGTCGAAGTGGAAGCTCGACGGGCGTGGCGAGAACCTCCCCGACGGCGTCACCGAGACGCTTATCTCGACGACCTCGGCCACGATCCAGTTTCGCGGCAACGATGTCACCAGCTGCCTGTCGGCGACCGTGACGGACATCTCCACGCAGGATGCGGAGCGCTTCAAGGCGCGCGAGTAGAACGCTCTCGCCCATCGCCACCTACGGCGCCGCGTTCCGTACCACCCTCACCTTCTCCAGCGTCACCAGCCCATCGCCCACCATCTCGGTCACACGCGCCATGACGCGATCGATGTTCTCGCGGCTGTCGACCACCTCGACGACCACGGGCAGATCCTGGCTCACCCTCAGAAGATTCTCGCTGTGCAGCTGGCTCCCGGCACCGAAGCCGAGCACCCCGCGTAGCACCGTTGCGCCGGCGATGCCCTCGCGCCTCAGCTCCTCGACCAGGGCCTGGTACAGGGGGCGGCGACCGTGCTTGTCGGCCTCGCCGATGAAGATTCGCATGAGTACCCGTTCGTCTTCGAGCACGGCCATCACACACCTCCCACTGCTGCGCGCGCCACGGTGAAGCCGGCCCAGGTGGCCAGCAGGCCGAGCGCGAGCTGGGCACCGACGTTGGCAAGCGCCAGGTTCCAGGCGCCGTCCTCGGCGTAGCGGACCGTCTCGTAGCCGAACGTCGAGAACGTCGTGAACGCGCCGAGAAAGCCGATGGCGAGCGCGAAGCGCACGGTGCGCGGAACGATGTCGGTGGTGACGCCCACCTGCATGAGCAGGCCGAGCAGGAAGCAGCCCACGACGTTGACGACGAGCGTGCCGTACGCGAAGCCTTCACCGAGAATCCGGTAGGCCCAGCCGCTCATCGCGTAGCGCCCCACCGTGCCGATGGCGCCGGCAACGGCGAGCGCGAGTATTTCAGACCACCCCGACACGATCTCCACCTGGCCGGTCGACTGCGAGTGCGCGCGACGACCGCATGGAAGGCTAGCCCCGGCCTGCCGACAGTGGAACGGGCCCGCGCACACGCACGCGTCTTGCGCCCCATCGCCGAGACAGCCACAATCGGGCGGCCGGTCGAGGCGTTCGTCGATTCGCCTGCCCGGATTTCAGCCGTGAGCCTGCCGCGTAACCCCACCCGTTCCGTCCGCATCGGATCGATCACGATCGGTGACGGTCAGCCGCTGGCCATCCAGAGCATGTGCGCGACGAAGACCGAAGACGTCGAGGCGACCACGGCCCAGGTGAACGACCTGGAACGCGCGGGAGCCAGCGTGGTGCGCATCGCCGTCGACAGCAAGCGCGAGGCGGCGGCGCTGGCCGAGATCCGCGAGCGCACGACGGCGAACCTGTCCGTCGACCTGCAAGAGAACTACCGTCTGGCCGCCGAGGTCGCGCCGTACGTCGACAAGGTCCGCTACAACCCGGGGCATCTCTACCACCACGAGAAGGAGAAGCCCTGGCAGGACAAGGTACGCTTCATCGCCGAGGTGGCCGCCGAGCACGACTGCGCCCTGCGCGTCGGCGTGAACTGCGGCTCGGTCGACCCGGCCAAGGCCGAGAAGTACGACTCCGGCGACTCGCTGTCGCCCATGCTCGAGAGCGCGCTCGACCATTGCGAGCTACTCGACGGCATCGGGTTCACTCGCTACTGCGTGTCGCTGAAGGACTCCGACCCGGCCCAGGTCATCGACGTGAACCGCCGCTTCGCCGAGCAGCGCCCCGACGTGCCGCTGCACCTCGGCGTCACCGAGGCCGGCATGCCCCCCGACGGCGTGATCAAGACACGCATCGCGCTGGAGCAGCTCGTGAGCCGCGGCATCGGCGACACCATCCGGGTGTCACTGACGGTCCCGAACGCGCGCAAGGGCGAGGAGATCGACGCCGGGCGGCAGATCCTCGCCGACATCGCCGCCGGGCGCGTGCGCAGCGTGGTCGATTACGGCCTCGACGAGCTCAACATCATCTCTTGCCCGAGCTGCTCGCGCGTGGAGAACGAGGCGTTCATCGAGCTCGCCGCCGACATCAAGGAGCTCACCGCCTACGCCCGCGACCACAAGATCACCATCGCCGTGATGGGCTGCCGCGTGAACGGGCCGGGTGAGACCGACGACGCCGACCTCGGGCTGTGGTGCGCGCCGACGTTCGTGAATCTCAAGCGCGGCGAGGAAAGCGTGGGCGCGTTCCCCTACGACGAGATCCTGCCGAGGCTCAAGCAAGAGCTCGACGAGCTCATCGCGCGCCGCGCGAGCGCCTGAGCCGGCGCGGACCTCGATCCCGTGATGCCGAGTCAGCGGGTGCTGACGTCGTCGTCGGTCTGGGCCATCGACCCGTTGCCACCACGCACCGCCGTCTCGTCGTCGTCGTGATGAGCGGCCGAGCCGTTGCCGTGCAGGCCGTGTAGCTCGGCCATGGCCGGGTCGGGAGGATTGAGCCGGCGCGGCGGCGGATAGCCGGTCCACAGGCGACCGGGGAACTCGCCCGCCTCGAGCCGCGGCCTGAGAGCCGCCCACGCCTCGGCGTTACGTGCCGTGCGCGCCGGATCCTCGGCCTTGAACCTGACGGCCATTGCCTCGACCCGCTCCATGTAGTTCTCGAGCGCCGCGGCCGAACGCTTGAGCACCGTACGCTCCGGAACCAGGCTGAGCAGCCCCTTGAGCCGGAACACGAACGTGAACACGGTCAGCGACTCGCCGCGCTCGGGATCCCAGAAGTACGAGTGTGAGCCCTCGTTGCGCTCGAAGTCGCCCTCGACCTGAGCCCAGCACTGGCCGGTCGGGGGAACCGGGTAGGCCGAGGCCAGGGTGTACTGAAACGTGGGCAACACGAACATGCCCGGGTCGAGGACGTTCGTGAACAGCTTGCCGAAGCGGTCACGCTCGAGGACGACGACCTCCTCGATCTCGCTGACGAACTCCCTGGCCAGGCTCGAATCGGTCGAGAGATCGAACAGCCAGACCGGATCGGCGGCCAGGTAGCCGATGGCCTGCGCCATGCGCTCACCCGCGGCCGGCTCGACGATGCGCATGACGATCTCGCCTCGCTCGACCTCTTCCCACTCCGCGGGCGAGAGCTCGACGTTCTCGACGCCGGGGATGGGCGGGCAGTGCGGCGCCCTCGGAGGCGTGGTCAACTCGAGATAGGCATCGGCCCGGCCGGCCACGAGCAGCAGGCAGAACGCCGCGCAGCAGGCCAGCCACGGCCTGGTATCCGGACCTCGATGCAGCATCGTCGTCAACGCTAACACGCACGCAGCGTTCGTACACGCCCCATCGCGGGCGGCGCCGAAGTTGTACCCGGTTGGTCGTGTGGTAGATGACAATCTGACCCGTCGGGGTGGCTCCAGCCGCGCCGGGCCGATCGACCGTGAGTGCAGCTCGGACAGCGATAGACGTCGCCGCCTCGCTCGAACACCGGCTCGCCGAACTCGACCGCAGCGAGATTCGACGACGCTACCTCGAAGCCGACGAGCTCGTGTTCATCGAGGACTTCCTCCCTGCCGACCTGCTCGAGCACTGTCTGCTCGAGCTCGACACGGTGCTGCCCCACGTGCATCGCAACTTCATCCCGCGCCACAAGAAGGGCGGCGCGGTGGGCTTCGATACCCTGTCGCACCTGGCGCCGACGATTCGCGACCTGTACCTCGACGCGGGATTCATCGAATTCGTGCGGGAGATCTGCGGAGAAGGCGTGGATCCCTGCCCCGGCTCCGATCTGCACCGCTGCGCGCTGTACTGCTACACCGAGCCGGGCGACCACATCGGCTATCACTACGACAACTCCTACTACCTCGACCGACGCTACACCGTGCTGCTGGGGCTGCGCGACGAGTCGTCGTGCAAGCTGGCGTGCCGCCTTCACACGCGAAACGACGGCGTCGAACCGGTCGAGTTCGAGCTCGCCACCCCACCCGGCTCGCTGGTGATTTTCAACGGCGACAAGGTTCAGCACGCGGTCACACCGCTCGGTCAAGGGGAAGCGCGCCACGTGATCACCATGCAGTACGTGACCGACGCCGGCATGCACCCGTTCCTGCGCTTCGTCTCCGACATGAAGGACGCCATCGCCTACTTCGGCTTTCGCAAGGTGTTCAGCCGCGAGCGGCCGCCGGCCGGGCCAGCGCCGGACCAGGCCGTCAGAGATTGATGCGTGTGTCGACCGGCTTGCCTCTCGCGATGACGGGCGATATTTTTCAGTGGTTCGCCTGCCGTCGCCGAGCCGGGCGAGACACGTAGCCAATGCGAACGCTCCGCAAGCGACTCTCGCAACCGGGCCCCGCGCTCGTTGCCGGTGCTCACAATGCACTGTCGGCTCGCCTGGTCGAGGAGGCCGGCTTCGACGCCGTCTGGGCTTCGGGCTTCGAGATCAGCGCCGCCCACGGCCTTCCCGACGCCAACATCCTCACCATGGTCGAGCAGCTCGAGGCGGCACGGCAGATGGCCGGCGCGGTCGACATCCCCGTGATCGCCGACTGCGACGCCGGCTTCGGCAACGCGATCAACGTGCTGCGCATGACGCGCGAATACGAGCACGCCGGTGTCGCCGGGATCTGCATCGAGGACAACCTGTTCCCCAAGCGCTGCAGCTTCTACCAGGGAGTGCGCCGCGAGCTGGCGAGCATCGACGAGCACAGCGGCCGCATCCGCGCGGCGCTCGGCGCGCGCACCAGCCGCGACTTCGTCGTCATCGCCCGTACCGAGGCGCTGATCGCGGGCTACGGCATCCAGGAAGCGCTGGCGCGCGCGCACGCCTACGCCGACGCCGGCGCCGACCTGATCCTCGTTCACTCCAGGTCCGAGAAGCCCGACGAGCTGCGAGCGTTCGCCGAGCGCTGGCACCGCCCGGTTCCGCTGGTGAGCGTGCCTACCTGCTACAAGGAGACGTCGGCCGCCGAGCTCGACGAGCTCGGTTACAAGGTGGTGATCTTCGCGAACCACGGGCTGCGCGCATCGGTGAAGGCCATGCAGGGCACGCTCGCTCGCCTGCGAGAGACGGCCACTGCGGCCTCGGTCGACGACGACATCGTCGCGCTCGACGAGATCTACCGGCTGGTCGGCGTCGACGAGCTGCGGGCTGACGAGGAGAGCTACCTGCCGGGCCGTGCCGGCGACGTGCGCGCCGTGATCCTGGCCGCCGGCGCCGACAAGCAGCTGCTGCCGCTCACCGAGAATACGGCGAAGTGCATGCTCGACGTGAAGGGGCAGACCATCCTCGACCGCCAGGTCGAGCTGCTCAACTGCTTCGGTATCAAGGACATCGCGGTCATCCGCGGATACTGCAAGGAGAGCATCGCGCTGCCGAGCCTGCAGTATTTCGACAACGACGACTACGCGACCACCGGAGAGGCGAGGTCGTTGTTCACCGCCGGCGACTTCCTCGAGGGCCGCGTGGTGGTGCTGTACGGCGACATCCTGTTCGAGCGTCACGTGCTCGAACGCCTGCTCGCGAGCCGCGAGGACGTCACGGTGGTCGTCGATCGATCATGGACCGACCATCGCGGCGAGAATGCGCTGCCCGGCCAGCCCGACCTCGTGCGCCTGGCCAATCACGGGCCGTCCGCGCCGCGCCAGCTTACGCTCGAGACCACGGCGAACGTCACGCAGATCTCGCACGAGCTGGATCCGAACGAGGCCGACGGCGAGTTCATCGGCATGATGATGCTGTCGCCCGACGCCACCGCGCGCGTGCGCGAGCTGTGGCACCGCGTCGGCACGGCGCAGCCGCACCGCTTCGGCGACGCAGACGGCCCGCAGCGTGCCTCGCTGCCCGACCTCGTGACCGAGCTCGTGCGCAGCGGCGAGGACGTGGCGGCGCTGGAGATCTACAAGGGCTGGATGGAGGTGGACTCGTTCGAGGACTACCGGCGCATGTGGGCCGGCGCCGTCCGCTAGCGGGCCGCCAGCCGGCCGCGCGATGACCGACCACCGACATCAGCCGTCGTCCATGACGGGATCGACACTCCTCTCGCAGCTGCACGAGAACGGATTCGACTTCTTCACCGGCGTACCGTGCTCGCTTCTCGACGGTCTGTACCGCGCCCTGCTCGATGGCGACGCGTCGGTGCGGGCACCGCTCATCGAAGCGGTGCGCGAGGACGAGGCCATCGGCCACGCGGCAGGCGCCTACCTTGCAGGCAGGCGGCCGGTGGTGATGATGCAGAACTCCGGGCTCGGCAACTCGCTCAACGCCATCATCTCGCTCAGTCAGATCTACGCCCTGCCGTTCCTGCTTCTGGTCACGTGGCGCGGATTCGAGGGCAACGACGCGCCCGAGCACCTGGTGATGGGACGGGCCATGCCCGCCATTCTCGAGGCCGTCGAGCTGCCGTTCGAGGTGCTCGACCCGGTCGACGCCGACGGCCAGCTCGCCCGCGCACGCGAGAACATCGTCGCCGGCCGACCCTCGGCGCTGGTCGTGAAGAAGGGTGTCGTCACATGACACGCGAGGACGCGGTCGCGACCGTGAGCGCCTGCGTGGCGACCGACACCGCGGTGGTGGCGTGCAACGGCCACATCTCACGCGTGCTGCACGCCGTGGACGACCGGCCCGGCAACTTCTACATGATCGGCTCGATGGGCATCGCACCGTCGATCGCGCTCGGCATCTGCCTGGCCCGCCCCGGCAAGCACGTGGCGGTGTTCGACGGTGACGGCAACGTGCTCATGGGGCTCGGCAACCTGGCGTCGGTGGGCGCCCGACCACGGGCACGACTCACGCACTTCTGCTTCGACAACGGCAGCCACGCCTCCACCGGCGGGCAGCCCACGATCTCCGATCGCGTCGACCTGGCGGCGGTGGCCTCGGCGGCCGGTTACCGCTGGGCACGGACAGCGAACGGTCACGAGGACCTCGCCGAGCTGGCACGCGAGGCGCTGGCGCACGACGGGCCGGCGTTCCTGCTCGTCAAGGTCGAGCCGGGCGGCCTACCGGCCGCGACCGCGCGCGTGGCCCTGTCGCCGCAGGAGATGACGGCGCGGATGAAGCGGGCCCTGGAGCCCGGCTGACGTGGGCATCGAGCGCGACATCCTGCTCAATCCCGGCCCCGTCAACGTGAGCGAACGCGTGCGCGCGGCGCTCACCCGCGGCGACGCCTGTCACCGCGAGCCCGAGGTCGCGGCGAGCGTCGCCGGGGTGCGCCGCGCGTTGCTCGATCTGTTCGCGCCGGCCGACGAGTTCGACGCCGTGCTCTTCACGGGCTCCGGAACCGCGGCCATGGAAGCGGCGGTGTGCAGCACGCCGGCGCCCGGCGCCGGGCTGCTGGTGATCGACAACGGTGTGTATGGCGCGCGGCTCGCGGCGATCGCCGAGGCTCATTCGATCGCCACCGAGCGAATCACGTGCGCGTGGGACGAGCGCCCCGATCTCGACCGCATCGACGCCGCGCTCGCAGCCGACGGCGCGATCGACTCGATTGCACTGGTCCACCACGAGACGACCACCGGCCTCATCAATCCGGTGGAAGCCGTGGGGCGACTGGCCCGCAAACATGGCAAGCGCTTCATCCTGGACACCGTGAGCGGGCTGGCCGGCGAGGCGCTCGACCTGGAGCGCGCGGGTGTCGACGTGGCCGTGAGCACCGCCAACAAGTGCATCGCAGGGATCCCGGGCATCGCGTTCGTGCTGGTGAGGCGCACACTGCTCGAGCGCCTGCGATCCCAGCCCGACCGATCGGTGTACCTGAGCATCGCGCTCAACCACGCGGCACAGGCCGACGCCTGCGGCGCGTTCACGCCGGCGATCCAGGTGCTGTGGGCGCTCGAAGAGGCCCTGCGCGAGCTCGCCGAGGAAGGCGTCGACGCGCGCATCGCGCGATTCGCCGGCGCGAGCTCACTGATACGCAAGGCCGGCGACGAGCTGGGGCTCACGCGTCTGATCGCGCCCGAGCTGAGCTCGAACACGATCACGGCGTTCGAGCTGCCCACCGGCCGCAGCTACGCGTGGCTGCACGATGCGTGCAAGAAACGCGGCTTCGTGATCTACGCAGGCCAAGGGCCGCTCGAGGGACGCATCTTCCGCGTGGCCACCATGGGGCAGGTGGCCACCGCCGACTACGAGCGCTTCACGGACGTGCTGAGATCGCTGCTGTCATGAACGCGCGCGCCATCGTCCTCGCCGATTCCCGCACCGCCCACCTTCGTGTGGCGGCGCTGTCGTTGCTCGAGCGCCTGATCGTCGCGCTTCGCCGCGGCGGCTGCTCGCACATCACTGTGGTGGCCGACGGGCCGCTCCCCGACATGGAGCGAGTGCGCGCGCTCGACATCAAGATCGACGTGGCACGCGTGATGCCGTCGGTCGCCGACCCGGCTGTGGTCGCAAGCACCGGCATGCTCGTGAGGGCGCCCGATGTGAGTCGCGTGATCCGCGAGGACGCACGCCTCGTCGCCGCCGACGGCACGCCGTTGCCGCTCGGCGTGGTGAGCAGATGGACGCAATCGATGGTCACGACGCCGGGGGCCGCTTTCGAGCGAGCGCTGGCCGACCGCCCGTGCGTCGTGAGCGACGGCAGCGCCACGCGCGTCAGCTCACCGGCCGACATGGGGACGGCCACACGAACGTTCTGGTCCTCGCTCAAGAGCTCCACCGACAGCATGCTCGACCGCTTCGTGAACCGGCCCCTTTGCCGCCCGCTGTCGAAGCTCCTGGTTCACACGGCGGTCACGCCGAACCAGGTCTCGGTTGCGGCGCTGGCGATCGGACTGGCGGCCGCCTACAGCTTCTCGCTCGCCACCTACACCAGCACGATCGTGGGCGCGTTGCTGTTCCAGCTCGCGGCCGTCGTCGACTGCCTGGACGGCGACCTGGCCTTCGCCGTGTTCAAGGAATCCACGCTCGGCAAGTGGCTCGACATCACGCTCGACCAGATCGTCCACTGGGCGCTGTTCGTCGGCATTGCCGTGGCCGTCGCGCGCACCAGTCCCGAGACGCCGGTGGTCGCGCTGCTGGCGAGCACGGTGATCGGCATGCTGATCGCGTTCACGGTAGTGATACGCGGGATGCTGCAGCCGCCCGAGCACCGCAACCCCACCCTGGCCACGCTCGTCGACACGTTTGAGAACCGCGACTTCTCCGTCGCGCTCCTGATCTTCGCCCTGGTCGGCAAGCTCGAGCTGTTCCTGTGGTGTGCCGCGTTCGGCGTTCACGTGTTCTGGCTCGTGGCCCTGGCCGTTCAGGTACTGTCGACGGTCCGGAGGCGCCCCGCACGAGAGTCGGCGTGAAGGCGGCGCTCCGCCTCCTGGTCCTGGCGCTCGCCGCCGCCCTGTTCGCCTGGTTCGTCGACGAGGCAGGTCCCGGCGAGATCCTCGCCACGTTCTCGAAGCTCGGCGCGCGCTCGGTGCTCGTGATCCTGCCTTATGCGCTGGTCTACGCGTGCGACACGCTCGGCTGGCACTTCGCGTTCGCCGGCACCACGCGCCCTCGTCTGCGCTACTGGCTGGAGTTCAAGCTCAGGATGGCGGGCGAGGCGGTGAACAACATCGTTCCGTCGGCGATGATCGGCGGCGAGCCGGTGAAGGTCTACCTGGCCGGCAAGCACGGCGTTTCCACACTGGCCGCAGCCCAGAGCGTGGTGGTGGCGAAGACCACGATGACGCTCGCCCAGGTCGTCTTCATCGCGCTGGGCGCGCTGGCCGCGACCCACACCCTGGCGGCCGGCTCGCCGGCCCACCGAGCCATGCTGATCACGACAGCGCTGGCCGCCGCGGTCGTCGTCGCGCTGTTCTGGCTGCAGCGCCGCGGCATGTTCACCGGCCTGCTCGACCTCGCGCGCGCCTGCCACGTTCGCGTGCAAGCGCTCGAGAGCCGCGAGTCACACCTGCGTGAGCTCGACGAGACGATCCGGACGTTCTACCGCGACGACCGCGCGCGATTCGCTCTCAGCACCGGCTTCCACCTGGTCGGCTGGATCGTGGGGTTCGTGGAGATCCTGCTCGTCAGCCACCTCGTCGGCGTACCGCTGCACTGGACGCAGGCCTTCGCCATCGAAGCCTTCGCGGCGGTCGCGAAAGGCCTCGGCGCCTTCATGCCCGGCTCCATCGGCGTGCAGGAATCCGGCATCCTCCTGCTGTTTCGTCTGTTCGGCCTGCCCGACGCGCTCGGCGTGTCGTACGCCATCTTGCGCCGCGGGCGCGAGCTGGTGTGGGTGGGCCTCGGCGGCGCGTTCCTGTTCAGCGAGGAAACCAGCGTCCGCTCGCTCGCGGAACACGTGCGGGCGCAGGAGAGCGACGGGTGAAGCACGCCGTGATCTACGCCGCCGGCCGCGGCAGCCGTCTCGGCGCGGGGCACGAGGACGGTCACAAGGTGCTGCTGGAGATCGGCGGCCGGACCTTGCTCGAACGGCACGTCGGACACCTGCGCGGCATCGGAGTGGAGAAGCTCACGGTCGTCACCGGCCATGCATCGGGGCTCGTGGAAGAAGAGCTCGGGCGCCTGCGTGGTCGATGCGGCCTGCGACTGGCGAGCGTGCACAACCCCGACTACCTCGAGGGCAGCGTGCTGAGCTTCGAGGTGTCGATCCCGACGCTCGAGGCAGCCGGCGACAGCGTATTGCTGATGGACGGCGACGTGCTGTACGCCCACGCCATCCTCGAGAGGCTCGCACGTTCGCCCGCCCCCACCGCACTGCTGATCGACCGCAACTACTCGACCGACGATGACGATCCGGTGCTCGTCCCGATGGTGGACGGGCGACCGGTGGATTTCCGCAAGCGCTGGAGCGGACGGGCGGACGCGGTGGGCGAATCGATCGGGTTCTTCAAGGTGGCGAACGCCGACCTGCCGCTGCTCGTCGCGCAAACGAGGGCGCGCCTCATCGGTGAGGCGCGCAAGGACTCCTACGACGAGGTGCTGCGCGAGATGGTGGTGACCGGTCGCTTCGGCTGCGTCGACGTCACCGGTCTCCCCTGGACAGAGATCGACTTTCCATCCGACCTCGAGCGCGCGCGGAACCGAGTCCTGCCGGCGATCCTGAACGAGGATGGTACGAGTGACGTAGTCTGAGCTCGAGCAACGCCGGCAGCAGTACCAGGTTGGCGACCACCGCCAGCCCCACGCCGATGGCGAGCAGCTGCCCCATGCTGGCCATGCCCCGGTGACTGGCGATGGCAAGCGTACCGAAGCTGGCGATCGTGGTAAGCGAGCTGAAAAGCACGGCGTGCGCCGTGCTCGTCTCGAGCAGATGGTCGGCCGTCGCGCCCTCCTGACGCGAGCGCTCCACCAGGTGGATGCCGCTGTCGACACCGATCCCCAGCAGGAGCGGCAACACGATGATGTCGGCGAAGTTGAACGGAATGCCCACGAGCACGCCGGCGGCGGCCGTGAGCAACCCGGCCAGCGCGAGCGGCGCCATCACCATCGCAGTGTCGCCCACCGTGCGCCAGATCAGGAACAGCAGCAGCGCGATCACGACCACAGCGGCACCGAGAGCCTGGCGCAGCGCGCGCACCGCCTCGCGGCTTGCCTCGTACACGTTCACCGCGCTCCCGGTCGCGTCGGGCGCGACGGCTCGAATGGCGGTCACGAATCGAGCAAGCGCAGCGGTGTCGGAGAGATCCTCGGCGGGAAACACGCGAACGCGCACCGAGCCGTCATGCGAGACCATCCGGTCGAGCAAGCTGCGCGGCAGGCTCTCCAGCGTGATCGGCCCGGCGTTGACCAGCAGGTCGAGCGTACGGAGCTGGCCCGGCAGCGAGGCAAGTAGCCCCTGCTCGATGTCGCCGACCAGACTGCCCACGTCGGCGCCCGAGTCGACGCGGCCGAGCACCACGTCGATGCTCGCGCGAGCATCGGCCGCGGCCGCGGCCAGCTCGATGCCGTGAGTCGCAGCATCGAGGCGAGCCAGATCACTCGCGAGCTCTCGCAGCGCGGCCACCTGCTCGTGTAGCTCGGGCCGCGACGGGGAACCGTCGGCACCGGGAGGTGGCGCCAGGAACAGCGCAACGTCTTCGATGATCTCGAGCTTGCGCTCCTGATCGGTCGGAACGAAGTCGGCGACGGTGATCGCACGCTTCACCGCGTCGAGCTCACGCAGACGCCCGGCGAGCGCGTCGGCGACGTCGAGATCGACGGCCACCACGCTGATGTCCAGAGGCGACTCACCGCGCGCCGCGACGAGATCCTCGAACGTCTTCACCGACTCGGCCGACGGATCCCGCAACGCAACCGGATCGGCATCGAAGTAGACCCCCGGCATGAGCGCCAGGCTCGCCAACCCGAGCAGCACCGCCGCGGCCGTCACGGCGCGCGGGTGGCGGCTCGGGAACGACGGCAGGAAATGCCAGCGCGGCATCGCGCTCGACCTGGTCGACGGTGCTGCGCTGCGCAGGCTGATCAGCGCCGGCAACACGGTCAGCGTGCCCGCGAGGCTGACGAACATGCCGGTGCCGGCGATCAGGCCGAGCTCGGCGACACCCTCGAAATCGGTGGGAACGAACGCGTAGAAACCGATCGCCGTGGTGAGCGCGCACAGCGCGATCGAGCCGCCCACCGTACGCCCGCTCTCCACCAGCGCACGATCGCGAGTCTCGCCGCTGCCGACGAGCTCCTGGTAACGCATGCAGAAGTGCAGGCCGAAGTCGACGCTCAGGCCGATGAACAGGACCGCGAACGCGACCGATATGACGTTGAGATGGCCGATCGCCGCGGCAGCGAAGCCGGCGGTCCAGATGAGACCGAGCACCAGCGTCACGAGCGTCGCCAGCAGCAGCCGCAGCGAGCGCAGCGCCGCGTACAGCAGCGCGCCGACCAGGAAGAACGAGATCACGCCGGCGACAGCCGCCTGTGACTGCACGCCCTGCATCTCCTCGTACGACAGCGCGACATCGCCCGTGATCCGGACACGAACGCCGTTGGGCTCCTCCAGCTCCAGCTCGCGAACGTAACGGCGCAGCGTCTCCAGCGGTGTGCGCGCGGCGACGAAGTCGGACATGTCGAGGACCGGCCGCGTGAGGATCACCCGACGTCGATCGTCGACGTCGAGATCGCGCCCGGCGACCACCTCGGCCCACGACAGCTCGGCGCGCTCGCCCCTCACGCGTGCGTCGACGGTCACGGCGAATCTCTCGAGCATCGGCCGCAGCTCGTCGCCCTCGACGTCCCCTTCGCGAACCGCCTCGGCGCCGCGGCCCATGAGCTCGGCGAGCCCGCGCAGCGTACCGTCGCGCGCGAGCCCGGCCAGGTACGGCTGTACCCGGGCCATGCGGTCGGCGAAGTCCTGCAGCTCCTCGACGTCCATGTACAGCAGCGCATGCTCTTCGAAGAACGCGCCCTGCGGCAAGAACACGGCCTGGAACAGGTCCGGTGCCGCACGCATCCGTTCGGCCAGCGCAGCCGCCGCGTCGCGAGCTCGCACCGACGTCTCTGCGTCGATCACGACCAGGATGTTCTCGCTCAGCGCGGGAAACGTGCGGTTGTACTCGATCTCCAGCGCCCGGTAGTGGACCTCCTCGGAGAACATCTGGTTGACGTCGGCGTTGACGCCCAGGTGACCGGCCGTGTAGGTCGCCACCGCCACGGTCGCCGCGACGATCGCCAGCAGCAGCGGCAGCGGCCTCCGACTCGCCGCCTCGACCCAGCCGGCGGTGACGCGCCCGACGACCCCTTCGATCCTTCCTCTCATGGCTGGCCTGACTCCGGGGCTCCTGCGGGAAATCGGCGGCAAACACGGACCGGGGGGTGCTCGGATCGGCCGCGTCAGCGCGGCCCGTCGGATCGATCCCGGCCGGCGCCGTCGTGTTCGGATTGGCGCAACAGTATAGGTATACTTCTACCGGGAGCGAGCGGGAGGCTCACGAGCCATCCGGCTGCGCCCCAGATCCGGCATCATGATCAGGCTAGCCCTGTCGCTACCGCTTGCCGCCGCGTTGACGCTGGCGTCCGTTCCCGGTCACAGCGAGCCGGAACCCGTCGCTGCCGACGTCGAGCAGCCGGCGTCCGAAGCAGCCGCAACCGACGTGGGCACGCCGCCGGCGGCAACCACAGACACCGACGCCGACACGGAAAGCGCGAACGAGAGCGGTGTCGATGCAGCACCCGTGGCCGAGCCGGGCGGCGATGCCGGTGCGGCCGACGATGCCGCCGGGGCAGCAAGCCCAGCGGAGACCGACACGGGCACCGCGGCCGAGAGCGAGGTCGGTGCGGCCGACGATGCCGCCGGGGCAGCAAGCCCAGCGGAGACCGACACGGGCACCGCGACCGAGAGCGAGATCGGCGCAGCCGACGATGCCGCCGGGGCAGCAAGCCCCGCCAAGACGCCGACGGACACCGATGGTTCAGCCGAGGTCGTCGTCGAACCACCCGACGGCCCGAGCGAGACGCCGCGCGGGACCGTCGACGCGCTTCACGGCCAGCTACTGTCGGTGATGCGCAACGCGACCACCCTTGGATACCAGGGGCGCTACGATCGCCTCCTCCCGGCACTGGCCGCGGCCTACGACCTCGACTTCATGGCCAACAAGGCAGCCGGTCGGCACTGGCGAGAGCTCGACGAGCAGGGTCAGCAACGCTGGACCAACGCGTTCAAGCGTTTCACGGCCGCGACCTACGCCAGCCGCTTCAAGGGCTTCTCGGGACAGAGCTTCGAGACGCTCGGCAACGAGCCGGCGAGTCACGAGACCATTCTCGTTCGAACTCGGGTGAACGATCCCGAGGGCGAAAACGTCGACCTGAACTACCGCCTGCGCGAGACAGACGCCGGCTGGAAGATCATCGACGTTTACCTGAACGGGTCGGTCAGCGAGCTTGCGCTACGACGTGCAGAATACTCGACCGCGTTCGATCGCAACGGTCTCGATGAGGTGATCGCGAGCCTCGAAAATAAGATCGACGACCTCTCGGTGAGCACGGAAAACTGACGGCCTCACCGTCGTCCGACGCAACGCGAGCCGGCCTTTCCCCTACCCCACCGAGGTGCGCTGTATCCGGCGGCCCTCCGTGACGCCCCCAGATCTCATCGATACGACGCTGGTAATACGCGTTGCGTAGCGCAGCGTAGTAATCGAGCGACGACTCCTCGAGCGCCCGCATGGCGTCGAAGTGCGCCTCGAGCGTTGCCAGACCCGAGCTACCGCCCAGGAACAGCCGCTGCGTCGGCCCCAGGAAATACGTCGTGGGGTGAAACGCCGAATCGATCACCGTTCCGGCACCGTCGCGCATGGTGCTCGGGCCGAGGACCGGAAGCAGCAGGTAAGGTCCGCTGCCCACCCCGTAGCGGGCCAGGGTCTGGCCGAAGTCGGCATGATGGCGGGCGTAGCCCATGTGTTCCGCCGCGTCGAACAGACCTGCGACGCCGAAGGTGGTGTTGAGGAACAGTCGTCCCAGCGTGGTTCCCGCGTCGGTCCCCTCGCCCTGCAGCACGTCGTTGACGAAGACCGCAGACCCGCCGAGGTTCAAGAAGAAGCGCTGCACGGCATCGCGGCCGCCCTCGGGCAGGATGAAACGGTATACGCGCGTGAGCGGGTCGAGAACGTAGTCGGTGAATCCGCGGTTGAAGATCAGGATCTTGCGGTTCAGGCCTTCCATGGGATCGGGAAATCCCAGCGGCTGGTCGTCGAGCTCCAGGTCGAACTCGTCGTCGAACAGCGGGTCGGGCTCGTGCGCCACCGGCGCGGCCGTGGCAGCCGCGCCCTCGGCGCTCGGCGCGTCATCGGCGGCGGCCGTCGGTGCGACGGATGCTGCAGTAAAGAGGATGGTCGCGAGCAGGAAGGCGAGCGTGCCGGCCCTATTCGCTTGACTTACCATACATATGTCTGGTACAACTCATTCCAGTACAGAGAGCGCGAAACGCCCCGGCACGAAAAACCTGGAATGATGCCGGCCCCGAGGTCCGGATTCGCAACCCCGAACCTCTAGAGATTACCGCACTCGCGCCTGGATTTCGACGCCCCTGGCACCGTTGCCGCGAATAGAAGCGATCCGGACCGGAAGAACACAGCCGAAGAACATGGGACGCACACCAGCAGGACAGACCAGACGACGCATCTACGAATTCGTGCGCGGACGTCTGCTCGACGGCGCTCCTCCGACGATCCGTGAGGTCCAGGAAGCATTCGGCTTTCGCGCCGTGCAATCGGCCCGCGAACACCTCGAGGCCCTGGTGGCCGAGGGGCTTCTCTCCAAGGATCCAGGCCGCTCACGCGGCTACCGCCTGCCCGAGGCCAATGGCCCGCAGATCCCCACCCGCCTGGTACCGCTGCTCGGACACGTACAGGCCGGCGAGCTCACCACGGCCCTGGAAGAACCGGAAGGCTACCTGCCCATCCGCTCGCGGCAGCCGGAAAAAGAGCTGTTCGCCCTGCGCGTGCGCGGCGAGTCCATGAGCGGGGTCGGCATTCTACAAGACGACATCGTCGTCGTGCGCCAGCAGCCCACCGCCAGAAATGGTGAAATCGTGGTAGCCCTGGTCGGCGACGAGGCCACCGTCAAGCGTTTTCACCGAAGCGGCCAGCGTGTCGAGCTGCGCCCTGAAAATCCCGATTTCGACGTCATCTCCCCCGAGCCCGGGGAGCTCAGCCTGCTGGGCAAGGTCATCGAGGTTCACCGCTACCTCGAACACCCCCCACTGCTTCACCACCAGTGAGAAATGACCGATCCCCCCACAGCCCTGCCGGCTGAGCTTTCCCGGGCACAATCTCCCCAAACCGCTCCTCCAGCACCGCCCGTCCGGCCCGAGCCAACCGGGTCGGGCGGGCTCCCCCACCAACCCCACGGGGAGCGCTCACCACTGGACCGTTCCGGTTCGTGGTCGCGGGAGCAGCTCACGGGGCGGCTGGCCGAGCTCTCGTCATGGGGCAGCGGCGCAGCGCTCACCCTGGCGTTCCAGCTCGTGCTCGAGGCCCAGCATCAAGGAGAGCCGGTGGCCTGGGTCACCACGCCCTCCAGCTCGTTCTTTCCACCCGACGTGGCACGCAGCGGAATCGACCTCGACGCCCTGCCAGTGATTCGCGTGCCCGACGGCCGGGCGGCGGCGCGGGCAGCCGACAAGCTCGTACGGTCGGGAGCCTTCGGGCTGGTGATCGTCGACCTCGGCGCCGGGCCCCAGCTGCCCATGCCCATGCAGAGCCGGCTGCTCGGCCTGGTGGGCAAGCACGACACGGCCCTGCTCTTTCTCACCGAGAAGCAAGGGGAGGCACCATCGGTCGGATCGCTCGTCTCACTCAGAGCTCAGGTCACACGCAAGAAGTCTGCAGAGAACAAGTTCACCTGCGAAGTGCGCATCATCAAGGACAAGCGCCGTGGCCCCGGCTGGTCGCATCAAGAGATACGCCATGGTCCGGCTGGCCTGCATTGATGTCCCGGCGCTCGCCCTCCAGCTACTGCTGAAACGTCACCCCGACTGGCGCTCGTTGCCGGTTGCGGTCGTCGACCGCGACGCGCCCCACGGCACCATCGCGTGCGTCAACGAGCGTGCGTGGAAGGGCCGCATCCGGCCCGGGCTGCGTTATGCCGAAGCGCTCTCCATCCAGCCGACCCTGCGCGCCGGCGCGATCACCGACGCCGGCCTGGCCGAGGGCATCGAGGCGGTCGCGCGCCGCCTGCAGCACTTCTCTCCACAGATAGAGCCCTCGGCGGACTTCCCGGGAATCTTCTGGGCGAACGTTTCGGGCCTCACCCCCCTGTACCCGTCGCTGACCGACTGGGCCCGGGCCGTGCGTGCCGATCTCACGGACGCAGGCTTCGACTCGAGGGTAGCGGTGGGCTACTCACGCTTCGGCACCTACGCCACCGCTCGCGCTTACAAGGCCGTGGTCGCCGGCAAGGGCGGGCCGGCAGCCGCCGACGGCATCGTCGTGTTCGAGGCGTCTCATCAAGAAGCACAGACGGTGCGGCGCGTTCCGCTCGAACGCCTCGACCTCGACGACAAGATGCGTGAGGTGCTGGCAAAGCTCGGCATAGAGACCGTCGGCACCTTCATGCGCCTGCCGGCCGCCGGGCTGCTGCAGCGCTTCGGCAAGCAAGCCCACCGGCTGCACAAGCTCGCAACCGGCGAGCTGTGGGCGCCGCTCACCGCGATGCCCCCCGAGGACACCGTGCAGCAAAAGGCCGTGCTCGACGAGGCCATCACCGGGGTGGTGCACTTGCTCACCGTCATCCGGCGCCTGCTCGAGCCGATGCTCGATGGCCTGGCGACAAAGCAGCGAGCCGTGACCGCGCTGCACGTGCTGTTCGTGCTCGACACGAAAGAGAACCGCATGGAGACAGTCCAGCCGGCCACCCCTACCCTCGATGCCGGCATCTTGCTCGAGCTGTTACAGCTCCGCCTTCACGGCGGTCGACTACCGGCCGGCGTCATCGAGCTCGAGCTGCGCGCCGAGGACACGGCCGCGAGCCACGAGCAGCTGCGCATCTTCACGGCGGCCTCGCGGCGCAACCTCGAGGCCGGTGCCAGGGCCCTGGCACGCCTGCGTGCCGAGCTCGGCGAGAACGCCGTCGTGCACGCCCACCTACGCGAAGGCCACCTGCCCGAGGCCGGATACACGTGGGTGCCGTGGCAGCCACAGGCCAGGCTCACCCCGGCACGCCCGCGAAACGTGGCGGTGCGCACGCTCATCCGCCGCATCTATGCCCGAGCGCGCCCACTGCCGCCGCGGCCACCGAACGAGCGCAACGACAACTGGCTCATGCAAGGCCTGGAGTTCGGGCCCGTGGTGCGACTACTGGGCCCTTACATCGTCTCGGGCGGATGGTGGAAGTCTACGGTTCACCGCGAGTACCACTTCGTGGAGACCAGACGCGGAGATCTGCTGTGGACGTACTACGACAGGAAACGCAGGCGCTGGTTTCTGCAGGGAAAGGTCGAGTGAGCGAAGAAGAAGAAGAAGAAGAAGAAGAAGAAGAAGAGAAAGGGAAGGAAGGAAGAAGAGGACGAGGGAAGGGGAGAGGGGCTAGCGGGCGCGCGCGTTGAAGCGCAGGCGCTTGTTCGTGAGGGTGTCGTCGGCGCCGAACTCGGCGCTCCAGCAGCTGTCGTCGTCGTTGATGGCTTGCACGATCACCGACGGCGTCTGCTCGAAGTACAGCGAGCTGCTGGTCGGCGACGGCACGGGGACGCGCGTGCCGCGGGCCTTGAGGCGGATCCTGGCCCGGCCGGGCTCGCCACCGCTGAGCTCCATGACCAGCTTCCCGCCAAGACTCGCCACGTGCTGCTTGTAGCGATAGCGGCCCGAGCGCCCCTCCTCCCAGCCCACACCGGCCGCGATGGGCAAGGCCATCTCCAGGGTCGAGTCGCCGCCGAAGGTGTCGTACAGGCACACTTCGTAGTCGGTGGCCGAGATCGGAGCTCCGAACTCGCTGCGCGTCGCCTCCTCGCCCTCGAACCAGCTCAGCTGCAGCGAGCTGGCGGCGTCGAGGTCTCCGTTGACGACCTTCACCGCTGCCTTCTCCGCACTGCGGCACCCGACGGTGAGCGGCGTCTCGGTGCAGCGCGACGCGATCGGCGTGCCGGTGCCTGAGCCGTGCGTCCAGTCGGTCCAGCCCACGTTCTTGCCCGGCCTAGTCGGCACCGGCGCCGGGAAGCTCGTGCCGTAGAAGTGATTGACGAGGTGCGGCTCCCAGGTGTCGTCGCCCTCGGCCGGATAGTCGGCCTGCTCGTGCAGCCACTCGAACGCACGCAGCAGCGCCTTGTCGCTCCAGTTCCACACGTCGTAGCCGGCGCGGTCGAGCATGACGGCCTGGGCGAGAACCCCTTGCAGGGCCTCGTACACGTAGTTCTCCTTGCGCGGCGGCCAGCGAAAGCCGCCCGAGCGACGCTGGTCGTCGGCCAGCACGCCGTCGACCGGATGCCCTTCCTTGGTGGTGTTCTTGGCGTTGATGCCGACCGGCTTGCTCGCATCACCCTGCCACGACGTCGAGCCGTAGCTGAACTGTGCGTACACCGAACGATCGCCCAGCCACCCCTGGAACACCCTCGCCGACCGCTCCACGTCGAGCATGTCGCCGAGGTACAGTGCGACCGCTACGCGAGAACCACCGGCGTGTGTCCCCCAGTTGTTGGGCCGATCCTCGTGCGTCGAGATGAGCGTACGGTTTCCGAGCTTTTTCACCCGCACGTCTTCGAGCCAGTCGCGAAACCGACTGTCCTTGTCGGGCGGCAGCACGACGAGGTCGGCCGCGAGGACGAAGCCGATGAGGTTGCGACCTAGCGCGAGCGTGTCGCCTCCCTCCTCGGTGCCGATCGCCGCCATGCAGGCGTCGATCACCTCGGTACGGTACCGACTGACACCGCTACGGGCGTACACCAGGGCCTTGGCCATGGTTCGTACGTTGGTCGAGTCGTTCTTGTCCGACACATCGGGCGACCCGGTCGGCTTGTTGGCCTCGAGCTCGAGGTTGCGCCACGCTTCGCCCGACATGGGCAGCGCTGCCAGATCGGCCGCCGATATCCAGATTTCCTTGCCGCCGGCCGGCCCCGCATGACCCGTCCCGACCGGGACGAGCGCAGCGAGCACCGCGGCGACGACGATCGCCTTGGGTCTCATGGGAAGTTGATTCCTCCTTGCTGATTCGAACCGTCGCGGAGGTCGTCCGACCTGGAGCGGACTACGCGGCGGAGAGGTGGTGGATGCGGCCGAAGAACTCTCGCACTCGATGACCGTCGTCATCGCTCATGTTCTCCGACCAGCGCTTCGAGAAGTTGTGAACGATCGTCGACTCGACGACGCGCTCCATCTCCGCGTCCCACTCGAGCTCACAGAACTCCAGGGTGTTGCGCATCCACGTCATCGGATCGGAAATGAGATCTTCGTAGTTGAGCTCGAAGCATCGGCCGGGGAACATGTCGACGTTACGTCGAATGTCGTCCATGTCGAGCTGGGTCTTCATCGCCGCGGACAGAAGCGACCCGCCGCCGAGGTCGTCCCACACCTCGCGATACTCGCGCGGGACCGCGCCCCATTCCCAGCCGTCGCTGTCGACCGAGTCGGTCACGTTCAACCAGCCTGCGCGCACCCACGACTCCACCACCGACAGCGGGTCACGCCGCAGGTAGATGAAGCGCGCGTCGGGGAAGATGCGGTCGAAGTACGCGATACGCGACCAGCCGGTGAGCTTCATGAGGAAGCGCGTGCGGCCCTGGTAGCGAACGATGCGCGAGATCGTTCGACGCAGCGGATCGATGACGGCATCGGCAACGTCGTCGGCGACCAGGGGCCGATCGTGCCGCGCGATATCGGGCAGGTAACGCGCCCAGAATCGGTACGGACTGAACGGTTTGGGGAACCAGGTCTCGTGCTTCACCCCGTCGAGGATCTCGGTTCCGTACAGGCGCGACAGGAGCGCGACGCTCGGCAGCGACGGCAACGCCTGGTTGTACGACGACAGCCACCCCAGGTCGCGGTGTCGCGCGACCATCCGGTAGTACATCGTCGAGCCGCTGCGGCCGGCGGAAACGATGATGATCGGGCGGGTCAGGTTCTCGTGAGTGTACACAGGTGGGTTCCTCGACTGCGGCACCGGACAGCCGCCGCCCGGCGACAACTCTGGCATTCCCGTCGGCCGACAGACAGATGTCCGCGGAGCCGGAGGGTCAGGGCTGGACCTCGATGGCCACCGCCGCCCACTCTGCCACCGCGCCGAACCACTCGGCCACGTCCACCACCGATGCCTCGCCGGGCTCCCGATCGGGGGCGTCACCCGACCGGGCGTGTCGCCAGTGCCTCGCGCGCAGCTCCGTCCAGTCCTCATCCGGGGCGTCGCCGCCTGCCGGCTCGACGTTCGATCCGCCGCCGGCGTCGCTGTCTGAGTCGCTGTCGGAATCCCCGTCCGAGTCGATGTAGGCCTCGCTGTCCGAGTCGGCGTCGCTGTCCGAGTCCGCATCACCATCGCCGCCGGAGCCTCCGGCGTCGCCTGCCCCGCCATCACGCAGGTGACGCATCGCGGAGGCCAGCCACATAACCGACCCCCGTCGCGACGAGGGAACGCCGAAGACGTGCTCGACGACGTCCGAGCCCGGCGCGCAGTCGCCCGACACACCGTTCGTGTTCGCCGTCGTGACGCTGGCCAGTGGATCCGATTCGCTGGCGCCGGAGAAGCGGGCCACGGCGATGAGCGCGTTCTTCGCCTCGCCGGAAATCGTGGCCGTCACGATCTGCGATGCGGTAGGTGATCCGCGCCCCTGCCACACCTCGAGATGCGCCACGCGTTCGTTCGCGCACTGCCCCGCCACCAGGCTCCACTCGAGCCCCAGCCCTTCGAGTCCTTCGATCACCACGTTTCGGTCGATGACCGCGACGGCCGCCACGTAGAACTGGTCGTCGCCGCCCTCGACTGGCGCACGCGTCGCAACGCTGGCCTCACGCCTCGCCATCCCCATCTCGACCTGCTCCAGCGTCACCTCACACGTCTCCTCGTGCACGCACCCGGACGTGGCGTCGCAGCTGTCGACCGTGCAGTCGTCGCCGTCGTCGCATGCCGGTGTCGCCGCCACACACTCGCCGACCAGAACATCGCACACGTTCGTCGTGCACGGATCGCCGTCGTCACACCCGGCGTCGGACACGCACTCCGGCGTCACTTCGCAGCGTCGCTCCGCCTCCACGCACGTCCCACCGACACAGGGTGCTTGCGCCGCCTGACAGCCCAGTGCGGGATGGCAGGTCTCCTCACCGTTGCAGAACGCGCCGTCGTCACACGTCACCGCGTCGACCTCGCATGCGCCGGTCGCGGCATCGCAGCGATCGGTCGTGCAGGCGTCACCGTCGTCGCACGTCACCGGTTCGGTCTCGCATCCGCCGGTGGCGGCGTCGCATCGATCCGTCGTGCACGCGTCACCATCGTCGCAACCCACGGTCTCGGTCTCGCACGCACCGGTGGCGGCGTCGCATCGATCGGTCGTGCAGGCGTTGCCGTCGTCACAATCCACGGCCTCGGCCTCGCAAGCACCGGTGGCAGCGTTGCATCGATCGATCGTGCAGGCGTCGCCGTCGTCGCACGAGACGGGCCGACCGGCACAGCGACCGGTCGACGGCTCGCAGCGATCCACCGTGCAGGGATTGCCATCGTCGCACAGAATCGGCACCGCTAGACACGCACCGCTGGCAGGCTCGCATCGATCGACTGTGCACGAGTTGCCGTCATCGCATTCGACCGGCTCGGACGTACATGCCCCCAGGTCCACGTCGCAGCGATCGTTCGTACAGGCATCGTCGTCATCGCACACGACCGGACTCGCAACACAGCCGCCGGTTGCCGCGTCGCAGGTATCTGTCGTGCACGCGTTGCCGTCATCACAGAGGATGGTGCTCGCCACGCAGGCTCCGCTGGTCGCGTCGCAACGATCGACCGTGCACGGGTTGGCGTCGTCGCAGATGATCGGGTCGGACGCACAGGTACCGGTCTGCGCATCGCAGACGTCCACCGTGCACGCATCGTCGTCGTTGCAGACGACAGGGCGAGTGACGCACTCGCCCGTGGCAGCCTCGCACCCGTCGACCGTGCACGCGTCGCCGTCGTCACAGACCACCGGGGCGACCGCGCACTCGCCGGTTGCCACGTCACATCGATCGACGGTACACGCGTCGCCATCGTCACAGACCACCAGGTCGACTGCGCACTCGCCGGTCGCCGCGTCACAGCGGTCGGTCGTACACGCGTCACCGTCATCGCAAGCTACCGGGTCTGTTCGGCACCCCCCGGTCGACGGATCGCAGCGATCGGTGGTGCACGCGTCACCATCGTCGCAGACCACCGGCTCCGCAGCGCAGTCGCCCGTCGTCACATCACACAGATCGGCAGTACAGGGATCGCCGTCGTCACATTCGACGGCATCGGCCACGCAGGCGCCGCTGGCGCCGTCGCATCGATCGACCGTGCACGCGTCACCGTCATCGCAGATCACCGCGTCTGCCACGCAGACCCCCGTCGTCACGTCGCACCGGTCGACCGTGCACGCGTCATCGTCGTCGCAGACCACGGGATCGGCGATGCACGCGCCCGTCGCGGCATCACAGCGGTCGACCGTACATGCATCGCCGTCGTCGCAGGCAACCGGCTCGATCACGCATCCGCCGGCGGCGTCACTACATCGGTCGACCGTGCACGCATCGCCGTCGTCACACACGACAGGCTCGGCCAGACATGCGCCGCTGGTCGCGTCGCAGACGTCTGTCGTGCACGCATCGTCATCGTCGCACACCACCGGCTCGGCGTGACACGCGCCGGTCTCCGCATCGCAGCGGCCGGTCGTGCAGGGATCGCCGTCGTCGCACACCACGGGCGTCACGACGCACGCGCCGCTCGCGGCGTCACAGCTCTCGCTCGTGCAGAGATCGTCGTCGTCGCAGATGATCACGTCGCTCACACACGCGCCGCTGACCGCGTCGCACCGGTCCCTCGTGCAGGCATCGTCATCGTCGCACACGACCGGATCCGCGATGCATGCCCCATCGGCCGCATCACAGCTGTCGGTCGTGCATGGATCACCGTCGTCGCACAGGACTGGGGCCGCGATGCAGCCACCGCTGGCAGCGTCGCAGGTATCGGTCGTGCAAGGATCGCCGTCGTCACAGATGACGACATCCGCCACGCACGCCCCGCTGGCCGCGTCGCAGACGTCCGCCGTGCACGGATCGCCATCGTCGCACACCACCGGTTCCACGAGGCACGCGCCGCTGGCCGCCTCACAGCTGTCGCTCGTGCACGGGTCGCCGTCATCGCAATCGATCACGTCGGCCACGCATGCGCCGCTGGCCGCGTCGCACGCGTCCATCGTACAGGCATCGCCGTCGTCACATACGACCGGCGCCGCCGTGCACTCGCCGGTAGTCGCGTCACAGCTATCGGTCGTGCAGGAATCTCCGTCGTCACATACGACAGGCGCGGCCAGGCACGCTCCACTCGCCGCGTCGCAGCTGTCCGTGGTGCACGCGTCACCGTCGTCACATACGACCGGCGCGACCACGCACGCTCCACTCGCCGCGTCGCAGCTGTCCGTGGTGCACGCGTCACCGTCGTCACATACGACCGGCGCGGCCACGCACGCTCCACCCGCCGCGTCGCAGGTGTCCGTGGTGCACGCGTCACCGTCGTCACATACGACCGGCGCGGCCACGCACGCTCCACTCGCCGCGTCGCAGCTGTCCGTGGTGCACGCGTCACCGTCGTCACATACGACCGGCGCGGCCACGCACGCTCCACTCGCCGCGTCGCAGCTGTCCGTGGTACAAGCATCACCGTCGTCACATACGACTGGCGCGGCAAGGCACGCGCCACTCGCCGCGTCGCAGCTGTCCGTGGTGCAAGCGTCACCGTCGTCACATGCGACAGGCGCCGCCGTGCACGCGCCACTCGTGGCGTCGCAGGAGTCCGTCGTGCACCGGTCACCGTCGTCACACATGACGAAGGCGATGACGCACTCACCGCTCGTCGCATCGCAGCTCTCGGTTGTGCACAGGTCGCCGTCGTCGCACACGACCGGATCGGCCAGACACTCGCCGGTTGCAGCGTCACAGCTGTCCACCGTGCACGCATCACCGTCGTCGCATACGACCGGCGCTACGACGCAGGCACCACTTGTCGCGTCACAGGTATCGGTCGTGCACAGGTCGCCGTCGTCACAGATTGCGCGTTCGGTGACGCAGGCACCGCTCGTCGAGTCGCAGCTGTCCGTCGTACAGGCATCACCGTCGTCACATACGACAGACGCTACGACGCAGGCACCACTTGTCGCGTCACAGCGATCGATCGTGCACGGATCGCCATCGTCACAGATGGCCCGTTCGACGATGCACGCACCGCTGGTCGCATCGCAGGTGTCCGTGGTGCAGGCGTCACCGTCGTCACATACGACAGGCGCCGCCGTGCACGCACCGCTGGTCGCGTCGCAGCTGTCGGTCGTGCAAGGATCGCCGTCGTCACAAACGGCGCGATCGGCAACGCAGGCGCCGCGTGTCGCGTCGCAGAAATCCGTCGTGCAGGCGTCCCCGTCGTCACAGACGACCGGTGCCACGACGCAGGCACCGCTGGTCGCGTCGCAGCTATCGGTCGTGCATAGGTCGCCGTCGTCGCACACGACCGTATCGGCCAGACAGTCGCCGGTTGCAGCGTCACAGCTGTCCACCGTGCACGCATCACCGTCGTCACACACGACCGGAACCATGATGCACGCGCCGCTGGTGGCGTCGCAGGAGCCCGTCGTGCACCGGTCACCGTCGTCGCACGTGACGGGGGACGCGACACACTCACCGCTGGTCGCATCGCAGCTATCGGTCGTGCACGCGTCACCATCGTCGCAGACTACAGGCTCGGCCACGCACGCACCGCTCGCCGCATCGCAGGAGTCCGTCGTGCAGAGGTCTCCGTCGTCGCACACGACCGGCGTCACCGTGCACGCGCCGCTGATCGCGTCGCAGCTGTCGGTCGTGCAAGGATCGCCGTCGTCACAAGCGACACGATCGGCAACGCAGGCGCCGCTGGTCGCGTCGCAGGAGTCCGTCGTGCAGGCGTCCCCGTCGTCACACACGACCGGCGCCACGACGCAGGCACCGCTGGTCGCGTCGCAGCTATCGGTCGTGCACAGGTCGCCGTCGTCGCACACAACCGGATCGGCCAGACACTCGCCGGTCGCAGCATCACAACTGTCCGTCGTGCACGCATCACCGTCGTCGCATACGACCGGATCCACGGTGCACGCGCCGCTCGTTTCGTCACAGGAGTCCGTCGTACACGCATCACCGTCATCGCATACAACCGGCGCCGCTGTGCACGCACCGCTCGCGGCATCGCAGCTATCGGTGGTGCACCGATCGCCATCGTCACACACGACCGGCTCGGTCAGACACGCGCCGCTGGCAGCGTCACACGAATCCGTCGTGCAGACATCACCGTCGTCGCATGCGATGGGCGCCGCCGCACATGCGCCGCTGGTCGCATCGCAGCTGTCGGTCGTGCAAGGATCACCGTCGTCGCATACGACCGGCGCTGCCAGACACGTACCGCTTGCGCCGTCACAAGAATCCGTCGTGCACGCATCGCCGTCGTCGCACACGACCGGAGCCACCGTGCACGCACCGCTGGTCGCATCGCAGCCATCGGTCGTACAGGGGTCGCCGTCGTCACAGATGGCTCGATCGGTCACACAGGCGCCGCTCGTCGCGTCGCACGAATCCGTCGTACAGGCGTCGCCGTCGTCGCACACGACAGGCGCCGCCGTGCACGCGCCGCTGGTCGCATCACAGCTATCGGCGGTGCACAGATCGCCGTCGTCACAGACAACCGGATCGGCCAGGCAGGCGCCGCTCGTCGCGTCGCACGAATCCGTCGTACAGGCGTCGCCGTCGTCGCATACGACGGGCGCCGCCGTGCACACGCCGCTGGTCGCATCACAGCTATCAGTGGTGCACAGATCGCCGTCGTCACACACGACAGGATCGGCCAGGCAGGCGCCGCTCGTCGCGTCGCACGTGTCCGTCGTGCAAGCGTCACCGTCGTCACATATGACAGGCGCCGCCGCGCACGCCCCAGTAGTCGCGTCACAAACATCGGTAGTGCACAGATCGCCGTCGTCGCACACGACCGGCTCGGCCAGGCATGCACCGCTGGTCGCATCGCAGCCATCGGTCGTACAGGGGTCGCCGTCGTCACAGATGGCGCGATCGGTCACACAGGCGCCGCTCGTCGCGTCGCACGAATCCGTCGTACAGGCGTCGCCGTCGTCGCACACGACCGGCGCCGCCGTGCACGCGCCGCTGGTCGCATCACAGCTATCGGCGGTGCACAGATCGCCGTCGTCACACACGACAGGGTCGGCCAGGCAGGCGCCGCTCGTCGCGTCGCAAGCGTCCGTCGTGCAAGCGTCGCCGTCGTCGCATACGACGGGCGCCGCCGTGCACACGCCGCTGGTCGCATCGCAGCTATCGGTGGTGCACAGATCGCCGTCGTCACAGACAACCGGATCGGCCAGGCACGCGCC